>ERZ1673722.121-NODE-121-length-108960-cov-14.112134_pt1 | contig 108960 bp, 99 predicted proteins | sample MGYA00580222_ERZ1673722 | MGnify/ENA primary metagenome ERZ1673722 (study PRJEB41218, sample SAMN15661750) | gut metagenome | host: Homo sapiens | place: Canada: London | collected 2015-08-20/2019-03-30 | study: EMG produced TPA metagenomics assembly of... | reverse complement strand
TGCTATTTTTTTGTATGATTAACTCGACAATAAAAAAATGGTGTCGTATAATAAGTAGTGTTACGTTAATCAGTTAAAGTGAAAGAGTGACAAATAATACGAAAGAAGCAGCAGAACAATGAAAATTCTAGTATGTATGAAACAGGTACCGGCAGGTACTAAAGTTGACATTGACCCAGAAACAGGGGCAATGAAGCGTTTATCCGGGGAGACAAGAACGAATCCTTATGATTTATTTGCCCTGGAAGCAGCATTACAATTAAGAGAGAAAGTAGGAGGAAGTGTTACAGTTCTCACCATGGGGCCTCCACAGGCTGAGGAGATGATGAGAGATGCGTATACAATGGGAGCAGATGATGCAGTCATTTTATCTGACCGCAAGTTTGCAGGAGCAGACGTGCTTGCAACATCTTATGCACTATCTCAGGGAATCACAGCGATCGGAGATATAGATCTTATTATTTGTGGAAAGCAGACAACCGATGGAGATACCGCTCAGGTTGGGCCAGCGATCGCAGAGCATTTAGGAATCCCACATGCAGCATGGGTGTCTGAGATCGTAGATGCAGACAGCGAATCTATTCAGGTAAAACAGGATTTAGTCAGTGTATCACAGACTTCAAAGATTCCATATCCATGTCTGATCACAGTTGACAAAGACATGTGTGTACCAAGATTACCATCTTATTTACTGCAGAAACAGTCTAAAGACCGCCCAGTGAAGATCATGACATTTGAAGATATGGCAGATCAGAACTTAAGTAAATATGGACTTGTCGGATCACCAACCGCAGTAGAGAAAATGTTTGCACCTCCAGAAGTAGAAAAGCAGGTTTATTTTGACGGAGATGCAAAAGAAAAGACAAAACAATTATTTGACGTATTAGTGAATAAGAAAGTGATTTAGGTGAGAAGACATGGAACTAATAAAATTTGATGCAAAACGCTGCAGTCTATGTGGTAAATGCGTGGAAAAATGTCCGTTTGGGGCATTAAGTTTTGAAGATAATGGGATTGTTGTCGGGGACACTTGCCGAATGTGTGGAATGTGTGTCAGACAATGTCCAGAAAAAGCGATCAGCTTTGAGCAGAAAGCAGGATCATTTGATAAAGACAAATGGAAAGATTTTTTGATCTTTGTAGAACAAGAACGTGGAGACATTCATCCAGTTGCATTTGAATTGATCGGTGAAGCAAGAAAGATGGCTTCGAAAGTAAATTTTAAAGTCAAATGCGTGATCGCAGGTGGAGCAGGAACCATTGAGAATGCACATAAACTTCTAGACTATGGAGTTGATCAGGTCTTTGCATATGAGGATGAATCCTTAGAAGGATTCAGAGCAGACTGTTATACAGATGTTGTTGCAGAATGTATCGCAGCACAGAAACCAAGTTCTGTCTTGATTGGGGCAACAGCACTTGGAAGATCATTAGCCCCAAGACTGGCAACAAGATTCCATACAGGATTAACAGCTGATTGTACAACCCTTGATATTAAGTCAAACACAGACATGGTACAGATTCGTCCAGCATTTGGTGGAAATATCATGGCTCAGATTTCTATCACAAAATCAAGACCACAGTTTGCAACTGTAAGATACAGAGTTATGGATGCGGCACAGAAGGTTGAGAGCACAAAAGGAGAGGTTATTGTTTGTTCAGTGAAGGAAGAGATGAAACAATCTCCGATCGAGATCTTAAAATCCGAAGTGATCGAGAAGACAAAGAACATTGAAGATGAAGATGTCTTAGTTGTAGCAGGACGAGGGGTCCGCAATGAAAAAGATGTGGAAATGTGTGAAGAATTAGCCAAAGCTTTAGGTGGACAGTTAGCATTTACAAGACCGATGATCGAGAATGGTTTTGGGGATGTTGCACATCAGGTTGGATTATCTGGAAGAACTGTTCGTCCAAAACTGATCATTACTTGTGGAGTTTCTGGTGCGATTCAGTTTACATCTTGTATGACAGGATCTGAATGCATCGTAGCGATCAACAATGATCCAGAAGCTCAGATTTTCAATGTGGCACACTATTGTATCGTAGATGACCTGTACAAAGTCGTTCCATATCTGACAGAATTAGTAAAAGAACAGAAAGGGGACGAATAAGATGCCATATCCATATAAGAAGATGACCCAGGAAGATTTTGATAAGATCATTGAGATCACAGACAACGAACGTGTATGGGTCGGTGATGAGATCGCAAAAGAATATTACAAAGACGAGATGCCGGAATATGGAGTATTTCCACCGGAATTATACGTGGAAGTATTGAATAAAGAAGAAGTTTCAGAAATCATGAAATATGCTTACGAGCAGAATATTCCAGTTGTCTGCCGTGGGGCTGGAACAGGACTTGCAGGTGGAGCAACTTGTAAATACGGTGGAATCATGTTATCTGTGATGCGTATGAATAAGATTTTTCCAGTGGATCACAAGAACCAGACGATCACGGCACAGCCAGGAGCATTGTTAATTGATATTCAGGCGGCAGCTAAAGAAGAAGGATTATTCTACCCACCAGATCCAGGAGAAAAAACAGCTTCTATCGGTGGAAATGTCATTACCAACGCAGGTGGAATGAAAGCGGTAAGATATGGTCTTACAAGAGACTTTGTCCGTTGTATTGAAGCAGTTATGCCAGATGGTTCCATCATGAATTTCTCATCCAATGTCGTAAAGAATACAACAGGATTTGATGTGAAAGATTTAGTGATTGGTTCTGAGGGAATCTTATGTATTTTGACGGAAGTTACGTTAAAGTTATTGCCTGCACCAACATGTTCAAGTACATTGGTTATGCCATTTAGAAGCTTGGAAGAATGCGCTGATATGGTGCCAAAAGTATTAGATCTGCCATTTGTTCCAACAGCGATTGAATTTTTGGAAAGAGAATTGATCGATATTGTAGAAAGAAGTCTACATAAACTGTTTCCAGTGAAACACGGAGAAGCGGTATTGATCGTTATGTATGATGCATCAAGCAAAGAAGAACTTGATCGTGCAGTAGAAGCAGCTGCAGAAGCGGCATTAGAAAATGGAGCTTTAGATTGTAATATCGCAGGAACGCCAGAACGTGCGGCATCTGTGTGGGAAGTACGAGGAGCAATTCTTGAAGGAATGAAGGCAGATTCCGTTGCACAGGAAGAATGTGATGTTGTTGTTCCAAGATCAGAGATTGCAGAATATGTAAAACAGGCAAAGAAGATTGCATCTGCACATGGAATCCGCGTAGAGCCATGTGGTCATTGCGGAGATGGAAACATTCATACCGAAATGCTTCGTGGACCAGAGATGAGCGATGAGGAGTGGAAGAAGGCAACCCATGAATCATTAACAGAATTATATGCATTATCAAAAAAACTTGGTGGACAGTTATCTGGAGAACATGGAATCGGAAATGGACGTCTTGATTTCTTAGAGGAATTTGCGGGACCAAGAATGATTGAACTATACAAGTCTATTAAACGTGCATTTGATGATAAGCTGATCTTGAATCCAGGAAAAATGATCAAGATCGATGAAAACTAGAATATTAGACTACATTAAGAGAAAAGAGAGGACGACAAAATGAGCGGCAAAAAAAGTTTACTAGTTGACAAGAGTAAGATGCCTCTTGCCATGGGAATCGCATTCGTGGCATTTACGACACAGTTCGGAGGTGGATTTGCTTCCGGAGCACAGATTTATCAGTATTTTATTAACTACGGAATCTGGTGTCTGTTAATGCCACTGATCACACAAGGATTATATGCATTATTTTTCTGGTATGGAATGCGTTATGCATACAAACATAAAACATATGACTACAGAAGTTTTTCTGACAGTTTATATGGAAAGACAAGACCGATCATGTCAAATCTATATGAAATCTGTTATCTGATCATGATCGGAACGGCATCCGCTGCAGCATTTGCAACAGGCGGATCAACACTTCAAATGCTATTTGGAATCCCATACTGGGTATGTACATTGATCATAGCAGCATTTATTTTTGTGATCGCACTCTTTGGAACAAGTGTCGTAAGAAAATGTGCATCTACTTTAAGTGTACTGATCTTGATCGGATTAGTTCTTGTATTAGTACCAAACATCATCGTACAGTGGGATGCGATCACAGCAGCAATCTCTAACTTAGTATCAGGAAAGATGCCTGTGATCTCTGGAGAAAGCGGAGCTTTTGGACCAGCCTTATATTCTGCAGTTTTATATTTCTTCTTCCAGTTAGCATCTGTATCTGTTATGTACCAGCATATGGAACCTGTGACAGATAAGAAGCAGATCAACAAAGCAGCCATTGAGATTTTTGTATTTAATTTCTTTGCAATGGAATTATCCATTATCGGATTATTAGCCGTTGCATACGCAGCAGACCTTGTAACAGCAACAGTTCCTATGTTAGTTTTAGTACAAAATGGAGTATCTTCAGGATTATTAACACCGATCATCTCTGTTTTGATCATCCTTGGATCTATTTCAACGGCGGTAAACATGATCTCTGGAATCGTAACAAGATGTGTCAATGCAGTAGAGCGTCGTATGAGATCTGAGCAGGAAAGACAGAATGGACATTTAGTAAGAAATGCCATTGCAACACTGATCTTTACATTTTTAGCATTTGCGATCGCACAGTTTGGATTGTTGGCTGTTGTAAAACAGGGATATGCGTACCTTGGATATGCAGCATTTATCACATTGTTTATTCCATTTATCATTCATGTGATCGTGACAAAAGGAAAAGAGATTTAAAAATTATTTTTGGGGAAAGAATTTATTATGAAAAAGTTAGGGTTAACGATATTTCCAAGAAAGGCAAGAAAAATAAGCTAAAAATTAAAAAAAGCAATAAAGTACGAAAATAGAAACTTGCTTTTTAGAGAAACTTGCTATATACTTATTAAGTTATAAAAACAGGGAGCTTGTTAAACAGGCTGAGAGGAAAGTAAAACTTTCGACCTTTGAACCTGATTTGGGTAATGCCAACGTAGGAAACGAAGATGATAAGTCGCGAACATACGGAAAGTTACAAAATCAGTAGCTTTCCGTTTTTTTCGTATGATAAAGGATTCCTATTATGGAAGAATTTACAATGATACGAAACAATGCGGTCAACTGGGAGCACCACTTTTGATCGCAATAGAAAAATAATGCATAAGAGAGAAAAGGAGAGATACTTATGAGAACAGCATTATCAATCGCTGGAAGTGATTCCAGTGGAGGCGCTGGAGTTCAGGCTGACTTAAAGACCATGACAATGAATGGTGTATTTGCAATGAGTGCGATCACAGCACTGACGGCCCAGAATACAACCGGCGTAACAGGAATATTAGAAGCAGATCCAGAATTCTTAAAGAAACAGATCGACGCAGTTTTTGAAGACATCAGACCCGATGCAGTCAAGATCGGGATGGTTTCCTCAAGCGGACTGATCAAAACGATTGCAGAAAGATTACAGCATTATAAAGCGGAGAATATCGTTGTTGACCCAGTGATGGTAGCAACAAGCGGATCACGATTATTAGAAGAAGATGCCGTAGATACATTAAAGAAAGAATTATTACCGATCGCTACGGTAATTACACCGAATATTCCAGAAGCTGAGATTCTTTGTGGAATGGAGATTCACACAGAAGAAGACATGGTAGCGGCTGCAAAAGCGATCTATGAAGATCTTGGATGCGCAGTGTTATTAAAAGGTGGTCATAATATTAACGATGCAAATGACCTTTTATATACAAAAGAAGAAGTTTCCTGGTTTAAAGGAAAAAGAATCAATAACCCAAATACACATGGAACAGGATGCACTCTTTCAAGTGCTATCGCAGCAAATCTTGCCAAAGGTTTTGACCTTAAGATTTCTGTACAGCGTGCAAAAGACTATATTTCAAGAGCATTGGCAGATATGTTAGATCTTGGAGCTGGAAGCGGACCAATGAATCATGCATTTGATTTAAAAGATGAATGGAAAGAGGAGGCATAGACAATGGGTAGCAGAAGAACATCAATTTTTGAAAACGGACTGATCTGGTTTGGAGCCGGAGTGTCCTTGGCAGAAATTTTAACAGGTACATATTTCGCATCCTTAGGATTTTCTACAGGATTATTAGCAATCATCATTGGACATATCATTGGATGTGGTATGATGTTTTTTGCCGGATTTATCGGTGGAAAGACAAGAAAAAGTGCAATGGAAACGGTAAAAATGAGTTTTGGATCAACGGGATCTTTGTTATTTGCAGTGTTAAATATCCTGCAGTTAGTTGGATGGACAGCGATCATGATCTATGACGGATCATTAGCAGCAGCAGGAATCTTCAATATTGCGAACTGGGTATGGCCAGTCATTATCGGAGGATTGATCATTATCTGGATTCTGGTAGGAATTGAAAATCTAGGAAAGATCAATACGGTTGCAATGGCAGCATTATTTATTTTGACATTAGTTTTAAGCTTTATTATTTTCGGACATGGTTCATTAAAGCCGGTTGCAAATGATGGATTAACTTTCGGAGCAGCTGTAGAACTTGCAGTTGCCATGCCATTATCATGGTTGCCACTGATCAGTGACTACACAAGAGAAGCTAAAGAACCAACGAAAGCAACATGGGCAAGTGTGATTGTTTATGGATTGGTCAGCTGCTGGATGTATGTGATCGGTATGGGAATCTCTATCTTTACAGGAGAATCTGATATCGCACAGATCATGGTAAAAGCAGGACTTGGAATTGCAGGATTATTAATTATCGTATTCTCAACTGTAACAACAACATTCTTAGATGCTTGGTCTGCCGGAATTTCCAGTGAATCCCTATCTAAGAATATCAATGGAAAATGGATCGCTGTCGCGGCAACAGTGATCGGAATGATTGGGGCAATTGTTTATCCGATGGACGATATCACAGATTTCTTATATCTGATCGGATCAGTCTTTGCACCAATGATCGCTGTACAGATCGCAGATTTCTTTATCCTTCATCAGGACTTCTCAAGAAAATCTGTATGTATTCAGAATATGATCGTATGGGTAATTGGATTTATCGCATATCGCTGGCTGATGGGTGTCGATACGATTCTTGGAAACACACTTCCTGATATGGTGATCACGATTGTTTTAAGTGTGATCGTAAGTTTATTGTTTGGGAAGAAGAATGATTAAGCCCTTTATAAATTTCTTAGTTATGTAGGTACAAATGCAATTTATACTTTTGACACTTACATCATATAATAATAACATATAATACCCTATAAGATATTTCTATATCCTGTAGGGTATTTTTTGATTGAAATCTATTGACAATCAAACTCATATTTCTTATAATCATATTATTCCTATTAGAATTATATGAAATATAACGAAGAAGGTGACAGATATGAAAGAGATATTATGCTTTGGAGATTCCAATACATATGGACTGATCCCAGGTACAACAAGAAGATATGACAGAGAAACAAGATGGACAGGAATTTTAGCAGAGAAGCTTTACGATAAAGGATATCGAATTATAGAAGAAGGATTATGTGGAAGAACCAGTGTATTTGACGATGCGACAAGAGATGGAAGAAATGGAGCGAAAGTACTTCCAATGCTCTTAGAGACACACGCACCACTTGACCAGGTTGTTTTAATGCTTGGAACCAATGACTGCAAAACATATAACCATGCAAGTGCAGATCGCATCGGAAAAGGAATCGAAAAACTGATCCAGCAGATCAGAAAAGCTGATTCAGCGATCGATATTTTATTAGTATCTCCGATCGAATTAGGAGAAGATGTATGGAAACCAGGATTTGATCCCGAATTTGATCAGCATTCTGTGAAAGTATCCAAACAATTAAAACAGACATATTTAAAGATTGCATGGAAGTACGGATGTGATTTCCTTGCAGCAAGTGATGTAGCCAAGCCAAGTAAGGCAGATATGGAACATATGAATGAAAAAGGACATAAAAACCTTGCAAAAGCAATCGAATCATTTCTTGTAGAAAAGGAAAGAAATCATTCAAACAATTATGTAAATGTGGTATGATAAGACAAATGTGGTATTTTATAAGGATTCACATAATAAAAGAAATAAAATGTTCAGAAAGGAATTTTACATATGGAAACGATCAATCCACAGGAATGGAAACAAGACCTGCCAGCATTTAAAGAAAAGACAGACCAGTTTTATGCAGGAGAACTAAGTAAAGCAGATTACAAAGGATTTTCCGGTGGTTACGGAAGTTATGCACAGAAAGATGGAAAAGCAAGTATGATCCGTCTTCGTATGTCAGGTGGCCATTTAACAAAAGATAAATTAAAATTTATCGCAGACAGTATTAAAACATATAATGTAGATAAAGTTCACCTGACGACATGTCAGACGATTCAGTTACATAACTTACAGCCAGAAGCAATTTATGGAATCATGGAAGGTGGATTAGATCATGGTATTGTCACAATGGGTGGAGGTGGAGATTTTCCACGTAATGTAACCGTATCTCCATTGTCAGGTGTTGAAAAAGGAGAATATTTTAACGTTCTTCCATATGCCGAAGCAGCTGGAGAATATTTGATGACATTTATCAAAAAAGAAGTTATGCCAAGAAAATTAAAAGTTGGATTTTCAAACGGGCCAGCTAATGAGACACATGCAACATTCCGTGATCTTGGATTTGTGGCAAGGGAAGATGGAAACTTTGATGTTTACAGTGCTGGAGGACTTGGTAACAATGCGAGATTTGGACTGAAAGTTGCTGAGAATGTACAACCAGAGAAGATTCTTTATTATATTTGTGCAATGAGAGAAACATTCATCGCACATGGAAATTATAAACAACGTGGAAGAGCAAGAACGCGTTATATGCAGGAGACTTTAGGTGAAGAAGGATATATCAAAGCTTTCCATGAGAAATTAGATGAAGTTTTCGCATCCGGACAGGATCTTGATCTTCATGTAGAAATTTCTGAAGTGAAGAAACAGGGAGATGGAAGTAAAGTATCTGGTAAACGAGTGATCGATCAGAAACAGGAAGGATTATATGCAGTTTCTTATCACCCATTCGGTGGCTGTCCAAAACCTGAGAAATTAGGAGAGATCTATGATGTGATCAAAGATATGGATGAAGTGGAAGCAAGAATTTCACCAGATGAGACAATGTACATCATCAATCTGACAGGAGATGAAGCAAAGAAAGTTTTAGATGCGACAGATGATGGTGCAGAAACGTTGTTTGAGACATCTGTATCTTGTATCGGAGCAACGATCTGTCAGGTTGGATTAAGAGATTCTCAAGGATTATTACACAAAGTGATCGAAGCAGAAAGAGAAGCTGGATTAAAGGATGGTTCACTGCCTAAGATTCATATTTCTGGATGTATGTCTTCTTGCGGAACACATCAGATCGGAGAAATCGGATTCCACGGAAGTATGAAAGTAATTGATAAAGTTGCTCATTCTGCATTTGTACTTCATATCAATGGATCTGATCTTCAGGGAAAAGAGAAGATGGGAGAAGAAGTTGGGATCATTTTAGAAGAAGATATTCCACAGTTCTTGGTAAAATTAGGACAGGCAGTTGAGAGTGAAGAACTTGATTTTTCACAGTGGAATTTAAAACATCCAGAAGGAATCAAGGAAATCGCAAAAGAATATATAAAATAGGACACAGAGATAATGGCATATTTTCCAATGTTTGTACAACTAAAGAAGAAAAAATGTCTAGTGATCGGCGGTGGTAAGATCGCACTTCGTAAGATTGAAGTTTTAAAAGATTTTGAAGCAGATATTACCGTGATCGCACCAGAGATGATAACACAGATTCGGCAGATCAATCAGATTTGCCGAATCTTTCGAACGTTTATGGAGAAAGATTTTAATGAGGCAGATTTTGTGATCGCAGCAACCGATGATCAAAAAACAAATCATGAGATCAGCCAGATCTGCAGACGAAAGAAGATTCCTGTCAATGCGGTCGATCAGAAAGAAGATTGCAGCTTTATTTTTCCATCCTATGTAAAAGAAGGAGAAGTTGTCGCTGCATTTTCAAGTGGCGGGCAGAGTCCGTTGATCACACAGTATTTAAAAGAAAAGATCAAACCAGATTTGAATAAAGAATTAGGACAACTCGCACAAATCTTGGGAAGTCTGAGAAAGCTTGCAAAATCATGCATTGTCACAGAACAGGAACGAAAGGCATTTTATAAAGAATTATTACAAATCGGATTAGAGGATATTGATTCATTGGAAGAACAACGAATCAATGAAATCATTCAAAAATATATATCAGAGTGAAATCGAGGAACAGTAAAAATGGAACGTACAAGAAGATTAAGAACAAGCAACTATATGAGAGATATGGTAAGAGAAAATCATGTGAGAATTGACGAATTGATCTATCCAATCTTTGTTACAGAAGGAGAAAATATCAAACATCCTGTAGAATCTATGCCAGGGATTTATCAGTATTCGCTGGATCGTTTATCAGAGGAAATTAACAGGATCAAAGAAGCGGGGATCAAAGCAATTTTAATCTTTGGAATCCCAGATCATAAAGATGAAGTCGGAAGTGGTGCATACGCTGAAGATGGAATTGTGCCAAAGGCGATCCGCCAGATCAAAAAAGAGTATGAAGAACTTTTGATCATTGCGGATGTATGTCTTTGTGAATACACATCTCATGGACACTGTGGCCTTGTGAAAGACGGAGTGATCTTAAATGATGAAACACTTCCGCTTCTTGCAAAGGCATCTGTAAGTTATGCAAAAGCAGGGGCAGATATCATTGCGCCAAGTGATATGATGGATCTTCGAGTGAAAGCTATTCGTGAAGCTTTAGATGAAGCAGGATTTGTATACACACCGATCATGTCTTATAGTGCCAAGTTTGCGTCAGGATACTATGGACCATTTCGTGATGCAGCACATTCTGCACCAGGATTTGGAGATAGAAAAACATACCAGATGGATCCAGCAAATGGACAGGAAGCTCTAAGAGAGATTGGGGAAGACATCGAAGAAGGAGCAGACTTGATCATTGCCAAACCAGCACTTGCTTATATGGATATTATGAAAGAAGCATCTATGAAATACAATATTCCGATCGTTGCATACAATGTAAGCGGAGAATATGCCATGGTAAAAGCAGCTGCGGCCAATGGATGGATCGATGAGAAAAAGATCGTTATGGAAAATATGGTCGGATTAAAACGTGCTGGTGCAAAGATGATCATTACATATCATGCACTTGATGTTGCAAAATGGCTGAAAGAAGAGGAAAGATAAAATGAAAGATACAAGATCAAAAGAATTATATGAACGAGCAAAAGTACATATTCCGGGAGGGGTAAACAGTCCAGTTCGTGCATTCCGTGCGGTAAATCGTACTCCAAGATTCATGGAATCTGCAAAAGGAGACCGTATTATTGATGCCGATGGAAATGAATATATCGATTATGTATGTTCATGGGGACCTGGAATCTTAGGACATGCTCATCCTCAAGTCATCAAAAAAGTCATGGACTCTTGTGAAAACGGTTTGACTTTCGGAGCACCAACAGAGAAGGAAGTGATCCTTGCAGAATTGATCAGTGAATTGATCCCGTCTATGGAAGTAAGCCGCCTGGTAAGTTCTGGAACAGAAGCTGTTATGAGTGCGATCCGTGCAGCCAGAGGATTTACAGGGAGAGATAAGATCGTTAAATTCCGCGGATGCTATCATGGACATTCCGACAGTTTGTTAGTAAAAGCAGGATCGGGAGCACTTACAACATCTGTTCCAGACAGTGCCGGAGTTCCAAAAGATGATACGAAGAATACATTAGTCGCAGAATACAATGACAAAGATTCTGTACAAAAACTATTTGATGAAAATAAAGATCAAATCGCAGCAGTGATCGTAGAACCGGTGGCAGCTAATATGGGATTAGTACTTCCAGAAGAAGGATTTCTCGAATTTTTAAGAGAGATCACAAAAGATCACGGATCATTATTGATCTTTGATGAGGTTATTACAGGTTTTAGGTTATCTCTAGGAGGAGCACAGCAGTATTATAATATCAAGCCGGATATCACAACACTTGGAAAAATTGTTGGTGGAGGAATGCCGATCGGTGCGTATGGCGGAAGAAGAGAAATCATGCAGATGATCTCTCCAGATGGGCCAGTTTATCAGGCAGGAACATTGTCAGGAAACCCAGTTGCAACAACGGCAGGAATTGAGACATTAAATATCTTAAAAAATGATCCGCAGATTTACGAAAGACTAGAGCAAAAAACAAGAAAACTTGCTGATGCAGCAAGAGAAGCAGGAAAAGGACATATTTGTGTTAATCAGATTGGATCTTTAATGAGTGTATTCTTTACAGACCAGAAAGTCAGAGATTTTGAAAGTGCTGTGACATCCAATACAGAACAGTATGCAGATTATTTTGGATATTTACTAGATCGCGGAATTTATATTGCACCATCTCAGTTTGAGACAATGTTTATTTCTAACGCACATACAGAAGAAGATATTGAGAAAACATGTAAACTTGCAGGAGAGGCTCTATGCAGTTTGGATTTCTAGGAATTGATTATAAAAATGCAGATCTTACCATTCGTGATGAAATTTCATTTACGGATCAGAAGAAGCTTGAATTTTTTCATAAAGCAGAGAAAATCGGAGTTGAACAGGTGATGATCTTATCGACCTGTAACCGCAGTGAGATTTATTATTTTTTTGATGATGAACAACAGATCAAAAAAATACAAAATATATACTGTGATATGTTCGATAAAGCAGAGATCGAGCAATATATCAGACATTGCGAAGAAGACAAAGCAGTTTCTTATCTGTTTCAAGTAACCGCAGGATTAGAATCTATGGTACTAGGAGAAGATCAGATTCTTGGACAGGTAAAAGATGCCTTGGATTTTTCAAGAACCATGGGATTTAGCAAGAAAGAACTAAATAAAGTCGTAAGAGATGCTATTACTTGTGCAAAAAAGGTAAAAACAACGTTTAGAATAAGTGAGAAACCAGTATCTGTTGGATATATCGGAATCTGTGAATTACAGAAAATATGTGATATCAAAGACAAAATGGTCTTGGTGATCGGAAGCGGAGATACTGCAGTTCTTGCACTTCGTTATCTGCAGGAATATGAAGCAGGCAAGATTTATTTATGCAGCCGAACACTGGCACATGCAGGAAATGTTCAGAAAGAGTTTCAAGAGATTGAGATCATTTCTTACGAACAAAGATATGAGATCATGAAACAATGTGATATTGTAGTATCTGCAACATCAGCACCACATGTGGTTGTAAAACAAGAATATTATACGCCAGAAAAACAAGTTACATTTTTAGATCTTGCAACACCAAGAGATATTGATCCAAAACTTTCAGATGACTCAAAGGTAAATCTGATCAATTTAGATACGATCAAAGAGATTTCTAAAGCAAATCAGTCAGAACGTGAAGAACTTTGCAGACAAAGCAATACGATGATCAGCAAAGCAAAAGAAGAAACGATGCAGTGGCTGTTTCAGGCACCAATGGAAGAAACAATTCGTTCTTTGCAGGAAAAATGTACAGAGATCGTGGAAGATAGTTATTCATATTTATCAAGAAAAATAGATTTTGGAACAAGAGAGCAGAAACTTCTAAAGAAGGTGTTAAATGCATCCTTGCAGCGCATGATCAAAGAACCGATTCAGGAATTAAAACATTTAGAAACAAGACAGGAACAAGCAGATTATAAGAAGATGGTAGAACAGCTTTTTGGGATAGAGACAAAGAAAGGAAAATGACCTATGAAATATATCATCGGATCAAGAGGATCACGCCTTGCACTGATCCAGACAAAATATGTTCAGGAAAAATTAGCGAAAGCTTATCCAGAACACACTTTTGAAATCCAGATCATTAAAACAAAAGGTGATAAGATTCAGAATAAACCATTAGATAAAATTGGTGGAAAAGGTCTGTTTGTCAAAGAGATTGAAGAAAAGATCATTTCTGGGGAAATCCATATGGGAGTTCACAGCATGAAAGACATGCCGTCAACCCCGGCAAAAGGCCTTGTTTTTACAAAAGTATGGAAAAGGGAAGATCCAAGAGATGTGTTGATCCTTCGAACAGCGAAACATCTGTCTGAATTACGAGAAGATGCTGTGATAGCAACAGGAAGCAAAAGAAGAGCATTTCAGTTATTAAAGTTAAGACCAGACCTTCAGATTATAAATATTCGAGGGAATGTTGATACGAGACTTCGAAAAATGGAGGAACAACAATTAGATGGAATCGTTCTTGCGGCAGCAGGTCTTAAAAGACTAGGAATGGAAGATGTGATCACGCAATATCTGGCGCCAGAAGACATGATCTCAGCACCAGCACAGGGTGCTCTGGCTTTGGAAGTAAGAGAAGATCAGAAAGAATTGCAAAAGATGTTGGATGTATTTTGTGATGAAGAAACAATGAACGAAGTATGTGCAGAACGAAATTTCTTAGAACAAATGGGAGGCAGTTGTCATACTCCGGCAGGTGCCAGATGTCAAAAGACAGATCAAGGGTACGAACTATATGCTATGTTTGGAAATGAAGATGGAAGTAAACAGGCATATACGAAAGTTTATGGAACATGCCCTGAGATTTTAGCACAAACGGCAGTAAAAAATGTCAAAAAACAGCTGGCAGGAATCGTATATTTAATTGGTGCAGGACCGGGAGATCCAGGACTTATCACGGTTAAAGGAAAAGAAATCTTAAAAAAAGCGGATTGTGTCATTTATGACAGATTGATTCCACAAGAATTATTAGATGAAACAAAAGAAGGATGCGAACATATCTATGTTGGAAAAGAAAATCATCATCATACGATGAAACAAGAACAGATCAATGAATTATTAGCACAAAAAGCATTACAATATGATATCGTAGTGCGTTTAAAAGGTGGGGATCCATTTGTCTTTGGAAGAGGTGGAGAAGAAGCCATATATTTAGCCGATCATGGAATTTATTGTGAAGTTGTTCCAGGAATCAGCTCCTGTATCGCAGCTGCGGAACTTGCGGGGATTCCTGTAACTCATCGAGGAATCTCCAAAGGATTCCGTGTTGTGACAGCACATGATCGAAGAAATCAGTTATCTGATCTTAATTTTGCATCTATGGCAACGTCTGAAGAAACCTTAGTGTTCTTAATGGGACTTTCGAAACTAGAAGAGATCACAACGAATCTATTAAAAAATGGAATGGATGCCAATACACCTGTTGCAGTTGTTTCTAGTGCAGCATCTACAAAGCAGCAAACGTGTGAAGCAACATTAAATACGATTCATGAAAAAGTAAAGCAAGAAAAACTTTCATCACCAGCAGTCATTGTTGTAGGAGAGGTTGTGAAACTTCAAAAACAGATTCAAAAACCAGAAGATACAACCTGTCATTTAGTTACCAAAATAGGAGATCAGCCATCAAAGTTAGCGCAGATATTAAAAGATCATGGATATAAGATCAAGGAACTTCAGACGGGAGAGATTTCTTATAGATATGACCGGATTTCCAAAGAGGAATTAGCGAAAGTGACCTATCTGATTTTTACAAGCAGATATGGAGTTCATGGTTTTATGAAACAGATGAAATCTTCGAATCTGGATCTTCGAGATCTCTTCGATAAAAAAATTGTCGTTGTAGGTAAAAAGACAAAAGATGTCTTGATGCAATATGGGATTATAGCAGATCTTATGCCAGAAGAAGCAGGAGAGATCAATCTTTCCGAACTTATGAAACAGGAAGTAGATGCAAAGGATGTGGTCTGGTACTGTAAAGGCATATCTGGTGGAGAAAAATTAAAAAAAGCCCTTACACCGATCTGTCAGGTAACAGAAAAGGTCATGTATGAAAATAATAGAAAGATTTTAAGTGAAATTCCAGAAATGAAAGATATCCGAAGTGTTTCTTTTACCTGTGCATCATCAGCTCGAAGATTTTTTGATCAGATAGGAGAAGAAAAGCAACAATGGATAGAGAATATTCCGTGTATCAGTATTGGAGAAAAGACAACGAAGCAGCTTCGAGAAATAGGAGTACGGCATATTTTAGAATCTAAGGATACAACCTATGTATCAATGTTTTATAAAATCAAAGAATCAATGTTATAATAGAAAAAGAAAGGCAGAGTAAAATCATTATGGGATTTGAATTTCAGATTTTAGACAAACTTCAAACGATCCATACTCCATTATTAGACAGATTTATGGTAGCTATTACGAAACTGGGAGATGCAGGGATCGTATGGATCATTTTAACAGTCATTTTATTACTGATACCAAAAACAAGAAAATCAGGAGTATACATGGCAGTTGCATTAATTGCAGATTTGATCATTTGTAATGTGATCTTAAAACCGATCGTGGCAAGAATAAGACCATATAGCATTAATCAGACGGTCCAGCTGTTGGTCACACCATTGAAGGATTATTCTTTTCCATCGGGACATACAGCTGCATCATTTGCATCGGTCAGTGCACTGTATTTTGCGGGAAGAAAGAGAATGGCAGCAGGAGCTTTGATAGTATCTGTTTTAATCGCGTTTTCAAGAATGTATTTATACGTTCATTATCCAACGGATGTTTTAGGAGGTTTGATCATTGGGCTCTTATGTGGATGGATCGCAGATATGATCATCCAAAAAGTTATGGAAAAAAGATCAAGGAAAAGTAGATAGATTTTGTACTAAATCAGATTCAAGTTGAATAAATTGGAAAAAAAGGCTATAATATGAATTATAAATCGTATGTAGAATACAATGTACGCATACAAGAATCTAATAATAATCACATCAAGAGTTGACATAAAGAGTAGATGATCAAGAAGAAGGAGAGTAGTATGAAAACAAAAATCGAAGTACAGTTTCAGGAACGCAACATAGATGTAAAAGACACAGAGAAACTTGTTAAAGAAAATTTAAAAGCAGCTGGTGTTAAAATGAACACGATCGTAAATTTAGATATTTATTATCAGCCAGAAGAAGGCGATATCTACTATGTTGCAACAACAAAAGATGGCAAAGAGCTCAGCAATGAAGAAGCATTAAAAATCGAAGAATAAACTACATATCTATAAATGCCAAAAAATTAAATTCTAATTATAAAGGTAAAGACCATTTAATAAATATCGCAATGATGAATCTGCAGATGATTTTATTAAGTGGTTTTTATTTTTCATTTTTGGGGATACTAAATGAAATACAGGCAGGCAATATGTGCTTGACAAGCAGACAAAGCTTCTATATCCTATTATGAGGAAATGAAAAGAACAGGAGAAAAAGATTGAATGATTTAAGCATCAAATGGAAAGATTTTTATAAAAATGTATTTGCACTGGTCGTTCCGATGGCATTGCAGAATCTGATCAACGTTGGAGTAACAGCAGCCGATGTTGTGATGCTTGGAAAAGTCAGTGAAAAAGTATTATCAGGGGCCTCTCTTGCTGGTCAGATTCAGTACATTATGGTACTGTTTTTGTTTGGATTAACATCGGGGGCAACCGTTCTTACTGCACAATACTGGGGAAAAGGTGACAAGACAGCGATTGAAAAGATCTTGGCATTAGGGATTAGATCAGCAGTGATCATAACTGCGATATTCACTATCGCAGCATTTACAATTCCAGCATCGTTGATGAGAATTTTTACAAATGATCCACAGGTGATCGCAGAAGGAGTTAAGTATTTAAGGATCGTTGCATGTTCATATATTATCATGGGAATTACCAATGTATATTTATATGTCATGCGAAGCATTGAACGAGTGATCGTGGCAACAGTTGTTTATCTAGTATCATTTTTATGCAATGTGGTTTTTAATGCGATCTTTATTTTTGGATTATTTGGATTCCCAGCTCTTGGAATCCGTGGAGCAGCGATTGCGACATTGATCGCAAGGATTATGGAACTTGTTCTGGTTTGTGGTTATGCAAAAATATATAATAAAGATGTAAAATTCAGAGTTCACTATTTCCTTCATCAGGACAAACTGTTAGTGAGAGATTTCTTAGTCTATTCCCTCCCAGTTGTTTTAAATGAGGTAATGTGGGGGCTTGGAACATCAGCCAATACAGCAGTTCTTGGACATATGGGAAGTTCTGCAGTTGCAGCCAATTCTGTTGCACAGGTGGCGAGACAGTTAGCAACGGTTGTGTCTTTTGGGCTATCCAGCGCCACAGCGATCTATCTTGGAAAGACGATCGGTGAGAGAAAATTCGATCATGCAAGAGCCTATGCCAAACGGTTTATCATTTTAAGTGTGGTGATGGGAGTGATTGGAGGAGGATTGATCTTAATTGCATCTCCAGTTGTAATTTCTTTCTTATCCTTAAGTGCAACTGCAAGATACTATCTGAAAATGATGTTTTATGTGATGTCTTATTTTGTGATCGCGCAGGCATTTAATACAACAATGGTCGTTGGAATCTTCCGATCTGGCGGCGATACGAAGTTTGGCTTGATCATGGATGTATCAACGATGTGGGGATGTTCGATTTTATTAGGAGCATTGGCTGCATTTGTATTACATTGGAGTGTGCCGGCAGTTTATGTATTATTGATGAGTGATGAATTGATCAAAGTACCGATCACATTGATCAGATATCGCAGTTTCAAGTGGTTAAAAGATGTAACAAGAGATAATGTTTAAGAGAGATCATGAACATTTACGGGAGGATAAGGTCTATGGAGACAGAAGTGAAATTAACAAAACTCGCCCAGTGTGCAGGATGTGGGGCAAAAGTTGGAGCTGGAACTTTAGCAAAATTATTAGACGGAATTCCAACAAGATCAGATGAACGGTTATTAGTTGGTTTTGATAAAAGTGATGATGCGTCTGTCTATAAAATTGATGAAAATACAGCACTTGTTCAGACATTGGATTTCTTCCCACCGATCGTTGACGATCCGGAAATGTTCGGAGAGATTGCAGCAGTGAATGCGATCAGTGATATTTATGCGATGGGAGCAGATCCAAAGCTTGCCTTAAATATCATGTGTGTCACAAAAGATATGCCAAAAGAAAGCATTCAGGCAATTTTACGAGGTGGTTATAAAAAAGCATATGAAGCAGGAGTGATCATCACAGGTGGACATACGATTCACGATCAAGAGCCCAAATATGGTTTATCTGTTTCTGGATTTGTGCATCCTCAAAAATTTTTGACAAACAGCGGGGCAAGACCTGGAGATATTTTAATTTTGACCAAACCGTTAGGAGTTGGAATTTTAACAACATCAGCAAAGGCTGAATTTATCGATCAAAAAGTAATGGACAAGATTTATGATCAGATGAGACAGCTCAATAAATATGCCAGAGATATTATGGTAAAATATGAAGTGCACAGTTGTACGGATGTTACTGGGTTTGGATTACTTGGACATGGTTATGAGATGGCACAGGGCAGTGATGTAACGATTCATTTTATGACAGAAGAGATTCCATATCACAAAGAAGCTCTTTCTATGGCAGACCTTGGAATGATCCCGGAAGGTGCTTATAGGAATCGTAAATATGCAAGTGAAGGTGTTTCAAAAACGAAAAAAATAAATAGAGCATTGGAAGATATTTTATATGATCCACAGACATCTGGAGGATTGATGATCGCAGTTAGCGAAAATGATGCAAAAAATTTATTAGAGGATTTACAAAATACAATTCCATGTGCTAAAATAATTGGGTACATAGAAGAAAAAGAAGAAAAATCAATCATATTAGAATAGAAGAACGAACAGACAGGAAGAATGTTAAAACATGGTTTTTTCCTGTCTGATTTTAGACAGGCGTTATTCTTGGTTGAGAATAACGATAGGAGAAAGAGATGAAAGATCAATTTCAAAGAACCATTGATTATGCAAGAATATCGATCACGGATCGTTGCAATTTATATTGTACCTATTGCCGCCCTGATCATGAAGAAATGTTGTCACATGGGGAGATTTTAAGATATGAGGAGATCCTAAGAGTATGTAAGATTCTTACAACGCTTGGAATTGACAAATTTAAGATCACAGGTGGCGAACCGTTGGTACGAAAAGGTTGTTCAGATTTTATTCGTGAATTAAAGAAAACGGATGGAGTTAATAAAGTTACGTTAACAACCAATGGAATCTTATTATCAAAAGATTTAGTGAAATTAGCAGAGGCAGGAGTGGATGGGATCAATATAAGTCTTGATTTTATGGATCAGGAGAAATATAAAAAGATCACAGGATTCGATGGATACAAACAGGTCATATCAGTAATTAATAAAGCGATCAATATAGGATTGAATATAAAGATAAATGTTGTGTTGACAGAACAGACGACGATGGAGGATATTCAAAAATTTATAGACTATATGAAAGATCATAAAATCTGTATACGATTTATTGAACAAATGCCGCTTGGAAATAAGAAGACAACGATAGCATTAACAAGAAATGAAATCAGAAAGAACCTAAAAGATCAAGGGATCAGATTTCACAAAACCGAACAAAGAATGGGAAATGGGCCAGCAGTTTATGAAACAATGGAAGGATATAAGGGAATGATCGGATGGATCGAGGCATTGCATGGAAAATTTTGTGATACATGCAACCGTATTCGTTTGACTTCTATCGGTGGAATCAAACCATGTCTTTATTATGAAGAAGCAGGAAATTTAAGAGATCTGTTAAGAAAGGCTGAAACGTCAGACGAAGAGATCAAACAGGTTTTAAAAGAAATCATTTATAGAAAACCACAGGCACATCATTTTGAAGAAATGCCGTCAAACAGCAAGATGTATACAATTGGAGGATAAGATAAATGGGAGAATTTTCACATTTTGACCAGCATGGGAATGCGGTCATGGTCGATGTGACGAAGAAAAAAGAAACAACAAGGACAGCGATCGCACAAGGAAAGATCAAAGTTAATGATGAGATCTTTGAAAAAGTCAAAGAAGGAAGTATGGCAAAAGGAGATGTCTTAGGAACTGCAAGGATCGCAGGGATCATGGCGGCAAAGAAGACATTTGAACTGATCCCGATGTGCCATCTTCTGATGCTTACAAAGTGTAAAGTTGATTTTGAAATGCTAGAAGAAACCAAAGAGATCAAAGCAGTCTGTCTTGTCAAAACAACAGGGAAAACAGGCGTTGAGATGGAGGCACTGACAGGAGTACAGATTGCTTTATTAACGATTTATGATATGTGTAAGGCAATTGACAAACATATGGTTATGTCAGAGATACATTTAGTAGAGAAAACAGGTGGAAAGAGTGGTGATTTTGTATGGAAGGAATCATAAAAGCAGTCTGTATCAGTGAAAAACGAGGAACCGTGAAGAAAAATATCAACGAAGTCAATGTGATCAAAGACTTTGGATTAGAAGGAGATGCCCATGCAGGAAAATGGCATCGTCAGGTTAGTTTTTTGAGCGCGGATATTGTGGATGAATTCAATGAAAAAGGTGCTTCCGTGATCGAGGGTGATTTTGGGGAAAATATTCTTGCTTACGGCATTGATTTTAAGAAACTTCCAGTTGGAACAAAACTGATCTGTAATGATGCAAAGTTTGAAATCACTCAGATTGGGAAAGAATGCCATAGTCATTGTGAGATATATAAACGTGTTGGGGACTGTATCATGCCAAGAGAAGGTATCTTTGCAAAAGTATTAGAAAGCGGAACGATCAAAGTCGGAGATAAGATTGAGGTCATTTACCCAGAGAAAGATATGCCATACATGGCAGCAGTCATGACATTGAGTGATAAAGGCTTCAGAGGAGAACGAGTGGATACAAGCGGTCCAAGAGCAGTAGAAATCTTAAAAGAACATGGATTTAAGATCGTAGAAGAAATCCTTCTTCCGGATGAAGAAGCTCAGATCAAAAAACATCTGATCCGTTTAAGCGACAGCCGGCAGGTTGATTTAATTATTACAACCGGTGGGACAGGGCTTTCTCCAAGAGATCGTACACCAGAAGCAACTTTAGCTGTTGCAGACCGCAATGTGCCGGGAATCTCAGAAGCGATCAGAGCAGGTTCTATGACGATCACAAAACGAGCCATGTTATCAAGAGGTGTCAGTGTAATAAGAAAGAAAACATTGATCATTAATCTTCCTGGAAGCAAAAAGGCAGTGGAAGAGAGTCTTTCTTTTATCATTGATCAGCTGCCACATGGATTAGATACTTTAAGGGAAAACACAGAAGATTGCGGAAGAAACTAAGAGAGGAGACAATGTATGGATATATCACCGATCATCATATCGATGAAAACGGCAACGATCGCGATTTTATTTACCTTTATTTTAGGACTATTAGCAGCAAGATGGATCTTATATCGTAAATCAGAAGCAACAAGAATCTTCTGGGATGGGATCTTTACGATGCCATTAGTATTACCACCAACTGTTGCAGGATTTTTCTTGCTTGTATTTTTCGGATCATATGGACCAGTAGGAAAATTATTTGAAAATTATCTTGGGATCAAGATTGCATTTTCATGGGGCGCAACGATCCTTGCGGCAGTTGTGATGTCATTTCCATTGATGTACCGTTCTGCAAGAGGTGCCTTGGAACAGATTGATGAAGATCTTATCTTTGCGGCAAGAACACTTGGAATGAGTGAGTGGAGCATTTTCTTTCGAGTTATGATTCCAAATGCACTGCCAGGGATCATATCTGGTGGAGTGCTTGCATTTGCCAGAGGACTTGGTGAATTCGGAGCAACAGCAATGATCGCTGGAAATATTCCGGGAAGAACAAGAACTCTGCCACTTGCAGTATACTCTGAAGTTGCAGCGGGAAATATGGATGCAGCATATCAGTATGTACTTGTGATCGTGATCATTTGTTTTGCGATCGTAGCAGCCATGAATATTTACCTGATCATGGAAAAGAAGAAACAGGAAGCGTAAGGAGAGATGTATGAGTCTTGAAGTAAAGATCAAAAAGAAACTAAAAGAATTTACATTAGAGTCAGAACTCAATGTAGAAACAGGTTGTACAGGGCTTATGGGACCTTCTGGAAGTGGAAAAAGCATTACTTTAAAATGTATCGCAGGTGTGGAAACTGCAGATAGTGGGAGAATTGTACTAGATGGGAAAATACTTTATGATTCCGAGAAAAAGATCGATCTGCCACCACAAAAACGAAAGATTGGATATTTATTTCAGGGATATGCACTGTTTCCTAATATGACGATTGAAGAGAATATCAAAACAGGATTAAGAGCAAAAGGATTTCCGAAGGATGAAATCGAACAAAAGACAAATGATATGATGAAACGATTTCATATCGAAGAATTAGCAAAAAGATATCCAAGACAGATTTCAGGAGGGCAAAAACAGCGAACAGCGTTAGCAAGGATGCTTGTGTGTGAACCGGAAGTCATCTTGATGGATGAGCCATTTTCAGCGTTGGATGAATACTTAAGAGAACAGATGCAAGATGAATTATCCAATATGCTGGCAATGTTGGATAAACCAGCGATCTTGGTGAGCCACAGCAGTAAGGAAGTAGAAAATCTATGTGACAAAAAATACCATATTCAAAGAGGTCATATGGAAAAAGCCACATTACTATGAAATTTTACATAACATTTTTAAGAAAGTGAGGAAGTTGCAAATGAAAAAGAAATTTTTAGCAGTGTTATTAGCAGGAGCTATGGTTCTTGGGGTAACAGCATGTGGAAGCAGTAAGGACAGCTCTAAATCCACAACAGAGGCAGTAAAGAAAGAAGAAACAACAACCATCACACTTGCAGCTGCAGCTAGTCTTGAAAAATGCTACACAGAGAAATTAATTCCAATGTTCGAAAAAGAAAATAAAGAAATTAAAGTAGAAGGAAGTTATGATAGTTCAGGAAAATTACAGAGCCAGATTGAAAATGGAATGGCAGCGGATGTATTTATGTCAGCAGCGACTGAACAGATGAACAATCTTGTCAAAGGAAAATACATCAGCAAGGGGGATGTTGTAGAATTATTAGAAAACAAAGTTGTACTGATCGCTCCTAAAAAAGGTGATGCAAAAGTTTCATCCTTTAAAGATATCACAAAAGCTGATACAATAGCATTAGGAGATCCTAAGAGCGTTCCAGCTGGACAGTATGCACAGGAAATCTTTACAAACTTAAAGAACTGGAATGATGTGAAGAAAAAAGCAAGCTTTGGAACAAATGTAACAGAAGTTTTAAATTGGGTAGCAAAAGGAAGTGCTTCTTGCGGTGTTGTATATGCAACAGATGCAGCAAGTAACAAGGATGTAAAAGTTCTTGCAGAAGCACCAGCAGATGCTTTAAAAACGCCAGTTATTTATCCAGTTGCAGCATTAAAGAAAAGTAAAAATAAAGATGCAGCTGATAAATTCGTAAAATTCTTACAGAGTGAAAAAGCATTAAAAGTCTTCAGATCTTATGGATTTACAATTAATAAATAAGAAGTAGAAGGTGAAAAACAATGAAATTAGTGGATACAAAAGATGCTGTAGGAACTGTGCTATGTCATGATATCACACAGATCATCAAAGGTGTTACAAAAGACGCAAGATTCAGGAAAGGTCATGTAGTCAAAGAAGAAGATATCCCAGTGTTGTTATCCCTTGGAAAAGATCATTTATACGTCTGGGAAGCCGGAGACGATATGCTTCATGAAAATGATGCAGCAAGGATCCTTTGTGATCTGTGCAAGAATGAAGGAATGAAAGAGTCAGAAGTTAAGGAAGGTAAGATTGAATTATCTGCCGAATATGACGGACTCTTAAAGATCGACAAAGAAAAACTATTTACCGTCAATTCTTTCGGACAGATGATGATCGCGACAAGATCTGGAAATACTCCAGTCAAAGCAGGGGACAAACTAGCAGGTACGAGAATCATTCCACTGGTCATTGAAAAAGATAAGATGCAGGAAGTCAAAGACAGGGTTGGGGATACACCAATCCTGTCTCTTCTGCCTTATAAGAAGAAAAAAGCCGTGATCTTAGCTACAGGAAATGAAGTGTATTATCATAGAATTGAGGATACATTTACTCCAGTTGTGGCAGAAAAGATCAAAGAATACGGTGCAGAAGTGACCAGTACAAAACAGTTGCCAGATGACAATGAACTTTTAACAAAAACAATCTTAGAAGCTATCGAAAATGGGGCAGAAATGGTATTATGCACAGGAGGAATGAGTGTTGATCCAGATGACAAGACACCACTTGCGATCAAGAATACAGGAGCCGATATCATATCTTATGGAGCACCGGTTTTGCCAGGAGCAATGTTTTTACTTGCATATTATAAAAAAGGAGATCAGATAATTCCGATCATGGGACTTCCAGGATGTGTTATGTATTCAAAGAGAACTGTTTTTGATCTTATTCTGCCAAGGATCATGGCAGATGATAAAGTAAGTGCAGAAGAAATTGCACACCTTGGAGAAGGCGGATTATGTCTTGGATGTAAAGTTTGTACTTATCCAAACTGTGGATTCGGAAAAGGGTGGTAGACATGAAATCATATTTACCAAAACGTTTTGATTTCAGGGTCAGAGTTTTTATGGAAGAACCAGATTTTGGAAAAGGAGTTGCACAGTTATTATCATTAACAAGAGAGAAAGGTTCTTTATCTGCTGCATATAAATCCATGGGAATGGCTGCAAGCAAAGCATGGAAGATCTTAAATCGTGCGGAAGCAGACCTTGGAGTCAAATTAGTAGAACGAAAATCCGGCGGAAAGCAAGGGGGAGGTTCACACCTTACACCAGAAGGCGAAGATATTCTGAATCGTTATGAAAACTTTCAGAAAGAAGTTGCTGAAGCAGTAAAACGTTCTTTTATAAAAAACTTTGGAAATTCAGGAGAATCATAAAATATCATGAGAAAAAAAGAATTAAAAACAGTGATCACATTTGAGACAACAACACAGGCGATCGGTATGGAAAGTGCTTGCAAAAAAAATCAGATCGCAGGAAGATTGATCCCAGTACCAAAAGAGATCACAGCAGGATGTGGAATGGCATGGATGACCCCTTTAGAAAATGAAGAATCTGTGGTACAATTTATGTCAGAACATGAAATCATCCCACAAGGGGTATTTCAGGTAGAAATTTAAATTGGAGGTTAAGTATGAAACAGATTGATGAAAGAGGGAATGCTTGTCCGATTCCGGTTGTACACACAAAGAAAGCATTAGAATCAATGGATGGAGAGACAAAATTAATCGTTCTGGTAGATAATGAACCAGCTGTCCAGAATGTTACAAGATTTGCAGAAGGTAAAAACTGCGAAGTTAAAAGCGAGAAGATCTCAGACAATGAATTTAAGATTGAGATCATGGCAGAGAATTATACACCAGCAGATGAGGAAGAAGAGATTGTCTGTGAACCATCTGCAAAGGATGATTTTATCATCGCTGTATCATCCAACGAGATGGGACAAGGAGAGAAAGCTCTTGGTCAGACATTGATCAAAGCGTTTTTATTTGCAGTAACAAAACAGGATAAACTTCCATCAAAGGTATTATTTTATAATTCAGGAGCATATCTTACATGCGAAGATTCTGATTCTTTAGAAGATTTAAAAACATTAGAAGCAGAAGGGGTCGAAATATATACTTGCGGAACATGCTTAAATTTCTATGATATTACAGATAAATTAGCGGTTGGTTCCATCACAAATATGTATGATATCGTAGAAATGATGGAAAAAGCAGGAAAAGTGATCAAACCTTGAGGAATATCTATGAAAGATTTAATCATTGTAAGAGGCGGTGGAGATATCGCCACAGGTACAATTTATAAATTGGTAAAAAGTGGTTTTCATGTATTGATCTTAGAAATTGCACATCCATCTGCAATTCGTAGAAATGTTGCATTTTCAGAAGCAGTTTATGAAGAAAAGTGGCAGGTTGAGGATATGACCTGCCATCTTGCACATGATATAAAAGAAGCAGAACAGATCATGAAAGCAGGGAATCCGGCATTAATGATCGATCCAAATGGAGAGATGATCAAACAGTTGCATCCGATCGCAGTTGTTGATGCCATTCTTGCGAAGAAAAATCTTGGTACAACAAGAGATATGGCACCGATCACGATTGCTTTAGGACCTGGATTTACAGCAGGGGAAGATGTCGATGTTGTGATCGAGACGATGCGTGGACACAGGCTTGGAAGGATCATCAAAGAAGGCAGTGCGATCCCGAACACAGGAATTCCAGGAGTGATCAAAGGCTTTGGAAAAGAACGAGTGATCCATTCCCCAGCTAAAGGGATTTTAAGAAATATCTGTCATATCACAGATATGGTAAGCAAAGGCCAGTTATTAGCAAAGATAGAAACACCAGAAGGTACGATTGTTGATGTACCTGCAAGTATGGATGGATTACTGAGAGGTTTAATTCGTGATGGATATCCGGTGACAAAAGGATTTAAGATTGCAGATATCGATCCGAGAGCTGAAGAATACGATAACTGCTTTACAATTTCAGATAAAGCCAGATGCATTGCAGGTGGTGTTTTGGAAGCATTATTATATTTGAAAAATAATCTTTCCGATCAGCAGGAAGAACCGAATGTTCCTATATGTACCCATGAGAAACAAAAGGTAGAAACAATTTATGCAGATTATGCAGCAACGCATATCACGAAACCAGAGTGTGTCAAGGATGCAGTTATGAACGCATTGGCACTTGGCAACAGCGGAAGAGGTGTCAACGAAAGTTCTCTGGATGCTGCAAGAAAGATTTACGAAGTTCGTACGAAAGTAGATCAGTTTTTTGACGGCTATGGAGCAGAACAAGTTGTATTTACCAGTGGAATTACAGAAAGCTTAAACACAGTGATCAAAGGAAGCTTAAATCATGGTGATCATGTGATCACAACGTTTATGGAGCACAACAGCGTTCTTCGTCCATTATATGAGATGGAACGACAAGGAGTTTGCTTAACGATCACTTCACCAGATGTGGGGGATATCAAACAGGCGATCACAAAAGATACCAAGATGATCGTGATGACGCATGCATCCAATGTGACAGGTGAAATGTTTGATATCCAAAGTGTTGGAAAACTTTGTAGAGAAAAAGGAATTTTATTTGTCGTTGATACCGCTCAAAGTGCTGGAGTGATTCCGATCTCCATGAAGGAAGATAATATCGATATATTATGTTTTACCGGACATAAAGGCTTGATGGGACCACAGGGTATCGGGGGGATCTGTATTAGAAAAGGTGTAGAGATCCGTCCGTTAAAAACAGGTGGAACAGGAATCTTATCGTTTTCGAAAAAACAGCCAGGAGTGCTGCCACAGGCATTGGAAGCAGGAACATTAAATGGGATCGGAATCGTAGGACTTGGGGCAGCGATTGATTTTATCAATACATATGGAATTGATAAAATCCGTGAACAGGAAATGAATCTTATTGAAATATTTTATAAAAAAATTCAGAAGATCCAAGGAATTAAAATTTACCATGAAAAGCAATTAGATCTGACAAAACAAACCGCCATTTGTTCAATCAACCTGGAAGAATATGATTCCGGAAGTGTCAGTGATGAATTAATGGAACGTTTTCAGATACAGACAAGATCAGGTGCTCATTGTGCACCATTGGTACATGAGCATTTCGGTACGATAGAGCAGGGAATGGTAAGATTCAGTTTTGGACATGAAACAACAATGAAAGAAATCAACCAGATAATAAATGCAGTTAAGATTCTTGCAGAAGAATAAAGAGGAAAAAGATATGATCATTGCAGTTGCAGGTTCCGGTGGAAAAACAACGAGAGTTCATAAGTTAGCACAGTATTATAGAAGTCTTGGAAAGAAAGTCTTTGTCACAACGACAACTCATATGAAAAAGGAATCCGATACCGTGATCCCTGAAAATATAGAAGATATTCGAAAGCAATTAAATGAAACCGGATATTGTATGGCGGGAATGCCTGCGACGCCAGAAAATGCGTTAGTACAAAAAATCGGACCATTACCAGAAGATTTCTATGAAACTGCAGTAAAAGAAGCAGATATCACGCTGATAGAAGCCGATGGTTCCAGGGGAATGCCGGCAAAGATTCCAGCGGATTATGAACCAGTGATCCCTGAAAATATCGATGAGATTCATATTGTGATCGGAATGTCAGCACTTGGGAAACCAGCCAGCAAGGTTGTTCACAGACTTTCATTAGCGGATAAGGATTTAGAGATTAAAGAAGATACGATCCTTACACCGCTGCATTTACAAAAATTACTGAAGAAAGGATATCTAGGACCATTGAGAGAGCAATATAAAGATACAAAAATCAAAGTATATCCAGGACAGGCAGATACACTATATCAAAGAGTAATCGCTCGATTCTTACAGGAAGAAAAAGATGTCACACAGATCAAGGAAGATTGGTTTAAAATTCAGCCGAAATTAGTTATCTTCGGGGCTGGACATGTAGCGATCCAGTTACTCCGGATTGCGAAATTTTTAGATTTCTACACGATTATGATCGATGACAGAGAGGAATTTGCAGATCCAGAGAAACTATCACAAGCAGATGAAGTTTACTGCAGAGATTTTCATGATATAGAAGATATTTTGCCAGAACAAGATAACGCATTTTATGTGGTTGTCACACGTGGACATGCAAATGACAGATTATGTGCAGAAACGGTATTACGAAGACCATATCTCTATCTTGGAATGATCGGAAGCAAAGGAAAAGTTGCAAAAACCTTCGAGATAATGAAAGAAGAAGGATACAGTGAAGAACAGATCAGCACGATCCATGCACCAATCGGATTAAAGATCGGTGCAAGAACGCCAGAAGAGATTGCAATCAGTATCGCAGCAGAGATGATCGCAATCAAAAATCACGAAACAGAAAGTACGATGAGTAAAGAACTTTTTGAGACAAAAGAATCAGGAGTGCTGTGCATTATCACAAAGAAATCCGGTTCATCTCCACGAGGTGTTGGAAGTATGATGCTTGTCACAAAAGATGGAATTATTGGAAGTATTGGTGGAGGAAACTTAGAAAAAACTGTTATGGAAGAAGCACCATCGATGAAAGAGATCACAAGAAAAAAATATGATCTATCGAATGCACAGAGTGCAACACTTGGCATGATCTGTGGTGGTAAAAACGAAATATTATATGTTCCAGTATAAAAAGACAGAAAAAACAACACAGGAGTAGAAAATGGGAAAATACAATTTTGACGAAGTAATCGACAGACATGGAACAGATTGTTTGAAATACGATTTTGGAATGAAGAGAAAAGGAAGAGATGACCTGCTTCCTCTTTGGGTAGCAGATATGGATTTTCGTCTGCCAGATGAGATTCTTGATGAATTTCATAAAAGAATTGATCATGGGATTTTTGGATATACGGATCCCTTAGATGAATATTTTGATGCAATGAACCACTGGTTTTCAACAAGATACGGATATACGATCAAACCAGAATGGGTAACACTTGGAGCAGGAATTGTTTATGCACTTGGAACAAGTGTTAAGGCATTTACCGAAGAAGGAGATGCCATGATGGTTATGCAGCCAGTGTACTATCCATTTAGTGAAGTTATCAAAAATGATGGAAGAAAACTGGTAAACTGTCAGCTTCGTTATGAAAACAATCGTTATTCCATTGATTTTGAAAAAATGGAACAAATGATCAAAGAAGAAAATGTAAAAGCACTGATCTTCTGCAACCCACACAATCCAGTAGGAAGAGTCTGGACAAGAGAAGAAATGGAAAAAGTCGCAGAAATCTGTTTAAAATACAACGTAATCTGGATGGTTGATGAGATGCATTGTGATTTTATTTTTCCAGGACATGAGTTTACAAGCTGTATGAATCTGGATAAAAAATTTCATGAGATCATTGCACTTTACAGCTCGCCAGGAAAGACATTTAATGTTGCAGGATTACAGCCAGCAAATATCATTATTCCAAACGAGGAATTAAGAAAAAAATATCAATGGGCTAATACACAGGCAGCTTACAGTCAGGGAAGCTTAATGGGACAGCTTGCTGTGAAAGTATGTTACACAAAAGGTGCTGACTGGGTAGATGAATTGGTAGAATATATATATGAAAACGTAAAGTATATGAGCCGATATGTAAAAGAGAACTTTCCAAAAGCAAAGATGGTAGAACCAGAAGGGACTTATTTAGTATGGGTTGATTTCTCAGGATATGGATTCAGCAATGAAGAATTAGAACATTTAATGTTAGAAGAAGCAAAATTGTGGCTGGATTCTGGAATCATCTTTGGACCAGAGACAGCACAGTTTGAGCGTTTCAACGTTGCGTGTCCACGAGTGACGGTTGAGCAGGCACTGACACAGTTAAAAAATGCACTGGATAAGCATCTGGCAGAGAAATAAGACAGATTTATCTGGATATATATTAAGATTGAGAGGAAAAGAAATGGAGAAACAAAAGAAAAATCTAGGATCTGTGGCCTTTCTTCCACTGATCGTATTTCTAGTATGTTATGTAGGATGTGGAATTACATTTACCTTGATGGGAGCAGACGACCCATTTGGAAAATTTCCACGTCATGTCGCACTTTTGGCAGGATGTGCGGTAGCACTTCTTTTAAATAGAAGTATGGATGTAAAAGATAAATTAAACATTATGACGACAAACATGGGAAATTCTGGAGTTATGATGATCGTTTTGATCTATCTGATGGCAGGGGGATTTCAGGGAGCAGCAGCGGCAATGGGAGGAAAAGATTCTGTTGTTAATCTATGTCTTCATGTGATTCCAGTAACATTTTTGATTCCAGGTGTATTTTTAATGTGCTGTTTTATTTCTACATCGATAGGAACATCCATGGGAACCATTGCAGCAATGGCACCAATCGCGATCAATGTGGCACAGGGAGCACACTTAAATGTTGCGATTGTTGGAGCAGCAGTGATCGGAGGTTCTTATTTTGGAGATAACCTTTCCATGATTTCTGATACAACGATCTCAGCAGCAGAAGGATGCGGTTCTGAGATGAAAGATAAGTTTAAGATGAACTTCTTTATCGCATTACCGGCTGCGATCGTGGCAATGATCCTTTATTCAGTGGTCGGAGGTACTGGAAGTGGAGCAATCAAGGCAGGAAGTTACAATATCATTGAAGTCCTTCCATATCTTATCGTTCTTGGAGCAGCATTGATGGGGATTAACGTTGCAGTTGTACTTTTTGTAGGAATCCTCTCTGCAGGTATTATCGGACTTTGTGTGGGAAGTTGTGGATTCTTTGACTGGATTCAGGCAATTGGAAATGGTATGAGTGATATGTTTAGTATCAGTATGGTTGCGATCTTGGTATCTGGAATCATTGGTATTGTTCGCGAATATGGCGGAGTTGAGTGGCTGGTAGGAGCGATTAGTGGCAAGATCAAGAATAGACGTGGTGCAGAATATGGAATCGGGCTGATGTCAGGAATTCTTTCTGCAGCAATGGTAAATAACACGATTGCTATTATTGTTACTTGTCCGATTGCAAAAGAAATCGGTGAAAAATACAAGATTGCACCAAAGAGACTTGCCAGTCTGGTAGATATCTTTGCCTGTGCATTTATCTCATTGATGCCACATGATGGAGGTATGTTAATGATCACGGCACTCGCAGATGTGTCACCACTTAATGTGTTAAAATATTCATTTTATATGTTTGGATTGATCATTGCTACTTGTGTGACGATACAGTTTGGATTGATGGATGAGAAGAATTAAGTTGAAAATACGGTAATTCATCAAGTATAAATAGAGATGGGAGTACGAAAAATGAATTTCCATCTCTATTTTTGTGTTTATTTATACCCGAAGGAACGTTGGTTAAAATTAGATTGTTTTAAATGGAAATGGTGTTGATTATGTGATTTTGGGACTTGAAAATCAATCTAAGATACATTATGCGATGCCATTAAGGCATATGATAGGAGATGCTTTCAGTTATTTGAAGGAATATAAGGAACTGGAAGCCAAGAATAAAAAATATAAGAATTATAAGACAAAACATGAATTCTTATCAAAATTTCAAAAGACAGATCGGTTGCATCCGATTGTTACGATTTGTATATATTATGGGGAGGATTCATTGAAATTAGAACAGGAAGGAGTTGAGTTGAATATGTGCAAGGCCTTAGAAGAATTAGAAGAAAGAGGAAGAGAGAAAGGAAGGATAGAAGGAAGAGTAGAGGGTGCAATTAAAATTTATAAGAAGATGGAAGCATCAAGAGAAGATACAATAAAAAATATCATGGAGGACTTTTCTTTGGATAAAGAAGTTGCTGATAAATATGTAGAAGAATATTATTAAATTATATAAAATTTAAACATAAAAATGGAGTTATTGCGTTATCTATAGTTCTTTTTGAACTTTTATTATGATAATGCAATAATTCTATTTTTTATTTATTTTAAAACAAACACCATATAACAGTTGACAACAGTTTGATGCTGTTATACACTGTTTATAAGTAAAGGAGGATGATACAAAATGAAGATCATAATCAACACATCATCCATGGTTCCAATCTATGAGCAGATCATAGACCAGATCAAAACAATGATCCGAAAGCAAGAATTAAAGCAGAATGACCAGCTGCCATCTGTCCGGGCATTGTCAAAGGAATTAAAGATCAGTGCTTTAACGGTAAAGAAAGCTTACGATGAACTGGAAAGAGAAGGCTTTACAGTAACGATTCATGGAAAAGGCAGCTATGTGACAGCGGCGAACACTGAGTTGATGATGGAAGAGCAAAAGAAGGAAGTAGAACAGGACTTAGAACAAGCAATTCTAAAAGGAAGGCGTTTTGGCATCAGTGATGAAGATATCAAAACCTTGTTTGAGTTAATATTGGAGGGATAAGGTATGTTAAAAATTGATAAATTAAAGAAACAATATAAGAATTTCACCCTCAACTGTTCCATGGAAGTAAAAGAGGGGATGATCACTGGGTTTGTAGGTCCGAATGGATCTGGAAAAAGCACAACTTTAAAGGCAGTGCTTGGATTGATTTACATAGATGGAGGAGATATTCAGATTTTTGGAAGGAATGTCAAGGATATAAAACCAGAGGATAAGGAACAGATCGGTGTTGTACTTTCTGATTCTGGTTTTAGCAGATATCTTACAGTAAAAGACATCAAGGATATTCTAAAAAATACATATGAAGCATTTGATGAACAGTTATTTACAAACTATATAGAGAAATATCAGTTGCCAACAGACAAAAAACTAGAACAGTTTTCTGTTGGAATGAAAGCAAAATTAAAGTTAATTACAGCAATCTGCCACAAAGCAAAACTATTAATCTTAGATGAACCAACGGCAGGGCTTGATGTCATGGCAAGGAATGAGATGCTTGATATGTTAAGAGATTATATGGAAGAAGATGAAGAACGTTCGATTCTTGTAAGTTCTCATATATCAACAGATCTTGAAACCTTATGTGATAATATTTATATGATCAATGAAGGAAATATCATCTTGCACGAAGAAACAGACCGGTTATTAAGTAATTATGCGATCTTAAAGGTTGATGAAGAACAGTCAAAAACACTAGATCCACAATATATAATAAAAATGAAGAAAGAATCCTATGGATATGCATGTCTTACAGATCAGAAACAATTTTATCTGGAGAATTATCCAAAGATCGTGGTAGAAAAAGGAACGATCGATCAGATCATTACATTAATGATACAGGGGGTGTAGAAGATGAAAGGATTATGGACAAAAGACATCAGATTAATCTCATCACAACAAAAAAATCTGGCAGTGATCTGGCTAGTTGCAGCAGGAATCTTAATCGCTACGGATCAAATATCATTTGCAATTACCTATACGTCTGTGATTACAATCATGACAGCAATCAGTACGATCAGTTACGATACATTTGATAATGGCAATGCGTTTTTATTTACGCTTCCATTTAGCAGAAAAGAATATACAAGAGAAAAATATCTGTTTAGCCTCTTTTGGGGAATGATAACAGTCATTGGAGGTATATTGTTAGTAGTCATCGTTACAGCAGCAAAAGGTACATTGTTAATGAGGTCAGAAGAAATTGTGATGACAGTCTTACTCAATATTCCAATGCTATTGATTTTTCAATCAATGGCCCTTCCTTTTCTATTAAAATATGAAGCAGAGAAGGGAAGAATCGCGTTAGCAGCTATGATCGGAGGGATTGTTTTTGTTGTTATCTTCTTTTTCAAAATGTTTGAAACGGCAGGGATTGAGCTGATTGACATCGTGATGAATCAAATGTATTTAAAAAATATTACACTATGGGCTTCTATATATATAATTTCCATTGTCATTTGGTTCCTGTCATTGAAAATAGCTGAAGGAATTATGTTAAAAAAAGAATTTTAATTTATTAGAAAAATGAATAATATAAACAAAAGTAGTTGTATGAAACAAAAATGTTTGGTATAACTACTTTTTTTCGTTTCTCCCTCATATGAGGGAGAACAATTCCAGGAATCAGACTATAGTAAAGTTATCAAAAGGATAGCGGATATGAAAGGAAGGAGCAGCAGTAAAATGAAAGTATTTGAACCGTTTAAAATCAATCAGATGGAGCTTAAAAACAGTATGGTCGTATCAGCAATGGTAACAAACTATTGTTCTGAGGATGGAATGGCAACAGAGAAATTTATTGCCTATCATGAACATAAAGCAAAAGGTGGATGGGGACTGATCATCACAGAAGATTATGCAGTGACACCAACTGCAGGTGGATTTAAAAAGCTTCCTGGATTATGGGAAGATGGACAGATTGAAAGCCATAAGGAGTTAACAAGAAGAATTCATGAAGCAGGTGGAAAGATCGCAGCACAGATTTATCATGCAGGAAGAGAGACAAGCAGTGCGATCACAGGAGAACAGCCAATCGGACCTTCCGCGTTAAAAGATCCAACAATGCCAGAGACACCAAGAGAAATGACAGTAGAAGAAATTCATGAACTGGTTGAGCAATTCGGAGATTGCGCAAGAAGAGCAAAAGAAGCTGGATTTGATGCAGTTGAAGTTCATGGGGCACATGGATATCTGATTGGAGCATTTGCCTCTCCATTTTCCAATAAGAGAAGTGACGAATACGGAGGAACGATCCGAAACCGTGCAAGATTTGCAATGGAGATCATTGAGAATATTAAGGAAAAATGCGGAAAAGATTATCCAGTTTTATACAGAATGTCAGCGGTTGAATATGTCCCAGGTGGATTAGAAATCGAGGAATCTAAGATACTTGCAAGACTGGTAGAGGAAGCAGGAGCAGATTGTATTCATTGTTCACAGGGTGTTTATGCATCCACATATGTGATCATTCCACCATCTGTTGTTCCAAGAGCAGCATATGTAGAAAATGCAGCAGAGATCAAAAAAGTGGTAGATATTCCAGTGATCGCAGTAGGAAGAATCAATGATGTTGAAATTGCAGAAAGTGTTTTACAAGCAGACAAAGCAGATCTTGTAACAATGGCGAGAGCTTCTCTTATCAAGGAGACAAATTGAAATCATAAATAGTGAAAAACTTTTAGAACATTGTACCCTGGGAATGAGAACAAGCATTTAAAATCTTTATTTTATTATAAAACTAAAGTTAAAATCCAATACTCATGAGCAGTCACTCATACCTACAGCTTATCAATAAACAAAATTTAAATATATAAAAAATAGATTGTTTCCCTTGGACCATATGAGCTCGTCGGCACTTAATGAGCAGTGACGATTCATCGTCGCTGTCGAATTTAGTGTCCGCTACGTGCGAATCTGAACGAGAGTGGGTCCAAGGGAAACAATCTATTTTTTATATATTTCCACAAATTTTATTTATTCATAAGTTTTTATTTATTAGGGATCAATACAATATCTTCCCCAGCTTTTCTTCTCTGATATAACTCAGCAGTTGCTGTAAGTAATACATCAGAAGAAGAGTTTAAGCAAGTTTCAACAGAATCCTGTACTACTCCGATGATGAATCCAACACCAACAACCTGCATGGCAACATCATTTGAGATACCAAATAAAGAACATGCAAGAGGGATCAACAGCAAGGATCCACCAGCAACACCAGAAGCACCACATGCAGAAACAGCAGCTAAGACACTTAAGATGATTGCTGTAGGAATATCAACAGAGATACCCATTGTATGAGCAGCTGCAAGAGACATAACTGTGATCGTGATCGCAGCACCATCCATGTTGATCGTAGAACCAAGAGGGATAGATACAGAATAGTTATCTTCATTTAATCCCAGTTTTTCGCAAAGAGCCATGTTCATAGGAATGTTTGCAGCAGAACTTCTTGTAAAGAATGCTGTTAAACCACTTTCTTTTAAGCATTTTAAGATCAGTGGATATGGGTTTCTGCGAAGCATACTAAATACGATGATTGGGTTTGTTACAAATACAGTAAATAACATACATCCAACTAATAGGGCAAGAAGTTTACCATAATCAGTAAAGATGCTTAATCCATTTGTAGATACAGTGTTATATACAAGTCCAAGAATACCAAATGGAGCACAGTTGATAATCCAGTGTACAGCTTTTGTAACTGCAGCAGAGATATCATGAAGAGCTTTTTTAGTTCCAGGAGTTGCAGCTTTTAATGCAAGTCCAAAAACAACAGCCCATGCAAGGATACCGATGTAATTTGCCTTTACAAGGGAATCAACAGGGTTTGATACGATATTCATTAATAAGTTCTTTAATACTTCTAACACACCCGTTGGAGGAGCGGCTTCAGATGTAGCAGCTTTTCCAAGACGTAATGTGATTGGGAAGAGAAAACTTCCACATACTGCGACAACAGCACCAATAAAAGTTGTTAGCATATAAAGGATGATAACAATACGCATATTTTTTGCACCGTTGCTCTTAGAATTTGCTAAAGAAGCAATGACAAGTACAAATACAAGGATTGGGGCTACAGCACGAAGAGCACCAACAAATAAATCTCCAAGTAGAGCAAGCCCTGTTGCTTTTGGAGCAGCTACACCAAGAATAGCACCGATGATCAGACCGATTAAGATTCTTACGATCAGACTTAAGCTATTCCACTTTTGTAATAAGTTTTTCATTTTAAAAATTCCTTCTTTCATTATTTTTTTATTTTTAAGTGATATTTTGATACTTACATCATATTTTCTTAAAAATAAAGAATCAATCTTATTTATTATATTTACTTTTATTCCTTAAGTCAATACAAAATGTCTTTTTTACGGAAATGAATGTCTTTCTAGTGCGGACACACAAAAATCTTTTCACAATGAAATATTGACACTTTACGCATTTGATTTTACAATAAAACATAAGAGTATAGATCATAAGAGAAGACGTACAAAGTCTATACGGAAAGCGGAAAAGGAGAAAATAATGAAACAGGTAATATTAACAGGAGACAGACCAACGGGACGACTGCATGTTGGACATTATGTAGGATCTTTAAAAGAACGAGTGAGACTGCAGAATTCTGGTAAATTCGACGAAATTTATATCATGATCGCTGATGCCCAGGCATTAACAGATAATGCAGAACATCCAGAGAAAGTAAGACAGAACATTATGCAGGTAGCACTTGATTATCTTGCATGTGGGTTAGATCCAGAGAAAGTCAATATCTTTATTCAGTCTATGGTACCAGAACTTACAGAACTGTCTTTCTACTATATGAACTTAGTTACAGTTGCAAGAGTGCAGCGTAACCCAACAGTAAAAGCAGAGATCAAACAGAAGAATTTTGAAGCAAGCATTCCGGTTGGATTTTTCACATATCCGATCAGTCAGGCAGCAGATATCACTGCATTTAGAGCAACGGTCGTACCAGCAGGAGAAGATCAGATGCCAATGGTAGAGCAGTGCAAAGAGATTGTACACAAGTTTAACTCTGTATATGGAGAGACATTAACAGACCCACAGATCGTATTGCCAGACAATCAGGCATGTTTAAGACTTCCAGGAATCGACGGAAAAGCGAAGATGAGTAAATCTCTTGGAAACTGTATTTACTTATCTGATGAACCACAGGATATCAAGAAGAAAGTAATGTCCATGTTTACAGATCCAAATCATTTAAGGGTTGAAGATCCAGGACAGGTAGAAGGTAATCCAGTATTTATCTACTTAGATGCGTTCTGTAAACCAGAATACTTTGAAGAGTTCTGGCCAGAATACAATAACTTAGATGAATTAAAAGCCCATTATCAGCGTGGAGGACTTGGAGATGTCAAAGTGAAGAAGTTCTTAAACAAAGTACTTCAGGCAGAATTAGAACCAATCCGCGAGAGAAGAAAGATGTGGGAAGCAAAACTTCCAGAAGTTGCAGAAATTCTTCAGAAGGGAACAAAAGCTGCAAGGGCAAAAGCACAGGAAACAATGAAAGATGTGCGTCATGCGATGAGAATTGATTATTTTAATGAAGAAGGATTATTTTAATTTTGGATCATATATTTTTAAAGTAAAGCATGACAAAAGGGTCTGCATATCCGTAGGATAGGCAGGCCCTTTTTTAACTTTATATCATAGGAAATTCCGATGAAATACCACGATAAAATTAAAATACAAAAGAACAAGAAAAGGAGGTAGCAGCTTATAAAGAACAGGATGAAGATGTATTAAGTTATGCTTTATTCCATCAGGTTGCTACAGAGTATTTTAAATATCGCGATGCACAGGAAAAGAAAGTTGATGTTACAGAAGGAAATGAAGAAGCATACCCTGTATAAAATATAGTTTGATAAACTGAAGTTATTGATAGAATATTTAAAAATGGTTATCTGTCTGCGACGCGCTCTCGCTCGACTCACACGTAGCTGTACTAAGCTCCTGAATGGTCTTTACGACCATCCACTCGCTAAGTGCAGACGTGTTCCTACGGTCGCCGACAGATAACCATTTTTATAATATTCAATAAATTCAGTGATCGAAACCACTAGTGGGTGTGTATGTTGAAGGTTAAAGCCTAACAATAAAAAGACCGCTCACAAATCTTGTGAGCGGTTGCTTTTCTGAAAAGAGAGGATTAAAAAATATATATGAAAAACTATGTCTTAAGTATATCAAAATCTCATCTTCATTCAATATACAAAGTATGAACAATTCTAAAGAAAGTATAAACAGTTCTAAAATATTTGGGAGTAAGTCTCTAGTTTAGTCTAATTTTATTATTATATTTTTTATGGTATAATATCTTTCATACAAAAAGGAAAACGAGGGAATTATGATGAGAATAAATATTGCAATATGTGATGATGAACAGAAATCTTTACAGATGATTCAGAAAGAATTATATCATATAGCTGACAAGTTAAAGATTGAAATTGAAACTTACGCTTATAAAGAGGGAAAGAAAGTATTAGATTTAATTTACAATGAAAAAGAAGATTTTGATGTTTTATTCCTAGACATTGATATGCCAGATGTTTCAGGACTTGAGGTTGCAAAAAAATTAAGACAGAAACATTTAGATATCATATTAATTTTTATTTCAGCATATGAACAGTATGTGTTTGAATCGATTGAATATAATCCATTTCGATATATTCGAAAAAACAGAATCGAAAAAGAATTAATGCCATGTTTGAAGGCAGCATACCAAAGACTTGAGGAAATGCAGGATTCTTATATGATTGTGAAAACAGGAGAAGCGGAAGTTCGAGTGAAGCATTCAGATATTATGTATTTTGAGACAAGTGCAAGAAAGATAGGAATCCATTTAAAGAATGGAGAGGTATTATTTGTACGAAAAACAATCAAAGAATTATATGAGGAATTAAATGATGAGCATTTTATCAAAATACATAGTGGATGTGTTGCAAACGCTAAATATATTGGGAAATACTCGAATCATGATATTACATTAGATAATGGCGAGCATCTGATCGTAAGCAGAACCAGAATAAAAAGTGTGAAAATAGCATTAATGAATTATTGGGGTAATCAGGTATGACGACATTTTTTTGGATTATAGAATACATCGCAAGTTTCATTGAAATTTTCATGTGTTGTGTTTTTTGTGGGACTTTTCTAGTAAAAGAGGAATTTGGTGATCGAAAATATCTGGCATTTGCAGGGGCGGCACTTAGTGCATTGTTAATCACAGGATTAAATAAAATAGAGATATTTTCAGTTTTTAATTCTATATTCGTTTTATTTGTAATTATTTTGTTTCAGCTATTTTTATATAAAGCGAAAATAGGATTATGTATTGTACTTCCATTGATTTATGCAGTAATTTTAGCTGCCATTGATTTTGCGGTTTCATATTTTACAGCATTGATCTTACAAGTAGATGCAAACTATTTATTGAATCATCAAAATTTTTCAAGAGTTTTGTGCATCTTGATGTCAAAGTTTCTGTTGATATTAACAGTAGTCACAATACGTAAGTTATTGAGAAAATCAATAATATTTATAAAAAAATATATAGTTATTATGTGTATTTATTCTGCGTTTCTATTAGTTTCACTTCATATTATGGTGGAATTGAATATAAAAAATAGAAGCCCTGAAACAGAATTGTTTCTTGTAATATTTTTTATTACTTCTATATCGATTGAACTTTTGGTGCTTTATTTTATCATAAAAACAGGAGAAAGTTATGAGCAACAGCAGAAAAATGAATTAATCGACATGAAAAATACCATGCTTCAAAAATCGTTAGATGAAACAGAGCAGGCATTTCAATTATGGCGAAGAAGTGTCCATGATTATAAAAATCATGTCATAGCATTACGACAACTTGCAGCAGATGAAAATATGGAAGGCATAAAAGAATACCTGAATTGTGAAAATGAATTAATTCAGAAAAAGATGTTTTACATAAAAACAGGAAATTCTGTTGTGGATGCAATTGTTAATACAAAACAAAGGTTGTCAGAGGAAAAAGGTATCACATTTATAGTAAATGCAGCAATTCCAAAGAAGTGTTGTGTAAGAGAAATAGATATGTCAAATATATTAGGGAATTTGATTGATAATGCCATGGAAGCAAGCCAAGGGGAAGAAGAACCATATATTGATCTGACAATCCGACAGGAGAAAATATTTCTTGTAATTAAGATCATCAATCAATATAGCAGAGATTTTTCTAAAAATTTAAAGACAACAAAGAAGAAGCAGAAGTTTCATGGAATAGGCATCAGAAGTGTAAAAAGCATTGTTACAAAATATGAAGGAGAGTTTTCGATTGATAAAAAGGGCACCGAGGTGGTTGTCAAAATATTGATTCCAAATTAAATAAAGGATATGAGTAAAATGTCGGCTAGATACCGGCATTTTTATTTTGCGCAAAATAATTTAGCGTTCTTTATGAAATAAAGATACAAAATAAACACAAAAACATACAAAATAAACAACATTTTATTTTAAATACAATTTACATGATAATATTTAATTGCGCAGTGGATAAGGCCTTAAAAAGTGCAAAAATGAAAATGGAATTCCATAAATAGTATTAGAGAAAAGGGGGAGAGAAAAGAGGTAATGAATATTATTGAATACGAATAAAAAATTAGCAGCTTTTTCTACTCATGAAGCATGTGGAAAAACGAATGTTGTAAAATACAAAGCCGAAATATTTTAAAATAATTTCAAAGTGGGGGCATATAGGGAGTGCTCCCACTTTGTATAAAAAGGAGCATATATGAAACGAATCGGGTGTATATTATTGATTTCAACAATTATATTAACAGGTTGTAAAACAGGAAATAAAAATAAGAATGATAAAGAAAATAAAACAGCCGTAGAAAATAGATTTGAGAAAAAAAATGAAAATATTGAAAATGTAAAAAAAGAGTCTAGCGGACAGATTTCTTTTGGATATCTTAATGAGAAGAAAGATGTCTATGAGTACAATGGAAAAGATGTAGAAATACCATTTTATCTGGAAAATCAGGGAAATAAAAATGAAAGTGTAGCAACGATAGGATTGTTATTGTTCGTTGATGGAAATATACAGGATTATAGAATAGAAGCAAATGGCAAAATACAAACAATGCAAAAAATCACATTAAAACCAAAAGAAAGAAAAGAGTTTAAACTGATATTTAAGCCAGTATCAGGTAAAAAAGGAGACAAAGTTGGAGTGATTCCAGCAACGATATGGAATCCAGACAGTTTACCAAATGAAAAAAATCCAAGTTGGGGAAATAATCAACAGTTAAGTGCGAACGTTCCATTAGAAATTAAAATGAAAAGTAATGGAACGAATCAATTAAAGGCAACGAAGAAACATGTAAAAGTAAGTGATATACCAGAAGAAATTTTAAACGATTGGAAAAATACATATGTAAGTGATGAATATGATTCTTTAGATACATCTGTAAACTTTGAGATGGAATCAAGTGTCAAGGACAAACAGATTTTATATGGAAAAAATAGAAAGGTTCCAATCACTTTGAAATTGTATGGTGGAGCAAGTGTGAATGAGAAGATTACAATTTTTATCAATAATAAACCAGTAAAAATTGATAAAAAAGATTATATAAAAGTGAAAACTCAAAAAGGGAAAATGATCACAGTTACTGCAAATTTAGATCTTTCAGGATATGACCGGATCAATTCAATTTATGCAATTGTTATGACGAGCGAAGGAGATTATAAAATACAGGATATTTCTAAAACGGACAGTTTACTCTTGATCAATAAGTAAATAGATAAGTAGAGGTAGGAATCAATGAAGAAAATAATTGTTTGTATGATCTGCATTTGTATTGCACTGGTAGGGTGCGGGAAAGAAAAAAGTGTAGTGAAAGAAAAGAAACAAAAAGAAGTTTTACGCTTAACAACAAAAGGAAAAGAATTGGTTTTGAAAAATCTGATGAATTATAAAGTTGTGAATAAATATAAACTAGGTAAAAAACAGTGTACAGGTTCTATCATAGAACTTGATCAAGGATATTGCGTACAAATTTATGAAGCAAACAGGGAATTGAAAAATCAAGTAATTCAGGGTGCTGTGGTAGAAGATACACCAGATGAAAGTGAAATTGTAAAGGCTTCTATAAAACTCTTTGATAAAAAGCTCAAAGAAACAGATACCGTTGATATTACTAGATTGGCAAAAGAAAGAAAAGATGAAGATTTTTTAATGACCAGTTTTACAGTAAGTCCAGATGGTACGAAGATTGCATGGAATACTGGAGAAAACATCTTGTGTTATAACAGAGAAACAAAGAAATTTACAAAATACAACCAGATTACGAAGAAAGATATTACAGCAGAAAATATTATATTTGCAGGAAATGATAAGTTAGCATTTTATGGAACGAAGGGAGAAAGTGAAGAAGATACTTGTTATGGATATTTCGATTTAAAGAATAAAAAAATACATACATTTATTGAGAAAAAATATGAAGCTTTTTCTTTAAATGTAGATAAGAGATATATTTGGATCAATGATGGAGAAAATCCAAATACGAAAACAGCAAGTGGAAAAGTACCAGTCATAGATATCAAGACAGGGAAAAATCATTTGGTTCATCTTGATGGTATTGAGAGTGCAAAAGCAAGGATCACAGAAGATGGAAAATATATGATTGCAGCCAGTCAGACAGATGAAAAAAGTTTCCGTGTAAGGCAATATGATATTAAAAATGAAAAGGTTTTGAAGGAAAAGAAATACGATTTTCATAAATCCGTTCATGTCAATGACATTATTTCCATCAATAACGGAAAATCATATGGAATTATTTATAGTACGGATCAAGGAGATAAATTAGAAGAGTTTGAATTGCGATAATCATTGGAGAAAATTATGAAATTATTGTTAGATCATGTAAGTAAAAAATATGGGAACAAATATGCACTAAAAGATTTGAATATAGAATTTAGCGATGGTGTTTATGGCATTTTAGGAGCAAATGGTGCTGGAAAAACGACTTTGATCAGTATCATTACAGGAATTCTGCAGCAAACATCTGGACAGGTAAAACTTGATGGCAGTGATATAAAAGATATGGGAACAAAATATCTGGATAAAATAGGATATCTTCCACAATATCCGCAGTTTTATCCAAACTTTCGGGTTAAAGAATTTCTTATGTATATGTGTAGTATCAAAGACATTCCACAGAAGAAAGCAAAAGAAATCTTGCCAGAGATTATGGAAGAAGTAAATCTTTGTGATCACATGAATAAGAAAATCAAAGAACTATCCGGAGGAATGAGACAAAGACTTGGAATTGCGCAGGCAATCTTAAATGATCCCAAAATTTTGATTTTAGATGAGCCAACTGCAGGACTTGATCCGGGAGAGCGAATCAGATTCCGAAATATTATCTCTAATATAGCCAAAAACAGAATGGTGCTTATTTCTACACATATCGTATCAGATATAGAATATATTGCAAATCAGGTTGTGATTCTACAAGAGGGAAAACTTAACAGGATGGGTACCGTAGAAGGACTGTGCAATGATATTCAGGGAAGTGTCTGGAAAGTCAATGTAGATGAAATGACTGCAGAAGAATTGATGAAAAATTATTTGACATCCAATATAAAAAGAGTTGATGAAAATGTACTTATGCGGATCATTAGCAAGAACAAACCGATAAAAAATGCCAGAATGTCAGAACCGCAGTTAGAAGATGTGTTTTTAACAGTATTTTGTGAGCAGGCAGGGATATAATATGAAAATTGTATTATTTGAATTTCGGAAAAATATTTTAAGAAAAACGATCATCATACCAATGGTCATTTTGCTGATCGTGAATGTAATGGTAATTTATGCACAGTACCGATTTCAAAATGATCCATTTTCCAGTGAGGTTAATCGGTATCATTCATCTGCTAGAGAATGGGAGTATTATAAAGAATTACATGCACAATTTGACGGTGAAATAACGGAAGAAAAACAGGATAAGATCATTAAACTCTATGATAATTTGAAAGAAAAAATAGACAATGCTGACTATCAAAAAGGATATACAAAGAGTGCAGGGACGGGATATATTTTTGGCGATTATTCGCTGATTGAAACAAATTTTTATCAACCGATCAAAAATTTAGTTTCCTATGCTGAGAAAAATAAGAAACTGGTAGATCAGGCAAAAGAAAATATAAAGTTTTATAAAAAAGCAGACAATCGATATGAACTTAAGAAGAATCAACATATTGTAAAGAAATATCAAGATAGAGTGATCTATGATTTTTATGATACAACAGGATTTCAGAAACTGCTTGATTATAATTTTTCAGATGTGATTCTCATGATTTTTTTGTTTTTATGTGCTTTGCCATTATTTTATCAAGAACAAATCTATGGGATGGAAGATATGATTCTGGCGACCAAAAAAGGCAGAAAAACATATGTTGCAGGGAAGTATATTTCAGTGATAGCAGTAATTATAATGTGTACGGTAGTGATTGCGTGTGTGAATTATATTGTATTTTACATAACTTACGGGCTGAAAGGATCTCAAATGCCCATATATGCATTAGAAGAATTCCAATATTCACCATATAATTTGACATTACTGCAGGCATATTTTGCTATACAGGGACTAAAATGTATGGCTTTCATTGTTGTAAGCACATTGATGTGTCTGATATCCAATATGACAAAAAACACAATGATGTTGTTTATCATATTTATTGGAGTGACTGTATTTGGATTATATTGTAGTGGATATATTTGTAGCGACAATGTACAAAAAGTAGTGATTGCAATTGCTAGTCCATTTTCATTGTTCAAAGGTTTTAATATTTTTAAATCACTGTATGAATTAGATTTGTTTGGTAACTTTGAATTAAGGATTAATGTTTGTATTGTAATACAGGTGATTTTTGAAGTGTTGCTGATCTGTATTTCTTACTATAGATATAAACATTCTAGCAACAGAAAGGAAAGCGTCAGGTAGAAAATATGTTGATGCAGGAAATTTATAAATTGTTTACAAAACAGAAAATATGGATATTTATTATGATTCTGCTGGCTGTAAGAATGGTATCTGTTTGTATAACTGGGTATGATTCTCATTATATGATCGATGAAAATGAAAAGTATTATAATGAATATCTGAAAAAATATGAGGGAAAGATCACAGATGCGAAACAAAAAGAGATAGAGAAAGAATATAAAAAGATAAATTCATCTAGTAATGAATTATTAGCATCTGAACAGAAAAATAAAGCATTTCAGGTGATTTATGACCAGTTTACATATGAGAAAGAAAAAGGCAGTGGATATATTTTAGAGACTAGAGGATGGCAAAGCATTTTAGAACATGATAGTTTAGATTTTTCCTTAATTATCTGTATTATCATTGTTATGACAGCACTTTGGGGAAATGAATATGAAACACAAATGGACATGATGTTAAGGTCTTGTAAAAAAGGAAAATATCAGACTCCGTTTGCTAAAGTAGTGTTAGGAGGTATTCTTTCGGTCGTATTATCAGCAATATTTCAACTCATTCAGATGATATACCTGGCAGGAAGCGTAGGATTTTCCCACGGGAATTATTCAATCCAGAGTTTGAAATTCTTTCAAAATTCTTCCTATCATATAACACTCAGATCTGCTGTAGTCACGATATTTATCATGAGATTGATTGGGGCAGTTCTGCTTTCTTTTATGATAATGTTAATAAACATATGGATCAAAAGAAAAACAATTAGCATGATCATAAGTATAGCAGCAATTGTACTGACATCGATCATCTTTCGAAGTGGCTCTATGATTTATGAGTTACCTTTACCATTAGGACCATTAAAAGCAGCAGGATATTTATGGGCATCTCAATTTGACGGTCAGTATGTTGGAAGCAAATTGGTCAAAGTCTGTACATTCAAAAAAATATCTCATGGAAGTTTTATAGCAGTCAATGCTATGTGTTTGGGTGAAATAATAATATTAGGTGTTTTATGTGTTATCTTTTTTTCAAAATGGAGAATAAAGAAAATTCATATTTATAAAAAGATGATGGGAATCATAACATTATGTTTCATTGCATCAACTTTATTTGCTACAGGATGCAGCAAAAGTACGAATCATAGGGAAGTTAGAGTATCTATAAGCAAAGAAGATACGCAGGAAAAGGCAATATGGAATGGAAAAACGATCGAAATAGATGAGGATAATAACAATATTATATATACAGATGAAAGCGGAAAAAAGGAAAATCTTATCAGAGATGTATTTCCATCAAAATTAATAATTCAAAAGATATTTATATATGGAAATGAGTGTTACTATCTTTCTGAAAATGATGAGAGCAATGGCATATGTGTCAGGAAAATTAATCTTAAAAATTTTGATAACACGTTAGTCTATGATTCCACAGATGAAAATATCGAAAACTATTTTGGAATGATACAGAAACAAAAACAGTATGAGGAATATTTTAATGATGCAGAAGATACAAAATGGTTTTTTGTAGCAGATGGGTATATTTATTGGAAAAAGAAATATTATATTGCACAGGTCGATATAAAAAGTGGAAAGAAGAAGATTATTGCGGAGGGGGTATCAGATGACAAGATTACATATACAAAAGGAATATTAAGATATGTCGATGCAGATGGAAATACAAAAATATCTGGATGCAGATAGAAAGCAGAATCATTCTGCGAACACTTTTGCTATAACTTAAAACTATAACAAACCGCTAAATATATATATTTGAAATGATGATTTTGAAATGATATACTATATACAACTTAAAAAACAAGGCAAAAAGGAGACGACAGAAAATGAGTAAATTACAAGAGCCATTTCGATATGATTATGTAGGAAGCTTTTTAAGAACAGAAGAATTAAAGAAAGCAACAACACAATATAACGAAAACAAGATCACAAAAGAAGTATACGATAACATCGTAAATGAAGAGATTGCAAAATTAGTAGCAAAACAAAAAGAATTAGGATATCATGTGATTACGGACGGAGAGTTCAGAAGAACTTACTGGCATTTAGATTTTATGTGGGGATTTGAGGGTGTAGCACATGAACAGACAGGAAGTGGAGTACAGTTCGATGGAGAATTAGCTTCTTTAGAAGACACTTATCTGGTAGGAAAGATCAAAGCGAAAAAGCATCCATTTGTAGAATATTTCAGATATTTAAAACAGTTTGAAGATGAAAATACAATTGCAAAATATACAATTCCTGCACCAGCACAGATGTTTCAGCAAATGATCGTTCCAACAAACATTGAAACGACAAGAAAATATTATGCGACAAATGAAGAATTGATTCAGGATATTGGTGTTGCATATCAGGATGTGATCAAACAGTTCTATAAGGCAGGATGCCGTAATCTTCAGTTAGATGACTGTACTTGGGGAGCGATCGTGGGAGATGCTGCGAAACAAAGATATAAAGCATTAGGAATTGATCTTGAAGATGTGAAGAAACAGCTGCTTACTGTGAACAACCTTGCATTAGAAGGAAGACCAGAAGATATGGTAATTACATCCCATATCTGTCGTGGAAATTATCATTCTACATTCTTCACAAGTGGTCCATATGATACAGTTGCAGACTATGTATTTGCAAAAGAAAATGTTGATGCACTTTTCCTTGAATATGATGATGAAAGATCTGGAGGATTTGCACCACTTAAGAAAGTATCAGAAGACAAGAAAGTTGTCCTTGGTCTGATCACGACAAAGAAACCAGATCTTGAAGACAAAGAAAAAGTAATCAACAGAATCAGACAGGCAGCAAAATACATTCCTTTGGAAAGACTATGCCTAAGCCCACAGTGTGGATTTGCTTCTTGTGCGATCGGTAATAAATTAACAGAAGAAGAACAGTGGGCAAAACTAAAATTAGTGAAAGAAATTGCTGAGGAAGTCTGGGGAGAATAAGATTAGATCTTAATACTCCACAGAAACCAGAAATAACCCTTGAGGCGGTGCAGTAATCCCTGCATCGCTTCTTTTTGTACTTTCCAGTGCTTTTGTAATATCCTCTGGTTTTATTTTTCCACATCCAACTTCTACTAAAGTTCCAGTAAGAATCCGGACCATGTTATGAAGAAAGCCATTTCCTGTATAAGAGATCTGGATTTCTTTTTTTGTCTTTTTGATCTCGATGTTATAGATACTACGGACGGTAGATTTTTTCGTTTTCTTAATTGAAGAAAATCCTTTAAAATCATGCGTTCCGATCAGTAATGATGCAGCTTCTTCCATCTTTTTGATATCCAAAGTTTCCGGGAAATACCAAAGGTATTTACGTTCAAAAACATTCGATACACCAGGAATTGCAATCCGGTAAAGATAAGTTTTCTCTTTCGCATTTAAACGACTGTGAAAACGTTCGGAAGCTTCAGAAACTTCCACAATACCGATATCAGATGGAAGATATTTGGTAAGATAGTTTTTGATCTCATTAACAGACATCATACAGTCTGTATGGAAATTGGCAACCTGACCATAAGCATGAACACCAGCATCGGTACGGCCAGATCCATTGATATTGACATCTTCTCCAGTCATTTTTGATAAAACAGACTCTAATTTTCCTTGAATCGTATTCGCATTGGAATCACCGCCAAGCCTCTGCCAACCCTGATAGCGGGAACCATCATATTCAATTGTTAATCTGATATTACGTTTCATATATGTATAAATCCTTTCATTGTAAAGATATGGTTATTGTAAAACAAATTTATTATAGCGAATTTCTTAAAAAGTGGCAATAAATAAAAAAGAGAGGCGGTAGTTTACTATATATGGTAAAATTAAGATAAAACGCGGTGAAGGTAGAGAAAGAAAGGACAGGTTATCATGGAAATCAATCAAATGTTAAAAAGACAAGAACATTTTTTTCAGAGCCAGAAGACAAAGAAATACGAATTTCGAAAGAAAGCATTATTGCGCTTGGAATGTGCGATCAAACAACATGAAGAAGATATGGAACATGCATTATACAAAGATTTAGGGAAATCATCTTTTGAGTCCTATATGGCAGAGATTGGCATGGTAAAAAGTGAACTTTCTTATGCAAAGAAGCATCTAAAAAAATGGATGAAAACAGAGCAGGTAAAAACACCGCTTGCCCAGTTTCCATCCCAAAGTTATAAGATCAAAGAACCACTCGGAAAGGTGTTGATCATAGCCCCATGGAATTATCCAATTCTTTTATCCTTACAGCCGCTGATCGGAGCGATCGCAGCAGGAAATTGTTGTGTTTTAAAACCATCTGAACACGCACCACATTGTGCCAGTCTTTTAAAGAAGATGATTGGAGAAGTTTTCCCTTCTCATTACGTTGCTGTGATCAATGGAGGAGTAGAAATCAGTGAAAAACTTCTGGAACAGTCATTTGATCATATTTTCTATACTGGTGGAGAACGAGTTGGAAAGATCGTGATGGAAAAAGCATCGAGACATTTAACACCAGTGACTTTGGAATTAGGTGGAAAAAGTCCATGCATTGTAGAAGAAAGCGCCAATATTAAGTTGGCAGCAAAACGAATTGTTTTTGGAAAATTTTTAAACAGTGGGCAGACCTGTGTTGCGCCAGATTACATTTTCGTAGATAAAAAAGCAGAAAGTGAACTGATCTTCTACTTAAAATACTGGATCAATAAAATGATCGGGGAACATCCTTTGTCGAATAAAGATTATTCATCTATGATAAATCCGAGACATTATCAGCGCATTATGGAATTGATGAAACATGAAAAGATCGTTGAAGGCGGTTATGGAGATATAAGACTTCGAAAGATCGCCCCAACGATACTTGTGAATGTAAAAGAAGAATCCACGGTGATGCAGGAAGAGATTTTTGGTCCATTACTTCCTATAATGACATATGACAAATTAGAAGATGCAGTTTCGTATATCAGAGATCATAACAAACCTTTGGCATTGTATTTATTTACAGAAAATGATAAAGTAGAACAAGATGTACTTTCACAGTTGTCTTTTGGCGGTGGCTGTATCAATGATACGATCATTCATCTGGCAACTCCATATCTAGGATTTGGAGGAGTTGGGAATAGCGGAATGGGGTCTTATCATGGGAAGAAAAGTTTTGATACATTTACGCATGAAAAGAGTATCATAAAGAAATCAGATAAGATTGATATTCCAGTTCGTTATATGCCATATAACAAAGCTAAAGAACAATTGATGAAATTTTTTCTAAAATTATAAGATAAAGGAGCAACTTTTATGGAATTTACAAATGTATTACCAGGAGTGAAATTGGTAAAACAAGATGAAGCTGGGAATGAGGAAGAACTTTTTGTTTCACAAAATGATCATGTGATCGTAAAGACATTAAATGGAAGAGAGATCAAAGGTATTTTTATGCAGATTGAATTTGCAAGATGCTTAGAAGAAGATGACATTGTACATGTGCATAAAGACAACGGGGAAAATGAGGGAATCCCATTTGACACGATCGATGATATCATTAAGGGTTAAGAAAGAAATAGAGGATGAATTTATATGGGAAATCCAAATGATACTATATAATCTTCTAGTATATAAAACAAATAAAAAAGAGATGGAATACGAAAACGATTGAATTTCATGGCGGATCAGCGTTTTGCAAAAAATCCGTCATGAAATTCATGTTTCGTATTCCATCTCTTTTTTATTTGTTTTATATACATGAAGGTTATAGAATACCATTAAGATATGTGATAAGAAAACAAAAAAATTAAAGTGTATGATATACGTCACCTTTTAAGGTTTTCCATAAAAACTTTTTATCTTCGTAAATCATATACCCATGTTCGGATCCTTCTTTTGGGATGGACACAGATCCTGGATTTAAATATAAAAAGTTATCATATTCTTCCCAGGCTGGGATATGGGTATGGCCAGTCAACAGAATATCTCCTTTATGTAATTTTGGAGGATTTGCTGGAGAGTTTATGTGCCCGTGGGTTGCGTAGATGGTTTGTCCATCGATGTATAGGATGCAGGATTCGCTTAGAACAGGGAAGTTTAGTACCATCTGGTCGACTTCGGCTTCGCAGTTTCCTCTGACACAGATCAATTGGTCGCTGATAGCGTTTAGCATTTCGATGACTTGTTTTGGTGCGTAATCTTTAGGAAGGTCATTTCTTGGGCCATGATAAAGTAAATCTCCTAAAAGAAGTAGTTTATCAGGCTGTTCTTGTTTATATGCTTCGATTAATTGTTTACAGTAAAAAGCAGATCCGTGAATATCGGATGCGATCATTAATTTCATATGTAAATACCTCAATTCTGTAAAAATACGATAAAATATCTTTATTCCAGTATACCACAAAATATGTTAAAATGGTCGGGATAATAAATTTGAGATGACAATTTTAGAAAGGTTTAAATAATAAAATGAAACGATTAGTATTAGCAGAAAAGCCTTCGGTTGGGCGTGATATTGCGAGAGTTCTTGGTTGTAAGAAGGAAACGCATAGTTATATCGAAGGAAATGATCATATTGTAACGTGGGCATTAGGGCATTTAGTATCTCTGGCGGATCCTGAGCAGTATGGAAAGGAATACAAAGAGTGGAATATGGATGTCCTTCCAATGATGCCAAAACATTGGAAATTAACAGTGTTAAAGAAGACATCCAAACAATTCCAGACAGTAAAGAAATTACTCCTTCGAAATGATATCAAAGATGTGATCATTGCAACCGATGCAGGAAGAGAAGGAGAATTAGTTGCCAGATGGATCTTACAGATGTCTGGAAATAAGAAACCAATCTACCGTTTGTGGATATCTTCGGTAACAGACAAAGCGATCAAAGATGGTTTTGCACATTTAAAACCGGGAAAAGAATATGATGATCTCTTCCGTGCAGCAAGATCAAGAGCTGAAGCAGACTGGTTAGTCGGGATCAATGCGACAAGAGCTTTGACATGTAAATACAATGCTCAGTTATCTTGTGGGCGTGTGCAGACCCCAACTTTGGCAATGATCATGAACCGAGAGCAGGAAATTAAGAGTTTCAAACCGCAGAAATATTACGGTTATAAGATTTTTGCAACAGAAATGAAATTCACATGGGAGAATCAGAAAGGAAATCAGAGAATTTCTGACAAGAAATGGGCAGAGGAACTTGGTAAGAAATTAAGAGGTCATGATCTTGTGATCACGGAGGTTTCAAAAAAAGAGAAAAAGAACTATGCTCCAGAACTTTATGATCTGACAACTTTGCAGAAAGAAGCGAGTAAACGTTATGGCTTTTCACCAAAACAGACATTAAATATCATGCAGAGTCTTTATGAGCATCACAAAGTATTGACATATCCAAGAACAGATTCTAGATATTTGACCAATGACATGACAGACACATTAAAAGACAGGATCAAAGCATGTCAGAATGGATCATATAAAAAGGCAGCAGCAACGTTATTAAGAAAAGAAATCAAAGCAAGCAGCCGTTTTATCAATGATAAAAAAGTATCTGACCATCATGCGATCATTCCAACAGAGCAGTATGCATCCTTGACAAGTTTTAGTTCCGATGAACGAAAGATCTATGATATGGTTGTTGCAAGATTTTTAGCTGTTTTATCAGCACCAGCAATTTCTGAACAACTCTCTGTGAAAGCAAGCATAAATGGAGAACTTTTCCGTGCAAAAGCAGAGAATATCAAACAGCTGGGATGGAGAGAACTCTACGAAGAGGAAACTCAAACAAAAGACACGATCAAAGCAGGAAATATCCCAGTCAAAGGAAAAGAATATCCGGTTGGAACGATTTCCATGACAGAAGGAACAACGAATCCACCAGGGCGTTACACAGAAGGAACATTGATCGATCAGATGGATAAAAAAGGACTTGGAACGGTTGCGACAAGAGCCGATATCATTGATAAGTTATTTAACAGTTATCTTCTTGAGAAAAAAGGAAATGAAATCCATATCACATCCAAAGGAAAACAATTGTTAGAACTTGTTCCAGAAGATCTAAAAAAAGCAGAGTTAACCGCCGACTGGGAGAAGAAACTGACAGCAATCTCTAAAGGAAAACAAAATGATCAGAAATTTATGAGAGAAATCTCAGACTATACACAGGCATTGATCAATGATATTAAAACATCGGATGGTAAATTTAGACATGATAATGTTACAAGACACCGCTGCCCGGAATGTGGAAAATTTTTATTGGAAGTCAATGGAAAACACGGAAAACGTCTAGTATGTCAGGACCGTATCTGTGGATATAAAAAGACGATCTCAAAAGTCACAAACGCCAGATGTCCCGTATGCCACAAGAAGATGGAGATGGTCGGAGAAGGTGAAGGACAGAAGTTTGTATGTGTTTGCGGGTATAAAGAAAAACTGTCTGCATTTAAACAAAGAAAAGAAAAACAAGGTTCTGGAATGAGTAAAAAAGAAGTGAACAGATATTTGAAAAAACAGCAAAAAGAAGCACAGGAGCCGATCAATAATGCATTTGCGGAGGCTTTTTCGAAGATAAAACTATAAAGTAGCATTATCTTAAAACATAAGATTTCACAGGCTTTCCTACAGGATTATATTCGGATTGCTGGTCATAATATTGAATCAATCCATCCAATTCTTTTGCAACAGTTTTCTGCAATATATCAACAGAGGTGATCTGTGAAAGATATGGAAGGTTATCAAAGTGTTCCCGATATTTTTCATCTCCGCCAGTAAAGAAATGTTCCATTGGGGTTGCGAGCCGTTGTGCGTAGGCGCAATAACGTACTTGATGATGTTCTAAGATGTATTCTTCTTGACGGATTTTGCGTCCAACCAGAAAGTTTACAGGTTCTGTATTGGCTGGGTTGGATGTCATTTTTACAAGCAGAGATTGGAAGAAAGAAGCATCTAAGATATTCTTTAAATGCAGATATTCATAAACCAGATCTTCGATGGCAATGACTTTTGAGGAAAATTCAAAAGGATTCTGGACTAAGATCTGGTTAGCACCAAAAGTTGTTGCAATTCCGTTTTGGAATACAAAGAGCTTTTCTGGATTTCTGTGAACGTCTTCATAAGATTGCCCGTTTTCTACTCTGGATGCCTTTGAATCAACGACAGCGACAATGCCGTTTTTTGCTTTGAAAATGCCGGTAAATGACATGATAAAATTCCTCATTTCTGTTAGAATATTCCCGAGGGATCAGGAATCATCGGGAATTTTTAAGATCATTATAGCAAAAAAATCATAAAAAGAATACATTGAACGCAAAACACAGAGATGATATACTATGTTTAATAAAGTCAAAAAGGAGAAAATCAATGATTAGAATTGGTATTATGGGTTATGGTAACCTTGGACGCGGAATTGAATGCGCGATCAAACAGAATGACGATTTGGAGCTTGTAGCTGTATTTACAAGAAGAGATCCAGCGACAGTCAGCATTTTAACAGAAGGTGCAGCTGTATGTAATGTCAAAGATGTAGAAGATTGGAAAGATAAGATTGATGTTTTAATGTTATGTGGAGGAAGTGCAACAGACCTTCCTGTTCAGACACCAGAATATGCCAAATTATTTAACGTAGTAGACAGCTTTGATACACACGCAAGAATTCCAGAACATTTTGCAAATGTAGATAAAGTAGCGAAAGAATATGGACATATTGGAATCATTTCTGTAGGTTGGGATCCAGGAATGTTCTCTTTAAATAGAATGTATGCAAACGCGATCCTTCCAGAAGGAAAAGATTATACATTCTGGGGAAAAGGAGTCAGCCAGGGACACTCTGATGCGATCCGTCGTGTGGAAGGTGTCAAAGACGGTAAACAGTACACAATTCCTGTAGAAGCAGCTTTAGAAGCAGTTCGTAATGGGGAAGATCCAGAACTTACAACAAGACAGAAGCATACAAGAGAATGCTTTGTAGTACTTGAAGAAGGTGCAGATGCGAAGAAAGTTGAAGAAGAGATCAAGACAATGCCGAACTACTTCTCAGACTATGATACAACTGTACATTTCATCAGCCAGGAAGAATTAGATCGTGACCACAGCAAGATTCCTCATGGTGGATTTGTATTAAGAAGTGGATGTACAGGATGGGAAAAAGAAAACAAACATATCATTGAGTACAGCTTAAAATTAGATTCTAACCCAGAATTTACATCAAGTGTTTTAGTTGCATATGCAAGAGCTGCATATAAGCTTTCCAAAGAAGGACAGAGTGGATGTAAGACTGTATTTGATATCGCACCAGCATATTTAAGTGCGAAATCAGGAGACGAATTAAGAGCTTCTTTGTTATAAAAATATGAAGAATTAATCATTCAATAAAATGATTATAAAATATTTCTAAACTGCCTTGATTTCATGTAGGAGGAACGATATAATCATCTACATGTTACAGAGAAAGAAGGGAGATATTTATGTATCCATACGGTTATGGTTATTATTTTGACCCAACGTATATTTTGATCATCATCGGAGTGATCATCACGATGATCGCATCTTCCAAGATGAATTCAACGTTTCGAAGATATTCAAGAGTCCGTTGTCATTGCGGACTGACAGGTTCTCAGGCTGCTGAACGTATTTTAAACCAGGCAGGAATTTACGATGTTTCGGTAGAACGTGTCAGCGGGAATCTTACAGATCATTATGATCCAAAGAATAAAGTATTAAGATTATCAGATGCAACTTATGGATCTGATTCGATCGCAGCGATCGGTGTTGCAGCCCATGAGTGTGGGCACGCTGTACAGCATCAGCAAGGATATGCACCATTGAAGATCCGTGGGGCTATGGTTCCAGCTGTGAATCTTGGATCCAATCTTTCCTGGTTGTTTATTCTAGGTGGAGTGATCCTTGGAATGAATCAGACATTATTGAATGTTGGAATTTTATTATTTTCATTAGCGGTGATCTTTCAATTAGTAACACTTCCGGTGGAATTTAATGCCTCTTCAAGAGCGTTACGAATTCTTGGAAGTACAGGGATCATGTACGAAGATGAAGTGGGGCAGACAAGGAAGGTTTTATCAGCAGCTGCACTGACATATGTAGCAGGTGCAGCATCAGCACTTCTGAGCTTGCTTCGTCTGATCATTTTATTTGGTGGAAGAGATAACGACTAGAATCATAAGGTTAGGGAAAATCCTGCATTGCAGGATTTTTTCTTTTCAAAGAAAATTATAATATAAGGATTAAGACTATTAAAGAAATAAGAGGAAATATATGGCAGGAAAATTTTACGCAGTAAAAAAAGGAAGAAAACCAGGAATCTATATGTCATGGGATGCATGTAAAGCACAGGTCATGGGATTCCCAAATGCAAGATACAAAGGATTTAAGACAAAGGCAGAAGCAGAAGCGTTCTTAAATCCAGATGCAAATGAATTGATGCAGATTGATGAAGATACATTAGTTGCATATGTTGATGGAAGTTATGATCATTCTCAGAAGAGATTTTCTTATGGTATGGTATTAATGCATGATGGGGTAGAACGTTATTTTGCATATCCTTATGCGAATAAAGAATTAGCAACCATGCGCAACGTAGCAGGCGAGATCAAAGGTTCTGAAGCAGCCATGTGTTTTGCAAAAGAAAATGGCTATAAAAAGCTGGCGATTCATTATGATTATGAAGGGATCCAGAAATGGTGCACAGGAGAATGGGCAGCGAAAAAAGAAGGAACACAGGCGTATCAGCGAATTTATGAAGAAATGAAACAGTATGTGCAGATCAAGTTCGTGAAAGTGAAAGGACATTCTAATGATAAATATAATGATTATGCTGATATGTTAGCAAAATCTGCATTAGGAATCGGGGATGGCAGCTTTGAAAAAAAAGAAGATCAGGAATGGATCAAAGTTAGATAATGAGGAATGATATCTTCATAAGTACCATCTTTTAATAAAATTACAAAAAATAAAAATATTTCTTGAAAAATCATCATATTTATTGTAATATAATATAGCTTGTGTACCAGTAACTCAGTGGATAGAGTGGCAGCCTCCGAAGCTGTTGGCCGCGGGTTCGACTCCCGCCTGGTGCATACTTTATCTAGATAAAATCAACGAATACAATTTAATATCGTCTTATAAGAGACTATAGATTTTACTGTTTCTGATTACTAAACAGCAGGTCTATTGTCTCTTTTTTGTTATTAAGGAGGAATCATTTTATGGATCAGACGTATATGAAAGAAAAACCAATTTTACCATTATTACTATCAATGGCTCTGCCAATGGTAATCTCAATGTTTGTAAACTCATTGTATAACATCATTGACAGTATTTTCGTTGCCAAGATCAGTGAAGATGCAATGACCGCATTATCTCTTGTATATCCAGTACAGAATCTGATCAACTCAATTGCGGTTGGATTCGGTGTTGGAATTAATGCAGTCATTGCCATGTTTCTTGGTGCAGGAAAAGCAAAGGAAGCCGATAAAACTGCAACTCAGGGATTATTTTTAAATGTCATTCATGGAATTCTGCTTACGATCGTTGGATTAATAATCATGCCATCATTTCTTGCAATGTTTACGAATGATCAAACTGTTATTGGGATGGGATTACAGTATTCGACAATTGCATTAATGTTTTCAACGATCATTATGGCAAGTATTTCCTTTGAAAAGATTTTTCAAGCAGTTGGAAATATGGTGATCACTATGATTGCTTTAATGACTGGCTGCATTGTAAATATTGTGTTAGATCCGCTTTTAATCTTTGGAATTGGATTCTTTCCGAAACTTGGAATTCAGGGTGCAGCACTTGCAACAGGTATCGGACAAAGCAGTACATTGATCCTTTATCTGATTGTATATATATTACGCCCAATTCATGTAAAAATCAGAAAAGATTACTTAAAGCTAGAAGCTGTTTGTGTTAAGCGTTTATATGCGATCGGAATTCCAGCAACTTTAAATATGGCACTGCCATCTTTCTTAGTATCTGCTTTAAATGCGATCTTAGCATCATTTTCGCAAACATATGTTGTTGTGCTTGGTGTTTATTACAAATTACAAACATTCTTATATCTAACAGCAAATGGAATGATCCAGGGAATGCGTCCGATCATGAGTTATAATTATGGAGCAAAGGAATCAGATCGTGTTCGTAAGATTTATCTTATGACGTTTGAAATCGTTGTTGGAATCATGGCTGTTGGAACGGTTATTTGTTTTGTGGTGCCACAGACACTGATGAGTATGTTTACAAACAATCCTGAAACATTGACAGAAGGTGCGATCGCTCTTCGTATTATTTGTGCAGGATTTATAGCTTCTTCCGTTTCTGTTGTTTCTGCAGGTGCGTTTGAAGCGTTAGGAAAAGGTATCCAGTCTTTTCTGATTTCATTTTTACGTTATGTTGTAGTGATCATTCCTGCTGCATTTGTATTAAGCAAAACAGTTGGAGTGCATGGTGTATGGCATGCTTTCTGGATTGCTGAAATCATTACAGCTGTAATAGCTTTTATTCTTTATTACCAGTTGATCGGAAAATCAGGAAAAAATTGACTAAATTTTGACAGATTGTAAAGAAACGCTTACAATAAACAAAAAGAAAAAAGGAGCGTAAAATTTATGGGACATATATCAACCGTTGAAGTTCGTTATGCAGAAACAGATCAGATGGGAATTGCTCATCACAGCAACTATGCCGTCTGGTTTGAAGTTGCCAGAACTGATTTTATCAAGGCTGTTGGCATTTCTTATACAGATGTAGAAAAAGAAGGAATCATCACTCCATTAACGAGTCTTGAATGTAAATACAAAAAAGCAGCTTTCTATGAAGACCAGTTACAGATTCATGCAAGTCTTACAAAGCTGTCTCCGGTTCGTCTGGAATTCTCTTATAAGGTTACAAGAGATGGGGACCTGATCGCTACTGGAAAAACAACACATGGTATGGTGACAAAAGATTTAAAACCGATCAACGTAAAAAAAGAACATCCGGAAATTTACCGAATGTTCGAAAATGCTTTGGATTAAAGATAACTTAACTGCTCAATTAGAATTAACCGCATTAGTTGATGTGGGAATGTCATTCTACTGAAACTTAATTTTAATTTTCCTTTGGATACAACCTTTGGTGATAATCCGAGGGAACCACCAATAATAAATGTGATATTGTTTATGGACTCCTTGTTCCACTGATCCCATTTCTTCTGGAATTGTTCGGTGGAGTAAGGAGTTCCTTCTATACAGAGAGGAATTACGAAAGATCCTTCTGGAATCTTATCAAGAATTCTTTGACCTTCAATTTCTTTAATCTTTGACTCCTCTTTGTCACTGGCATTATCTGGAGTTTTCTCATCAGGGAGTTCTATGATCTCAAAATTATATTTTTTACGGATGATCTTTGTGTAATGATCGATCAGTTCTCTTAAATATGTTTCTTTGATTTTTCCGACACAGATCATTTGGATTTTCATGTGTTTCGATACCTTCCTTTATAATTATATTCCAACGGTTTGGGTAGTTTTATCTTTGCTTTTATTTTTTACACAAAGTGTACCACATTTCCTTGATTCTATCAAACGTCGTTAATACAATAACATAGTCCTTCGGACTGGACTCGCTTCGCTCGATAAGGTATACCCACAGGGCATTCGTGAATGCATAGTCCTTCGGACTGGACTTGCTTCGCAAGGTAAGGTATAATATACTGTAAATTTGCTGTAGGTGGATTGGAGGGATGTGCGTGAAGCTTAGAAAATCTACAATTGTTGTTATCATTACAAGCTGGATCTTATTTTTTATTGCAGCTTTTTTGGCATATGCGAAATTGGACCAGATGAAACAAGAACGACTTACAAATGAAAAGATTTTTCAACAAACAACACAAAAGAATACCTCACAAGGCGTGATCAGAGAAACAAATGATGCAGCGGAAACGAAGAAGAAAGATTCAGAGACTGAGAAAAAAGCAGTTGAGGATTTTATGAAAACATATTATGAGAGAGTTCAGAAAAATGATCTGGAAAATCTTAAGAATATGGTAGAAGATACGAATGAATTAACTGAGGATCAAAAGGCAATCCATCAGTATGTGAAGAAATATAAGAATCTTACATATCTGATCAAACAAGGAGCAGACGATGAATCCTATATCGTTTATGTAACATATGAGATGAAGATCCGCAAGATTAAAACACTTGCACCGGGGATGACATCGTATTATGTGATGAAGAAAGGGAATACATTCTGTATCTATAATAATCAAAAACATGATACGGATGAGATCACAGATGCAAAAAAAGAAAGCCAGAATAGCAAAGAAATTAAAAAACTTACAAAACAGATCAACAAAAGATATGAGCTGGCTTTAAAACAAGATAAAAAATTAAAACAATTTTTTGAAGGAAATTAAAAGATATGATGAAATTTGAAATTTATATTCTGCAGAAGAAATCACAGGATCCTAAGATGTATCAGGAAGCAATGGGTGAGTATCTAAAACGTCTTGGTGCATACGCGAAAGTTTCTGTAATATATAAGAAGAATGCAAAACAAGTAGAGAAAATATTAAAAGAACCGGGAGAACATTATCATATCCTACCTGGAAGAGACAGTATGACAAGTCCGGGGCTTGCACAGCTGATTAATGAAAGTTCTGTACAGGGAATTTCAAAGTTTCATTTTTATATTGGAGATTTAGGATCAGAGGAAGCAAAGCCATTTCATGTATCGTCATTTACACAAAGTGGTTCGCTGGCAGGCACGATCATATTAGAACAGATTTATCGTGCTTATCGGATTTTGAATCATCAGCCATATCACAAATAAAAATATTACGAGAAAACACTAGAATGGAGTTGATAAAGATGAAGTTTAAAACACCAACAATTGAAGATAAGGAAGAAATTGATCGATGTATCTTAGCAGATGATACAAGAAGTTGTGATTATGCAACAGCGAATATTATTTTATGGAGTCCTTTTTATCAAGTAAAGTATGCGATCATAGATGGATTATTTGTATCTCATACTGATGAGGAGGGAGGTTCTTTTTGTTATCCACTTGGAAAAGGAAATAAAAAGAAAGTATTGCAATATTTTATGGATGATTGCAAAGAAAAAAAGATTCCGTTTGTATTACATGGTGTAACTCATGAGATGGAAGAAGAGTTTCGTGAAATATTTGGAGATATTTATGAGATTGAATATGACAGAGATATCTCAGAATATATTTATGACAGAGAAAAACTCGCAACATTATCAGGAAAGAAACTTCATGGAAAGAGAAATCATATCAATCGTTTTAAAGAAAATCATGAATGGTCCTATGAACCACTTTCCGATGAAAATCAGTTAGAAGTACTGGCAATGCTGATGGAATGGAAGATGCAAAATTGTGATCCAGAAGATATAGAGAAACATGACGAGATCTGTGTTTCTAAAAATTGTGTGATCAATTATAAAGAATTAGGACTTGTCGGAGGTGTTCTGCGTGCGGAAGGAAAGGTCGTAGGATTTTCAATCGGTGAACGTGCATCAAATGAGGACACATTTATCGTTCATATTGAAAAAGCTTTTGCAGATATCCAAGGAGCTTATCCGATGATCAATCAACAGTTTGTGATCCATGAGATGGAAGATTTCAAATATGTGAACAGAGAAGACGATGCAGGAGAAGAGGGACTTAGAAAGTCAAAATTATCGTATCGACCAGTCTTTATGGTAGACAAGGGCGTTCTTCGTCTAAAATCAGAAGTAAAGAATTGACACTAGGTGCCTAAAAATGTAGAATTGAAGGTAGGACAAACCATTAGGAGGAATATGTAATGAGACATTTGATTGATCCGATGGATTTAAGCGTGGAAGATATTGATAGATTATTAGACCGCGCTGATGACATCGCAAAGAATCCTGAGAAGTATCAGGAAGTGTGCAAACACAAGAAATTAGCAACGCTGTTCTTTGAACCAAGTACAAGAACAAGATTAAGCTTTGAAGCAGCAATGCTTGAATTAGGGGGAAGTGTTCTTGGATTTTCTTCTGCTGATTCATCGTCTGCATCTAAAGGAGAAAGTGTTGCAGATACAGCAAGAGTCATTGAATGTTATGCAGATATCATTGCGATGCGTCATCCAAAGGAAGGAGCACCATATGTAGCGTCACAGTATGTAAATATCCCTGTGATCAATGCAGGAGACGGTGGTCATAATCATCCAACACAGACATTGACAGACCTTTTAACAATTCGAAGAGAAAAGGGACGTTTAAGTAATTTCACGATTGGATTTTGTGGAGATTTAAAATTTGGACGAACAGTGCATTCTCTGATCAAAGCATTATCAAGATATGAAGGAATCAATTATATTTTAATTTCTCCAGAAGAACTCCAGATTCCAGAGTATCTGAAGAAAGATGTTTTTGAGAAGAAAGGAATCACATTTACAGAAGTTGATAAGATGGAAGATGTGATGCCACAGCTTGACATTCTTTATATGACACGAGTACAGAGAGAACGTTTCTTTAATGAAGCTGATTATGTAAGATTGAAGGATAGCTATATCTTAGATATGGATAAATTAAAGATCGCCAAGAAGGATCTTTCTATTTTACATCCATTACCTCGTGTGAATGAGATTTCTGTAAAAGTTGATAACGATCCAAGAGCCTGCTATTTTAAACAGGTATTGAATGGAAAACATGTAAGAATGGCATTGATCATGGAATTACTGGGGGTAAGTGCAGATGAACATTGATAGCATTAAGAATGGAATCGTATTAGATCATATCCGCGCAGGACGCGGAATGCAGATTTATAATAGTCTTGGATTAGATCAGTTAGATTGCAGTGTTGCGATCATTAAGAATGTAAAAAGCAGCAAAATGGGCAAGAAAGATATCATTAAGATTTCAGATGCATTTGAAGTGAACTTTGATGTTTTAGGTTATATAGATCCAGAAGTTACGGTATGTGTCATTGAAAATGGCAGTGTAAAGTCCAAACACAAAGTAGAACTTCCAGAGAAGATCGTGAATATTGCAAAATGCAAGAATCCAAGATGTATTACATCTGTAGAACAAGAAATCGATCATGTGTTTAAATTGACAGACAGAGAACACCAAGTATATCGCTGTATTTACTGCGAATCAAAGCTTAAAAAATAATCAAAAGAAACAAGAGGTATCCGTGCATGAAACAAGAAAGCAGAACAAACATTAATCGTGTAAAGAAGGATATCAGCAGTCCAGATAGTTTCACACCGCCTGAGGAACTGAAACGACAGCTGATCACAACCATGCAAAGCATTTATGATGAAGAAGATATTGAGGCTGTAGAACGTGCCTATAAAGTAGCATATAAGGCACATGAGAAACAGAAACGAAAGTCTGGAGAGCCATATATCATTCATCCTATTTGTGTTGCGATCATATTGGCAGAATTAGAACTTGATAAAGAAACGATTATGGCAGGACTGCTTCATGATGTAGTAGAAGACACGGAAACAACCCATGAAGATATTGTAAGAGATTTTGGGGAAGAAGTTGCCCAGTTAGTTGATGGCGTAACAAAGTTAGGACAATTAAGCTATTCCAAAGACAAGATCGAAGTTCAGGCGGAGAACTTACGAAAGATGTTTCTTGCAATGGCAAAAGATATCCGAGTGATCCTGATCAAACTTGCTGACCGTTTGCATAATATGCGTACCATGCAGTTTATGCGTCCAGAGAAGCAAAAAGAGAAATCCAGAGAGACGATGGATATTTATGCACCGATCGCACATCGTCTTGGTATTTCCAAGATCAAAGTTGAATTAGATGATCTGGCACTTCGATATTTAAAACCAGATGTTTATGAAGATTTAGAACGCTCTCTTGATTCTGCAAAGGAAGAAAGAGAAGCATTCATTCAGGAAATCGTTGACGAAGTGAAAGGACATATTGACCACGCTGGAATTAAGGCAGAGATTGATGGCCGTGTGAAACACATGTTCAGTATATATAAGAAGATGGTCAATCAGCATAAGACGATCGATCAGATTTATGACTTATTTGCAGTCCGGATCAAGGTTGATACGGTTAAGGACTGTTATGCGGCACTTGGGATCATTCATGAGATGTATAAACCGATTCCAGGAAGATTCAAGGATTATATCGCGATGCCAAAACCGAATATGTATCAGTCACTTCACACAACATTGATCGGACCAGAAGGACATCCATTTGAGATTCAGATCCGTACATTTGAGATGCATCGTGTTGCTGAATATGGTATCGCAGCCCATTGGAAATATAAAGAAAATAATAATACCAAGGGACTTAACAAAGAGGAAGAAAAGTTAAGCTGGTTAAGAGAAGTGCTGGAATGGCAGCGTGATATGGATGATAACAAAGAGTTTTTAAGTTTGCTGAAGACGAACTTGGATCTCTTTGCAGAACAGGTATATTGTTTTACACCGAATGGAGATGTCAAAAACCTTGCGAATGGTTCGACACCGATCGATTTTGCATATTCAATCCATAGTGCAGTCGGTAATAAGATGGTTGGAGCCAGGGTCAATGGAAGACAGGTACCATTTGATTATCATTTGCAGAATGGTGATCGTGTAGAGATCATTACATCACAGAATTCAAAAGGACCTAGCAGAGACTGGTTAGGAATCGTAAAATCAGCACAGGCAAGAAGTAAGATCAATCAGTGGTTTAAACGACAGTTCAAGGAAGAGAATATCGTCAGAGGTAAGGAACTGTTAGAAAAATACTGTAAGAGCAAGAGCATCAGGCTCCCAGAACTCATGAAACCTGAATACATTAAGAAGGTTGAACTAAAATACGGATTTAAAGACTGGGATTCTGTATGTGCAGCTGTTGGACATGGTGGTTTAAAAGAAGGCCAGGTTATCAATAAGATGCAGGAAGAAGACCGTAAGATCCAGAAACAAAAGATCACGGATGAACAGATCTTGCAGAAAACAACAGAAGCAGCACAGGCGGCAGCAGCGAATCCAGAGAAGAAAAAGGAAGAGAAATCCAAAGGAGGAATTGTTGTACGTGGAGCGAATGATGTTGCTGTTCGTTTTTCAAAGTGTTGTAATCCAGTACCAGGAGATGAGATCGTTGGATTTATTACAAGAGGACGAGGAATCTCGATTCACAGAACAGATTGTGTGAACCTTCTGAATATGCCAGAATCTGACAGGGCAAGACTTATTGAAGCTGAATGGCAGGTAAGTGAAGCAGATACAACACAGACTTACACGACAGAGATCAATATTTATGCCAATAATCGAAAGGGATTGTTAGCAGAAGTATCAAAGATCTTCTTAGAATTAGATATTGACATCATAACGATCAACGTATCAAACAATAAGAAAGGAAGAGCAACGCTTAGTATGTCCTTTGATATTACAGGCGTAGAGCAGTTGAACCGTATTATTGCGAAGATCAGGAATGTAGAAGGCGTGATCGACATAGAAAGAACAGCAGGATAGGTGAAAATATGAGCGAAACAACATTAAGACTTGACAGACCTCTTAAGATGGTAACGATCTGTCTTGGGCAGATGCAGACAAACTGCTATATTGTTGAGAATACAAAAACAAATCAGGCATTCGTCTTTGATCCGGGAGATCAGGGAGAACGTATTATGAATACATTAGAAGAAGATGGAATGGAACTGGCAGGCGTATGTCTGACACATGGGCATTTTGATCATGTAATGGCCCTTCCATATCTGATGGAACAAAAACCAGATCTTGATATCTATCTTTATGAAGATGAAGCAGATGTTCTGGCAGATCCACAGCTCAATCTCGGAGCGATGATGGGAATGGATCTCTCATTAAAAGCGAATCATCTGGTGAAAGATGGAGAGATCATAGATGTATTAGGAACAAAGGTAAAATGTATCCATGTTCCAGGACATACAAAAGGTGGAGTATGTTATTATTTTGCAGATTATGGATGGCTGATCTCTGGAGATACACTGTTCCAGATGAGCATTGGAAGAACAGACTTTCCGACAGGCAATTTGAATGATCTTCTGACAGCGATTAGAGAGAAATTATTCGTACTCCCACCATGGACAAAGGTACTATCCGGTCATACACCACCAACGACGATCGAGGAGGAAAGCAGATGCAATCCGTTTCTGCAATAGATTATGATTGGATTAATTCAGAACAAGACCATTTATGAATATGACATTCGAAGTTTAATATTGGCATTTATGCTTGGAGAGAAGATAGAATTGACGGATCACGTTGATTCTATCTATGATTTTATACTGGACGTGGATTATAAAGATCAGGAAATCGTCATGAATCTATATAAAAAGGACGAGTTAGAAGATGAGATCCAGTTATTTGGTGATTATGAAAATAAGAAGATTTTTAAAAACCGGATGAAACAAGGAATCTATCAGTTGTTTTCCAAAGCATTAGACAAACAGCTTCCATGGGGAACGTTGACTGGGATCCGTCCGACAAAGATTGCTTTTGATGGATATGAAAAGGGTGAGAGCAGTGAAGAGATCATTCACAGATTTCAAAAGGATTATCTGGCATCCGAAGAAAAAGCAAGATTATGTACAGAAACCGTTCAGAAAGAGAAAGAACTTCTAAAAGCATTTCCATACAAAGAAGGATACAGTCTATATATAGGAATCCCATTTTGCCCAAGCACATGTTTGTACTGTTCTTTTACATCGTATTCGATCGATCAATTTGAGAATATTGTACAAGACTATCTTGAAGCTTTATTGAAAGAACTGGATTTTGTGGCAAAGACTTATGCGCACAAAGAACTTCAAACGATGTATATTGGCGGTGGAACACCAACATCTTTAAAAGAAGAAGATCTGGAATATCTGTTATATGAGGTTAATAAGAGATTCCCATTTTCAAAGATCCAGGAAATCACTGTGGAAGCAGGACGGCCAGACAGCTTGAATTTCGAGAAATTAAAGATTCTAAAGAAATATGGTGTGACAAGGATCAGTATCAATCCACAGTCAATGAACGATAAGACATTAAAACTCATTGGAAGAAATCATTTCGCACAAGATATCAAAGAGAAATTTAATCTTGCGAGACAGGCTGGGATCGATAACATTAATATGGATATGATCTGTGGGCTTCCAGAAGAAGGCATGGAAGAACTTTCCTATACTTTAGATGAGATCAAAAAACTTGATCCAGAGAGTTTAACGGTTCATGCACTTGCAGTCAAGCGTTCATCGAGATTGAATCGAATGAAAGATACATATCACTTTGGAGCGAGTGAAGAGATGGTATCTTATGCCGCTTCATGTGCAAGGGATATGAATATGGAACCATATTATTTATACCGGCAGAAAAACATTCCAGGGAACCTTGAGAATGTCGGTTTTTCAAAAAAAGGAAAAGAATGTCTCTATAATATTTTGATTATGGAGGAATTACATGATATTATAGCAGTTGGTGCTGGTACATCTTCAAAGATCGTCCATCAGGAAGACCATCAGGTGGACCGCATCGAAAATCTTAAAGATATAAAGCAATACATTACACGAATTGATGAGATCATTCATAGAAAAGAATTAAAGATGATATAAACAGGAGTTTGATTATGGCAATCAGTTATGGACGAACAGATATTGAGACACCGATCCATGCGGATATAAAAGAAACGATCAGTCATGGTATCATTGTCAGTAATTTGGCTTATCTTGTTGGCAAGGAATTAGGATTACAAGAAGAAGTGTGTTATGATCTTGCGGTTGCAGGAATGTTACATGATCTTGGAAAAGTAAGACTTAATTTCTATATGAATGAGAAAGTGGAAGATGAGATTCTGGCTGTTGACGAAACAAGATATATGAGAATGCATCCATCCATTGGATATGCGATCCTTGCAGATTACGATTATAACCAGACGGTTTTAGACGCAGTTCTATATCATCATGAACATTATGATGGCACCGGTTATCCACATAATCTGGTAGGAAAACAGATTCCATTAGTTGGAAGGATCATGCATGTATGTGATATTTTCGGAGCATTGATCTCAAACAGGGATTATAGAGAAGGATTTGATGTTGAGACTGCACTTGATATCATGATCGATGAAGTAAAGAATTTTGATATGAAAGTATTTTTAGCATTCCAGAGAGTCGCATTTTCAGACGGAGTTATGGAAACTGTGATGGAAAAAGGCAATCTGGATGAATTATTTGAGGAGGAACAAGAATGATTACACAGGCACCAAGAGGAACAAAAGACTGGTTTGGAAAAGATATGGACCAGCGCACATATTTAGAGAATATTTTCAAAGATTTATGCGCATCCTATAATATTCACGAGATCATCACACCAGTATTTGAGCATACAGAGCTTTTTCAGAGAGGTGTTGGAGAAACAACAGACGTTGTCCAGAAAGAGATGTATACATTTGAAGATAAAGGACACAGAAGCATTTCATTAAAACCAGAAGGAACAGCAGGAGCGATCCGTGCATATTTACAGAATGGTCTGGCAAATGAGCCACAGCCGATCAAGATGTTCTATATCACACCAGCATTCCGCTATGAAAAACCACAGAGTGGAAGATTAAGACAGCACCACCAGTTCGGAGTTGAATTTGTCGGAGCGGAAAGTCCATTAGCAGAAGTAGAGCTGATCACATTAGTATCCACTTTTATTAAGAAAATTGGGTTAAAAGATGCAAAATTACACATCAACAGCATTGGATGTGAAAATTGTAGAAAAGAATACAACAAAGCATTATTAGCATATTTAAAAGAACATGAAGAACATTTATGTCCTACATGCAGAGAACGTATGGAAAAGAATCCATTACGTGTCATTGACTGTAAAGTTCCAGAATGCAAAGAGATCGTCAAAGATGCACCAAGAACGATCGACTATTTAGATGATGAATGTAAAGCACATTTTGAAGAATTAAAGAGTCTGTTAGATGCATTAAATATTCCATATGAAGTTGATACAGAAATCGTTCGTGGATTAGACTACTATACAAAGACCGTATTCGAATTTGTAAATGAAGATGGATTTACTTTATGTGGTGGTGGACGTTACGACAATCTTGTTCATGAGATCGATGGAAAAGTTTCTATGCCATCTGTTGGATTTGGTATGGGTGTAGAGAGAATCCTTTATTTCTTAGAAGAAGAGAAAGTAGATCTTCCATGCACAAGAGATATTGACCTTTATGTAGGAATTCTTGGACAGGAAGCAAAAGCAAAAGCTTACCAGATCGTTGTAGATCTTCGTGATCAGGGATTTGTCGTAGAAACAGATTATCTTGGAAGAAGCGTAAAAGCACAGATGAAATATGCAAATAAGCTGAATGCCAAGAATACGATCATCATTGGTGATGACGAATTAGCGAAGAATGAAGGAAATGTCAAAAATATGGAAACAAGAGAAGTTACGACCATTTCGCTTGATAAGATCGCAGATTGTTTAAAATAAAATCATGCTTTCTTATACTAGTTCGTGACATTTTTGACAAAATCATATATAATGAGTAATAATTACAAGAAAGGAGGTAACATGCATGAGTGAATATGCGATCGTGGCACCAGAAGATTTCGACCAAAGCGTATTTCGCCTGATTGGTAAGGAATGGATGCTTGTTACTGCAAAGAATCAGGAAGGAAAAGTTAACACAATGACTGCCTCATGGGGTGGTTTAGGTGTTATGTGGGGTAAGAATGTTGCTGTGACAGTCTTAAGACCACAAAGATATACAAAAGAATTCATTGACCAGTCAGAATCATTTACATTATCTTTCTATGATGATACTTTTAAGAAGGATTTAAGCTATCTTGGAAGTGTATCTGGAAGAGATGAAGACAAGATCGCGAAGACACGTCTGACACCAACAGATGCGAATGGAATTCCATTTTTTGAGGAAGCAAAGATCGTACTGATCTGTAAGAAGTTATATTCTCAGCCAATGGATCCAGAAGGATTTGTTGATAAATCTTTAGATGAACAGTGGTATCCAGAGAAGGATTATCACGTACTTTACGCTGCAGAGATCGAACAGATCCTTGTAAGAAAAGATTCATAAAAGAATATATAAGGCAGAACCGAAGATACGGGCTCTGCCTTTCGTACAAAGTGAAAAGGATGAAGGAGGAAATATCATGGCAGAATCAATGTCAGGTTTAGCCAGATCCCACCGATGTACAGAGGTAAGCAACAAACTTATCGGAACAGAAGTCACTGTCATGGGATGGGTACAGAAACGAAGAAATTTAGGAAGTCTTATATTTGTAGACTTAAGAGACCGCTCAGGAATCTTACAGTTAGTTTTTGATCAGGAAGTATTATCTGAGGAAGACTATAATAAGGCAAACTCTTTAAGAAGTGAGTATGTCATTGCAGCAGTAGGTACTGTAGAGAAGAGAAGTGCAGCGATCAACGAGAACTTGAAGACAGGAGATATCGAGATCAAGGTACATACATTACGTATCTTATCAGAATCAGAAACTCCTCCATTTCCAATTGACGAGAATCAGACAGTCAAAGATGAACTTCGTTTAAAATACCGTTATCTTGATCTTCGAAGACCAAATCTTCAGAGAAACTTACGCATTCGTAATGATGTAACAAGAATGGTACGTAACTTCTTAGGGGATGAAGGATTCTTAGAGATCGAGACACCAGTTTTAGGAAAGAGTACACCAGAAGGAGCAAGAGATTATCTTGTACCAAGCCGTGTACATCCAGGAGAATTTTACGGACTTCCACAGTCACCACAGCTGTTTAAACAGCTTTTAATGTGCTCTGGATTCGACCGTTACTATCAGATCGCAAAATGTTTCCGTGACGAAGATCTACGTGCAGACCGCCAGCCAGAGTTTACACAGATTGATATGGAACTTTCATTTGTTGATGTCGATGATGTGATCGATGTAAATGAACGTCTGTTAAAGAAGATCTTCAAAGAAGTATTAGATATTGATGTACAGCTTCCTATGCTTCGCATGACTTATAAAGAAGCAATGGACCGTTTCGGATCTGATAAACCAGATATGCGTTTTGGAATGGAACTTACGAATGTATCCGATACAGTTGCCGGATGCGACTTTATGGTATTTAAAGGAGCATTAGAGAATGGTGGATCCGTAAGAGGATTAAACGCTAAAGGTTTAGGAGATCTTGGACGTAAGAAGATCGATGGATTCGTTGACTACGCCAAAGACTTCGGAGCGAAAGGACTTGCATATATTCAGTTAAAGAGCGATGGAACAGTGAAATCATCTTTCGCTAAATTCATGAAAGAAGAAGAGATGGATGCACTGATCAAAGCAATGGATGGACAGGCAGGAGACTTATTACTATTTGCCGCAGACAAAGACAAAGTTGTCTTTGATGTACTTGGTAACTTAAGACTTCACATTGCGAAACAGTACGATATGATCGACAAATCCCAGTATAAGTTCTTATGGGTTACAGAATTCCCATTACTTGAGTGGAGCGATGAACAGAATCGTTACACAGCAATGCATCACCCATTTACGATGCCATTTGAAGAAGATCTTGAATTCATTGATGAAAGACCAGGAGATGTCCGTGCGAAAGCATACGATATCGTATTAAATGGTACAGAACTTGGTGGTGGATCAATCCGTATCCATCAGGATGATATTCAGGAGAAGATGTTTGAAGCTCTTGGATTTACAAAAGAAGATGCTTACAACCGTTTTGGATTCTTATTAGATGCATTCAAATTTGGAGTACCACCACATGCTGGTTTAGCTTATGGTCTTGACCGTCTTGTTATGTGGTTAACAGGAGAAGACAGCATTCGTGATGTCATCGCCTTCCCGAAAGTAAAAGATGCTTCCTGCCTGATGACACAGGCTCCAGGACCGGTTGATACATTACAGCTAGAAGAACTTGGAATTGAACTTTCAACACCAGAGGAGGAATAATCAGATGGAGAAAATGTTATTTAGCGGTGTTCAGTCTAACTCTGAAGTTGCACTGATCGCAATCAAAGGAATCAAAAACCAGCCAGGAATCGCAGCAAAAGTTTTTGGTGCCATTGCAGAAGAAAAAATCAACGTGGAACTGATCCTTCAGTCCATCGGACGTGGAGAGAATAAAGATATTTCTTTCGTTGTAGCACAGGATGAAGCAGATCATGCCGTTGAAACATTAAAGAAAGCATTTGATGAAGCAGATTACGAAGATATCATCAGTGATAAAGAAGTCGGAATCGTATCTATCGTCGGAGCTGGAATGATGTCTAACAGCGGAGCAGCTTCTAAGATGTTTGAAGCACTGTATAATCGTGGAATCAACATTCACTTAATCTACACATCAGAGATCAAGATCACTGTTCTGATCAAAGAAAGCCGTGTAGAACGTGCAGTAGAAGCATTAAAAGAACAGTTCCAGGAATAATCAGATAGATCAGGCAATCGAATGATCATAAGAATAAGACACAACATACGAGACACAATATTATTTTACATAAATATATAAAGGAGAAAACAATGTTTGATTTTAGCGAAGTAAAGAACTACGATCCAGAATTAGCAGAAGCAATGGAAAACGAATTAACAAGACAGAGAACAAATCTTGAGTTGATCGCATCAGAGAACCTTGTTTCCAAAGCTGTTATGGCTGCAATGGGAAGTCATTTAACAAATAAATATGCAGAGGGATATCCAGGAAAACGTTACTATGGTGGATGCCAGTATGTAGATGTGGTAGAAGATCTTGCAAGAGAACGTGCCAAAGAATTATTTGGATGCGAATATGTAAATGTACAGCCACACTCTGGAGCACAGGCAAACATGGCAGTATTCTTCGCAGTATTGAATGTCGGAGATACATACATGGGAATGAGCTTAGACCACGGTGGACATTTAACACACGGAAGCCCAGTCAACATGTCTGGTAAGAACTATCACTGCGTACCATACGGAGTTAATGATGAAGGATTCATCGATTATGATGAAGTAGAAAGAATCGCATTAAAATGCAAACCAAAGATGATCATTGCTGGTGCAAGTGCATACGCAAGAGCGATCGACTTCAAACGTTTCCGTGAGATCGCTGACAAAGTTGGGGCAGTTTTAATGGTAGATATGGCTCATATCGCAGGATTAGTAGCTGCAGGATTACACCAGAGCCCAATCCCTTATGCTCATGTAACAACAACAACAACACATAAGACATTAAGAGGACCTCGTGGTGGAATGATCATGTGCAGCAATGAAGTGAACGAAAAATACAACTTCAACAAAGCAATCTTCCCAGGAATCCAGGGTGGACCATTAATGCATGTGATCGCTGGTAAAGCTGTAGCATTCAAAGAAGCATTAGACCCATCATTCAAAGAATATATGACACAGGTTGTGAAGAATGCAGATACTCTTGCAAATGCACTGATCGAAGAAGGATTCGATATCGTATCTGGAGGAACAGACAACCACTTAATGTTAGTAGATCTTAAGAAATATGATCTGACAGGAAAAGAAGCTGAAAAAGTACTGGATTCTGTACATATCACATGTAATAAGAATACTGTACCAAACGATCCAAAATCTCCATTCGTAACATCAGGACTTCGTCTTGGAACACCAGCTGTTACAACTCGTGGACTGAAAGAAGACGATATGAAAGTGATCGCAAAAGCTATTCGTCTGACATTATTAGACAAGAAACTTGATGAAGCAAACGAATTAGTATTAGGATTAACAGAAAAATATCCACTCTATGAATAATCCATCACAGAGTCGTATTTGGAGGCAGAAATCAATATGAGGATTACAAAGAAACAAGGGGGAATCATAGGAGGTGCCGTAGCGGTTGTTTTAATAGCAGCCGCTATCGGTGTCCATGCCCATTATCAGAACCGTTGGTATCCGGGGAGTACATTTAACAAAGTTGATGTGTCAGGAATGACATACGAAGAATCAGTGAAGAAAGTAAAGAAATCCATTGATTCTTACAAGTTAAAGATCAAGGGAAGAAATAACGGACAGAAAGTGATTTCCGGTAAGGAGATCGATCTTGCATTTAAGACAGAATCACATGTAAAGGATGCTTACAAAAAGCAGCACAGCCAAAGTGTATTTTCAACGATCTTTGGTGGCAAAAAAACCAAAGTGACAGCAGTTGCATTATCTGAGCAGAAATTAAAGGCTAAATTAAAACAATCCGTTTTGATCAAAGGCAGTGATACATATAAGATCACAAAACCAGTGGATGCAACGATCGTATATTCTGCAGATAAGAAATACGGTGTAATCCAGAAGGAAGATGAAGGAAATTACTTAAACCGTAAAGCATTTTATGACGCAGTAGAGAAATCCATAGAGTCTTTAAGTAACACACTGAATCTGACAGATGAAAAGAAGAATCCGGACGTCTATAAAAAGCCTGGTCTGTATCATAATGATGAAGAATTAAAACAGATGCAGACAACCTACAATGAGTATTTATTACATTTCATTCAGTGGGATATGGGCAATAATGTCAAAGAAACATTAGGTCCAGATGCGTTAAAAGACTGCATCAAAGTAAACACAAAGAGACATACTGTAAAATTAGATCAGCCTGCCGTCGAGAAATGGTTAGAAAGCTTTTGCTTAAAATACAAGACACAGGGAATCGCAAGAACATTTAAGACACATTCTGGCAAGAAGATCAAAGTCAGTGGTGGAGACTATGGATGGCGTATCGATTATGACAAAGTTATCGCACAGACAATGAAAGCGTTAAAGAAAGCACCAGATGAATCTGCGATCAAAGCCTATGAGAAAGACCCTTCCAAGGAGAATGAACAGGCTTTACTTACAAGCTTAAAACCAGTCTACAGCCACAAAGGATATCGTATGGATTATACGAACAAGCAAAATGACTGGGATACACAAAACTACAGTGAAGTTGACCTGTCAGCACAGGAAGTTTTCGTCTACAAGAAAGGAAAACTTGTATTCAGCACAACCTGTATCACTGGAAAAGCAACACCAGATCGTATCACAAGAACCGGTGTTTATGACATCAAAGAGAAGAAACTTACAAAGACATTAACAGGTGCGGATTACAGTGTTCCAACAAGATACTGGACAAGGATCATGTGGACAGGAACAGGATATCATTACAGCAGCAGAGGAGACTGGGGAAGCTGGTCACCAACATATTATAAGACAAATGGATCTCATGGATGTGTTAACTTAACATTATCAGATGCAAGATCTGTATATAACCTGACGAAGATCGGAGATCCTGTATTTATTCATTATTAAAAGAAAGAAAAAGAGGTTTCAATCAATGAGAAATCAATATGAAAAACAGGAAAAAGTATTATGGTATGCACAGATCATGATCTTTCTAGGTGCTTTGGCAACCTGGTTTAATCATATGGATATGCATACATTTTATACGATCAATATCATTTTATCAGTGATTTCAATCATTTCTCTGACACTGGATCGTTTTTATTTTAGTGAGAAGATCGGGCAGAAAGTACATAATTCTTATTCTGTTGCATATGGATTACTAGTGATCTTTACGTTACTACTGGTAATTTTGTATGCGGGAATATTAAAGATCGATCTGATCATGCAAGAAGGGACAAAGATGATCTGGGCATTAACACCAGCATTGAGCCTTCTTTGGAAGACGAAATTCATCGCCTTCCGTGAATGGGATCAGCGTTAGAAGAAAGAGTTTGTTGCTGAAGAACAGATTTATAAAAGGCTCTTGGCGTTATGCCGAGGGTCTTTTTAAACATTTCAGAGAAATAACTGCTGCCAGAGAAACCATACATCTTAGCGATATCTGTTATCTTTTTCTCATGTTTGATGATCTCAGATAAGCTCATATGAATACGAAGCTGATTCAGATAATCTACAGGACTTAGATGAACATTTCTTTGAAAGAGTCGGCAGCATTCACTATTGCTTAGATGGCAGTAAGAAGCAATATCAGCGAGTGTATGCTTTTGGTCGATCGTTTTAGTAAGATATATCATCACATCTTTCATACGTTCCAAATCTCTGGATTCTTTTAAGGACAGTTCTTTAGAGAGATTCACATTATGAAAGATATAATAAAAGATCTCGTTTACAAAATGGTTGATCTTCAATTCATAACCATCAACAGGACGGTCACAGATATCATTCATTTTGCGGATCATTTCAAGGATATATTTCTGCCAAGGGACTTTTGGAACGAACGTTAAAAATCCAAAGGAAGGATGATTGACCAGAGGTTTGATATATTTTTGATATAAAGGATTATCTTCTGTCTGAAAAAGAACAGAAGGGCAGATCCGGTAGATAACAAAGCGGCAGTCATAAGACTGATATGTACAAGCGGAATGAATCTCCCCAGTGTTTAAAAAGAAACCTTCCCCAGAAGAAACCAGAAAAGCCTTCTGCCGGACACGAAATTCCATCATGCCAGAGAGAACATATATAAACTCAAATTCATCATCCCAATGAGGAAACAAAACCTGAGCAGGCATCTGTCGGATATCCAGTACCTTGCGCTCAAAGGAAGCCGTTTTAGAAAGCGGAAGCAGTGGAAAATAAGTGATCGATGAATGGTAAATATCATAATTCATAGAAAAACCCCATAATATCAATATTGTTATAAAAAATGTCGAATTGTGTCATAATATAGTTTGATTTTACTATGATTGTTATAAAAATTCAAGAATAGAAAAGGCATTTTCACTGGAATGGCGATAAAATATCCAGTGAAAATGCCTGATAAAATGTCTGTGTTCTGTGATATTTGATAGAAAGAGCTAGTGCCTTAATAACCTAGAGATTCACCAACAAGGATCACTTTGACACGATCTTTCATCATTGCACTCTGACGTCTTGTCACAACGATCTGACTGCAGATGCAGGTATCTCCATAACAGTCACCACAACGTCCAGTCATAGAACAAGGGGTTTTCAGTCCGAGACGAAGGGTGTTTGGAGGGCTGGCAAAATTACGAACTCTCTTAATACCATCTTCCACATCATTGACAACTTTGTTCATACCAACGATCATGATCACATGTTTAGGACCATAACTTAAGCACGCAACACGGTTACCAGTTCCATCGATATTGATCAGTTCTCCGTCTAAGGTGATCGCATTAGAGCTCATCAGGAAATAATCAGATAAGACAGCCTTAGAAAAGATCTCACGTTGCTCATCAAAATTCTTTGCAACAGAACGATCGATCAGATGATAGTTTCCTTCCTTTAAGGCATCCATCAGTCCAATCTCAGAAACACTCATAGAACCACCCCAAGAAACAGAAGAACCCTCTTTGATATAACTAAGAGCCTGTTTTAGGGCGTCTTCCTTGGTTGCACAGAAAACACCATGCATATTTCTTTTTTCAAGTCCCTTGATAATTGTTTCTGCACGAAGTTTGGTTGCTTCATTTAAAAACATACTCATCATCCTTTCAGTATAAATTTTATGTGGAATCATGATTCTACAAATATGAATTCCACAAGAACTAGATTTAATTATATCATGTTTTCAATGGTTATGTTATAATATATCGTAAAACTTTTAGAAAGAGGTAATTTTTTGAAAGCACTATTTATCACAGAGAAACCAAGTGTCGCAAGAGAATTCGCAGCGGCACTGAATATAAATGCAAAAAACAGAGACGGATACATGGAAGGAGACAAGGCAGTCATCACATGGTGCGTCGGACATTTAGTTACCATGTCTTATCCAGACCAGTATGACCCTGCACTGAAGAAATGGGACTTAGAAACCATTCCATTTATTCCAGATACATTCAAATATGAAACGATCCCAGGAGTACAAAAACAGTTTAATATTGTATCTTCACTCCTTAATCGAGAAGACATTGATACGATCTACGTCTGCACTGACTCCGGACGAGAGGGAGAATACATCTACCGTCTGGTAGACCAGCAGGCCAATGTCAGCAAAGACAAGAAGAAAAAACGTGTCTGGATCGACTCCCAAACAAAAGAAGAAGTGATCCGCGGGGTAAAAGAAGCGAAAGACTTAAGTGAATACGACAACCTAGCAGCCGCCGCATACCTGCGAGCCAAAGAAGACTATCTGATGGGGATCAACTTCTCCAGAGTCCTGACACTCAAATATGGCTGGACACTCGGTAACTATTTAAATCAAAAACGAAGCTTAGTGGTAGCAGTTGGACGAGTGATGACCTGCGTTCTCGGAATGATCGTCAAGAGAGAACGAGAGATCCGTACCTTTGTGACAACACCGTTTTACAGAATCTTAGGACACTTTGACTGCCAGGGATTTGAAGTGGAGGCCGAATGGAAAGCAGTAAAAGGATCGAAGTACTTTGAGTCCAAGAAACTATATAAAGATAACGGATTCCTGGACAAGAAAGATGCGCAAGAATTCATCAAATATTTAGAAGATGGAAGTAACAATGAGACGATCGTAGTATCCTCATCCAAACGACAGGAAAAGAAGAATCCGCCGTTATTATATAATCTGGCAGAACTTCAGAATGAATGTTCCAAACGATTCAAGCTAAGTCCAGATGAGACATTAAAAGTGGTCCAGGACCTATATGAAAAGAAACTGGTTACATATCCAAGAACCGATGCCAGAGTCTTATCCAGTGCGGTCGCCAAAGAGATTTATAAAAATATCGGGGGATTAAACAACTACGCTCCACTATCAGGATTTGCAAATGAGATCATGCAGAGCAAGAAGTATCAGGGAATCATCAAGTCGAAATACGTAGATGACAAGAAGATCACCGACCACTATGCGATCATTCCAACCGGACAGGCAGTAGGCAGTTTATCAAGAATTTCAGAGATGGGACAGAAAGTCTACGATGTGATCGCCAGAAGATTCCTAAGCATTTTTATGCCGCCAGCTGTGTACTTAAAGATCAAATTAGAGACACAGACCAAAGGCGAAGCATTCTTTGCAAACTTTAAGATGTTAAAAGACCCAGGATATTTAAAAGTCACAGGAATGGGCGGACAGAAGAAAGAAGCCCAATTAACAGAAGAACAGATCCATGCGATCTCATCTTTGAAGAAAGGAATGCCTCTTCCAGTGAAAGACTATACGATCAAAGATGGAACAACATCCGCACCAAAGCGATACAACTCAGGTTCCCTGATCCTTGCGATGGAAAATGCAGGACAGCTGATCGAAGATGAAGATTTAAGAGAACAGATCAAAGGAAGCGGGATCGGAACGAGTGCGACAAGAGCAGAGATCGTAAAGAAATTAGTGTCCAATAAATACATTGCATTAAATAAAAAGACACAGATCGTAACACCGACTTTAACCGGAGAGATGATCGTCAATGTTGTCAGTGCATCCATTGGATCACTCTTAAATCCAACCTTAACCGCAAGCTGGGAAAAAGGTCTTACTTATGTGGCGGAAGGAAGTGTCACAGAAGAAGAGTATATGCAGAAGTTAGACAAGTTTGTCACCCAGAAGACAAATATTGTCAAGCAAAATAACTTCCAGTATCAGCTCAGACAATCCTTTGATCAGATCGCACCATATTATCAGAAGAAAAAATAAAATAACATTCATAAAAACACCTTCCATCACATATATTTGGATTATACCAAAATGGGGAGGTGTTTTTAAATTTATGAAAGAGGAAGAAATCTTAGGAATCCTTCCATTACATATCAGAACGATCATAAAGCAGGCAGGCATCAACTGGGACGAACTTCAGGAAATCCGCCTGCGTATTCAAAAGCCAGTCATTTTAAAATACAACGCAAAAACCTGCTATCTATCCGAACAGGGAAAGATCACAACAAGAAAAGAACAATTACATATCGTAACCTCACAAGAAATCAGACAAGCCATGGAATATATCAGCAGCTATTCGATGTATGCTTATATCGAACAGTTAAAGCAAGGATTTTTAACGATCCGAGGCGGACACCGAGTTGGTATCTGCGGAACCGTTGTCATGGATCATGACAAAGTCAAAACGATCCGACATATTTCCGGGTTAAATATCCGAGTCGCACATGAAGTGAAAGGATGTGCGGACATCTTATATTCACGCTGCACCAGAATGGGAAAACTCATTCCAACGCTGATCATCTCACCACCCGGCTGTGGAAAAACCACTCTGCTTCGGGATATGATCCGAAAAATCTCTGATGAAGGACAGACCGTCGGAGTTGTCGATGAACGAAGTGAGATCGGAGCATGCTACCAAGGCGTTGCCCAAAATGATCTCGGGATTCAGACGGATGTCATGGATGCATGTGAAAAAGGACAGGGCATGAATATGCTGATCCGATCCATGGCCCCCGATGTGATTGCTGTGGACGAGATCGGAAGCAAAGAAGATGTGGAAGCTTTATTTTTCTGTGCCTACCGCGGATGCAGCATTTTAGCAACCGCTCATGGAAAGAATAAGGAATCCTTATCTAAGAATCCCTATATGCGAGAGATCATCAACAAAAAAATGTTCCAACGCTACGTGATCTTAGAACAGCGAGACCAACCAGGATATATCACAAAGATCATGGATGAAAACGGGGTGGTACTAAATTGATCAAAGTATTAGGATCACTGATCGTCATTTTCGCAGGGATCGGATTTGGATTTCACAAAGCCGCAAAAGAACAAAAACGTCTGGAACAGGGAATTGCGATCAAACGAATGTTATACCTTCTGCAAGGAGAGATCCGCTATGGATTCACCCCACTTCCAGAAGCTGTTTTAAAAATATCGACAAAGACAGAGAAGGAATATCAGCCATTTCTAAAAAAGGTGGCAAAGCAGTTAGAGACACACAGTGAAGAATCTTTCGCTAAAATATGGCAACAGACCGCTGATCAGAAATTAAAACAAGTGATCTATGAACCAAAGTTTTATGAAATCTTAAAAAACATGGGTGAAACGATCGGATATCTTGACCAACAGATGCAGGAGAAAACGATCCTGCTGACAATCGAACAACTTGATGACCAGATCTTCCTTATGAAAGATCAAGTAGTAAAGAACTGCAAGATGTACCGAAGCCTCGGTATATCATTAAGCGTTCTGATCGTGATCATCTTACTATAAAGCAACTACCAGACATTTTTATGACAAGGAGGGGTTATGAGTGTCAATATCATTTTTCGGATCGCAGCCGTTGGAATTCTTGTAACGATCCTTGTGCAGGTCTTAAAACATTCCGGAAGAGACGAACAGGCATTTTTGATCACACTTGCCGGACTGATCCTTGTCCTTGGCTGGGTGATCCCGTATATCTATGATCTGTTTGAAAGCGTCCAGACACTTTTTACGATATCCTAGAGATTGGAGGCGGATACTAAGATGATAAAAGTCGCAGTCTTTGGGATCGTTGCAAGTCTGATCGCCATGAAGATCAAAACGATCCGTCCAGAAATCGCAGTCGTGATCGCAGTGATCTCAAGCATTCTTCTGGCAATGTATGGACTAAAACAAATGGAGGAAATACTAACCGTGTTTGAGATGATCCGGTCCTATTCAAAAATCCCACAAAGTTACTTCCAGATCCTTTTAAAACTGATCGGTATCTCCTTCATCTGCGAGTTTGCATCCAATATCTGTAAAGACGCAGGACAGGCATCGATTGCAAAGCAGATTGAGTTTGCAGGGAAATTAGCGATCCTGATCGTTGGACTTCCAGTCTTTGAATCGCTGCTTGGAACGATCCAGAAACTATTAGGAAATGGCACATGAAACAAAGAATATTCCTGCTAACCTTGCTATTTTTACTGATCCTTACAAGAACAAATGATATCTCAGCCAAAGAAACAAAACTCAACGAAGATATGTTTACCAATGTGGAAAACACCTTAAAAGACAAAGAGATCGATCTATCTTATACACAATTAGTAAAACAGCTGATCCACGGAAATGTAAAAGGTGTTCTGCATACGATCAAAGCCAAAATGAAAGAGGTCTTTTTAAACCGTATGTTGATCCAAAAAGACCTGATCAGAGAAATCCTTCTGATCGCATTTACCGCAGCCATCTTTAAAAATCTGTCCGATTCCTTTTTTCAGCAAAGCACAGCCAATAGTGCATTTTATATTACTTATGTGATCCTATGCGGTGTCATGGTACATTCCTTTTTTTATTTAAACAAAACAGTGACGCAGCTCGTTACCTTAATGGCAGATTATATGAAAGGAATGATCATGGCATATTCACTGGCTGTTGTCTCAACTTCCGGGATCACGACATCAACGACAGTTTATGAATTTTATCTTCTGCTGATCTATGCAATGACAACCCTTACAAATGTTGTATTACTTCCGATGATCAAGATCTTATTTGTCTTAAAGATCATCAACCATATATCAAAAGAAGAACATTTTTCAAGACTATGCAAAACGCTCGAAGGTGTGATCAAGTTTTTGCTCAAAGGATTCCTAAGTGTCCTGTTAGGAGTCCAGCTGATTCAGTCGATGATCCTTCCAGCCGTTGATTCCATGAAAAATACAGTTCTCCAAAAAGGAATGAGTGCCATTCCAGGAATCGGAAGTGGTTTGAATTCAGCCATGACCATGGTCATCGGTTCGGCAGTTGTGATCAAAAACAGTATCGGAGCCGTTGGCATCCTCGTACTGATCGTGATCATCGTCCCACCAGTCATAGAGATCACAGCAGTTGTTCTTACCTATCTGCTGGCAGGAATCATGATCCAGCCAATATCCGACAAAAGGATCACCGGAGCGATGGATGCAGTCATTCAAAGCGGAAAATTAATGCTTTCGATGATCTTTACGATGGCACTGTTATTTATCCTGTCCGTGGCATTGATCGCATTCTCAACCAACGTTAATTATTATGCGGGGTAAGGATTATGGATTATCTGAAAATGATCATATTTTTTCTGATCTTAACAACACTGATCGATCAGCTCTGCGACAAAAGCATCTACCGTCCATACCTTCGGTTAATGACAGGATTTATGCTCATCTCCCTGATGATGCAGCCAATATCCTATTATTTATCCAACGAAGATATCGTGACACAGGCAATCTCAACAGCAGTCAAAGGAGAAAATAACCCTACATTTTTAGATGGTGCAAAAGAAGAAAAACAAAATCAAATCAAAGAACAGATCACAACATTATTTTCACAGTACGATCTCAAAGTATTAGACGTTGACTCAAAGGTAAATGAAAAAGGAACCATCGAGAAGATCGACATCAAAACAGACAAGCTTCGTCATACAAAGAAACTAAAAACCGCAATTTCAAACTTCTATAATATGAAGGAATCTAATATAAATATAAGTGAGTAGAAGAAATATGATAGAGAGGGAAAAACTACAACATCTGATTGAAAATATCGGCATTCCAAAACTTTGCCTGATCTTACTTCTTGGCGTCAGCCTGATCATCGTAAGTATCCCATCCGGGAAGACAAAGAAGAACGCACAAAGCACTGAAACCACAGCAAAAGAAGATTCTACCGATCTCTATGTGAAAAAGCAGGAAAAACGATTGGTCAATGCATTAAAACATGTAGAAGGAGTCGGAAAAGTAAAAGTGATGATCACCGTTAATTCATCCAAAGAAGCTGTCGTAAATAAAGATAGTCCCTACGAACAAAGCAGCAGTGAAAAAGAAAAAACGGTCAAAGAAGATGAACAGACTGTCTTAGTCGAAGAAGATGGAAAGAAAGTCCCATATGTGATCAAAGAAGTAGAACCAGTCGTTGAAGGAGTGGTCGTTGTCGCCCAAGGCGGCGGGAATGATATTATAAAGAATCAGATCGTTGAAGCAGTTTCTGTGTTATTTCATATTTCATCTTATAAAGTGAAAGTCTTAAAAATGGAGGATTCCTAACAATGAAAAAAGTATTTCAGAAAAATCAGATGATCATCATGACCTTAGCGGTTGTGATCGCTGTTGCAGGGTATGTAAATTATAGTCAGAAATACGATCCGGCAGGGACGAAGAATAGTAAGACGAAGACAGTTTCAAAGAACGTGTCAAAAGAAAGTGCGGCAGCAGTAACCGATGACGTGACTGATGTTGGGGAAGCGGTACTGACGAATGCTCAGGTTAGTAATTATGTGGCGAAGGCGAAACTTGAGAGGGAGCAGACACATAGCAAGGCGAAGGATACACTGGAAGAGATTATTAAGGATCAGACGGTGAAAGATAGTGTGAAGCAGGATGCGGTGGATAAACTTGCGATGCTGTCAGAGCAGATGGAGATGGAGACGGCAGCGGAGAATCTGCTGGGGGCTAAGGGATTTTTGAATAGTATTGTTACGATTACGAATGGGAAGGTGGATGTGTTGGTAAATAAGAAGGATTTGTCTAAGGTTGAGAGGAGTCAGATTGAGGATATTGTTGTTCGGAAAGTGGGATGCCAGTTGGGGGATGTGGTGATTAGTTCGATTAAGACGGAGGAGTAGGGTAGAAAGGAAAATAGAAAAGGATTTAGAATCTCTCTGGGTTGTATTCTTAGGTGGAAGGATACAACCCAGAGAGTTTTTATATTCGAAAATGTATGTACGTAATATATATTTCGATATTTTGTGTTGACATAAATAAGATATCATGATATATTAATGTCATAATAAACGTACGTCATTAATATTTCAAAAAAAGAAGTATCAAACACAAGACTGGAGGTAATATAAATGAAATTAGATGAAGTAGCTAAAATTATTGTGGGACAAATTATGACACGAGTTTCAGCCGAAAACAAAAATGAGAATGATACGATAGGAATAGTTAAGGTTCTTGTACCGAAAGCAATTTCTGATGGAATAATTGTAAAAGAAGACTTGGGAGAACTACAAATTTGTAAAATGATAGATGAGAAAAAATTTACAAGAGAGGGTGATGTGGTTGTTAAGTTATCAACACCATATGATGCAACATATGTTACAAAAGAAAATGAAGGATTAGCTGTCCCATCATTTTGTGCCATTATCAGGGTTAAAAAAGATGAAATGGACGCTAAATATTTGTCTGCTTTTCTGAATACAAGATATGTAAGAGAAATTCTTAAATCAAAAGTAATGGGATCTATAAGACCAATGATCAAAGTAACTGATTTAAGAAATCTTGATATTCCACAAGTATCTAAAGAAGATATGGAAGATATTGGACAAGCATATATTCTGAGTGGGAAGAAAAAAATTATACTTTCAGATATGATAGAAACAGAAACAAAAATAATGGAAAATGTAGTATTAAAAAGTATAAAGAAAGGAATGGAAAATGAAGAAGCAAGAAATCAATAGATTATGGGTGTTGGTAAATAAACTTAGGGGAGCTTTTGATGCAACTGAATTATATAAAATAATGTTGTATGCATTGTTGTTTAAATATTTGGAATTAAAAAAGGATGAGATAGATTTTTATGATGAAAAATTTTCCTTAGGATATCTATCACTGACATATGGAAAAATGATTTATTCTGGAAATTTGGTAGGATATTTAACAGAAGTAGAAAATTTTTATAATATAGAATATGGAGTATTATGTGAAACAATAGATCCAATTTTATATAAGGCAGATGAGGATAGTGTAAGACATATTTTTGAATCGATAGATTGTATTGAAATAAATGAAAAAAAAGATTTATATGAATTGTCAAAGCTAATTGTCGAAAGAATGTCATTACAAACAAGGAGAGAACTAAGTTATCATTATACATCAGAAAGTCTTGCTAAATTAGAAAAGGGAATTCTTGATGTGCAAAAGGGTATGAAAGTATATGACGGATATTGTGGTTCCGGTTTATCTGTTAATGAAGTCGCAGCAGGAAAAGGGACCGTTTATTTGCAAGATTTATCTGTACAAGCTATTGGGGTAGCTACTATACTGACATTATTATCTGATAATAAAATAGGAACCATAAAATGTGGTGACTCTATATTAAACCCAATTCCTACAGAGAGTGGATATGATAGAATCGTGATAGAATCGCCTCTTAAAATAAGTTATGAATCAGCATATTTGAGATTCTTAGAAGAGGGCAATGTGTTGTATTCCAATTTTATAGAATCAGAAACAATAGGAATTAGACATGCTATAGCACAACTTAAGTTAGATGGGATGGCAGTTGCTTTTGTACCTATGGGAATTCTCTTTAAAGCTGGAAAGACGAAAAAGATTAGAGAATTATTAGTGGAAGACAGATATATTGATAGTGTAGTAGAACTGCCAAACGGTATTATTCATTATACAATGGCAACAACAGCACTTTTGATTCTAAAACGTAATAGATTGAAAGATGATAACAGTGTATTTATGATAAATGCTAGAAGCTTCTTTGAAAATACTAAAAGAGGATGCAGTATCTCGGATGAAAAGATTTCAAAATTAACGGAGATAATAAAAAATAAAAAAATTATTAAAGATATTTCTAAAAAAGTGGATGCGAATATAATTAAAAAAAATGAATATAATTTATGTCCACAACAATATGTTATGGAAAATCCAGAGGAAAATATTGTAATTGGAGATACAGAGAAATTAATAAAAACATATAAAAATTTAAAAAAAGAATTTAATATTCTGGAAGATAAACTTGAAAAGATAAGAGCGAAATTTATATAGGGAATATTTTAATTGATGGAGTATGAATCATGGGTAAAGAAGAAACAAAGTTATCTAAAAAGATAAAAAGAATTATGATAGGAATTTGTATTGTAATGATAGCAATTCCTGTTGCTGTAAATACTATGATGTTTATTTCAATTCCGACAACAATGGAATTGACAGATAAAGAATGGCTATCCTTTTGGGGCAGTTATTTAGGAGGATGTTTAGGAGGAATTTGTACACTTATTACAATATTTATGACTATAAGATTTTATGAAGAACAGGAACGTATTCATAAAGAAGAATTAGAAAAACAGAATAAAATTCATGAAAAAGAAATGAAAGATGCTAATTTACAAAAATATAGACCTTTATTAGTAATAAATGCTGAAGGAGGAAACGGAATTCAAGGTAGATATAATCCATTTTATATTTGTGTTAAAAATGTTAGTGAATATTCAGCGGTAAATGTTATCATTGAAAATAAATATAAAGAGATAATTGGAAAAAATGAAGAACAAAGATATGAGATTACAAGTGAAAATAAGGATGGTGGCTATAATAAGTATTTAGAGGTTAGTACAAATGACGTTTTAGGAAATAAATATAGCTGGACATATGAATTAAAAAAAGTCGATGATATTAGTAATGAAAATGGGGATAAAATAGAACATTATTATTATAAGATACTACAAGAATAATTTTAAATTGCAGATATACAATTTGCATGATACAATTTATATAAAACAGAAAAAAACAGGAAAGAAAATACGGATTGATATATTAACATTTAACGAAGAAAGGATGATTTAATATGGCAATTCTAAATAAAAAACAAATGTCAGAAGAAGACATAAAATTAAATTACATAACACCAGCAATTCAGCGTGGTTGGGAAAATCATATTACTATGGAGACTAAGATAACAGATGGGCGGATCAATATAAGGGGAAATATTGTAGCACGGAATCGACCAAAGTTTGTTGATTATATGCTATATTTAAATGATGCAAAACCAATCGCAGTTGTAGAAGCTAAAGATAATAAGCATTCAGTATCTTATGGTTTGCAGCAGGCAATGACATATGCACAAATGTTAGATTTGCCATTTGCATATTCATCTAATGGAGATGCATTTTATGAACATGATTTTTTAACAGGAGCAGAAACTTTGATTGAATTAGATCGGTTTCCAACGCAAAAACAATTAATCGACAGATATTATAATGAAATTAATGGCGGTCATGGTGTAACAGAACAAGAAAAGAAAATTATAGAACAGCCTTATTATTCATCTCAGTCAACATATCCACCTAGATATTATCAGAGGAATGCGGTAAATAGGACAGTGGAAGCAATTGCAAAAGGACAACAAAGATTGCTGTTGGTTATGGCAACAGGTACGGGAAAAACATATACAGCATTTCAAATTGTATATCGTTTGCTCAAAGCAAATTTAAAGAGTAGAGTTTTATACCTTGCGGATAGAAATATTCTTGTGGATCAAAGTATTTTACAGGATTTTTCTCCAATTGAAAAAATGATTTATAAAATAAATTTTTCAGCAACAAATTGTTTGAACGAAATATCTTCACATGAAGTGAATTTTGCTCTTTATCATCAGATGGTAGGGCAAAACGATGAGGAACATTTCAGAAAGATTCCAAAAGGATATTTTGATCTGATTATTGTAGATGAGTGTCATCGAGGAAGCGCAAAAGAAGATAGTAAATGGAGAAAAGTTTTAAATTATTTCTCGACTGCAACGCAGATAGGAATGACAGCAACACCTAAGGAAAGCGAGACAATATCTAATATTGATTACTTTGGTGATCCGATTTATACATATAGTTTGAAGCAAGGAATTGAAGATGGATTTTTAGCTCCGTTTAAGGTAATCAATGTTACTCTTAACATAGGAGATGGATGGAGACCGACGAAAGGTCAGCTTGATATTTATGGAAATGAAATAGAAGATCGAATCTATAACAACAAGGATTACGATTATCCAGGAGGAGTTATCTTGGAAGATCGAATTAATGAAGTAGCAAATGAAATTACAGAGTATTTGAAAGCAACCGGAAGAATGCAGAAGACTATCGTATTTTGTGCTACAGAAGATGCAGCAGAAAGAATGAGAGTTGCTTTATGCAATCTTAATAAAGATATGGTAAAAGAAAATCCAGATTATGTGGTTAGAATCACAGGATCTGATGTCTATGGTAAGAGTAAGTTAGATTATTTTATTTCTGTTACATCTCAATACCCAGTAATAGCAACTACTTCAGAATTGCTTTCTACAGGAGCAGATTGTAAAATGACAAAGCTAATTGTACTTGATAAAAATATAGAAAGTATGACAACTTTTAAGCAGATCATTGGACGAGGAACTAGGATTAGGGAAAAAGAAGGAAAAATGAAATTTACAGTTATGGATTTCCGAAATGTTACAAGACATTTTACAGATCCCGACTGGGATGGACCGATTGAACAAGATGAAACATTTCATCATGCAGGTATGGGAATTCACGAAAAACCACCATATAGTGAAGATGAACCACCAATTGAACCAGTAGAAAGTTATGGAACGCCAATTGTAGGAAAAGATGGATGCAGGGTAAAAGTTATCAATAAAACAGTATCTGTTTATGATGCAAATGGTAAATTATTGAGACAGGAAGATATCATTGATTATACAAGAACTAATATCAAAGGAGAGTATGCTTCTCTTTCTGATTTTATTCATAAATGGAAATCTTCAAAGAAGAAAAAAAGGATAGAAGAAACATTCAAAGAAATGGGAATTGACATCAGAGCATTAAAGAAAGATCAGGGAATGGAAGAAGTTGATGATTTTGATTTTATCTGCTATGTTGCATATGGGGCAAAACCATTAACACGAAAAGAGCGAGCAAATAATGTAAAGAAGAGGGACTTCTTTTCTAAATATTCTGGAGATGCTAGAGCCGTGTTAGAGATACTTATGGACAAGTATATGAATCAAGGAATCTCAGAGGTTGAAGATATTAAAGTTCTGTCACTCTCTGATTTTGCAAATTATGGAAAGCCGGCTAAGATCGTTAAACTATTTGGCGGGAAAAAGAAATACGAGGATGCAATTAAGGATTTGGAAGAAAGTATTTATGAGGAAATGAGTGTAAGTTAAAAAGGAGAGTACGATTTGAAGAGAACTTTATCAGAACAAAAAGTATTGAAGCAGCTTAAAATTGATAATTTTAGACAACTTAGTAAAGATACAATTATGAAATTTGCATCTTCTATCAATCAAATGGATCCAGAAGTTGCGAAAAAAGCACTTGAACAATTCCCAGAATTTGCCACAGTTGTGAAGGAGGCAATTGCGGAATATAAAGAAGCTGCAATAGATGTAGTTTCGAAAGGAAATGAAGATCATAAAGAATTGATTTCTATGATAAAATCAGAATATCAAATTTTGCTGGAAATGCTAAGTAATGATAATTTAACTGTAGATGAAAAATTAAAAATTTTAGATCGTGTAGACGAGCTTCAAAATAAGGTTTCAAAAGAAAATAAAGAAATGCGAAATTATCGATTAAAAGTTTTAGGTGGTCTGTTTACTACTATAGGTGTAGGAATTCTTGTATTAGCATCGACACTTGGTGGAAACACAGAAATTACAAAAAACGAAGATTCAGAAGATGAAATATAGGGAAGGATAATATAAAAAAATATGGCAATGCAATCAGGATTTATAAAAAGAATTAGAGACATCATGCGTATGGATGCTGGAATTAACGGTGATGCACAGAGAATCGAACAGATGGTTTGGATGTTGTTTTTAAAGGTATATGATGCGAAAGAGGATGATTGGGAACTGAACGAAGACGATTATGTTTCTATTATTCCAGAAGAATGTAGATGGAGAAATTGGGCACCAAAAGATGAAGATGGAAAAGCTCTAACGGGAGATCCACTTCTTGATTTTGTTAATAATACATTGTTTCCAACATTAAAAGAACTTAAGGTAACACCAGAAACACCAGTAAAAAAAGCTATCGTTAAATCAACTTTTGAAGATGCGAATAACTATATGAAGGATGGAGTACATCTTCGACAGGTTATTAATATAATTGATGAAATAGAATTTGATGATGTAAAAGAAAGTCATGCTTTTGGATTTGTATATGAAGAAATTTTAAAAGATCTTCAATCAGCGGGTTCTTCAGGAGAATTTTATACTCCTAGAGCAGTTACTGATTTTATGGCGTTAATGATTCAACCAAAGCTCGGAGAGCAGATGGCAGATTTTGCGTGTGGTACGGGTGGATTTATTACATCATGGCTTTCACAATTAGCAAAACAAGTAAAAGGTACAGAAGATCAAAAGAAGTATGATGATAGTATTTATGGAATTGAGAAAAAACCTTTTCCATATCTTTTATGTGTAACTAATATGCTTTTACATGATATTGAAGTACCTAAGATTTATCATGAGAATTCTTTAAAACATAATCTTCTTGATTATACAGATGATGATAAGTTTGACGTTATTTTAATGAATCCTCCTTATGGTGGACATGAAGATAGATCAATTCAAGGATTTTTCCCAGAAGATCTTTCTTCTTCTGAAACGGCTGATTTATTTATGTCTGTAATTATGTATCGATTAAAGAAAAATGGACGAGCAGCAGTGGTGGTTCCAGATGGATTTTTGTTTGGAACAGATAAAAAAGTAAATATTAAGAGAAAATTATTAACTAAGTTTAATTTACATACGATTATAAGATTGCCAAATTCCGTATTTGCTCCATATACGTCAATTACAACAAATTTATTGTTTTTTGATAACACGAAGCCGACAGAAGAAACATGGTATTATAGAGTGGATATGCCATCAGATAGAAAACATTTTTCAAAGACAAAGCCAATGGAATTAAAACACTTTGATGAGTGTATTGAATGGTGGAATGATCGAAAAGAAATTATTCTTGAAGATGGTCCTAAGGCACAAAAGTATACAGTCGATTATCTTTTAGATGAAAGAGGTTGTGATCTTGATCTTTGCCAATATCCTCATGAAGAAGAAGAAGTGTTAGATCCATTAGACACGATTAGAAACTATCAAGAAAAGAGAGCGGCTTTAAATTCTGAAATTGATTATGTTCTAGAACAATTAGAAGATTTATTGCTAGGAGGTGTTGTTTAATGACTCCTGAACAATTAAAATCCAGTATTTTACAATATGCAATACAAGGTAAATTGGTTGAACAACGATTAGAGGATGGAAATGCAAAGGAACTCTATGAAGAAATTCAAAAAAAGAAAAAAGAATTAGTTAAACAAAGAAAAATAAAAAAGCAAAAGATATTTGACCAAATTAAAGAAGATGAAATACCTTTTAATATTCCCCAAAATTGGGTGTGGGTAAGAATAAATACAATAGGAATTACACAAACAGGTAATACACCAAAAAAGTCTAATAAAGAATATTTTGGTACAGAGGTTCCATTTTTAGGGCCTGGAGATATTCAAAATGGAAATGTTAATTACAAGAATCAAGGATTATCGAATGAAGGGAAAAAAGTGGCTAGAATTACTCCTAAAAATTCAATTCTTCAGGTTTGTATAGGAGGTAGTATAGGAAAATGTGCATTGGTAGATAGAGAAGTTGCGTTTAATCAGCAAATAAATTCTATATATCCAATAATTGTTAATGAAAAATATATATATTATGTTCTTAATAGTAGATATTTTAAAAGTTCTATGAAAGCTAAAGCAGGGGGGACTGCAACTCCTATTATTAATCGCGGTTTATGGGATGCAATAATTATTCCATTACCACCATTAGGAGAACAACTTCGTATTATTGAAAAAATAGAAAAATTATTATCTTTAGTTAATCAATATACTTTATCATGGAGTAAATTAGAAAAACTAAATACAAAATTTTCTGACAAAATACAGAAATCTATTTTACAATACGCAATTCAAGGAAAATTAGTTGATCAAAGACCAGAAGAAGGAACAGCAGAAGAGCTTTATAAGAAAATTCAAGAAGAAAAAGATAAGTTAATTCGAGAAGGAAAGATAAAAAAACAAAAGGAACTTGCAGAAATTAAAGAAGATGAAATACCATTTGATATTCCGAATACATGGAAATGGGTAAGATTAAGAAATTTGACAGAAAGAATAGGTGATGGGTTACATGGAACACCTGAATTTTCAGAGAATGGAAAATATTATTTTATCAATGGAAATAATTTATCAAAAGGTAAAATCATATATAAGGAGGAGACGAAAAAAGTTAAGGAAAGTGAGTATAATAAATATAAGATAGATATGAATTCTAATACTATCCTTTTATCTATTAATGGCACACTGGGAAATATTGCTTATTTTAATAAAGAACAAATAGTATTGGGGAAAAGTGCTTGTTATATTTCATTGCTACATAGTATTTACCGCAAATATATAAGATATTTTTTAGCATCTGATTTTTTTATGAAATATGCAACTAAAACAGCGACACAAACAACTATAAAGAATGTTTCATTAAAATCAATAAGGGAAATTCCAATTCCGCTTCCCCCGTATGATGAACAAAAACGAATAGTTGCTAAAATAGAAAAATGCTTGTTATATTGTGAGAGATTAGTTTAATATTAAAAAACAGTTTATTAAATAAAAGACATAATTAATTTGATCTTTTTAGAAAATAGTATTTTAGTAATTAATTGATATATCATAAGTATGAACTTAAGCTTCCTAGGACCTTACGAAAAATGACAAATAAAAGTATTGAACCGTTGATTAATAAGGAAAAATCAAATGATGAATTGGCTATAGAATCCAAATCTTGTTGAATTGAAGAATAAACAACATAATTAACATTTTATTATAAGACAAAATAAACGATAAATTTTTAGATTACGAGAGGTTAGATTATTAAATGAAATATTCAGAATATAGAGATTTAACACCTATAAATAATGTAAAAGATGGAGATGAATATTTAAATGCATTAGACTGGGCCTTAAAAAATCCAAAAATAAAAAATATTGCACTTTCTGGTCCGTATGGAGCAGGTAAAAGTAGTATTATTGAAACATATTTAAAACGAGAAAGGCAAAAGAATCATACAAAATGCTCTTTTAAATCTTGGTATAATGAAATTAAATTATCTAAAAAATATCTTAAAATTTCTATGGCTACATTTATCGAGGGACGTAAAGAGAATAACGGTGAAAATTCAACAATAGAAGTAGATGCTGATGAAGTTGAAGAAGGAATTCTTAAACAATTATTTTATAAAGTTGATCATAGAAAAATACCGCAAAGCAGATATAGAAAATTACATATGATCAATTTAAAAAATGTGTTTATTAAGTTATCTATAATATCATTGCTTGTTATATTTTTTAGTAAAATTTTTATTCCACAATTATTAGATATTTATTGGAATAAAATAAAAAATTTTATAGGTCCATGTAAGTTCTCAAATGTAATCTCTTTTATTTTGGCAGTGATTATTTGGTTAATGGGAATATGTATTATTAGTTATATATGGAAAATGATTTTGTCTAAATATTTTATAAAGGAAGTTAAATTGCCTGGAGAAACAAGTATACAAAAACAAGAAGAAAATGAAAAATCTGTTTTCAATAAAAATTTAGACGAGATTATGTATTTTTTTGAATCTACATCGTATCAAGTGATTTTTTTTGAGGACTTGGACAGATTGAAGGATAAAAAGATTTTTGTTCATTTAAGGGAATTAAATAATCTTTTAAACAATGATGATTCAATTAAACGAAAACCAATTGTGTTCGTTTATGCAGTAAGAGATGATATTTTTTCAAAAGAAGATAGAACTAAATTTTTTGATTTTATAATTCCAATTATTCCAGTAATTAATTCAACAAATTCGGGTGAAATTTTATTGGAGAGATTAAAAGAGTCAAAACTTAATAATATTAAACATAATATTTCGCAAGAATTTATATTAGATATAGCACCATTTATTTCAGATATGAGGGTGTTGCAAAATATATATAATGAATTTGTTGTATATAAAGAAACATTGCGTACAGATCAGAATTTATCGTTGTCTGATGAAAATATGATGGCATTGATAATTTTTAAAAATTTGTATCCAAGTGATTTTGCAGAAATACAATCTGAAAATGGAATAATAAAAGAGGCTTTTCAAGACAAGAGTGTATATATTAATTCAAAGAAAAAAGTATTACAAGAATATATAAATAATGCAGATAAATTGATACAAAAAGAAAGAAATGAGATATTAAAATCTGAAAAGGAACTAAAATATGCCATGCTTGTTGATATAACAAATGGAAATGGAGTAGTAAGAATACTGAATAATAGTCAATACAGTATGGCTGATGGAATTGATTCAAAAAATATATTATCTAATGAATTTGATATGTGTCAAATTTCTAAATATAAATATGCACATTATGTTGATTTTTTAAGAGATAATGAATGTATAGAACTAGATGACGATATGATTACAAATTATATAAATAGATGGGAAACTCTAAGAGAATACAGTAAAAAAGGGTTAGATTTATTGCAACATGAAATAGCTGAAACAAAACAGCAACAATATTATCTTTCAAGTAGATCTTTAAAATGGTTAATTGAGAAATATTCTGTTGATGATGTTTTATCAATAAATGTAAAAAAGAATAAGTTTCTTGTTTTTCTTTTACGGAGAGGATATATTAACGAAGATTATGCAAATTATATTAATTATTTTAAGGGAAATAGTATTACAACAGATGATATGAATTTTATTTTGTCAATAAAAAATCAGGAACCAAAACCTTTTGATTATTTATTATCTAAGACTAATATGGTTATTCAGTACTTGCAAGACTATGAATTTGAGCAACAAAAAGCTATTTATAATTTTGAATTATTAGAACAACTTCTTAAAGAAGATAAGGTTGGAAATAAATTGAAATTATTAATTCGACAATTGGCTGATGAAGATGATATAAGTTGGTCATTTATTGATGAATTTATTGAGAAAACGATGTATGTAGATAAATTTATTCAGTTACTTTCAAATGAATGGAAAAGAATATGGATTTATATTTCAGATAAACAAACATTGTCATATGAACGGCAGTTAGAATATCTAGTTTTGTTGTTAGAATATCTAAACCAAGATGAATTATCCAATATAAATGTAGACAATTGTTTAACGAAATACATTGAAAATCGTAAGGATATTCTTCAGAGATTAAATATATTAGAAAATCATAAAATAATTAAATCTATTTGTACTTTAAATATATCTTTTAAAGAATTAGAGATTGAAGGGGTTCCAGATGAGGTGCTTAATTATGTATTTGATAATTGTTATTATACACTGAATAAGAATATGGTACAAAATATTATACGATATGAAGATATTCATCTTCTTAAAGATTTTGAAAAAAAACCGTATACTACAATAATTAAACTTGATTATGAGCCACTGATTAAATATATACAAAAAAATATAGAACAATATATAGAAACAATAATATTAAAACAGTCAGATATATTTGATGATATTCAAGATATCATAGATTTACTTCATAGGGTTCTTGGTAAAAAAGATATTTGTGAGGTATTAATAAAAAAAGAAAATTTTCAATTGTGTAAATTAGATGAATGTTTAGGAGCTGAATTGGCAGAAGTTGAAAACCAGGAAAAAATTAAATTTATATGGGATTCTATTTTAAATGAGAATAAAGTGGTAGCTACTTGGGAAAATATATTAATTTATTGGAAAAACTATAATATAACGGAATGTTTGAAGCAGTTTATCACTATTAATACAAATTGCTTAGAAAAAGATAATGAAAATTTCATGGAAGATGATTTTATAAGAGATTTTATAGAAGCAGATTTTAATGACGATGTTATTGAAAAACTTTTACCATTGCTTCGTATGAAAGAATTTGATTTAGATTTGGATAGTTTACGACAAAATATTCTTGAAATAATGGTTGAGTGTAATTATTTTGAATTTGATATTCAGTATTATGATCAGATTATGGAAGTGAATCCAGATATTGCTCTTAAATTTATTATTAATAACCAACAACAATTTATTTCATTATTAGATGATTTTAAGATGACAAGTGATTTGTTAGAAGCATTGCTTTTTAACCCTAAAATAGATTTGAAAATTAAGAGGGTATTATTTGATCAATATGCAGTAGATTATATGACAGAATATATTGCGGAGAATATGAACGATGCAGGTTTTAGTGTTACGGAAAAAATATTTAAAGAAGCAAAGAAATATCTGAATGCAGATAAGAAAGAAAAGTTAATGTTTGATAATCTTGGTTTGTTTGATAATGCAGAAAAAATGCAAGAATACTTTGAAGAATTAGAGGGAGATTATTATAAATTAGCAGATAGAACAAGACAGCATATTGTTGAACTTAAAGCAACGCAGGAAAATAAAAAATTAATTAGACACTTAGAAGAAATCAACTATATTACAAGTTGGGAGTGTAAACACAAAAATATTTATAACAAAGAAACGGAACAAGATGAGCAGATAGAAATGATAAGATGTAGAGTTAAAAAGAAGAAATAGAAAAGCTATAAATATCAAATATGTTTAAGAGATACATCGACAATAACTGATGTAAACTTTCGTAGAGATTAAGATGTAGTGACGGATAGGGGCAATAAAGATGATAGAAAAAGTACAGGAAAGCCATTTATATATGTGGTTAAAAGAAAAAGATAGTAAATTTTTAAGCAAGTTAGATGAAATTATACAACAGGCTAATACTATATTACCTCAAATTAGTAATGTTTTTGCAAGTTACACAGTTCATGGTATAAGACATTCTATAAATGTGATGGAATATATGTATGCACTTATAGTGGATATAAATAAATTAAGTGAATTAGAAGTAGCATTGCTTATATATAGTTCATTGTTGCATGATATTGGAATGGTTGCAAATGCGGAGGAAATAAAGGAAATAAAAACAGATCATGCGATATTAGGGGAAAGAAAATATAGTAAAGTACTTGAAAAATATAAAGATGAAACAACTGCTTTGCAAGAGTGTATAAGACCTGTACATGGTAAACGTGCAAGAGATTATATTGAAAAACAGATGGATGAAAGATTGTTTTTAATTCCAGAATCAACAAATATTTCATTTAAATCTGAACTTGCTCAAATTTGCATGTCACACAATGAAGATTTTGAATGGATAAAAAAGAATTTGCGAAATGATGAAAAAAAGGGACATTTTGATCTAAATGCACAATATATTTCTGTGTTACTTAGAATATCTGATTATTTAGATATCGATGAGCAAAGAGCACCATTATATTTATATAAATATTTGAATCCAAAGGAGTTTAGTGATTTAGAATGGAAACAACATTTTGTAATAGAAAATTATGATAAGATAAGAAGAAATTCGAAAACAAATGCATTGGAAATCTTCTTTCAGGGCACAAGTCAGGATCCATCTGTTCATAGAAAACTTTTAAAATATTTTGATGCTATTAATGTAGAATTAAAAAATGCTGTAGATTTATGTGAAAGTTTTGTAGATGAAAAATATTTATTGCCATTAAAAACGAATGTAGTAAACAAAATTCAAACGGAGGGTTTTAGCTTTTCTGATCTAAGACTTTCTTTGGACTACAATGCTGTGACCAATTTACTGATGGGTGAGCACATTTATGGGGACAGAAAATATGGGTTAAGAGAATTAATACAAAATTCTATTGATGCATGTAAGACTATGGAAGAATCATCTACTAAAATGGAAAAATTCAGATATCAAAAATATAATCCATATATTTCAGTGATTTTGGATAAAGATCGAAAAAAAGTTATGGTTATGGATAATGGTAGTGGTATGTCTATAGATATTCTGAAAAAGTATTTTTTGAATGTTGGTATATCCTATTATGCATCAGATGATTATAAACTACAAGATAGAAAATATTCGCCAATAGGGCATTATGGAATAGGTTTTTTGGCTTGCTTTATGTTATCTGATAAAGTTGAAGTTAACACAGTTTATTATAATGAACAAAAAATGAATCGAATTTCATTTGAAAGAAACAGTGAATACATATGTCTTACTTACGAAGATTCTCCTTCAAGATCACAGGGAACAGAAATAATTTTGGATTATGATCAATGTTTGAGTGTATTTGATAATAGTATAGAAAAATTGGTATCTTTTATAGAAAATAATTTTTTAGATTGTGGAATACCGATTAAAGTATCAACAATGGAAAATGGTGAATCATCGCTTGTGGAATGTAATGTTAAGAATATTGAAAAGATAATAGCAGAGAACATGTGCCTTTCCGAGTATTTAAATGACATAGAGGCGTTTATTGATTGCGGCTATAAACAAATAAATTTTGCAGAACATTTAAGTGATATAAATGGATGTGAAAGTTATTGTTATAATGAAAGTAAGAATTGGTTGGATGAAGAAAATATACCTATTAAAAATTGTGTTGAAGATGGGAAAATTATATTCTTAAATATTCCGATTATTACTAGAAATGAAGAAGATAAATTTCTTAAAGCATATGATGTTTTAGAAGATTTTCAAGAGGCACTTGATAGAATAGAGGATTATGAATACATAAATATATGGGGAGATGAAAAAGAGTTTGGAGATTGTCGGTTTGTAATAGGAGAATCAAAACAAAGCATTATTGGTAAATATACATTAGCAGAATTTAGAAATCAATTTCATCATGGATCTTACACTCCAGCAGATTTAGAAATTATAATAAAAGGGGTTATCACAGGAGAATCAGATGCTGTTTTGCCCTATAATGAGGATAATACATTTGGAGATAGATATAGTTGGATAAAAACTGATACATGCTATGTTAAGAATGTTTTACTACGAGAATTAAAGCTTAAGATACCATATCTTGTTGATGGGGTAATATTGAAGGGAGCAGTTATTAATATATTTAATCAAGAATTCATACCGAATGTGTCTAGAAATAATATAAGCGAATTACAACAGAAAGAATTATCTTATGCAATAGGAAAAGCCATCCATTTATGGATTAGAGATCATGCTAAATTGTCCGCAGAGCAAAAAGCTTTATTAGATGTCTTTATTGAGACAAAATATAAGGAAACAAATTATTGTTTGAAATAGTAAATAATTGAAATCAAGTTTACAATGGTGCGCCAGTTTTGAAAGAGTGTAATATTAAAACTTAAAAAAGGGATAAATCATATAATTATAGTTATATACCTTTTGTATACATTATAAAAAGACTTAAGATTTTACAAAATTATGATATATAAGGAGATATTTAAGCATGAAAGTTCTAGATTTGGATATGGATTATTTTATGAATGAAATAGCAAATACTCCATTTGCTTGTAAAGAAAGACTTGATGAAGAATATTATGGGAATTCAGTATGGGATGAAAAGGAAGTTCGACAGTTTTTAGAACAGAATTTGGGGCTTTCTCAAAGTCGCAAAATTCCAGGAAGAATTGTAAGTGATCATAATGAAGCATTGTTTTTTTGGGAAGAACTTATTAATAATAAAAAACTTTCAGATCCTTTTGATGTTGTTCATGTTGATTCTCATGCTGATTTAGGGTTAGGTGGTGCAGCATGGAGTTTTTTACAAAAATCGTTTCTTACACTTCCTGTTGATTCAAGAAGAAAAATACGTGAGTATAAATTTTGTGATCGAGTAGAGAAAATTAATATGGGTGATTATTTACTTTGGGCAGTTGCCTATAAAATGGTTTCTTCCATCGTATATTGTGCAAACCCTCATGGAGATAAAGATGATTATGTATTAGATACTTTAAAAGATTTTCATGAAGAATGTATTTGGGATAAGCCTGTAAAAAATTATATTCAATTAAAATATAATGAAATTATGGATATGCCAAAGCTCTATTCATCTGATGAATATAAGAAAAAGTATCTTGAAGGAGCAATAAAAGATCCAGAGGTGGAACTACTAATAATACCAACAATTGATGATGTAAGATTTGCAGGAGATTTTGACTATGCAGTTATGGCACAGTCTCCTAATTATACACCTGCAAGTGCGGATTTCATAATAGATATTTTTAAAGAGTATATCGAAGAAATATAATGTGAACTTACAGTTCCGCAAGAGCGTAAGAATCTTGAAATCTTATGAAATCATGAAAATCTATAAAAATTTCAAAGAATCATTATAAAGGTGGTGAATAACAATGTTCAACAAAATTCGATTAAAACAGATCCTAGCAGAATACAAAAAAGTTTTTGTGCAGCAACAGTGGCCGAACGAAAAATACAAATGGGAAGCTGTGCAATGCTTTCAAGAGAATTGGGATATTAATTCACCTGATTTTGCGCAGATGCTTAAGAAATCTCTGGATCAGGTTGGTAATTTGCTTGCGTCTGCGAATAACTTTCCAGCAAAAATGATTATCGGTTTTGCAGAGGCTGCACCAGAAGAGGTCCGTTCAATGTATATGGAACTATATGACGAGAGTAAGGATTTATGTAAGAGAATTGCTAACTTTAAAGATAAATCCAATACATTATTGGGGCGTTATACAAATGGAGCTGCGCAGCACTATCAGTATGAAAATGCAATCATGGCATATTTGTGGCTGCGCTATCCAGACAAATATTATATCTACAAATTCAGTGAAGTAAAAGCTGTCTCATCGGAACTTGAAAGTGACTATCGGTTTAAGAAGGGTGCTTATGTAGATAATATTAGAAATTTCATGGCATTATATGATGAGATATGTGCAGAATTACAGCAGGACGATGAGCTTAGAAATCTGCTTAATTCTCAGATCACATCGACTTGCTATGCTGACCCTGAATTACGGACACTTACAATAGATGTTGGATTTTTTATTTTTCGTTATTGGAACAAAGAAGATTCAACAAATGTTCCTCTTTATGCTCAGTCTCAAGAAGATGATGGACAGCAATATTGGTTCTTGAATGCAAATCCAAAAATATGGAGTATGTCCAGTATGCCAGTAGGAGAAGTTCAGAATTATACTTTGTTTAATGATAATGGAAATAAGCGTAGAATCTTCCAAAACTTCCTTGATGCAAAGGCGGGAGATATGGTGATCGGATATGAGTCTACTCCGGTGAAACAAATTGTAGCTATATTTCGTGTAAATGCAGAGCAGGATGGAGAGAGAATATATTTTGAAAAGTTAGAAGGACTCTCATCACCAATTGATTTTGCAACATTGAAAGCCTGTCCTGAACTGGAAAAAATGGAATATTTCAGTATCATTCAGGGAAGTCTATTTAAATTAACAAAGGATGAATACGAATTTATTATTGATTTGATCCGTGAAGAAAATCCAGTGCCTACAGCTAAGAAAAATAAAGATGAGTATTCGAAAGAAAAATTCTTAGATCAGGTTTACATGACCGAGACAAAATACGATCGTCTCGTAGCTGTTCTAACAAGGAAGAAGAACATTATTCTGCAGGGAGCACCAGGTGTTGGAAAGACTTATGCAGCTAAGCGTCTGGCTTATTCGATAATGGGAGAGAAAGATGATGACCGCATTGAATTTGTACAGTTTCATCAAAATTATTCCTATGAAGATTTTATGATGGGGTATAAGCCAGTCGAGGATGGATTTGAACTGAAATATGGAATTTTTTATAGGTTCTGTCAGAAAGCATCGAACCATCCAGATAAAGATTATTTCTTTATCATTGATGAGATTAACCGAGGCAATATGAGTAAAATCTTTGGCGAATTATTAATGTTGATTGAGGCTGACTATCGAGAGACAAAGACAACATTAGCCTATAATGGTCTCAGCTTTTCCGTTCCAAAACGTTTACATATCATTGGTATGATGAACACGGCTGATAGAAGTTTGGCAATGATTGATTATGCACTTCGCCGCCGATTTAGCTTCTTTGATATGGAACCTGGGTTTGATTCGGAAGGATTTATTAAATATCAGGAAGCATTTGCAAATGATACATTTAATACGTTGATTGACCGTATTAAGGAACTAAACAGAGAAATTGCAAACGACAAATCTCTAGGTAAAGGATTCTGTATTGGACATAGTTATTTTTGTAATACGAAAGAATGTACAGATGAGTGGATGCAAGATGTAGTTGATTTTGATATATTACCAATGTTAGCAGAGTATTGGTTTGATGATACAGATAAACTACAGCGTTGGGAGAACATTTTGCATGGGGTATTTCAATGACAAAGGACAAGAGTATTCTGATTAATAATATTTACCATATGCTTTCCTATGCTTTTCAGACACTGAAGCAAGAGACATATGAGGATGTTGCAGTAGAATCTTTTGATGAGATGTATAATCTGCTGGCTGCAATCCTAGCCAAGGGCATAGGGCTGCAGTTGAAGCAAGGACTTTACAGAGAATATATAAGTCATCAGGAAGAGCTGACGGTTATGCGTGGTAAAATAAATATGCCAGGTACAATTAAAAATAAACTGTTGCATAAACAAGTACTTACCTGTGATTTTGATGAGCTTTCAGAAAATAACACGTTGAATCAAATCTTGAAAACAACAGTCATGCTTCTTTTGCGAAACGGCAAAGTAAAAGCAAAATACAAAGATGATCTGAAGAAGAAAATGTTGTATTTTTCGAATGTAGATTCTATAGAACCGACAGAAATTAAATGGTCATCGATTCGTTTTCAGCGTAATAATCAAACATATAGAATGTTAGTTAGTATTTGTCAGTTGATGATTGAAGGAATGTTGATCACAACAGATGTAGGTAACTATAGATTAGCATCCTTTGTAGACGAGCAGCGTATGTGCAGGCTGTATGAAAAATTTATTCTGGAATATTACAGCAGACATTATCCAGAATTGTCTGTTAGTGCATCGCAGATTCCGTGGGCACTAGATGATGGTGTTGGAACGATGCTGCCGGTTATGCAAACTGATATTCACTTGCAACGTGGCAATACAGTGCTTATCATTGATGCGAAATATTACAATCACACTACACAGGTCCATTTTGATAAACATACGCTTCATTCAAACAATTTGTATCAGATTTTTACCTATGTAAAAAATCGAAGCTATCAATTTGGAGAAGAAGATAATACAGTTTCAGGAATGCTTCTTTATGCTAAGACAGAAGAAGAAATCCAGCCTGATAATGTGTATCAGATGCATGGCAGTCAGATAAGTGTTAAGACACTTGATCTGAATTTACCGTTTGTAGAGATTGCAGCACAGATGGATAGAATTGTTGAATCACATTTTACTGGTTTAATAAAAGCTGATTAGATGAGAAAGCTGTTTTGCAACTTAAGCATTCCTGAGTTGAAACCTTGTGAAATCTGAATACAAAGATGAAGTCAAAAAGTTGCAAAATGCAGGTTATAGCGCTTAATGATGAATGAGATAAAGAAACTAGAGCATATCTAAATGGAGGATTTTAAACCAGCATGAACATACAAATATTTGGAACAAAAAAATGTAATGAAACAAAGAAAGCAGAACGTTTTTTCAAAGAACGTGGAATCAAATATCAGTTTGTTGATATGAAGAAAAAAGGCATGAGCAAAGGCGAATTCAATTCAGTAGCTCAGGCAAATGGTGGTTTAGATCATATGATCAATTGGGAAGGCAAAGATCAGAACTTGCTTGCACTGATCAAATATATTGCCAATGAAGATAAACTTGAAAAAGTATTAGAAAATCCACAAGTCATCAAGACACCAGTTGTTCGAAATGGAAAGCAATCAACACTAGGATATCAACCAGATGTTTGGAAAAAGTGGAATTGATTATTTGAGAAATTTTAAAAGGAAGAAGTGATAAGTATGATAAAATTTAAACTAAAAAAAGAGCAAATTGAATTTCTTAAAAAGACATATCCTGATAATAAGCTGATTCAGAGAGTTTTGAGCTTTGAGAAAGAAGGGATTTTCGAAATGGATGATGAGAATACATATATTGATTTCATGGATTATTTGGACGATGAGTCTGTAGCTTGGATGGATGAAAATTATGATGCTACACCACAAACAATTATGTTAGAATCAATAAGAGATGATATTTTTTGTCAGACTAATTAGAAGAGAAAGTGGATGACGACTTAATCATCATCACGAGGTAAAAACGGTGGCCGGAAGTGGTACAATTCTTCATAAGATTCAAGCTCGGCTTCTGTTCTTGGAACAACCTGAATCAATCCAGTACAATCCGTGGTAGAACAAATATTGCACATTTCGAAGATATTTTCATCAATTTCTTCGTTTGTAAGTTCTCGTTTCTTCTTCTTATTATTCATGCATTGAAACCTCCTCGTTTCTTAGTATGTGATGATTTAAGGAAAATATTTTGTAAAATAAATCCAATAAGAGATATTATACGAGGAGATAGGAACAATGTATTATGTACCAGAAGAAAGCAGAGAAAAAGCTGTCCATCCTAGACAGAATGGAAGCCTTTTCCGATAATCTCACTTGTATTAGAAACTAAAAGAAAAGCTTTTGGATCATGTTCTTTGATAAAGTTTCGAAGTTTCACTGCCTGTGAAGGACTAAGAACCGTCAGGATAATATATTTATCATCCCCTGTAAAGGCTCCGGTCGCATTTACAATGGTTGCTCCGCGCTGTAGATCATTTTGGATAAAATCACAAATACATGTTGCATTGGAAGTTACAACATGAAAGTATTTAGAACGGTTAAAACTTTCAATAAAGTTATCGATCAACGCAGAACGCATGATCAGACCAAACAAAGAATAAAGTCCTGTTTTGACGTTAAACACTAGAAATCCTGCGAGAGTAAAGATAAGATCAGAGATCATTAAGCCCTTTCCGATATCTACACTCGTATATTTTTTAAGAATCATAGCGATAACATCTGTACCACCACTAGAAGCTCCAATATTAAATAAGATTGCTGAACCAAGCGCTGGCAATAAGATTGCAAAGATCAACTCTAATAATGGCTCATTGGTAAGTGGATGACTCATAGGATAAATTCGCTCTAAAAGAGATAAACTTACAGATAAAAGAATCGTGCTGTAAGCTGTTTTTTCAGCAAAGCTTTTACCTAAGACGATCCATCCAATGATCAGCAATAAAATATTCACAACAAAAGAAAAATCACTGGCAGAAATAGGAAGGAATTTTGCAACTAAAACGGCAATACCTGTGATACCACCAAATGTGAAATTGTTTGCAAATTTAAAGAAGTAAATTCCGACAGCCATAATGAGTGTGCTGATTGTAAGTAAGGAAAAATTTTTAAGTTTTGATTTCATAATACTACCTTCTTTGACGATTGTTTCATTTATAATGATTTCATAATTCAATCATTTATTTTAGCATGAATATTCTATTTTTCAAGAAATTCGGTGGAAATAGTGAGAAAGAACGTATTATAATTTTTGTTATGGAATCTTGCGACAAAATGGATTGGCGCAATCAAGACAAGTATCTATATTTACGTATCCCCTGTTATAACAGTAATACTTTCAGTGTTGATTTTACATGAAAAAATAACAGTGATTTCTATCATTGGAACTGTATTAATCCTTATTGGGCTTGTGGTTTCACAAAAAAGTTAAGACAACAGACCAGATTAGATGTATAATATGTGATAATAAAGCAAAAAAGGAGATAGGAACAATGTATTATGTACCAGATGGAACAAAAAAATGCGGATATTATGAATGTAAAAAATGCGGGAATAGATTCCTCTCATTACAGACGATGGAGAAGATTCCATGTCCAGACTGTGAGGCAGAGATTGACTACGAGATTGGACCAGATGAAAGTATGGAAGATATTTTAGATACTGCGCAGTTACTTCAGAAAATCGAGGGTGAAGAAGAAGTCGAAAAGATGGATGCTTTACTAAGCCTTGCTATCACGGGTGGAGACTGCAATTGGATTTAAAAATGTATTTTCTAAAAGGCTCAGGGACCATGGACTTCTGAGTCTTTTAGATTGTTGCAATAATTGAAACAGGAAGGCAGGAATATCAATTTATGAACGATACACAAGACAACAAATGGGACAAACTATTGCACATCAAAACCATGGGCAGAGACGACTCTCAATCCGATCAATACCGCTATCCATACGAACCAACTCCATATTCTGTACTGCAACGATTAGCAAATACAGGACTTATAAGGAAGAACAATATGCTCTTAGATTATGGCTGTGGTAAAGGAAGGGTAGACTTTTTCTTATCCTACCAGACAAGATGCTGTTGCCTCGGAGTTGAATATGACGAACGCATTTATGAGAAAGTAATGGAAAATAAGAAAGAAGCCGTATCGAAAGAGAGGGTATCATTTTCATTAGCGAATGCAGAAGAATTTCAACTCCCAGAACAGATAGACCGCATCTATTTTTTTAATCCATTTTCCGTAGAGATTTTGAGAAAAGTGATGGCAAGGATCATGGAATCATACTATGAACATCCAAGACAGATTTTATGTTTCTTCTATAAATCTAAGCAGAGTACCACGTCCATATTTTAATATGGGCGTGGGTTAATGCGTCCTGACGGACACATTAACGTTTCCCCTGATTCCGAATATACTGTTTTA
>ERZ1673722.120-NODE-120-length-109307-cov-16.781844_pt1 | contig 109307 bp, 103 predicted proteins | sample MGYA00580222_ERZ1673722 | MGnify/ENA primary metagenome ERZ1673722 (study PRJEB41218, sample SAMN15661750) | gut metagenome | host: Homo sapiens | place: Canada: London | collected 2015-08-20/2019-03-30 | study: EMG produced TPA metagenomics assembly of... | reverse complement strand
CGACAGCAATCGTTGGACCATCTGGTGGAGGAAAATCAACACTTTGCAATCTGATCGCCAGATTCTGGGATGTGGATTCAGGGGAAGTGACACTTGGAGGCGTGAATGTAAAAGACTATAGTATGAACAGTCTGATGCGTAATTTTTCATTTGTATTTCAGTCTGTGTATTTGTTTGCAGATACCATTGAGAATAATATTAAATTCGGACGTCAGGATGCAAGCCATGAGGAAGTGGTGGAAGCGGCGAAGAAAGCGTGCTGTCACGATTTCATAAGCAAACTTCCAGATGGATACGATACAGTGATCGGAGAAGGAGGAGCCACACTTTCCGGTGGTGAGAAGCAGCGTATTTCGATAGCCAGAGCGATTATGAAGGATGCGCCAATCGTCATATTGGATGAAGCAACGGCCAATGTTGATCCGGAGAATGAAAAGGAGCTGATGGATGCAGTAGATGCACTTACAAAGGAAAAAACGATTATTATGATTGCCCACAGATTAAAAACAGTCAGACATGCAGACCAGATTGTGGTTGTTGACAAAGGACGAATTGTGCAGCAGGGAACACATGAGCAATTAATGAAACAGGAAGGTATTTATAAGAGATTTGTGGATGCAAGGCAGCAGGCGGTAAGTTGGAAACTGGTGCACTGAGAAATAATCTACAGTTGGTGAATATCTAAATTAATAGTCTGAAAGAGGCATAATTTAAGTTTCGCTAAGTTTCACCTATAGAGTTGGAATGAGGAAAATTCAATAGAGCAATATGAAAAAAGCACTGAAAACCGTTGGACTAATGCTGATCACGATTTATAGTGCTTTTTCTTTGGTTAAAGAGAAAAAACATAATAAATTTAAGTTTTGTTAAGTTTCACTAAGTTCTGCATTGGCAGATTGCCACTGCCTTTTCGGCTCATATTTTCCACAACCATCGCAGGTCTGTGGCCAGTTAATTTTCCATTCAAAATATTCATCTCTGGTAATCACACCGGATTTCAGTTCATCCATTTGAACTACCCATTCTTTCAGAAAATCATTCAGAACCCCATAATCAAACCACATACAGACAGGAGCATGGGCAGGCCAGCTGTCGTTGGCATGGTAGTAAACGGAAGTGTCTGCTACTTCATTGCATTTTTCACCGGGAAATTTCCGAGGAAGAAACAGATGCATCTATTGATTTTACAAATAACAGATTTGTGATATGATAGTTACAGCATTTCAGAAAGAAACAGAAAGGAAGTAATCAATGGTGTTTGATATCATAGAGCATCTGCAGATCAGACCAGAATTAAAGGAGTCCATACTTGAATTTCGAAAACAATATCCCGTGGAGCCACAGTTTCAGTCCAGGATTCCCGTTCCGAGTAACATTTATTATGGAACAGATATCTGGGAAAAGGCAGTGACGGCACTCTTATGCGGAAAAAATATTTTGCTTGTCGGTCATAAAGCCACCGGAAAAAATATTTTTGCGGAAAATCTTGCCGCCGCATTCGCAAGACCGCGGTGGGATGTATCGTTTCATGTCAATATGGATGCTGCATCTCTGATCGGTATGGATACTTTTAAAAAACAGGAAGTAACTTTCCGTCCGGGTCCGATCTGCTGTGCGGCGCAGCATGGCGGATTTGCAGTGCTCGACGAGATTAATATGGCGAAAAGTGAAGCTCTGGCGGTACTTCATGGAACGCTGGACTTTCGAAGAAGCATCGATGTGCCGGGATATGAGCGGATCGACCTGCACCCGGCCACCCGTTTCATCGCCACGATGAACTATGGGTATGCGGGAACAAAAGAACTGAACGAAGCACTGGTTTCCCGCTTTGTGGTGATTCGGATGCCGATGATCTCGCAGGAACACCTGATTTTGTTATTACAGGATCACTATCCGACATTGAAAACTGAAGGTGCAAAAGAACTGGCAGCCGTCTACCTGGATCTTCAGAAAAAGTGTGAAAATGCCCAGATTTCTTCCCGTGCCATGGATCTTCGGGGGCTTCTTGACGGTGTGGCACTGATGGAAAAAGGATTGAACGTACAGGATGCGCTGGACATGGGAATTACCAATAAAACCTTTGACCCATATGAGCAGACACTGATTCAGGATACGATTCGGGGACGAATCTCAAAAAAGATGAAACCGGAAGATTTATTTGAAGAAAAATGTGGTTCTAGTACATCGTTTCGTAAATAACTGTATCATTCGCGCAGGATACGGATTCGAGTGTGCAGTTAAAAAAACGTAGGCGTAGCGGGCTACGCTGAGGCTTTTTAAACTGTGCAATCGGATTCGTAGACAAGTGAATGATACAGTTATTTCGAAAACGATGTACTAGCAGAAAAGAATTCGCATAAACACTCTATCATAATAAAAGGACAGTGCAAAGACATGGAACAGCAGGAGATGCAGGAAGAACGGAGAGCGAGAAATTTTGTTTGGGCAGCGGCGGAACAGTATGGGCTGGAACCGCTGTTTCTCGCCTATGCACCGGATGGGACGGCGGATATGTATCTGAATATTATTATCGGTCTCAGTTATAAGTGGTATGATGCCCAAAAACTGGAAACATTTTTTCATATGCTCGGTGGCAGGCAGGAGGAACTGTATCAGGGGATGCTGTGGATCGGTCTGGAACAGGCATTATACGAAAAAGAACAGGCGCATCGGCCGGCACTTACGGATCTTCGCCAGGAATATGCACAGGAAAATCTGGGGAGGTATCGTTCGTTTAAAGAATATGAACTGATTGATCAGCTGCGAAACGGACATTGTGCGGCTATTCTGGGTCAGGACTCCGGGTTATCCGGAAGAATGGAAGAACTGCTTCAGGAACTGACGTTTACCGGAGATATGGAGATCGAACAGATCATCGCCAGGATGAAAGTGATCCTGTGGAAATATTTTTCTTATGAACCGAAGCCGGTAAAAAAAGAGCGGGGGACGTATTTTCTGCAAAAACTGCTGCCTGCATTTCATTCGATCGGCAAGATGCATGCTACCTACGTGAAGACAAAGCGGTATGACGATCCGGTGTGGGAAGAGTCCGGAAACGGAGGAACCATGGAAAGAGCCAGACATTATCTGCTTCAGTTTTCCAGGCAGGGAGACGGGGAAAAAGACCGGGCGTATATTGAGGGATGTTTTGGTTCCAGTATCTGTTCTCCTGGGGAAGAAAAACTGATGGAAGAAGAATTGTGTACGGAGAATCATAAAAACAGCCATATTTATATAACCGAAGGATATTCGAAGGCTGGTTCTCCGGCCGGAGAACGGTGGAACGAAAAAGCGGCTGAAGCGGAAAAGAAGATTGACAGAAGAGAGGCAAAGGAGATTCAGGAGTTCCGGGAGAATTGCAGAAGACAGACAGAGAAAAATCGGCAGTATTACGAGAAAAATCGAACCATCTATGAGAACAGTATCCGCAGAATGACAGAAAAACTCCGTCTGGAACTGGATACCCGCCTTGATGACGTTCCTTTACGGGCAAGACAGGGAAAAATCTGTGCCAGTCAGGTATGGAGAGCACTGTATCTGGAGGATCCAAGAATCTTTGAAAAAAGAGAAGAGGTGTCAGATGCAGGGTTCTCCGTAGATATCCTGATTGATGCGTCCTCCTCCCGGAAAGACAGTCAGGAACAGATTGCAGCGCAATCCTATATTCTTGTGAAAAGTCTGGCTCTTTGCAGGATTCCGCTACAGGTGTATTCTTATTGCAGCATTCGCGGATATACGGTTTTGCGGTTGTTTCAGTCTTACGGGGAGATAGACCGGGCAGAAGAGGTATTTTCCTATGTGGCGGCGGGGAATAACCGCGACGGACTGGCACTTCGGGGAGCCGGTCATCTGATGGAAAACAGTGAACAGGAGAAGAAGTTATTGCTTGTCCTCACCGATGGCAGCCCGCAGGATGACCGGATCGCAGCCGAAGGAGCATTTTACAAAAACAGAGAATACACGGATCAGATTGCAGTGGAAGACACGACCGAACAGGTACAGCACCTGAAAAGAAAAGGCATTCAGGTCGTAGGTATTTTCATGGGGACAGAGCGCGGACTCCAGACCGCCCACCGAATCTTCGGACGAGATTTTGTGCGGATCGAGAATATTCAGCAGTTTTCTGAAGTGGTGGGAAAGATCCTGCAGGAGAAAATCAGGGAGATCATTTGACAAATCCTATTTATTGTGCTAAAGTATGACAAGAGTAATTCGTACCCGGTTTTCCAGGTGAAGACCGGGTTATTTATAAATCAAATGTTCACAAAAGGAGAAAACAGACTGTATATGAACAAACAAGAAAGCGATATCATGAAAATATTATTACAGACTCCCTTTATCAACCAGCGGATGCTGGCAGAAGCTTCCGGACATTCGCTGGGGGTGGTGAATCGTTCGGTGAAAGAACTGGTGGCTCAGGGGTATCTGGATGAGCAGTTATGGCCGACTTCCCGGGCAAAGAAAGAATTTCAGGAGCGGTCTCCGAAAAGAGCGATTATCCTGGCAGCCGGTTTCGGGATGCGGATGGTTCCCATCAATACGGAGGTGCCAAAAGGACTGTTGGAAGTCAACAAAGAACCTCTGATCGAGCGGCAGATTCGTCAGCTTCATGAAGTCGGGATCCGGGAGATCTATGTGGTAGTCGGATTTATGAAAGAGCGATATGAGTATCTGATCGATGAGTTTGGTGTGGAACTGGTGGTTAATCCGGACTATATGACGAAAAACAATTTACATTCTGTCAGGCTGGTGAGACGCCATCTGGAGAATGCGTATATCATTCCCTGCGACATCTGGTGTGACCGGAATCCCTTTGACAGGTACGAGTCCTACTCCTGGTACATGGTCAGCGACCTGGTGGAAAATGAAAGTTCTGTCCGCGTCAACCGGAAAATGGAACTGGTCACGGTTCCGGAAGGAAATGGCGGCAATGCAATGATCGGAATCTGTTATCTGACCGGGGAAGAAGCAGGTATCGTTGCGGAAAATATAGAAAAGCTGAGCAGGGATCTGCGATATGACGGTGTTTTCTGGGAGGAAGCATTATATCGAAAAGATAAAATGATCGTTGCTGCAAGGGTGGTACACGGTTCGGATGTTGTAGAAATCAATACATACGAACAGCTGCGGGAACTTGACAGCCATTCCGGTCAGTTAAAAACCGATGCGATCCAGGTGATCTGCCAGGCACTTGGTGTAAAACAGGACGAGATTACCGATATCACCGTACTGAAAAAGGGAATGACCAACAGATCCTTCTTATTTACAACCAAGGGAAAAAAATACATTATGCGCATCCCCGGTGAGGGAACGGAACAGCTGATCGACCGGAGGGAAGAAGCAGCAGTTTATCAGACCATCGATGGAAAGAAAATATGCGATGACATTGCATATATCAATCCGGAGAATGGATACAAGATCACGGAATTTCTGGAAGGTGCGAGAGTCTGTGATCCTGACAGTCCCGGGGACGTGGAAAAATGTATGAAGCGCCTGAGAAGGTTTCATGAGATGAAACTGCAGGTGGAGCATACCTTTGATATTTTCGGGCAGATGGAGTTTTACGAAAAGCTGTGGGGTAATACTCCATCAGATTACCGGGATTATCAGAAGACAAAAGAGCATGTACTGGAACTTCGTCCATATATTGAACAGTGGAGTGGAGAAAAGGTACTGACCCATATCGATGCAGTGCCGGATAATTTTCTGTTTATAGAAAAAAACGGTGAAGAGGAGATCCGCCTGATAGACTGGGAGTACGCAGGGATGCAGGATCCTCATGTAGATATTGCCATGTTTGCTGTTTATGCGATGTATGACAGGGAGCAGGTGGATGCGCTGATCGATGCTTATTTTCCGGAGGGGTGCAAAAATGAGATCCGGATCAAGATCTACTGCTATATCGCAGCATGCGGACTTTTGTGGAGCAACTGGTGTGAGTATAAAAAAAGTCTGGGTGTAGAGTTTGGCGAGTATTCGCTGCGGCAGTATCGATATGCGAAAGAGTATTATAGAATTGTAAAGGAAGAACTCAGTCAAATCAAAGGAGCAAAAAATCATGAATAAAGCAGAACGGGCAATTATAATGGCTGCCGGTCTGGGCAACCGGATGCGGCCAGTCACACTGACCACACCGAAACCACTGGTGAAAGTCAACGGTGTGCGGATGATCGATACAGTGATTCAGGGTCTTCATGAGAATGGAATCACGGAAATTTATATTGTGGTTGGTTATCTGAAAGAACAGTTTTACACGCTGGAACAGGAATATCCGGGTGTGACAATTATTGAAAATCCTTATTATGATACCTGCAACAACATTTCTTCACTGTATGTAGCGCGGGATCATATAGAAAATGCCATGATCCTGGATGGTGATCAGATTGTGTATAACAGAACAATCCTTTCTCCGGAGTTTGAACGTTCCGGTTATAACAGTATCTGGACGGACGAAGAGACGGATGAATGGTTGCAGCAGGTAGAAGACGGAATCGTTGTTTCCTGCAGCAGAAACGGAGGGAAGGGTGGCTGGCAGCTGTACAGCATCTCCCGATGGAGCAAAGAAGATGGAAAACGACTGAAACATCATCTGGAAGTGGAATTTGAAGAGAAGAAAAACAGACAGATCTACTGGGACGATGTGGCGATGTTCTGCTATCCGAAGGAATACCGGCTTGGCATCCGACCGATGCATCCGGGTGATCTGATCGAGGTGGATAACCTGGAAGAGCTGATCGCCCTGGATAACAGCTACCGTGATTTATACACAAAAAAAGGAGTAAAATAGTGATGAATAAAAATATAACAAATACAAAAGGAAAGATCGACTGGATGATTACACTGGTTCCTCTTGGAATCGTGATTGCACTGTGCATCCTGTTTTTCCTCCTGCCGGATCAGTCAAATGCAGTTCTGAGCCAGATCCGGTTTTTCTTCGGAGATACTTTTGGAACATATTATCTGGTGATCGGACTTGGAATTTTCCTGTTGTCTCTGTATATCGCAGGATCGAAATACGGTGATATCGTACTTGGTGAAAAAGGAGAAAAGCCGAAATACTCTTTCTTTTCCTGGGGAGCAATGATGTTTACCTGCGGTCTTGCAGCGGATATTTTATTTTACTCTTTCTCGGAATGGGTATTATATGCGACAGATCCTCACCTGGAAGAGATGGGAAGCATCCAGGAATGGGCAGGCGTCTATCCGCTGTTTCACTGGAGTTTTATCCCGTGGGGATTCTATCTGGTACTGGCTGTGGCATTCGGTTTTATGCTCCATGTACGAAAAAGAAACCGCCAGAAATACTCTGAAGCCTGCCGTCCGATCCTGGGGAAACATACCGATGGCTGGGCAGGAAGAATCATTGATCTTCTGGCCGTATTTGCCCTGCTTGCAGGAACGGCAACAACCTTCAGTGTGGCAACACCGCTGATGGCAACCATCATCGGAGAGCTTTTTCATATTACAGTAAGTCGGACAGTTATCAATGCCATTATTTTACTGGTAACATGTGCTGTATATACATATTCTTTGCTCCACGGATTTAAGGGGATCAGCAGACTGGCAAATATCTGTATATATCTCTTTTTTGGATTGCTGGCTGTTGTCCTTCTGTTTGGAGGTGAAACCCGTTATATCATCGAGACAGGTCTGAGTTCACTGGGAACCATGGTTCAGAACTTTATCGGTCTTTCTACCTTTACGGATCCTCTGAGAACCTCAAACTTCCCACAGAACTGGACGATTTATTACTGGGCATACTGGATGGTCTGGTGTGTGGCAGCACCGTTTTTCATCGGCAGCATCTCCCGTGGAAGAACCGTTCGCCAGACTATTCTGGGAGGTTATGGTTTCGGCGTTGGATCCACTCTGATCAGTTTTATCATCCTCGGCAATTACTCCATGGGAATGCAGGTAACCGGAAAAGCTGATTTTATCGCACAATACCTGAAAGATGGCGATCTCTATGGAATGATCGTATCCATGATCAAAACCATGCCCTGTGCCCCGGTTATCATGGTAATAGTACTGCTGACGATGGTTGCCTTCTACGCAACTTCCTTTGACTCCATCGCCCTGACAGCCTCCTGCTACAGTTACCGCAAACTCGAAGAGGGCGAACAACCCCATCGGGGAATCCAGTTGATGTGGTGCCTCCTGCTGATCGCATTGCCGATCGCATTACTGTTTGCGGAAAGCTCCATGAGCAACCTGCAAAGCGTAAGCATTGTAGCTGCCTTCCCGATTGGAGCAGTAATTCTGCTGATCACAGGCAGTTTCTTGAAAGACGCGAAGAAATATATAAAAGAAAATAAATAAAATATATATTACATTGCTTTTTAAAAGCATGAAAAACGATACACGAATCCAATCTGTCGTTTCCAATACTCAGCCGAAAGAGCCCGGTTTCCAGGGGGGACTCGCACTGTGTGGGCGGTTAGGGCAAGCTTTGAGATCCGGCGCTTACGTAGGCTTTCGCGAGGGTCAGCTGACCCTCGTGAATCATAGCCGAAGTTAGCGACTAGCTCAAAGTTGCCCTGCCCACGCGAGTCCCCCTGGAAACCGGGCTCTTTCGGCGTCTGTCAGACAACAACTTTTCATTTTCATTTCTAAAAACCATGAAAGTACTTGCAACATTCCCCCATTTGTACTATGATAGAACCATTGAATTTACAAAAAATCCAATTAAAATTGGTCCAGCAGACCAATTATTGATATACCATGCAATAAAAACATGAAAGTAACCGACAAACACACGAAAAAATCCAAGGCTGAAACAAACAGCCGGATGTGATTATGAAGGGAAAAAAGAAAAATGGGTAAATATTTTGGAACGGATGGCTTCCGTGGAGAAGCCAATGAAAACCTAACTGCAGACCACGCATACAAAATCGGCCGATTCCTGGGCTGGTACTACGGAGAACAGAAACGCAGAAACGGGGATGATACACCGGCACGGATCGTAATCGGAAAAGATACCCGGAGATCCAGCTATATGTTTGAATACACACTGGTAGGTGGTCTGGTAGCTTCCGGGGCAGATGCATACCTGCTTCATGTAACCACAACCCCATCCGTTGCCTATGTGGCAAGAACCGATAATTTTGATTGCGGAATCATGATCTCCGCCAGTCATAACCCATATTATGATAATGGAATCAAACTGATCAATGGAAACGGAGAAAAGATGGATGAAGAGACCATCGCTCTCGTAGAAGACTATCTGGACGGAAAAGTAGAAGTATTTGGTGAAACTTATGAAGAAGTACCATATGCTCATAAAGACCGGATCGGATGTACCGTAGACTACGTGGCAGGAAGAAATCGCTATGTCGGATATCTGATCTCACTTGGTATGTATTCTTTCAAAGGCGTAAAAGTCGGTCTGGACTGTGCCAACGGAAGTTCCTGGAATATCGCGAAAGCCGTATTCGATGCTCTGGGAGCCAAAACCTATGTGATCAACGCTCAGCCGGACGGAACCAACATCAATAACAACGCCGGATCCACCCATATCGAAGGACTGCAGAAATATGTAGTAGATAACGGACTGGATATAGGATTTGCCTACGATGGAGATGCCGACCGCTGCCTGTGTGTCGATGAAAAAGGCAATCTGGTAGACGGAGATGCCATTCTCTATATTTATGGAAAATACATGAAAGAGAGAGGAAAACTTCTGACCAACACCGTGGTAACTACGGTCATGTCAAACTTCGGTCTTTATAAAGCGTTCGATGAACTGGGTATCGGCTATGCAAAAACTGCGGTAGGCGATAAATATGTATACGAATATATGAACCAGAACGGCTGCCGGATCGGAGGAGAACAGTCCGGTCATATCATTTTCTCAAAATACGCTTCCACCGGAGACGGTATCCTGACCAGTCTGAAGATGATGGAAGTCATGATGGCGAAAAAAGCAAAGATGAGCCAGCTGACCGAAGGTCTGACTATTTATCCGCAGGTTCTGGAAAATGTAAGAGTAGTCGATAAGACAGCAGCCCAGGAAGATCCGGATGTGAAAGCTGCGGTAAAAGCAGTGGAAGAGGCACTGGGAGACACCGGACGTATCCTGGTCCGTGAATCCGGAACAGAACCGTTACTTCGTGTCATGGTGGAAGCCGAGACCGAAGAATGCTGCCGGAAATATGTCGACCAGGTAGTTGGCGTAGTAAAAGCCAAAGGTCATGTGGCGTAAAATAGAACATACTGTTCAGTCGTGTACTTCGGGCAGAATGGTGAGTGTATATGCATAATCGCGAAAAACAAGTGCAGTAACACAAACGATCTGAGAGGAGAAATAATAATATGTGTGGAATCGTAGGCTATACCGGAATGCACAGCGCAGCCCCGGTTTTATTGGATGGACTGTCCAAACTGGAATACCGTGGATATGACTCTGCCGGTATCGCAGTCAGAGACGGGGAAAAACAGGCAGAGGTGATCAAAGCCAAAGGCCGCCTGAAAAAACTGATCGAAAAGACCAATGGTGGCGACTCTGTACCGGGAACCTGTGGAATCGGGCATACCCGTTGGGCAACTCACGGAGAACCTTCTGAGAATAATGCACATCCTCATATGAGCGATGATGGCAATGTGGTAGCTGTTCATAACGGTATTATTGAAAACTATCAGGAATTAAAAGACAAACTGATTCGAAATGGCTACACCTTCTATTCGGAAACCGATACGGAAGTGGCTGTCAAACTGGTGGATTATTATTATAAAAAATACGAAGGCACACTGGTAGATGCCCTGACACATGCCATGGTTCGTATCCGTGGCTCTTATGCCCTGGCAATCATGTTTAAGGAGTATCCGGAAGAGATCTATGTGGCGAGAAAAGACAGCCCGATGATCCTTGGGGTGGAAAACGGAGAGTCTTTTATTGCATCTGATGTTCCTGCAATTTTAAAATATACAAGAAATGTTTACTATATCGGTAACCTGGAGATGGCCCGTGTCAGAAAAGGAGAGATTACGTTCTTTAATCTGGATGGCGATGAGGTGGAAAAACAGCCGAAAGTCATTGAATGGGATGCGGAAGCAGCAGAAAAAGCAGGATTTGAGCATTTTATGATCAAAGAGATCCATGAACAGCCGAAAGCTGTAGCAGATACGCTGAATTCTGTTCTGCATGATGGAGTGATCGATCTGAGCGATGTGGGGCTTTCCGAGGAAGAAATCAAAAACATCAGTCAGATCTATATCGTGGCATGCGGATCCGCCTATCATGTAGGTATGGCAGCACAGTATGTGCTGGAAGACCTTGCAAGAATCCCGGTTCGTGTGGAACTGGCATCTGAATTCCGCTACCGGAAACCACTGTTAGATAAGAACGGTCTTGCTATTATCATCAGTCAGTCCGGAGAAACCGCAGACAGCCTTGCCGCACTTCGGGAAGCAAAATCAAAAGGTGTCCGTACTCTCGGAATCGTCAATGTGATCGGATCTTCCATCGCCAGAGAAGCAGATAATGTCTTCTACACTCTGGCAGGACCGGAAATCTCCGTGGCAACCACAAAAGCCTACAGTACCCAGCTGATTGCTTCTTACCTGCTGGCGATCCAGTTTGCGAAAGTGAGAGAGGAGATCACACAGGAGCAATATGATGGTCTGATTGCAGAGCTGCAGACGCTTCCGGAAAAGATTCAGAAGATCATTGATGACAAAGAACGCCTTCAGTGGTTTGCTGCAAAACAGGTCAATGCGAAGGATATTTTCTTTATTGGTCGTGGCATTGATTATGCCATCAGTATGGAAGGTAGTCTGAAGATGAAAGAGATCAGCTACATCCACTCTGAGGCATATGCCGCAGGCGAACTGAAACATGGAACGATTTCCCTGATTGAAGATGGTACACTGGTGATCGGCTGTCTGACCCAGCCGGCACTGTATGAAAAGACCGTCAGCAACATGGTAGAATGTAAGAGCCGTGGCGCTTATCTGATGGGACTGACGACATACGGCAATTATAATATTGAGGATACTGCGGACTTTGTAACGTATATTCCAAAGACAGATCCACATTTTGCAACTTCACTGGCAGTGATACCGCTGCAGCTGATGGGATATTATGTGTCCGTGGCGAAAGGACTGGATGTAGATAAACCGAGAAACCTGGCGAAGAGCGTGACAGTGGAATAGAGATAACGATTCGGAAATATGAAATCATAAAAATGCATTTTGTTTTCGGTAAACAGAGCTTTACATTGAAAACAAGATGCATTTTTATGATTTACAGAAAGGTTTATTCGGTATTTTTTAAAAACGAAAAATACTTATCTAAAGCACTTCTTACAAGGCTCATACCCTCGACTTTCCGCCTCTGCCCTGCTGATCTCGCTTGCCTTGCTCGGGTCTGTGGTGCCACAGTTATTTTTATTATGATACTTGGATCCGGTAGCTGTGATCCATACCATTTCTTCGTTGGAAGTGGAAGAAGTATCCTGTGGAGATGCTGTTACCTGTGGGGTGGATTTCACCTGGCTGGAAGCACCTGCACTTGCAGTAGAGACTTCCTTATTTCTGGAAGAGGAGTTTTCATTTGCAGTTGCCTTCGAACCTGAAGAACTGCTGCCTTTTGATTTGCTCGTCTGTGCCTGTGTTCCCTTATCCTCTTTATCTCCTGGGCTGTAGTCATTGCACGGTTCCTGGTCCCAGGTGATGGTTGTTCCGTCACTGACAGCGACGATCGTGCCCTGTTTATCGGTACGATACACCTGAATATCCATGGATTCCAGCTTGTCCATCACATCTTTATCCGGATGTCCGTACTGGTTATCCTTTCCGCAGCTGATCACTGCATATTCCGGAACGGTTGCCTGGAGAAAATCCCAGCTGGTAGCTGTGGCAGAACCGTGATGTCCCGGAACCAGTACATCGCAAGAGAGGTCAATGCCGGATTCACACATGGCTTTTTCACTGGTGCTTTCCGCATCTCCGGTGAAAATAAAAGAATTATCACCATTTGTCAGTTTGAGGGCCACTGAATTCTTATTGCTGTCATTCGGATCAATGGTTGCCGGAGCCAGGATCTGAAAACTTCCGCTTCCGAAAGAAAATTCAGTACCGACTGCAGGATGCTGCATCGGAAGTCCTTTGTCGGCAACTGTCTGGATAAAGGACTGATACAGTTTGCTGTCATGTTCATAATCACTGGAAATTACATTTTTTACATCAAAGGCATTTAAACATCCGATCAGACCTGCCATATGGTCGCTATCATAATGGGATGAGATCAGATAGTCAATGGTGGTAATATTCTGCTTTTGCAGATAAGAAACCACAAAACTGGAAGTACTCTTATCACCACCGTCATAAATCATAGTCTGTCCATCGGACTGTACCAGGATACTCAATCCCTGTCCCACATCCAGAAAATGAACTTTCATCTCACCGGCTTCTTTTGTCGGCTCCGGTGTAGGAGTTGCGGTTTCTTCCGGTGTGGTCTCCGGTGTGGGAGTGTCTGTCGGAACTTCCGTAGGTGTAACCTCCTGAGTATCTGTTACAGCAGCATCCGGTGTGTCAGAAGCTTCATCAGTAATGGCAATTGTTCTGGACTGCACTGCACTTTCCGGAGTAAACGGTGTGGCAGCGATAAAGAACAAAAGCGGCACCAGAAGCGGAACCCATCGGGCAATCGCTGCTTTTTTACGAATCAGATTCCAGATAAATGGAAAAAGAGACACTCCGGCAAGAGTAACGCATAAGCCGAACGGAACAGAAGAAGACAGATTTCCAAGTCCGCCAATGATCAGTACGACTGCGAAAATATACCGGAGAATGTAGAAAGTTTTTTTTCGTTTCATCGTAATCCTCCCTTGTGAATCAAGTAATTATTTTTATTATGATGATACCAAGGTCAAAAGGTCAGAAATCTGACGCAAGCTTGCTTGCAGGAAGATTTCTGATCTTGGGACCTGCCAAAAACATGAGTAAGTAGCCATTTTTCGAAGAAAAATGAGCGAATTACGAATGTTTTTGAGGATTGTGGAAGTACGAAGTACGGAACAATCCGGTATCAAAGGGGTCAAAATACCTTTTGACCTCAACATCTTATAATACTATAGATGGAAGGAAAGGTCAAAAATTCATTGAAATTACCCTTACCATCCAGTATAATAATAGATTGCACGGTAACTGCGCGCTATTCGCTCAGTTCCATTATTTACGAAAAAAACGATGTGACTGCCTTCTGAAAAACAGGAGCGAAACCGCAGTTGCGAAAGGATGAAAATAAAGATGGAAAATAAAAAAGAAACTCTTACCGCTGCTGAAGAACAGAAACGCCAGCAGCAGTTTATTGAAAAAGCCCGCATCTATGTCAGAGAAAAATCAGAAGAACTGGGACGTCCGTTATATGCCTGTACGACTACCTTCGGGTGTCAGATGAATGCCCGCGACTCCGAAAAACTGGATGGTATTCTGGAGGCGGTCGGTTATATCAAGACAGATAAAGAAGACGAAGCAGACTTTGTTATTTACAATACCTGTACAGTCCGTGAGAATGCCAACCAGCGTGTCTATGGCCGTCTGGGATATCTTGGCAGCATGAAAAAGAAGAAACCACATATGATGATCGCGCTGTGTGGCTGTATGATGCAGGAAGCACATGTGGTGGAAAAACTGAAAAAGAGTTACCGGTTCGTGGATCTGATCTTCGGAACCCATAACATCTTCAAGTTCCCGGAACTTCTGTGTTATGCTATGGAATCGGACCGGATGATCATCGATGTTTGGAAAGATACCGATCAGATCGTGGAAGACCTGCCGGTAGATCGAAAATACAAATTCAAATCCGGTGTCAACATTATGTTTGGGTGCAACAACTTCTGCAGTTACTGTATCGTACCGTATGTCCGTGGCCGTGAGCGAAGCCGGAATCCGGAAGATATCGTAAGAGAGATCGAACATCTGGTAGCGGACGGTGTGGTGGAAGTCATGCTGCTTGGTCAGAATGTAAATTCCTATGGAAAAAATCTGGAGCATCCGATTACATTTGCACAGTTGTTAAAAGAGATTGAAAAGATTGAAGGACTGAAGAGGATCCGGTTCATGACCTCTCATCCAAAGGATCTGTCCGATGAACTGATCGAGGTGATGGCTGAGAGTAAAAAGATCTGTCCGCATCTTCATCTGCCTCTGCAGTCAGGCAGCAGCCGGGTGTTAAAAGAGATGAACCGTCGGTATACAAAAGAGTCCTATCTGGCACTGGTTGACCGGATTCGTGAGAAATTGCCGGATATTTCTCTGACGACGGATATTATTGTGGGATTTCCGGGAGAGACAGAAGAAGACTTTCTGGAGACCATGGATGTAGTCGGAAAAGTGGGATATGACAGCGCATTTACCTTTATTTATTCCAAAAGAAGCGGAACACCTGCAGCGGCCAAAGAGGATCAGGTGCCGGAAGAGGTTGTAAAAGATCGTTTTGACCGTCTTTTAGCGCAGGTGCAGGAAATTGCACGAGAACGTTCTTCCCGTTTTGAGGGAACGGTACAGGAAGTTCTGGTAGAGAGTGTCAACGATCAGGATGCATCTCTGGTAACCGGACGAATGGGCAATAATCTTCTGGTACATTTCCCGGGAGATGCTTCTATGATTGGCACATTCAAACAGATTCATCTGGACGTATGCAAGGGATTCTACTATATGGGAACGCCTGCAGAATAGAAAATGTTACTGTTCACTCTGACTTTTACCTCAACATCATAGAATAGTATCAAAACAGAATAGTAATGTCATGGAAAAAGTATCATTTCAGTAGTAAAATACTGGCTAAAAGCAGACAGTATTTGGAAAGTACCGTTTAGACATCAGGAGGTAACATAATGGGTAAGAACACGACAAATGATATGACGCAGGGAAACTGCATGCGTTTACTGGTACAGTTTTTTCTGCCGATCCTGGCAGGAAATCTGTTTCAGCAGCTATACAGCTTTGCAGACTCTATGGTGGTGGGAAAAGGAATTGGCGATACAGCACTTGCGGCGGTTGGAAACACCAGTTCCGTACATTTTCTGATCATTGGTTTCGCAATTGGGCTGACAGGAGGATTGGGAATCTGTATTTCTCAGTCTTTTGGAAGTGGCAATTATGAAAAACTTCGTAAAGAGCTGGCAATGTCTGTCTGGATCTGTCTGGCCGTTGGGATTGTGATCACAGTGGTAAGTCTGGCCTTCATGCGGCAATTATTTACATTTCTCCATACACCGGAAGATCTGATGACGGAAACACTGCAATATTTCGGAACAATTCTTGCGGGAACCACCATTACAATTTTTAATAATTTTGCCATGACACTTCTGCGTTCCGTCGGAAACAGCAGGGTGCCTCTGGTTGCAATGATAATTTCCGCCATTGCTAATGTTCTGATGGATCTGTTATTCGTTTTCCCGTTACATATGGGTGTTTTTGGCGCAGCGTTAGCCACTGTTCTGGCACAGGTTCTGTCTGCACTTTACTGCTGTTACCACATAGGAAAGGAAAAAAATCTGATCCCGAAAAAAACGGACTGGGAACCACAGGGTGTGATCATCAAAAAACTGACATTAAAAGGCCTGCCGGTTGCCGTTATGAATTCTGTCACTGCAGTGGGTGGAATGGTATTACAGACATTTGTCAACAATATGGGAACAAGCTATGTGGCTGCCTATGCGGCATGCACCAAGATCCTCGGTCTTTTTGAACAGCCGGCAAATACAGTGGGCCTGGCACTTCTTACTTTTGTGGGACAGAACTATGGTGCCGGAAAAAAGGAGCGGATACGCACCGGTATCCGGGAAGGAGTTATCCTGACGATCCTGATAAATATTCCACTGGCTCTGATGTTGCTGTGTATTCCTGAGTTTCTGACTTCTTTCATGTTAAATGATGCGTCGATTATTTCTTACACAAGAGATTTTCTGGCGGTTACAGGCATCTGTCTGTTTCCTCTGGGATGGCTGTTTGTGTTCCGCAACGGGTGTCAGGGCATGGGACATACGTTTGTTCCGATGCTTTCAGGAGTCCTGGAAGTGTCTCTTCGAGTGGTCATGGTAAAGCTGCTGACTCCATATCTGGCTTTTCGTGGTGTTGCTCTGGCAGAAGTATCTGCCTGGATCGGCGCCTGGATCATGTTGATGATCACTTACTGGATCTATCAGGAAAGAACGGATTCTTTTCGGTAAGTCTGAGGAGAACATCCTACCTTGGTGCGAAACTGTCGATTGAAATTTGAAAGGTTATGAAATCCGGTATCGAAAGCAATGTCGGAGATATTGCGATCCGTATTGCGCAGAAGGTCGCATGCTGATCGGATACGTACCTGATTCAGATATTCAATGGCTCCGAGACCGAAATTCTGTTTGAAACAGCTCATAAAGTAACTGCTGCTCATATGAGCGATCTTTGCCAGCTGCTCTATGGTAACAGATTCGGAATGATGTTTCTGTATATAAGTGAGAACAGGCCGAAGTGTTTCGGTCAGCCGGGATTCTGTCGAAGCCGTGTGTTCGGTGCAGAGTCCCGGTGTCGATGCCAGCAGATAAAATAAGCGGAGCAGTTCGCTTTTCAGCAACAGATCCGACGTTGCAAGATTTTTGTGCGCACACTGCATAATAGTCCGGACCGAATCATGGAGTTCATGATACCCCGGGGTTTCCTGAGATACAGGGACCAGAACTCTTCGTCTGGAAGAAAAGATCGGCAGCAGAATATCTGTATAACAACGGTCATCGTAACTTCCCACCAGCATATTCTGATGAAAAACAATGGTATCATAAAAAAAAGAGCTGTGCTCATCCGACATGATAGCATGAAGGACGTTGGGCTGGATCAGAAAGATGTCTCCCGGTTTGGCAGAGATGGTCTGATCCTCGTATTTGAAAAAACCATTTCCAGATTTTATGTAATTTAATTCCATTTCACTGTGCCAGTGCAGCGGTACACTCGTAAAATAATCCGGTATACCGCAGTCATAGTAACTGTATGGAACCTGAATGGATCCGTGTTGGCACTTTTCTTTTATCGCATAAAGATTCATAACATACGCCTCCGTAAAATAAATATCTCCGGCAGAATAAATAAAATCATAGAATAGTATTGCAGAGAATACTGTTTCCGGAAAATATAAAAGAATCAGTTGTAATATATCATATAATGATACGTGTTGCAACGGAAAACAGAGAAGGGTATGATGTTGCAGAATGAAAATCTGTGGCATCAGTAACCCTTTTTTTGCTGTGCAAAATAATATAAATTATTTTTTGAGAATGAAATAAAGGATAAAAATAACCAAAAAAAATATATGGATAAGAAGAAACACAAGAACATTATACAAAAATAATAGAATAGTATCAGAAATAAATAGTATATTGTTTGAAACCTAAGAAAATAAATAGTATTCTGGTAAGCGAAGGTAGTTGTTATAGAGAAACGAGACAACATCAGAAAGAAAGAGGGTTTTACAAAATGTCAAAATGGTTAGATGACGCAATTTTTTATGAAATCTATCCGCAGTCATTTAAAGATACTAACGGGGACGGCATCGGAGATTTTCAGGGTATTATCGAAAAATTAGATTATATCAGAGAACTTGGATGTAACGCTTTATGGATCAATCCTTGTTTTCTCTCTCCGTTCGGAGATGCAGGATACGATGTTGCAGATTACTGTCGTGTAGCTCCACGTTACGGAACAAACGAAGATCTGAAACAGTTATTTGAAGAAGCACATAAAAAAGGAATTCATGTACTGCTGGATCTGGTGCCGGGACATACTTCTATAGAACACCCATGGTTCATCGAATCCATGAAAGCAGATAAGAACCCATATACCGACCGCTATATCTGGACCGATAAAGTATGGGAATCACCGGAGGTCAGCTTCGGCGGCTCTCTGAGAGGTATCTCTGAGCGTGACGGTGCGGTGGCTGTCAACTTCTTCTCCAATCAGCCGGCATTAAACTATGGTTTCTATCAGCCGGATCCGGAGAAACCGTGGCAGCAGTCGATCGACGATGAAGGACCACAGGCAACTATCGCAGCAATGGAAGATGTAATGAGATTCTGGCTGGGTATGGGCTGTGATGGCTTCCGGGTAGATATGGCAGAGTCTCTGGTGAAAAATGATCCGGAGAAAAAAGGAACCATCCGCGTATGGAAACAGATCAGAGAATTCCTTGATAAAGAATTTCCGGATGCAGCAATGGTATCTGAATGGGGTGATCCACAGAGATCTCTGGAGGGAGGATTCCACATGGACTTTCTGCTGGAGTTTGGTACTTCACATTCCAACGATCTGTTCCGCTGCAAAGAGCCGTATTTTTCATCCCGTGCAAAAGGAAATATCTATGATTTCGTAGAATCCTATAAAGAAAACTGTGAAAAGACAGCCGGCAAAGGTCTGATGTGTATGTTTTCAGGAAACCATGATGTAGACCGTCTGGCACGCCATCTTCACGGTGATGAATTGAAAGTGGCTTTTGCATTTATCCTGTCTATGCCAGGTGCGCCATTTATCTATTATGGCGATGAAATCGGTATGCGTTATGTAGAAGGACTGAAATCTGTAGAAGGCGGTTACAACCGTACCGGTTCTCGTTCTCCGATGCAGTGGGATGACAGCACCAACGCAGGTTTTTCCAGTGCACCGGCAAGTGATCTGTATATTGCCATGGATCCGGATAAAGATCGGCCAACAGCAAAGAAAGAGATGGCAGCTCCGGATTCTCTGTATCATGAAGTGAAAAAACTGATCCGGATCCGTCAGAGTCACAAAGCTCTGCAGAGCCGAGGAAAGATCACTTTTGTTTATGCAGAAAAGAATGCATATCCGCTGGCATACATCCGTGAAGACGGTGATGAGAAGATCCTCGTGATCATCAATGCAGCCGCAGAGGCAAAAACATTTGCATGCGATGCAGAGCCAAAAGAAGCAATCTATAACTTTGGCGCAGCCGCAGAGGCTAAAAATGGAAAAATAACTGTTCCGGCACAGTCAGCAGGATTTTACCGGATCTGAGAAAACATAAGATAGTTGATAGTTGTTCGCAAAGATTTATGCGATTCGTATAAATTCTGTACATCGCGAAGCGTGTTACTGGGCACAGAGTGAACAGTAACGTTATGATAATTATATATGGAGGTGTAAAATGAGGGAAAACAAAGTAGTTTACGGACTGATCGGATATGGCGGAATGGGCAGATGGCATACGGAGATCCTTTCCAATGTTCCGGAAGCTGTAATCGGTGGTATCTATGACATTAAGGAAGAAAAGAGAGAAGAAGCGAAGGAGAAGGGCTTTTTTGTATATGAAACAGAAGAAGCCATGCTGGCAGATCCGGATATCGATGTGGTTCTGATCGCTACTCCGAATGACTGCCACAAACCTATCGCCATCCGTGCCATGCATGCAGGGAAGAATGTAATATCGGAAAAACCGGTGACATTATCTTCCGCAGATCTGCTGGAGATGGAAAATGCAGCCAAAGAGACAGGAAAATTACTTACTGTACATCAGAACAGACGGTGGGATGATGATTTCCTGATCATCAAAAAGCTGGTAGAGGAGCAGAAACTGGGACATGTCTTCCGGATCGAGAGCCGTGTCCATGGTTCAAGAGGTATCCCGGGCGACTGGAGAAAAGAAAAGGTCCATGGTGGCGGAATGGTCCTGGACTGGGGCGTACATCTGCTGGATCAGATCTTATATATGTACGGTGACAGAAAGATCGAGACCGTATACGCATCACTTACCAATGTCACCAACCAGGAAGTGGACGATGGCTTCACTGCTATCCTGACATTTGAAGGTGGAACGGAAGTCCTGGTGGAAGTCGGCACCAACAATTATATTTCCCTGCCAAGATGGTATGTACTGGGAGAAGACGGTACCGCAGTGATCCGGGACTGGCAGTTAAACGGTGAGATCATCCGTAAGACCGGTATGACGGAAGAGACGGTAGTACCGGTTAAGACAGCAGCCGGTCTGACAAAGACCATGGCACCGAGACGGGAAGATACCATTGTGAAAGAAGACTTACCAAAAGTATCCGGAGATATTGCAGACTTCCACAGAAATGTAGTTGCAGTGATCCGGGACGGAGCAGAACCTGAGATCAAACTGTTCCAGGTGATGCGTGTGATGAAACTGATGGAAGCAATTTTCAAGTCAGCGGAGACAAACCAGGTGATCGAATTTCAGGATCAGGTGTAACAGGGAAGAATCTGAACAATTATAAGTAGAAACCATAAATAAAAATTAAAAATAAATGGGAGAAAACAGGAGGAAACAAGTATGAAACAGATTAAAATCGGAACCTGCGTGCCGGGTACAAAGGCGGAAGAATGGTTGAAGGGATTTGTAGGAAAAGGCTTTGAAACATTTTCCATCAATTTCCATATGTCACTGGAAGGAACAGATCTTGACAAACTGGCACTGACCACAGACAAACTCCTTGCAGGTACAGATTCCAAGATCACTACACTCGGATATTACTGTAACCCGATCCAGTACGCAGAGCACAGAAAGACACTGGAAAAGGTGATCTGCACTGCTGAAAAATTCGGAGCTACCCACGTAAGCACCTTTGCAGGAGCCTGGGAAGGAAAACCTGTAGAATCCGCATACGAAGAGTTCGGAAAAGTGTTCCGTGAACTGGCAGACCTTGCAGAAGAAAAAGGTGTGAAACTGGGTATTGAAAACTGCCTGATGGATGGAACCTGGGAACATGCCACCTGCAACATCGGTTTCAACCCGAAAGCCTGGGAAGTGATGTTTGAGGAAGTAAAGAATGACAACTTCGGTCTGGAATGGGAGCCGACCCACCAGATGGTACAGCTGATCGACCCTGTGACAGAACTGAGAAAATGGTGCAAAAAGATCGTCCATGTACATGGAAAAGATGCGACCATCGACTGGGATGCAGTAAGACACGGCGGTATCTCCGGAGCAGTTCCTTTTGTATGGCACCGTATGCCGGGATTTGGTGACACAAACTGGAGAGATATCATTTCTATCTTAAGAAGCAACGGATATGAGGACGATATCTGTATCGAGGGATATCACGATCCGGTATACAACGGAGAACTGGAGATGACCGGACAGCTCCACGCACTGAACTATCTGAAATGGTGCCGGGGCGGAGAGTTTACACCAACTCCATGGGAGAAATAACAAAGATAGTAACTGTTCAGTACCTTCACAGTGGATACTGAACAGTTAACAAAGATATAGCAGAGACAGAAGAAACAGGAGGGTATTTCTATGAAACTTGGGTTTATCACAGCCATCCTTGACAGCTGGACCTATGAAGAAATGATGGACTTTGCATCCGAACAGGGATTTGAGTGTGTGGAAGTGGCATGCTGGCCACAGGAAAAAGCAGAAAGAAGATATGCGGGGGTAAGCCATATCGATGCAGAACGGGTCAACCGGGAGGATGCATATGCAGAGCATATCGTGGAATATGCAAAGAAATCAGGAGTGGAGATCTCAGCACTGGCTTATTATCCAAACGTGATGGCTGCAGACAAAGAGAAAAGCAAAGCTGCTGTGGAACACCTGAAACAGGTGATCCTTGCAAGTAAGAAATTAGGTGTGGGCATGGTCACCACATTTATCGGAAGGGATCAGACCAAAAATGTACAGGAGAACCTGGAACTGGTAAAAGAGATCTGGCCGCCGATCATAAAACTGGCTGAGGAATGTGACGTGAAGATCGCCATCGAAAACTGCCCGATGCTTTTCGGAGAGGATCAGTGGCCGGGAGGACAGAACCTGATGACAACACCGCCGATCTGGAGAGAAGTATTCCGGATCTTGGACAGTGACCATCTGGGCATCAACTACGATCCATCCCACTTTATCTGGCAGATGATCGATTATATCCGCCCGCTTTATGAGTTCAAGGATAAAATCTTCCATGTCCACTACAAGGATATCAAGATCTATAAAGACAAACTGGAATCCTGCGGCACCATGGCATATCCGCTGGAATACATGTCACCGAAGATCCCGGGACTTGGAGATGTGGACTGGGGAAAATATGTATCAGCACTGACAGACATCGGATATGACGGTTATACCTGTATCGAGATCGAGGATAAGGCTTTTGAAGATTCCAAAGAAAAGGTTGAGAATTCTTTGATCCTCAGCAAGAGATATCTGGAACAGTTCGTGATTTAATGTAATTATTCAGCAGCCACTAATTGTGAAGGTGCTGAACAGTTACGATTTAATACGGAATTTATTGAATACAGTACATAACCGTTCCGTACCTTCAAAACTATAAAAACACCTTGTGGAACAGAAGATACGGAACAGTTACTACGGAATATAAAGGAGATAATACCATGAGAAAATTAAAAGCAGGAATCGTAGGATGCGGAGGAATCGCCAACGGAAAACACCTTCCGGCTATGAAGAAAAGTGGTCTCTATGAGATCGTAGCTTTCTGTGATATCATCAGAGACCGTGCAGAGAAAGCAAAAAAAGAATATGGCACAGAAGATGCAAAAGTATTTGAAGACTATCAGGAGCTTATCAAAGAGGACCTGGATGTTGTATATGTAACCACACCGAACCGCTCCCATGCAGAGATCTCTATCGCAGCCATGGAAGCAGGAAAAGATGTTATGTGTGAGAAACCGATGGCAAAGAATTATGCAGAAGCACAGAAGATGGTGGAGACTTCAGAGAAAACAGGCAGAATCCTGAACATCGGATACCAGAACCGTTACCGTCCAGATTCCCTGTATCTGAAAGAAATGTGCAAGGCTGACGAACTGGGAGAGATCTACTTTGCAAAAGCCCATGCACTCAGAAGAAGAGCAGTTCCTACCTGGGGTGTATTCTTAAATGAAGAAGAACAGGGCGGCGGTCCGCTGATCGATATCGGAACCCATGCACTGGACCTGACCTTATGGATGATGGACAACTATGAAGTAGAGTCTGTAACAGGACAGACCTTCCACAAACTGGCTGACCAGACCAATCAGGGAAATGCCTTTGGAGACTGGGATCCGAAGGAATTCTGTGTAGAAGATTCCGCTTTCGGATTCATCCGTATGAAAAACGGTGCAGTGATCGAGCTGGAAGCAGCCTGGGCACTGAACACACTGGAGGTTGATGAGGCCAAGACAAGTCTGTGCGGAACAAAAGCCGGAGCAGATATGAAAGACGGCCTGCGGATCAACTACATCCACCACAATAAACAGGTAGTAGAGAAACCGGCATTATTCGGCGAAGGAGTAGCATTCTTCTCAGGAGAAGAGAAAGAAGCACCGGACTATGAGCAGGAACTGTTCTATCATATCGTTGCTGACGGAGCAGAACAGATCGTAAAACCTGCACAGGCTGCAGTGGTTACCCGTGTACTGGAAGCAATCTATGAGTCTGCAAAGAGCGGTAAGACAATTTATTTTGATTAAAAGAGTTTTTTGGAAGCTATATTCAATAAACAGAGGGTCAGTCGTGATGGACTGGCCCTTTTCAAATGCCTGTTTCCGGGATAAATCGTAAAAATTTCGAAAATGGTCGGTGAAGCAATCTTGAAAGTTAATTATCAAAATGCTAATATAGTACGGAGTGTCATGTATTATCCCTGTAAATAACAGTAAAATCATGGAAAATGATTTACAGGAAGATGAACGTGGAAGAGAATGATACAATGGATTAGAAAGAGGTATTTTATAATTTGAACTCAAAAATATCAACAAATGTATTTGAAGAGGCTGGAATAACACCGGAAACCCTTATAAAACTGGGACTTCCGCAAGACAGCAGGTCATTATCGCCGATGATGGTCCATTACTGTCAGACAAAATGTGCGTATAAAGATTCGATTCTTTTTTATCGTCTTGGGGACTTTTATGAAATGTTTTTTGAGGATGCGAAAACTGTCTCCCGTGAACTGGAACTTACACTTACCGGCAAAGACTGTGGTCTTTCTGAACGGGCTCCGATGTGCGGGATTCCGTATCACGCAGCAGAAACATATATCAATCGTCTGATCGATAAAGGGTATAAAGTAGCCATCTGCGAACAGGTAGAGGATCCGAAAACGGCAAAGGGAATCGTAAAAAGAGAAGTGACCCGTGTTGTGACACCGGGAACGAATCTTAATATGCAGGAACTGGATGAAGGAAAGAATAATTATCTGATGGCCATCGTATGTGTGGGAGATCATTTTGGGGTATCCACTGCAGATATCACAACCGGTGATTGCTATGTGACAGAGATTGATGAGGAGCGGAAACTCTGGGATGAGATCAATAAGTTCCTTCCGGCAGAAATCATCTGTAATGATGCTTTTCTGGTCTCCGGTGTGGATGTGGACGACCTGAGGAACCGTCTGCATATCTCTGTGTTTGCACTGGAATCCTGGTATTTTGGAGATGATCTGTGTAAGCAGACATTACTGGAGCATTTTAAGATTTCCTCTCTTGAGGGGCTGGGACTGGCTGATTATGACAGCGGTGTGATCGCAGCCGGTTCCCTGTTCCGGTATCTTCTGGATACCCAGAAAAATACCATGGAGCATATGAATAAAATTATCCCGTATACTACAGACCGCTATATGGTTATCGACAGTTCTTCGAGAAGAAATCTGGAACTGGTGGAGACCCTGCGGGAAAAACAGAAACGCGGCTCTCTTTTGTGGGTGTTGGATAAGACGAAAACTGCCATGGGAGCCCGTATGCTGCGAAGCTTTGTGGAACAGCCATTGATCGATGCAGATGCGATCAACGAACGACTGGATGCGGTAACGGAACTGAACATGCAGGCGATGCTTCGCGAGGAGATCCGGGAATACCTGAATCCGGTATATGACCTGGAACGTCTGGTCAGTCGGATCAGTTATCGTTCTGCGAACCCGAGAGATCTGCTGGCATTTAAAATGTCTCTGGAAATGATTCCTCATATTAAGAATCTGCTGGCGAACTTTACCAGTCCGCTGCTGGTACGCATTAACGAACAGATGGATGGCCTGGAAGATCTGTATACACTGTTAGAAGCCTCCATTACGGAAGATCCACCACTGGCAGTCAAAGAAGGCGGGATCATCCGGGAAGGCTATAATGAACAGGTAGATACCTATCGGAATTCCAAAACCCAGGGAAAATCCTGGCTGGCACAGCTGGAAGCAGAAGAGAAAGAAAAAACCGGTATCCGGAATCTGAAGATCAAATATAATAAAGTATTTGGCTATTATCTTGAAGTGACGAACAGTTTTAAAGATCTGGTGCCGGAATACTATACAAGAAAACAGACGTTGACCAATGCCGAGCGCTATATCACACCGAAGCTAAAAGAACTGGAAGATATGATCCTCGGCGCGGAAGATAAATTATTTGCCCTGGAATACGATCTGTTCTGTCAGGTGAGAGAAGAACTGGCTGCACAGATTCCGCGAATCCAGGAGACAGCGAAAGCCATCGCGCAGCTGGATGTCTATGCATCGTTATCCGTGGTCGCCCAGCGCAATAACTATGTACGCCCAACGGTCAATACAAAAGGTGTGATCGACATCAAAAATGGCCGCCACCCGGTTGTTGAAAAGATGATCAACAACGATATGTTTATTGCAAATGATACCTATCTGGACAACGGCAGCAAGCGTGTCTCCGTGATCACCGGACCGAACATGGCAGGAAAATCCACTTATATGCGGCAGACTGCCCTGATCGTTTTGATGGCGCAGATTGGTTCTTTTGTTCCGGCAGAAAAAGCAAAGATTGGTGTGGTAGACCGGATCTTCACCCGTGTCGGAGCTTCGGACGATCTGGCCAGCGGACAGAGTACGTTCATGGTGGAGATGACAGAGGTGGCCAATATTCTTCGCAATGCGACTGCGAAAAGTCTGTTGATCCTGGATGAGATTGGCCGTGGAACCAGTACCTTTGACGGACTGTCCATTGCCTGGGCAGTTATCGAACACATCAGTAATACAAAACTTCTGGGGGCAAAGACTCTGTTTGCTACCCACTATCACGAACTGACAGAGCTGGAAGGAAAGATTCCGGGCGTTAATAATTACTGTATCGCGGTGAAAGAACGGGGCGATGATATCGTATTTTTACGAAAAATCGTAAAAGGTGGTGCCGATAAAAGTTATGGTATCCAGGTGGCAAAGCTTGCAGGTGTTCCGGACAGTGTTCTGGATCGTGCAAAAGAACTGGTGGATGAACTGGTACATACGGATATTACCAGTACATTTAAAGATCTGGCAGAGAATTCCAGAAAGACAAAACCGAAAGCCGTACATTATGATGAAGTGGATCTGGAACAGATTTCCCTGTTTGATACGGTACAGGATCAGGATATCATAGAAGAACTGAAAAATCTGGATATTACGATGCTGACACCGATGGATGCGATGAATACGTTATATCGGTTACAGAATAAATTAAAAAATCGCTGGTAAACGAAATATAGCAGATGTTATAGCTTAGGAAGGAAATAGATCGATGAAACGACAGATTTCAGTCTTGGATCAGAGTACAATTGATAAGATTGCAGCAGGAGAAGTGGTGGAGCGCCCTTCTTCGGTTGTAAAAGAACTGGTGGAAAATGCCATTGATGCGGGAGCCAGTGCGATTACTGTGGAGATCAAGGAAGGCGGTACCACATTTATCCGTATCACCGATAATGGTACAGGTATTGAAAAAGAACAGGTTCCGCTGGCATTCCTTCGTCATGCGACCAGCAAGATCCGTAAAGTGGAAGATCTTTCGTTGATTTCTTCTCTTGGATTTCGTGGCGAGGCGCTGTCGAGTATTGCTGCTGTTTCCCGTGTGGAACTGATCACAAAACCCCATGAACAGCTGATCGGAGTCCGCTATCAGATTGAGGGCGGTATGGAAAAGGGAATGGAGGAGATCGGTGCGCCGGACGGAACGACTTTCCTGATACGGGATCTGTTTTATAATACGCCTGCAAGGGCAAAATTTTTAAAGACACCGACTACAGAAGCCGGTTATATCAGCAGTTTTATCGAACAGCTGGCACTGTCGCATCCGCATATTTCTTTCAAATATATGCAAAACGGTCAGACGAAACTGCATACTTCCGGAAATAATAATCTGAAAGAAGCGATTTATCAGATCTACGGGAGAGATATTACCAGGGAACTGATTGAGATCCATACAAAAGACCGGGATGAGACGATCCGAATCGATGGATTTATCGGGAAACCGGTAATTTCCAGGGGAAACCGTAATTTTGAAAATTATTATGTCAATGGACGATATGTAAAGAGTAAGATCGTGACAAAAGCAGTGGAAGATGCTTATCATACGTTTATGATGCAGCATAAATATCCGTTTACCTGTCTTCATATTCAGATCAAAGGCTCTGATGTAGATGTCAATGTGCATCCAACCAAGATGGAAGTACGTTTTTCAGATCAGGAACTGATCTACCGACAGATTTATCAGACAATTATACAGGGTCTGCAGCACAAAGAACTGATTCCACAGGTGACGATTGGAAAAGACCGTTTGGCGGTACGTCCTGCGAACCGGGATAAAGCACCGGAACCTTTTGAGGTACAGCGCCGGCAGATCGAACAGCCGAGAGGATATCAGATGCAGCAGAAAGTGCAGCCGGAAGAGTTGAAAAACCGTGCGAAAGCGGCTAACCCGATAGCTGACAGGACAGTAGCAGCTTCCGGTGAAGAAACTCACAAAGAATCGGTTGTAAGGGAGCAGGGAACGGGATGTTACGGAGAAAAGCGTGAGACTGGATGCAGGAATGAGAACCCGGAGAAGCAGAATCCGAATTTGCTGGCAGAACAAGTCGTTTCAGACAGAAGAGACAATATAGCTGCTCCGGGTGTTCAGAAGGCTGAACAGATGGATCTTTTCGACGGAAAACTGCTAAGTCCGGAAGCAAAAAAACATCACAAGATCATCGGACAGGTTTTTGATACGTATTGGCTGGTACAGATGGAAGATAAATTGTATATCATTGACCAGCATGCAGCTCACGAAAAAGTGTTGTATGAACGAATCGTAAAAGAGATGAAAGAACGGAATGTAAGTTCACAGATCGTCAGCCCGCCGATCATCATTTCTCTGAATCTGGAAGAACAGGAGAAAATGAAAAAGTATCAGAATATTTTTAAAACCCTTGGGTTTGAGATTGAATCCTTTGGAGGAAGGGAATACAGTATCCGGGCAGTGCCGCAGAATCTGTTCGGAATGACAGAACAGGGATTTTTTATTGAAGTACTGGATCATCTGGAGGAGGATCCATCCTCAAAAACGCTGGATGTCCTTTCGGATCGGATGGCGACCATGGCGTGTAAGGCAGCGGTGAAGGGAAATCAGAAGTTATCGCTTCGGGAGACAGAAGCACTGATCGATGAACTGTTGCAGTTGGAGAATCCGTATAACTGTCCCCATGGCCGACCGACCATTATTTCCATGACCAAATACGAACTGGAAAAGAAATTTAAGCGGATTGTGTAGGTGAACAGAGTGAAGAAACCTTTGATTATATTAACAGGTCCTACTGCAGTAGGAAAAACAAGCCTTTCCATTGCACTGGCAAAAGCGGTGAACGGGGAAATTATCTCCGCGGATTCCATGCAGGTCTATCGTCATATGGATATCGGTTCCGCAAAGATCCGGCCGGAGGAGATGCAGGGAGTCCCCCATCATCTGGTGGACTGTCTGGAGCCGGATGAAGAATTTAATGTGGTACGGTTTCAACAGATGGCAAAAGAAGCCATGAAAGGAATCTATGACCGCGGGCGGATTCCTGTACTGGTGGGCGGTACCGGATTCTATATCCAGGCAGTAACCGGAGATATTGATTTCACTGTGCATGGAGAGGATACGACTTATCGGCAGATGCTGGAAGAAAAAGCAAAGACTGAGGGAGCGCAGGCGCTTCATGAGATGCTTGCTGCTGTGGATCCTGCATCTGCGGCGGCGATTCATGCAAACAATGTAAAACGGGTGATCCGTGCACTGGAATATTACCGGCAGACGGGAAAGCCGATTTCTCAGCATAATGAGGAGCAGCGCCAGAAAGAGTCCCCATATAATCTGGCGTATTTTGTGTTAAATGATGAAAGAACCCGTCTGTATGAACGAATCGATGCCAGAATTGACCAGATGCTTGCCGATGGATTGATCGATGAAGTGAAAACACTGAAAAAAATGGGCTATCATAAAGGAATGGTGTCCATGCAGGGACTGGGATATAAAGAAATTCTTTCTTATCTGGATGGTACCTGGTCGCTGGAAGAAGCGATTTATGTATTAAAACGGGATACCAGACATTTTGCCAAGCGGCAGATCACCTGGTTTAAGAGAGAACGTCAGGTGGAATGGTTTGACAAGCAGGATTTTGGGTATGATGCACAGGTGATTCTGGATGCCATGCTTGCTTCATTAAGAGAGAAAAAAATAATCAGGTGAGCGTGGAAAATTTCAAATAAATTATAAGATATGCATGAAAGGAAAAACAGAAAATTATGGATACGGCAATAACAAAAGAAATGTACAAAGAAATGGGAATTGATGGGAAAGTCTATTCTTTCGGACAGGAAATTGCTGAGAGTCTGAAACAACGATTTGAGGAGATCGATCGTGTGGCAGAGTATAATCAGTTGAAGGTGGTTCATGCCATGCAGCAGTGTCGTGCCAGTGAAGCCTGCCTGTATGCTTCTAGCGGTTACGGATATAACGATGTGGGAAGAGATACCCTCGAGGAGATTTACGCGGCTACCTTCCATACAGAATCCGCTCTGGTACGTCCACAGATTGCCTGCGGAACCCATGCGCTTGCTGTTGCACTGGCAGGTAACCTGCGTCCGGGAGATGAACTTCTCTCTCCTGTAGGAAAACCATATGATACTTTGGAAGAAGTGATCGGTATCCGGCCATCAAACGGTTCTCTGGCGGAGTACGGGGTTTCCTATCGACAGGTGGATCTGCTGGAAGATGGTTCTTTTGATTTTGAAAATATCAGAAAAGCAATCAATGAGAAAACAAAACTGGTAACTATCCAGCGTTCCAAGGGGTACCAGACCAGACCTACACTTTCTGTAGCAAGGATCGGACAGCTGATTGATTTTATAAAAGAGATCAAACAGGATGTGATCTGCATGGTGGATAACTGTTATGGTGAGTTTGTAGAAACGATAGAGCCTACAGATGTGGGAGCAGATCTGATAGTAGGTTCTCTGATCAAGAATCCAGGTGGCGGACTGGCTCCGATCGGTGGTTATATTGCAGGAAAAAAAGAATATGTAGACAACGCAGCATACCGCCTGACTTCTCCGGGACTTGGAAAAGAAGTAGGGGCAACACTGGGCGTAAATCAGTCTTTCTATCAGGGATTTTTCCTTGCACCAACAGTTACGGCAGCGGCTCTGAAAGGTGCAATTTTTGCAGCCAACGTGTATGAACGTCTTGGCTTTGCAGTAGTTCCGAACAGTACGGAGAGCCGCCACGATATCATTCAGGCAGTCACCTTCGGAGCACCGGAAAAAGTAATTGCTTTTTGTAAAGGCATCCAGGCAGCAGCGCCGATCGACAGCTATGTGGATCCTGAACCCTGGGCGATGCCGGGATATGACAGCGATGTGATCATGGCAGCAGGTGCATTCGTACAGGGATCTTCTATTGAACTGAGTGCGGACGGACCGATCAAGCCTCCGTATGCGGTATATTTTCAGGGCGGACTGACCTGGCAGCATGCAAAACTTGGTATTATGATGAGTTTGCAGAAACTATATGAAAAAGGACTGGTAGAACTTCCATGAAAAGAGTTGTGATCATAGGCGGTGGGGCTTCCGGAATGATGGCAGCGATCCAGGCCGCCCGGGCGGGAGCCGCGGTTACGCTTTTAGAACACAATGAGAAACCCGGGAAAAAGATTCTTGCAACAGGAAACGGACGATGTAATCTGACAAATCTTGTACAGGAACCTTCCCGATATCGGAGCAGCCAGCCGGATTTCCCATGGAAAATCATTACACAGTATCCATTAGAAGATACACTGGCATTCTTTTCGGAACTTGGGATCTATATAAAAGACCGGGGTGGCTGGGTATATCCGTACAGCGATCAGGCAGCAGGTGTTGCACAGGTTCTTGAGATGGAAGCAAGACATCAGAAAGTGAAGATAAAAACTACGGAAGAGGTGACAGATATTCTCCGGGAAGATGACCGGTATCTGGTGAAGACAGCTACCTGGCAGTATCCCTGTGACAGCGTGATCGTAGCCTGCGGAAGTCCGGCGTCGAATGTAGAGGGGAGCAGTGCAACAGGTTATGCACTGGCCGAAAAACTGGGACACGCAATAGTGAAACCGTTACCGTCGTTGTGTGGAATCCGTGGAAAAGACAATTATTATCCGAAATGGGCAGGAAGCCGGATGGATGGCCGCATCATTTTGGAAGTGAACGGAAAAATCATCGGACAGGAACAGGGAGAGATTTTATTTACGGAATATGGAATATCCGGAATCAGTGTTTTTCAGCTGAGCCGTTATGCAGTGCGTGGGGCTGCGGAAGGAAAAACAGCTGTTTATCATCTGGATCTGATGCCAAAGCTGACAAAAGAAGAACTCGTACAATATCTGGCAGACAGACAACGGCAGAATGGCACTTATAAGAATCCACAGGAATTACTGATCGGACTGCTTCCGAAGAAGATAATAGATGTTCTGGTAAAGAAAACTTATGAACCGGAAAAGATCGCAGAGAAATTAAAAGACTGGCAGATATCGGTAAAAGGAGCATACGCACTGCGACAGGCACAGATCTGTTCCGGAGGTGTGGATCCGGAAGAACTGACGGACCACTTAGAATCCCGTCTCTATCCGGGAGTTTATTTTGCCGGAGAAGTGATCGATGTGGATGGTCCATGTGGTGGATATAATCTACAGTGGGCATGGTCGAGCGGAGCAGTGGCCGGAAAAGCTGCGGCCAGGGAAGGGAAAATATTATGATTCGTATTTCACAGTTAAAATTGCCGGTGGATCATACTCCGGATGCACTGGAGAAGAAAATCTGTCAGCAGTTAAAGATAAAAAAAGAAGAGCTTTCTTCCTGGAAGATTGTACGCCGATCCCTGGATGCACGGAAAAAGCCGGACTTGAAATTTGTTTATGTGGTTGATGTGGATACCCCAAAGGAACGGAAAATCCTTCATCGCATGCAAAAGGTTAACGATAAAAATATTATGTTAACAAACAAAACGGAATATCAATTTCCTGCAGGAGGAACTGAGAAACTAAAACAGCCGCCGGTTGTCATCGGAAGTGGCCCGGCAGGATTGTTTTGCGCATGGGCACTCGCAAAAGCAGGACTTCGACCGGTTGTTTATGAGCGTGGAGAGAAAGCATCAGAACGAAAAAAAACGGTTGATCAGTACTGGAAAGACGGTATTCTGGATCCGAACAGCAATGTGCAGTTCGGTGAAGGGGGCGCCGGTACATTTTCGGATGGCAAATTGAATACTCTGGTAAAGGATCCGATGGGAAGACATAGAAAAGTATTGGAGATTTTTGTTCAGGGAGGCGCACCGGACCACATTTTATATGAACAGAAACCCCATCTTGGTACGGATCAGCTGATTGGTATCGTCACATCGTTGCGGGAACAGATTGAACAGATGGGTGGGAGATTCTGTTTTACAAAACAGGTAACAGATCTGGATATCTGCGATGGAAAGATCTGTCGGATCCAGCTGAACCGGAATGAGTGGATAGAAACACAGGTCTGTATTGCGGCTGTCGGACACAGTGCCAGAGATACCTTTTCTATGTTAAAAAGACATGGGATCTATATGGAAGCAAAATCGTTTGCGGTAGGTGTGCGTATCGAACATCCGCAGAAGATGATCAATCTGAGCCAATATGGACAACCGAAAGTAAAAGAACTTGGTGCTGCCAGCTATAAACTGACACATCAGCTGGAAAACGGAAGAGGAATCTATTCGTTCTGCATGTGCCCGGGTGGTTATGTAGTGGATGCTTCTTCTGAAAAAGGTTATCTTGCGGTCAACGGTATGAGTTATCAGGCACGGGACAGTCGGAATGCAAATAGTGCTATGATCGTAACGGTTTCACCGCAGGATTATGTGACGTATGGAAGGAAGTATCTGCAGCGGATGGGAGAAGATGCTCTTGCGGCTGAACTGGATCAGAATCCACTGGCGGGAATATTCTTTCAGCGGTATCTGGAGCAGAAAGCTTATCAGCTTCATGAAGGCAGGATTCCCGTACAGACCTATGGTGATTTTCATGAAAGAAAAGAGACAAAAGCTTTTGGTGAAGTTGAACCATGCATCCGTGGAAGATATGCTATGAGTAATCTGCGTGAGATCTTCCCGGATTTTCTGGCAGAATCGCTGGATCTTGGAATCGCTGCCTGTGGAAGAAAGATTCATGGATTTGACCGACCGGATGCAATCCTTTCCGGTGTGGAGAGCAGAACCTCTTCTCCGGTCCGGATCTCTCGAAACGAGCAGATGGAAAGTAATGTCCGGGGGTTTTATCCCTGTGGAGAAGGTGCCGGCTATGCCGGTGGGATTACTTCAGCTGCAATGGACGGTCTGCGGGTGGCCGAGGCTGTCTGTAAAAAATATTGCTTATAAATCAGGAATCTTGAATTCACAGAAAATTTATGATAAGATAAATCAAAGTCTGGCAAACAGACTTTCGCTCTCAGCCTGAAGAGATCCTGGCAAGGAGAGCTATTTATGAAATATTCACAACGTATTCAGGAACTTCCGCCGGACGAACGCCCATATGAAAAATGTCTTCATTCCGGACCGGAGAAGCTGACAGACAGCGAACTTCTGGCTGTTGTTCTACGATCCGGTACCCGTGGAAGCTCCTCTGTACAACTGGCCGATGAGGTTTTGCATCTTGGACAAAATGAACAGGGTCTGCTTGGAATCTATCATCTTTCCATGGAAGATCTGATGCAGATTCGGGGAATCGGCCAGGTAAAAGCCGTACAGATCAAATGTATTGGAGAACTATCCAAGCGGATTGCAACCAGAGAAGCCGGAAAACTTCTGGATTTTCACAGTCCGGACACAATTGCAGCGTATTATATGGAACGGATGCGGCACGAAGAGCAGGAGCAGATGATTTGTACGATGTTAAATACAAAAAATCAGTTTTTAGGTGACGAAGTGATCTCGAGAGGAACAGTTAATTCTTCTCTGGTATCGCCAAGAGATCTCATCCTTGCGGCCTTTCGTCACCGGGCTGTCTATATGATCCTGGTGCATAATCATCCCAGCGGTAATCCGGAACCAAGCAAAGACGATCTTCTTTTTACAAAAAGAGTATGGGAAGCCGGAGCACTGGTAGATATTCCACTTCTGGATCATATTGTGATAGGGGATCAGCAGTATTTCAGCTTTCGACAGGAGGGGTTGCTTTCCTGACAGAGATATTGCCGGAATATAGCGGTTCGGTGAAAGCGGTGAACCGTTATGTTGGGATATGCAAAACAGAAGGGATATGCATTTATGTTTAAAAACCATGTATATGGAATTGACCTGGGCAGTAATATGATCAAGATTTACTCTCAGAACAGTAATGAAATCTTAAAAGAGAAAAATATGATTGCCATTCGCAACAAAGATACTGTACTTGCCGTTGGAGATGAAGCATATGAAATATACGAAAAGAATCCGACAAATGTAAAGGTATCTTCTCCGATGCTCAATGGTATGATCGCAAACATCAGTCACTTGGAGATCATGCTTCAACTGCTGCTGGACAAGACCGGACGCAGCGTTGGGCGGCACCCGGTGATTTATTTTGCTGTTCCGGTAGATATGACAGAGATAGAAAAGCGTGCATATTACAGTATCGCTCATACCGGACAGCTCAGACAAAGTAAGGTACTTCTGGTGGAACGTCCGATTGCAGATGCACTGGCGCTTGGCATTCCGATCATGCGTACCAAGGGATCCATGATCGTAAACATTGGAGCAGCTACAACAGAGATTTCTGTTATTGCAGATACCCGTGTGATCATCAGTAAGGTGATACCCGTAGGCGGTGATCGTCTGACACAGGATATCCTGACAACGATCCGCAGAAAGCTTAATTTTTCTATCAGCGAATGTACAGCCGGAAGATTGAAAGTATCTCTTGCAAATCTGGAAAAAGATACGAAGGATGCGAGAAAAATCATCGGTATTGACTGTGTGAGCGGTTTGCCGAGAGAACGCGTGATTACTTCTCCGGCAGTAAATGAGGCGATCACTCCGGCGATTTGTGAGATCATCACAGAGATTCGGGCTTTTCTGGAGCGTATTCCACCGCAGATACATAAAGTGATCTTATCAGAAGGGATCTATCTTACCGGTGGCAGTACACATCTGCCATATATTGACAGGGTTCTGTCCAGGCAGATCGGCTGCCCGATCCTGCTGTCACATTATTATGAACTGTGTACGATCTATGGGCTGAAAGAAATTATCACCCACGATGCACTTCATCACTGGGCTTTCACTCCCAAAAAACAGAAATAAGGAGCTGTCATGAAAAAAAAGAACCAATATAAAATGAAAACAAAACATCTGATAACTATGATGACAATCCTGTGTCTCGGACTGATCGTCCTGTCTCTTTCAACCAGTTTTTCTTTTGCACCGGTGCGTAATGTCCTGGGTTATGTGATTGTTCCTTTTCAGAATGGGATTAATGAAGTGGGAAACTGGATGACGGATCAGAAAAACGGATTTCAGAGTATGAAAAAGCTGTCTGCGGAGAATGAAAAACTTCAGAAACAGGTGGATGAACTTCAGGCTAAAAACACCACACTGTCTCAGGACCAGGAAGAACTGGATCGTCTGAGAACATTGTATAACCTGGACACAGACTATTCGGAGTTTGAGAAAGTCGCTGCGCAGGTGATCGGAAAAGATACCGGTAACTGGTACAGCACGTTCCTGATCAACCGGGGAAGTTCAGATGGTATTGCGGTGGATATGAATGTTATCGCGGATGGTGGTCTGGTAGGAATCGTTACGGAAACCGGGGCACATTGGGCTACGGTTCGTTCGATCATTGATGACAGCAGTAATGTCAGCGCAACTGTCACATCCATTTCTCAGAACTGTATGGTAACGGGAGATCTGCAGATGATGGACGACGGTAAGATCCGTTTTATTCAGCTGACAGATAAAGAAGATCAGGTACAGGAGGGAGATAAAATCGTAACCTCTTCTGTCAGTAACAAATTTTTAAAAGGAATTCTGATCGGTTATATCAGCGAGGTTTCTACAGATGCCAATAAACTGACCAAAAGCGGTACGATCATTCCGGCAGTGGATTTTAATGATATTCAGGAAGTCCTGGTTATCAAGGAACTGAAGCAGCAGAAGACAGAGGATGTGACTTCGGAGGAATCACAGACACTAGATGACAGCACAACTCCGACACCGGATCCGACGCAGGATGCACAGGAGGATGAACAATGAGAAGAAAGCTGATTCTGGCGGTATTGATTCTGCTGGCATTTGTCTTACAGGGAACCGTGTTCCAGACACTGTCCATCGCTTCCATCGTTCCCAATCTGCTTTTGATCCTCACAGTATCGTTTGGATTTATGAGAGGAAAAAAGGAAGGAATGTTCGTAGGATTTTTCTGCGGTCTCCTGATTGATATTTTTTATGGAAGTATGATTGGCTTTTATGCGCTTATTTACATGTATATTGGATTTGGCAATGGCTTTCTGTATAAAATCTTTTTTGATGAAGATGTAAAAGTGCCAATGGTACTGGTTGCCGGCAGTGATATCGCATATGGAGTACTTGTATACGGATTGCAGTTTATGCTCCGTGGCCGGCTGGATTTTTTCAGCTATCTGCAGCATATTATTCTTCCGGAGATGGTATATACAGTACTGCTTACGGCAGTTTTATACCGACCGCTCTATCGATTAAACCGCTGGCTTACGGAAAATGAATGGGAGGGACCCAAGTTACCTTGATGAGACGACCAAAAAAAAGACATAAAAAATTTATTATTCCACGGACTACAGTGCTGATTTTTATCATCGCAGCTCTGAGTATGGTATTGATTCACCGCCTGTTTTCTCTGCAGATCATCCATGGACAGGAATATGCGGACAATTTCAGTATTATGACGACAAAAACGAGAACACTGAAAAGTACCCGAGGAAATATCTACGATCGAAACGGTCAGGTGCTTGCTTCCAACGAACTGTCCTATTCGATCACACTGGAAGACAGTGGTGACTATGCAAATAATACAGAAAAAAACCGCAGCCTGAATGGAGAAATCTACAAGATTATCCAGATTATCGAAAGCAACGGAGATTCTATCAGCAGTGATTTCCGTATTAGTGTCGACAGTTCCGGAAACTACAGTTATGATGTGGAAGGTACGACACTGTCACGTTTTAAAGCGGATGTGTATGGACACAGTTATATTGACGATCTGACAACAGAGGAGGCAAATGCTTCCGCTCAGCAGATGGTAGAAGATATGCTGAAACGATATGAAATTCCATATGATCACAGTGACTATAAGGCTTCGGAACTGAAAAAAGCGCAGGAAGCCGGTCTTCCGGAGCAGCTGACAAAAGAAGAGACATTGAAGATTATATCGGTAAGATATGCACTTTCCACAACCAGTTTTCGAAAATATATTCCGGTAACGATCGCAACCGATGCTTCTGAAAATACGGTAGCTGCGATCCAGGAAAACAAGAGTCTGCTGGAAGGTGTGGATGTACAGGAAGATTCCGTGCGTGTCTATACCGACAGTATTTATTTTGCACCGCTTCTTGGATATACCGGAAAGATTTCTTCGGACGAACTTGCAGATCTGCGGACAGAGAATCCGGATGCAGGTTACAGTACTACTTCTATTGTAGGAAAATCCGGTCTGGAGAAGGTTATGGAGTCGACGCTTCAGGGAAAAGACGGATCGGAAAAAGTATATGTAGATTATTACGGAAAAGTGTTACAGATCGGTGAAGATTCCAAAAAAGATCCGGTACAGGGCAATAATGTATATCTTACTATCGATAAAGATCTGCAGATTGCCTGCTACAAGGTGCTTGAACAGAAGATTGCCGGTGTGCTGGTAGCCAATATCCAGAACATCAAGACTTTCAAAGCAGATGAAAATACCGATGCATCCACGATCCCGATCCCAATCTATGATGTGTATTATGCGCTGTTAAATAATTCCGTAATCGATATCGATCATTTTACGGCAGCAGACGCCTCTGAGACTGAGCAGAAGATTGCGGCAGCACTGGAACGGAAGCAGGAAGAAATCTTCCAGAAAGTGGACGAACAGCTGACCGGAAGTGATACAAAACCATATAAAGACCTCAGCGAGGAGATGAAGGGATATGTCAGCTATATTGTCAATGATCTGCTGATGGACAAAACAGGTATTCTTTCTGAGACATCCATCGATAAGAATGATGAGATGTACAAGGCATGGACGAAAGATGAGACAATTTCTCTTCAGGAATATCTTACCTATGCGGCAAGCCAGAACTGGATCGATATTTCCAAGTTTTCAGATAAAAACACATATCTGGATTCCACAGAAGTATACCAGGAACTATCTGCATATATTTCAGATTATCTGTCTACGGATCAGGACTTCAGTAAGATGTTATACAAATATCTGCTTCTGGACGATGAAATTACAGGAAAGCAGCTGTGTACAGTACTGTATGAACAGGGAGTCCTTTCCACCGATGATGAGGACTATCAGAACTTCAAAGCCGGAAATCTTTCTGCGATGGATCTGATGCTTCATAAGATCAGTTCTCTGGAAATCACACCGGCGCAGCTGGCGCTGGATCCTTGTTCCGGTTCTGTTGTTATCACAGATCCGTCCACCGGAGAGACACTGGCATGTGTATCTTATCCGGGATATGATAATAATCGTCTTGCTAACAATATGGATACAGATTATTACAGAAAACTGAATAAAGATTTGTCTACACCATTTTATAATAAGGCGACACAGGAACGTACGGCACCAGGTTCTACATTTAAACCGGTAACAGCGATTGCCGGTCTGTCAGAAGGAGTTATTACAGATAATGACTACATTTACTGTGGCGGCCGATTTGATAAACTGCAGGGAGCACCACTGAACTGCTGGTTGCTGAGCGGACATGGTGCACTTTCTATCAGGGATGGTATTGCCAATTCCTGTAACGTATTTTTCAGTGAAACCGCTTATCGTCTTGGACAGAATGCAGAAGGAACATTTAATGATAATACAGCGATGCAGCAGCTGATTAAGTATGCGAATCTGCTTGGGCTGGATAAAAAGTCCGGGCTGGAGATTTCTGAAGCATCGCCACAGGTTTCCAACGAACTGCCAATCCCGTCCGCTATCGGACAGGGTACTCACAGTTATACCACGTCTCAGCTTGCCAGGTATGCAACGGTTCTGGCGAGCAGTGGTAATGTATATAATCTTTCACTGTTAGATAAATCAACAGATTCCGATGGAAATCTGATTGAAGATTATACTCCGGAAATGATTGATCATGTGGAACTGAGTCAGGGGATCTGGGATGATGTCCATGTCGGTATGGAAGGCGTTATCACCAAATCTAACTGGGGTATTTTCCAGGATCTGAACGTTACACTTGCAGGTAAAACCGGTACAGCACAGCAGAGTAAAAACCGTGCAAACCACAGTTTATTTATCGGTTATGCACCGGCAGATAAACCACAGATTGCGTGGGCAATCCGTATTGCAAACGGTTATGCGTCAACAAACTCCGAACTGGTGGCAAAGGATATTCTGAACTATTACTTCGGACTGAAAGATGAAACAGAGATTCTTACCGGACAGGCAAGTACAGCCAGCAATTCCAACGCAGGTACAGACTGATCGAGATGCAAAAGACAGACAATATGAACAAATATCAGGAGGATTGGATATGAGTGAAGTAATTGTTGTTACATCCGGGAAAGGCGGGGTCGGTAAGACGACAACTGCTGCCAATATCGGTACCGGACTTGCGGCACTGGATAAAAAAGTAGTTCTGGTAGATACAGATATCGGCCTTCGAAATCTGGATGTGGTACTGGGACTCGAAAACCGAATTGTGTATAATCTGGTAGATGTCATCGAAGGAAACTGCCGATTAAAACAGGCGCTGATCAGGGATAAACGGTATGCCAATCTGTTTTTGCTTCCATCTGCACAGACCAGAGATAAAACCTCTGTTACACCGGAGCAGATGAAAAAATTATGTGAGGAACTGAAAAAACAGTTTGATTACATCCTGTTGGACTGTCCGGCAGGAATTGAGCAGGGATTTCGGAATGCCATCGCCGGAGCTACCAAAGCTCTGGTAGTGACAACACCGGAGGTTTCAGCGATTCGTGATGCGGATCGGATCATTGGTCTTCTGGAAGCGGAGGATCTGAGAGATATCCGTTTGATTATCAATCGCCTCCGCATGGATATGGTAAAACGGGGAGATATGATGTCCGTGGAGGATGTGTCGGATATTCTGGCAGTACCTCTGATCGGTATCCTCCCTGATGACGAACAGGTTGTAATTGCTACGAATCAGGGAGAACCTCTGGCAGGCAAGCCAGGTCTGTGCGGACAGGCTTATCTCAATATCTGTCATCGGCTTCTTGGTGAAGAAGTCCCCTTCCAGGATCTCGATGTGAAAAAAGGAATTTTGGGACGATTGTTTGGCAGATAGGAGGGAAGCAATGAGTATCTTCGGCAAAAAACGGAAAGCCTCTGGCACCATTGCAAAAGACAGACTCAAACTGCTTCTCATATCGGATCGGGTGAGCTGCTCACCTCAGACGATGCAGATGTTAAAAAACGATATGATAAAAGCTGCGGGAAAATACATACCTGTTGATGCAGGAAAGGTGACAATCTGTTTTCATCAGTCACCACCCGTTCTCACAGCAGATATACCGTTAAAATCCAGAAAGGATACAGGATCTTAACATGTTTAAACTTTACAGATTGAAAAATTATAATTTCCGGCTGATCATCTGGCTTCTGATGATCAGCGGAATCGGAGTGCTGCTGGTGGGAAGTGCAAAAGCTTCTCTGCAGTCGAGACAGCTGATCGGTGTGATTCTTGGCCTCGTGGTGATGGTTGTAGTTTCTTTGATGGACTACAGCTGGCTGTTGAATTTTTACTGGATCATCTACGGGGTAAACATTATAATGCTGCTGATCGTTCGGTTCTTTGGGGATTCTGCAGGTGGTGCTACCCGATGGTTGGATCTTGGCTTTATACGTTTTCAGCCGACCGAACTTTCGAAGATCTTGCTGATCATGTTTTTTGCCCGGTTTCTGATGGATCACGAAGATACCCTGAATACCTGTAAGACTATTCTGGCTTCCGTAGTGCTCCTTGCAGTGCCGTTGGTTTTAATAAAGATTCAGCCGGATCTGAAAAACACGATCACTGTTACGATTATATTCTGTCTGATGATGTATGTGGCAGGACTGAGTTATAAGATCATTGGTGGTATTCTGGGAGTTGCCATTCCGCTGGTTATTGTGGCATTCATTCTGATCACACAGACAGATATCAAGATTATTGACTCCTATCAGAAAGACAGAATCATGTCCTGGATGTATCCGGAAGACGAGACCTATAAAGATGATGTTATCCAGCAGCAAAATTCAATTACAGCTATTGGTTCCGGTGAACTTACCGGAAAAGGATATAATAACAATAAAGTTTCCTCTGCAAATAAAGGAAATTTTGTTACTCAGATTCAGACAGACTTTATCTTTGCGGTTGCAGGTGAAGAACTTGGGTTCATCGGAAGCGTTTTTATCATATTACTCTTGTTCCTCATTGTGGTTGAATGTATAATTACAAGCAGAAAGGCCAAGGACCTGTCCGGTAAGATTATATGTTGCGGCGTAGCAGGCGTCGTCGGCTTCCAGAGTTTTCTGAACATCTGTGTAGCCACTGGCGTTCTTCCAAACACAGGAACACCGCTTCCCTTTGTAAGTTATGGTCTGACATCTCTGGTCAGTCTGTATATTGGTATGGGTCTGGTATTAAACGTAGGTTTGCAAAACAGAAGATATTTGGGAGGAGAAAAAAATGAACATTGGCTTCATCGCACACGAATCTAAGAAAAAACTGCTTCAGAATTTTTGTATTGCATACAGAGGAATCCTCAGCAAGCATCAGCTTTATGCCACCGGGACATCCGGGCGTCTGATTGAGGAGGCTACGAATCTGGACGTCCATAAACTTCATGCGGGACATGTGGGCGGCGAACAGCAGATGGCATCTATGATTGAACAGAATCAGATGGATCTGGTGATTTTCCTTTGCGGCCATATCAGGAGAAAAAGCATGAACCGGATGCATATAAGATTTTCCGTTTATGTGATACACATATTATACCGCTGGCAACAAATCTTGCCACAGCGGAACTTCTGATCAAATCCCTGGAAAGAGGAGAACTTGACTGGCGTGAAATGTATAAAAAATAGAAAACGATTATTGAAACCTATCAAAAAAAAGTATCGGGATACGCTGATTCTTACAGGGATTCTGATTCTGTTTTTTGGTGTGGGAATTACCGCACTCATACTTCTCCGCCGCTCTTCACAGCTGGATATGACTTCAGCTTATTCGGTAAAAGAAGAGATGTACGGTACACATGGTGCAGAAATCAGTACACAGAAAGCCGATTCCTTTGCCTCGTCATATGCAGTTTCCTCCGGAAATATGAGTCTGGAAGGTGTTGCGATCAGTGATACGACAAAAGCCGGTCTTTTCGATCTGGATCATGAATCTGTGATGTTTGCTCAGAATATTCATGAAAAATCATATCCGGCGAGTATCACAAAAATTATGACAGCGATTCTGGCATTTAAGCATGGGAATATGGACGACATAGTGACAATTCCGGCAGAGGCTCTGAACCAGGAATCCGGTTCCACAGAGATTGGCTTTCAGGAAGGAGATCAGGTAACACTGGATGAACTTCTTCATGGTCTGCTGATCTATTCCGGGAATGATGCTGCGGTTGCTATAGCACAGCATATCGGCGGAAGCGTGGATCAGTTTGTGGAAATGATGAATCAGGAAGCACTGGAGCTTGGTGCAACCAATACACATTTTGCCAATCCTTCAGGACTGCAGGATGAAAATCATTATACAACAGTATACGATATTTATCTGATGTTACAGGAAGCGATGACGTATCCACATTTTCTGGAGATTGCACAGCTTAGTTCTTATAATCTTACCTGTAACAGAGGTGAGCAGGAAGTAACTTTTCATCTGGATGCTACCGATCAGTATCTGACCCGTCAGGTGACGGCACCGAAGAATGTGACGGTGCTTGGCGGTAAGACCGGTACAACATCAGATGCAGGCTCCTGTCTGGCACTGTTGAGCCAGAATGCCTATGGGGAACCGTATATTTCTATTGTTCTTCGCGCGGCAAATAAGACGAATCTGTACACGTATATGAATCAGTTGCTTTCTGCGATCAATCAGTAGAATCAGCTGATTTTCAAAAATATCAGAAACAGGAAAGAAATGCACCAGGCGTTGTGCGTTTATTTCCTGTTTTTTTTGAAATTTTTCAGATTTTTTCAAATTTACCATTGTATTTCTTGGTGAAATATTCTATAATTACAACAACAGAACAGTACTTTTTGGTAATATATACCAGAAATCAAAGGAGGAAACTGCTATGGTTCAATTAATTGTAGGCAAAAAAGGTAAAGGAAAAACTAAGCAGCTTTTAGATAAAGTGAACGGAGCCATTAAAGCTGCTGAAGGTAACATTGTATATCTGGATAAAAGTTCCAAACATATGTATGAACTGAACAATAAAATTCGTCTGATCGATGTATCCGGATATCCGATTAAAAATGCAGATGAATTCATCGGTTTTGTATGTGGTATTGTATCTCAGGATCATGATCTTCAGGAAATGTATCTGGACAGCTTCCTGAAAAATGCAAAATTGGAAGGAAAAGATATTACCGATGCACTGCATCAGTTAAAAGATATTTCCGAGGCATATAAAATTAATTTTGTATTAAGTGTTTCCATGGATAAAGAAGAATTACCTGCTGAATTTCAGGATGATATCATCATTGCCTTGTAAAACTGTAGCGGATGAAAAGAGGGTTGCCTGTTGGCGACCCTCTTTTCATGTTTTACGCGAGTAACGAGCCAAAGTCCGTGCATGCACGCGACCCTGGCGACTGCCGCGATAACTATGAGAAACTCGCGGAACGTGTTTTTCATAGTTATCCGCAGCTTACGGGTTAGTGTCGGCGAGACGACTGAAAAAGGTGCAAAGGTACAGACCGCTTAATCCAACCAGGATATAGATGATCCTGGAAAGCCAGGATAAATTGCCGAATAAGAAAGCAACCAGATCGAATTTGAACAGTCCTACCAGCCCCCAGTTAATTGCGCCTGTGATTGTCAGTATCAGTGCTGTATAATCCAAACCTTTCATCTTAATTTGATCAACCTCCTGTTTTTTTCGTTATCTCCAGTATTTCCACGATTTCACAGAATATGCATATTTTTTTCCTTGTGTATTCGTCAGAGGGATGATAGAATAATTTTATATGAGTATAAGTCAGAAAAACGAAGGGGAGTGTTTTCATGACTACAAAAAGGAAAAATAAAATATCCGGATGGTTTCGTAAGATCCCGTTAAATATAGGGACCTTTATCTTTGGGGCACTTTTTGTGTATATGGTAATTACGGTCATTCTGTATCTTACTGCAGATCATATTCAGTCCTATCAGGTGACCGCAGGTCCCTTATCCAATAATAAGACATATACAGCACTGGCAATCCGTGAAGAATCTGTGGTAAATACGAATGCCGCCGGTTATATTACCTATTATGCAAGAGAGAACAGTAAAGTTGGAAAATCCGGAGCAGTCTATACTCTGGGGGACACTCCGGCACAGGCTGCAGTCAATGAACTGACCGAACAGGATTATGCCGGAATCCGCTCTTCCATTGCAGGATTTGCCTCCACATATGACAGTGACAACTTTTATGATGTTTATAATTACAAATACGAGCTGGAGGGATCTATTCTCCAGTACAGTGGTCTTCAGACGGATGACTCCACGGAAACTACGCAGACGGCCAATGGACAGACAATTTACCGGGCAGCACAGGATGGTATCGTTGTTTATGCAGTGGATGGCTACGAAGGGATTACAGCAGATCAGCTGACGTCAGATCTTTTCAGTAAGAAAAACTATCAGATTACCAATCTTCAGAAAGAACGAAAGGTATCCTCCGGGGATCCTGTGTATAAACTGATAACCAGTGAGACCTGGTCAGTAGTGATACCGCTGAGCACAGATCAGATTGTTTCACTGGCAGAAAAAAAGACGATCCGAGTGAAGTTTTTAAAAGATGATGCCACGCAGACAGGTTTACTGACCATTGTTACCGGTGAAGACGGCAATTATTACGGCAAGATCACATTCAGCCGTGGAATGATTCGCTATAGTGGTGATCGCTTTCTGAATATTGAATTGGTAACAAACACACAGACAGGATTAAAGATTCCGCTCAGTTCCATTGTGAAAAAGAACTTTTATGTGATTCCGAAAGAATACATTGCTACTGATGAAGAAGATGGTAATGCCGGCTTCTACCGAAAGGTTACCAGAAGGGGAAAAGATGATTCCTCTGAATTTGTCAAGGCTACGATTTATCAGGAAGACGATGATTACTATTATGTGGATATGGATACTTTTCAGGACGGAGATGTGATTTTGAAGCCTGACAGCCAGTCTGTTTATGAAATAAAAGAAAAGAAAGCATTAGAAGGTGTGTATTGTATTAATAAAGGCTATGCTGTTTTCAGGAAAATCGTCATGATTGAACAAAATGATGAATATTGTATAGTTGAGACAGGTACCACCTATGGACTTTCCCAGTTTGATTACATTGTCAGAAACGGAAATACCGTGAAAGAAGACGATATTCTGTTTAAATAAAGACTTACAAAGGAGAATAATGTATGGTAGCAGAACAGTTACAGAACGTACGAGCTGAGATCAGAAAAGCCTGTGAAAAAAGCGGTCGGAATCCGGAAGAAGTAACTCTGATCGCAGTCAGTAAGACAAAACCGATTTCCATGATTCGGGAGGCGATGGATGCAGGACAGACGATCTTCGGAGAAAATAAGGTACAGGAACTTTGCACCAAATACGAAGAACTTCCGAAAAATCTCGAATGGCATCTGATCGGGCACCTGCAGAGGAATAAAGTAAAATATATTGCAGACAAAGCAGCACTGATTCATTCTGTGGATTCTCTGCGTCTGGCAGAAACAATCAACCATGAGGGAGAAAAGATTCAGAGAGTGATTCCTGTCCTGATTGAAGTGAATGTTGCGCAGGAGGAAACAAAGTTTGGAGTATCAGTGGAAGAAACCATGTCTTTGATTGAGGAGATCTGTAAGCTTCCGTATGTGCAGATTCAGGGACTGATGACAATTGCTCCATATGTACCGAATCCTGAAGAAAATCGGCCTGTTTTCCGAAAATTGAAACAATTAAGTGTTGACATAAGCAGTAAAAACATGAATAATGTACATATGGATATTCTGAGTATGGGTATGACGAACGATTATCAGGTAGCTGTTGAAGAAGGTGCCACTATGGTTCGTGTTGGTACCGGTATTTTTGGTGAGAGAGATTATTCCAAAACAAAATAGATAGGAGATAAAAAATGAGCGTTTTAGATAAGTTTTTAGATGCCATCCGTTTAAATGATGATTTTGACGATGATGATGAATTCTTCGATGATGAAGATCTGGAAGCCCTTGACGAGGAAAAACCGAAACATCGTTTCTTTAAAAAACTGGATGACGATGATGATGAAGATGAAGAAGTTGAATATGTAAAACCGGAGAAAAAAGTGGCACCAAAGCAGACAAAAGCTCCGAAACAGACTGTAAAGCAGGCAACTCCGTCTGCATCCAGCAAGATCACTCCGATGAGAAAGAAAAACAGCGGAAATGGCACGATGGAAGTCTGTGTGATCAAACCTTCTTCCATGGAAGACACCAGAGAGATCGCAGATACTCTGATTGACCGTTGTACTGTAGTACTGAATCTGGAAGGTATTGATGTAGATGTGGCGCAGAGAATCATAGATTTTTCTTCCGGTGCATGCTATTCTATCGCAGGAAGTCTGCAGAAGATTTCCAGTTATATTTTTATCCTGACACCAGCCAATGTGGAAATTTCCGGTGATTTCCAGGAAATATTAAGCGGCGCTTTTGACGTTCCTTCTGTTCGGACAAACTTCTAAGATGAAAGAACAGGAAGTACAGTTCAGAAAGCGGCTGGCAGATCTGGCAAGAACAGCCTATTATCGGGAGATTCCTGTGTTTACGGATTTTCTGGATTTGAATGAACTTCATATGGTACATAGCTTTCGACCGGAGGAAGCGGGTGTTATGATCCGTACCTTCGGTGGCTATGAAGAAGCAGAGCGTCAGATAGCAGCATTTCTTCCTGATGCTCTTTCTTATGATTATGGGGAAAATGAAGAGCTTTTTCTTTCAATGTATCCGATTCGGTGTATCCGTATCTCGCCTTGTTCCGGAAAATTCAGTGAGGCGCTTACTCATCGGGATTATCTGGGTGCCCTGATTCATCTGGGAATCGAACGCTCCAGACTTGGGGATGTAGTGATCAAGGGCCAGGATGCGTATGTATTCTGCCATGCACAGATGGAAGAATTTCTTATGCAGAACATTACCAGAATCCGGCATACAACAGTGAAAGTGTCCGCTGTTGAGAATCCGGACGACCTTCCGAAACCACAGTTTCAGGAGATCCACGGAACAGTCAGTTCAGTACGGTTGGATGCGATGATTGCTCTGGCATTTTCGTCATCCAGAAGTAGTATGCTGGGATTGATCGAGGGTGGAAAAGTTTTTGTCAATGGTAAAATGGTTGTATCTAACGGACATCCTTTAAAACCGGAAGATATTGTGTCGGTTCGTGGATATGGAAAGTTCCGCTATGACGGAATGGCGGGAACAACAAAAAAAGGACGGTGCAGTGTTACCGTACAGAAATATATATAACGTGTTCTCAAATACGATCCTGCATTTCTACAAAAATAAAACAGGATGATTATTTTGGAGGAGAATTTTATGAGCAAACAATTACGCGTATACAGAGAAGGCGCAAAGACAGAATTTGATTACCAGATTCTCTGGGAAGAAGATTTTACAAAACTGGCGGATGCAGTTAAGAAACTGGAGCTTTCCTGTGGCAAGATCTGCATTGTAGCAGATGATACAGTGGGAAAGCTGTATGGGAAAGAAGTACAGAAGGCACTGGAAGAACTGGATGTAACGGTTGATTTGTATACTTTCCCGGCGGGAGAAGCTTCTAAAAATCTGGATACAGTAAAAGAGCTGTACGCGTTTCTGATCGAACATCACTATACAAGAAAAGATGTACTGGCAGCACTTGGCGGAGGCGTTACCGGAGATCTTACCGGATATGCTGCTGCCACCTATCTGCGTGGTATTGACTTTATCCAGATTCCAACGACTCTTCTGGCTCAGGTAGACAGCAGTGTAGGTGGAAAAACAGGTGTGGATTTTGCACAGTATAAAAATATGGTAGGTGCATTCCATCAGCCGCGGCTCGTCTATATGAATCTGAATACGCTGAAAACTCTTCCGGAAGATCAGTTTTCCAGTGGCATGGGAGAAGTGTTGAAATCAGGTCTGATTCGTGATGCCAGATTTTATGAGTGGACGATTAATCATATGTCGGAGATTCAGGAACGAATCTATCCGGTTCTTGTGAAAATGGTTCGCAAATGTTGCGAGATCAAGGCTGCTGTCGTGGAAAGTGATCCGACGGAACAGGGAGAACGTGCACTGTTGAATCTTGGACATACAGTGGGTCATGCAGTGGAAAAACTGAAGAACTTTGAACTTCTTCATGGCCAGTGTGTGGCACTTGGAACCATTGCCGCTGCCTATATCTCTTTCAAAAGAGGCTGTCTGTCGACAGAGGAATTCTACGAGATCCGTGATATGAACGTGGGATTTGATCTTCCGATTTTCTTTAACGGTCTGGATAATGAAGCTGTATTGCAGACGACAAAGTCGGATAAAAAGATGGATAACGGAAGGATTAAGTTTATTCTTCTCAAAAAGATCGGACAGGCATACATCGATAAAACAGTTACAGACGAAGAAATTCTGGATGCGATTCAGTTTATTAACGGAGATATGATCGAAGGAGAATAAGGGATGGTGAAAAATAAGAAAACCATACAGTTTATCGGAGTGGACTGTATTCTTATGGTGATTCTGACACTTCTGGATCAATGGACCAAAAGTCTCGTTGTGCATCACCTGAAAGATCAGAGTGATATTATACTGATCCCGGGAATTTTCCGGTTGCATTATCTGGAAAACCGTGGAGCTGCGTTCGGCATTCTGCAGAACCAGAGAATTATTTTTGTGATTCTGACGATTATCTATCTGGCTGCAGTATTCTGGTTTTTGCATCGTTGCCCGAAAACCGGACGTTATACATTGTTGCATATTATAGCATCAGTTCTGACAGCGGGAGCCCTGGGGAACTTTATAGATCGGCTCCGCCTGGGATATGTGGTGGATTTTTTCTATTTTTCACTGATTAATTTCCCGGTATTCAATGTAGCGGATATTTTTGTGGTAATTTCTTTTATTGGTATTGCAGTAAGCATTTTATTCATATATAAAGATGACGAATTTGAGTTCTTAAGCATCAGAAAAAAGGAGTCTAAGGCATAGTGGAAATCTATACGTTTACACCGGATGAGGAACAGAAAAATTTAAGAATAGATAAATTTCTTTCTGAACAGCTGCCGGATCAGTCGCGATCCTATTTACAGAAATTATTGAAAGAAGGAAATGTGACAGTCAATGAAAAAACGGTAAAGGCAAATTATAAAGTACAGCTTTCCGATACAGTGAAGCTGGAACTTCCGGAGCCGGAGTGTCCGGACATTCTTCCGGAAGATATTCCACTAGATATTTTGTATGAAGATGAAGATGTGCTGATCATCAATAAACCCAAAGGGATGGTAGTTCATCCAAGTGCCGGACATTATACCCATACCGTGGTAAATGCAGTAATGTTTCACTGCAAGGAACATCTTTCCGGAATTAATGGAGTGATGCGTCCGGGTATCGTGCACAGGATCGATATGGATACAACGGGTGCTATTGTAATCTGTAAAAATGATATGGCACATCAGAGTCTGGCAGATCAGCTGAAAGAGCATTCAATCACCAGAAAATACCGCGCCCTGGTACATGGAAATCTGAAAGAAGATGAAGGAACAGTAGAAGGGCCTATTGGCCGTCATGCCACGGATCGGAAAAGGATGGCAATCAATTACAAAAACGGAAAACCTGCAGTAACGCACTATAAGGTGCTGGAACGTTTTGGTGCATACACTTTTATTGAGTGCCAGCTGGAGACCGGGCGCACTCATCAGATTCGCGTGCATATGGCAAGCATCGGTCATCCACTTGTGGGAGATATTACCTATGGGCCGGCGAAGTGTCCGTTCAAACACCTGCAAGGGCAGTGCCTTCATGCCATGGTTTTAGGGTTTGTTCATCCTCGGACGAATGAATATATTGAATTCTCAGCCCCATTACCAGAATATTTCACTGATTTGTTAGAAAATTTAAGAAAATAGGTACTGTACAATTGATTTGTTTTATTTTATAATAATTATAATAAATTAAAAGAACGGGAGGGGTTGCTATGAAGACCAATACCATTATTACAATAGGTCGTCAGTACGGAAGTGCCGGACATCAAATTGGAAGAGTCCTTGCAGAAGAGTTAGGTATCAAGTGTTACGATAAAGAGTTACTGGAACGTGCAGCAAAGGAAAGTGGACTTTGCGAAGAACTTTTTGAGAATCATGATGAAAAACCAACCAATAGTTTTCTGTATTCTCTGGTTATGGATACATACTCTTTTGGTTATACTTCATCTGCATTCTCTGATATGCCAATTAATCAGAAAGTTTTCCTGGCTCAGTTTGAAACTATCAAGAAAATCGCAGCTGAGGGACCTTGTATCATGATCGGTCGTTGCGCGGATTATGCACTGGCAGATTTTGATAACTGTTTCAGCGTATTTTTCCACGCGGATCTGCAGACGCGTATTCGAAGAATTGCAAAAATTTATGATCTGACAGATGCAAAAGCAAAAGATCGTATCATCAAAACAGATAAAAAACGTTCCAGCTATTACAATTACTACACCAGCAAACGTTGGGGTGATGCAGATTCCTATGATCTGTGTATCGACAGTGGTAAAATGGGAATAGATGGCTCTGTAGAACTGGTGTTAAATGCAATTCAGCTGAAAGAAAAGGGATATAAAACAGCTATTTACTAAATTTTATGTAACTGTTCAGTACCTTCACAGTTACAATTTTATTATACTGTCTGAAGCTGTATATTGTGTAGTATAATAAATAAGCCCGCATAACAGGTGAGAGGATCTGTTATGTGGGCTTGTTTCTTACACATATATGTAAATCAGCGGATTTTTGGTGTCCAGTCAGGAATGTTGCCGTTTACAATTGCAGAAAACATCCGCTCTTTTACACCGGGATTCTCCTGATTCAGTTTTCGGAGCAGATCTTTTACATACTGTCGTTTTGTATATCCGTCTGCCGGACAGGGGCTTTTTACGACAGGAAGCTGATATTTGTTACAGAAGCCTTTCACATCTGCTTCATATACATACATCAGCGGGCGGATCACCGTAAGGTCGGTGCGGTCAAGATGGGTGATCGGAGGAAAAGAATAAAAATGCCCTTCGTAGATCAGAGACATCATCATGGTTTCTACAATATCATCCTTGTGATGGGCATAAGCTATTTTATTGCAGCCCAGTTTTTTTATCGTGTCGTTTAAAGCACCTTTGCGCATTTTTGCGCACAGGGAGCATGGATTCTTTTCGTTCCTTTCATCAAACACGATCCGGGCTATTTCGGTTTTTACCACGGTATAGGGAACTTTCATGGTTTCGCACAGGGAGTGAATGCCTGACACATCAAAATCAGGATGCCCCAGATCAACCGTAATTGCCTCCAGATCGAATTTTTTCGGATAGTAGCGTTGTAGTCCATGGAGTGCGTATAAAAGCGTTAAACTGTCCTTTCCGCCCGATATACCGATAGCAATTCTATCCCCGTCCTGAATCATGTTGTAATCATCGATAGCGCGTCTTGTATAACTCATTAATTGTTGCAGTTTCATTGTATGGTTCCTCCAATTATAAAATATCAGAATAATTGTATAAATCAGAATAAATTTGTAAATTCTTTGAATAACATAAATTTACAGTTATTTAAGTATATCAAATAAAGACTTTACAGAAAAGTCATAAATAGTTAATACATAGATTTTATTCTGTGCTATAATAGATAATATGTGTTTATTAACAGAAAACTCGTGGAGGCGTTCAGATGAAAAACTTCTTGGGAAAGAAATATGTCCAGATTGGAATCACAGCATTTTGCGTTATAGCTGCCAGTATGTTATTTTACTTTGGTATCTTTCATACGGCATCAATTGCCAGGGGATTGAATACGATTTATACCATCCTTACTCCAATTGTATATGCAGCAGCAATATCATATGTTCTATGGCCGGTTATCCGCTTTATGGAGCGCAGTGTGGTTTATCGGATCTGTGAGAAAAAAAACTGGAATCCAATTCATAAAGTACGCCATGCGATTCGGATGATTTGTGTTATTATTACATTATTGTTGTTTTTACTGGGAATCTATGGTTTGTTATCTATGCTGATCCCGGAACTGATCAACAGTATCACAAACATTATCGACAATTTGCCACGATACATTAATAATATAGAAAAATGGCTGACGAATCTTCTGAAAAATTATCCGGATCTTGAAGAAAACTCCAGTATGATTTTCTCAGCCGTAACATCTAAAGCGGAAACCTGGCTGACGGATGATCTTCTGCCTAAAATAAATCTTCTGGTCGCAAGCTTTTCTACAGGATTCCTGGGGGTTCTGGTATTCTTGAAAAATTTTCTGATCGGTGCCATGATATCTATTTATCTGTTGTACGGTAAAGAATCTTACGTTGCGCAGGGAAAGCGGTTGCTGTACTGCCTGTTCAGTACCAGAACAACAAATAATATCATTCGTGACCTTCAGTATGTAGATAAGACCTTCGGTGGATTTATCATTGGAAAAGTGTTAGATTCATTTATTATTGGAATTTTGTGCTATATAGGTACAACGATTCTGAATTTGCCATATGCATTGCTTGTCAGTGTTATTGTGGGCGTGACGAACGTAATTCCGTTCTTTGGTCCATATATTGGTGCTGTGCCGAGTGCACTGCTGATTTTGCTGGTTAATCCGATCCAATGTGTTTACTTTGTTATTTTTATCCTGCTCTTGCAGCAGTTTGACGGAAATTTTCTTGGACCGAAGATTCTTGGTGGTTCCACAGGACTTTCAAGTTTTATGGTTATAGTTGCTATTCTTGTAGGAGGTGGATTTTTCGGCATTTTCGGTATGTTTGTCGGAGTTCCTGCCTGTGCGGTGATCTGTACAGTAATCCGCAATGGTATACAGAATCGTCTGACTAAGAAGTGTATGCCGATTGATCTGGAAAGTTATCAGAATATCGATCATCTGGATGCAGAAACGCTGAAACCGGTGGCACCATCTGCAGAGAAACCGGGAAGTGACAGTGTATTTAAAAGTTATCGTAAAATTCGGACAAAAGCAAATGTCGATAATGAAGTGGATACAGAGGATCACAAAACGACGGAATAAAGGATATACAGAAGGAGAAAGAGTCATGAAGCTTGTAATACAAAGATGTCAGGAAGCCAGTGTTTCCGTGAATGGAAAAACAGTAGGGGCGATTGAAAAGGGATTGATGGTGCTGATAGGTGTCGGGAAAGAGGATACTACAGAAGTGGTGGATAAATATCTGAAAAAACTATTACAGTTACGGATCTTTGAAGATGAGAACGGCAAGACAAATCGTTCTCTGATGGATATAGGCGGACAACTTTTGTTGGTATCTCAGTTTACTTTATACGCAAATTGCAGACATGGGAACCGGCCAAGTTTTACAGATGCCGGAGATCCGCAAAGGGCAGAACAGTTATATGAATATATGATCGAAAAAGCAAAAGAACAGGTGCCTGTAGTAGAAACGGGGATTTTTGGAGCAGATATGAAAGTATCTTTGATAAATGATGGTCCGTTTACGATACTTTTGGATGATGCTGCATTTGCATAAAAAACAGGAAGAAAAGAAATATAATGGATGAAAAATAATTAAGTACAACAGCTGATGCAGGGCTTGTGTGGGACATTGATGGTTTTGAGTAAAAATGAAGATATAAAAAATGGGCAGAGCCAAATAGCCGGTCACTGTCCATTTTTGTTATATTGCATATGTACTTATTGCTTCTGTGGCGGTTCTTCCCGTAATCTCAATGCAGAAGCAGCTTTCCGACGCTGTTCATCTCCAACAGAGGCATAGTGCTTACGAGTTGTATTTACGTCTTTATGGCCTAATACATCGGCAACCAGATAGATATCTCCAGTTTCCCGGTATAGGGCGGTACCGTAAGTACTTCGCAGTTTGTGAGGGGTGATTTTCTTGGTAGATGTAATATGCTGTGCGTATTTTTTTACCAGATTTTCCACCGCCTGAACACCCATTCGTTTCCTCTGAATAGAATAGAAGAGAGCATGCTCATGACCGGCTACCGGAGTGACTGTCTCACGTACTTCAAGGTAATCCAGCAATGCTTTTTCTACTTCTTCACCAAAATATACGAACATTTCGTTTCCGCCTTTTCGTGTGACTTTTACCGCATCATTTTTGAAATCAAGATCTTCGACATCCAGACCGACACATTCTGACACACGGATTCCGGTTCCAAGCAGGAGAGTGATCAGGGCGAGATCACGGGTTTTTGTTTTTTCGTAGTAAGCTTTTTTCTGTCCGGAAAGTTGATCCCCGGCATGCTCGATATAATCCAGAAGCATGGCAACTTCATCGGTATCCAGTCGGACAATAGCTTTTTCATGAAGTTTTGGCATGGTGATCAAGGCAGGAGGATTCGTTTTGATCATTTCGTGTTTAAAGTAATAATTGTAGAAGCTGCGTAACGTCGAAATTTTGCGTTTTAAGCCAGTTTCGCCGTTAGTAAGATATGTATCTTGATTATCTTTGTAAACCTTCAAATATTCCATAAATTCCTCGATGTCGAGAGCCTGCACCTGGTCCAGAACATCGATGGTCAGATCTGTGATTTTTTTATCCTTAAACAGTGGATTTTCGTTCACAAGGAACTGAAAGAAAATCCGGATGTCGTACGCATAAGAAATTCTGGTTTTTGTGGTTGTTGTTGAATCAATGGCACGGAAATAATCCCTGGAAAATTCCGGAAGAGTACGAAGAACTTCACGAAGTTTTAAAATGTTTTCCATATCAGTTTGCTCATGATAAGTAACTCGATCCATAATAAAAATCCTTTCTGAATAGTATATAAAAAATAAGCCTTTGAAAGAATTTTAGCACAAGAAAAGAGCCTTGTCAATCTGTACGACAAACAACAGTTTTTCAAATAGATTGACACAGAAAACATAATTAGGTTTAGATATTTATAAATGAACTTCTGTCATATTGTGATCTACGGCATTCAGAAATGTGTTAAATATATCTTTTGTTTTTAAACGTAAACTGGATGTATTGATGCATGGATGACATCCCAGGTATTCTTCTTTCAGTACATCGCTGTCGACTAACAGACGAACCCGATGATCAGTGTCATTCATTAATCCTAGGATGCTCACAGAGCCGGGAGTCACATCCAGAAATTCTTCCATATAGTCCGCAGTTCCAAAGGATAACCGGGAACTACCAATCTGCGCAGATAAATCCTTTGTTTTGAATATTTTCTCTCCCGGAATCAATAACAGATAAAAATCGGTTTTTTGACGGTTGCATAAAAACAGGTTTTTACATGTTGCGGCTTTCAGAACCTTATCGATTTCTTCACACACATCCATATGCATCGCCGGTTCGTGATCCACGCGGTCATATTCGATATGTAATAGATCCAGTAATTCATATACTTTTTGCTCTTTTTTCAGACGTTCTGCTATATTTTCCGGACGTCCATGCTGCAATGTCAGACTCATAAACAGTATAAAATCTCCTTATCGTTTTTATCATCCGATATAAATCGCTCTAACAAATTGTACATTAGTTTGAAACAGCTAATATCAGATATATTTTATTATAGAATCATATGTGTAGAAATACCAGAGATTTACCCAATCTAATCTATAGAAAAAACGCTGGTGTCAATTAAAAAAGATGTATAGAAATATAATTAGTATAACTTACTTTTTCCTATACATCTTTTCAAATATCAGTCTGTTTTTATTTTGTTTTCGGATCGATCTGCTTTGGAAGAATCAAATTCAAGACAATCGCAGAAATTGTAGCAAGAACAACCGGGGATTTTCCGAAAATTGTAGTTACCCAGTCAGGGAACTGTGCAAGAGATGCGCTTGCCTGTGTAACACCCATACCAACAGCGATTGCCAGACCTACGATAGTGGTGTTTCGGAAATTCAGCTCTTCCGAAGCAATTAGTTTCATACCGGTCATAGCTATGGATGCAAATACAGAGATGGTTGCACCTCCAAGTACACAATAAGGTATGGTAGTAAGTAAAGATGAAAATTTCGGGATCAAACCGGCAGCAAGTAAGATGACTGCAGCTGTACCCATTACTCTCCTGCTTGTTACCTTTGTCGTGGAAACAATACCGACGTTCTGACTGTAGGTTGCGGTAGGCAGTCCACCGAAAAATGCACTGATAATATTGCTGATACCATATCCTACAATTCCACCGGTTAATTCTTTATCGGTAGGCATACGGTCCATAGCACCGGTTGTTGTGGCAGAAAAATCACCGATCGCCTGTACAGCATTGATCGCAAATAAAATGGCGATAGCTACACAGGATGAAGGTTCAAAGGTAATTCCAAAATGCATTGGCTTTGGAAGTTGGAAAAATGATGCATTGGATACAGAAGAAAAATCAATCATGCCAAAACAAAGTGATACAATATAGCCTCCCATGATACCAATTAGAATAGATGCCAGTTTCCAGATTCCTTTACCATAATGATTCAGGAAAGTTACAATAATCAGCGTGATAACGGCCACCAGCCAGTTCTGCCAGGAACCGTAATTCTCACTGCTCGCACCGCCGGCCATGTAATTGATGGCAGTTGGATATAAAGATAATCCGATAGCAAAAACTACCGTTCCGGTAATCAATGGTGGGAAAAACTTGCGGATTCGCTTGATGTTTAATCCAACCAGTAAAGCAACAATACCGCCGACGATTTGTGCGCCGAGAATAGTGGCAATATCATACTCGCCTGCGATTGCCTGCATACTTGGCACGTAGGCAAAACTGATACCCATCATAACCGGAAGTCCGGCACCGATGGCGAACCACCTGGTTTTTATAAAGGGAAATAACTGTAATAACGTGGTAAGTGCTGACATTACCAGAGCAGCCTGGATCAGAATAACGGAATCTTTCTGGGAAAGTCCTGCTACACCGGCAACAATGATGGATGGGGTTACACATCCAACAATCATAGCAAGTACATGCTGGATCGCCAGGGGCATAACTTGTCCGAACGATGGCTTTCCGTAGAAATCAAATAACGCTTTGTCCATCTGTCTGGAATGACCTGTTTCTTTGGTACTCATACTATCTTTTTCCTCCTTGGTGTTATTTATTTATTATATATGGAGATAAGATATTTGAACACCCTTTTTTGTAATAAATAGCAAACTATTTATTAATTTTTTTAATCAATAATTATTCCGGGACTTCACGAGTTAAAGTAAACTATATTTATTGCCTGTATTCATCGGAGTAATACGGTACACAGATGGTAGTTCCATAGATCAGCTGATCATCCGGAAGATGGTTAATGCTTTTCACTTCTTCCATGTAAGCGCGAATATTTGTATATTCATCACTGATGTATTTCTGGGAAACACCCCACAAAGTGGTATCACGGTCTACATAAACGTTAGTATAGTATTTATAACGTTCCGGCACATCTGCATTTGCATCGACGCTGGTAAAACGGAGTATGGCAACTGTTGCCAGACAGATCAAAAACATACTGGCAAAAGGGAGATGTCTGCATTTTGTTTTTCTGGTACGACATTTTCCGGGGTGTAAATTTCTGCGAGTGCTTCGTGTAACAGTTGTCTTTCCTTTGTATTCTTTCATCATAGTAAATTCCTCCCATACTTTTGAAACATATGTTTGCGAACATTTGTTCTTTAACTGTGAATTTATTATAAATCTCGAACATCTGTTTGTCAATATGATTTTGGAGAAAATCCGAACAGATTTTCGGAATATGTGTTTGCATTTTAAGTGTGTATATGTTATCATTATAATTAAATAATTACAGAATTTGTAATGAAGTCAGAAAAATACAATTACAGATGCAAATAGATATATAATAAAGAAAAAGAGAATCAGATGTTCGGGAGGATTCAGCTATGGCATACGGGAAAATTACAGATAAACAACGGGAAATTTTGGAATATATCAAAAACGAAATTCTGAACAGGGGATTTCCACCTGCGGTACGTGAAATTTGTGAAGCGGTGAACCTGAAGTCCACGTCTTCTGTTCATGCACACCTGGAGAGTCTGGAAAAGAATGGCTATATCCGACGTGATCCTACCAAACCGAGAGCAATTGAGATCGTGGATGACAACTTTAACCTGGTGCGCAGAGAGATGGTGAATGTTCCGGTATTAGGCCGTGTGGCAGCCGGTGAACCACTGCTGGCGATCGAGAATGTGGAAAGTTATTTTCCGATTCCGGCGGAATTTATGCCGAACGCACAGACCTTTATTCTGAATGTTGTTGGGGAAAGTATGATCAATGCAGGGATTCTTGATGGTGATAAAGTAATTGTAGAGCAGACTGCAGATGCACAGAATGGTGATATTGTAGTAGCTCTGGTAGATGATTCTGCTACAGTAAAAAGATTTTACAAAGAAAAAGACTGTTATCGTCTCCAGCCGGAAAACGATTACATGGATCCGATCATCGTATATGATCAGTTGCAAATTCTTGGCAAGGTCATCGGTGTATATCGGTTTATGGAATAATCTCTTTATAATAAATGTAAAATGAGATTCGACGGCCTATTATGAGTAATTGAAAAAAGAGTACAGAAAATCCTAATCAGTTTCTGTACTCTTTTTCTTTATCTGCGATATATCGTAACTGTTCAGTACCTTCACAGTTACGATATATCAATAAATTTTCGGATGCGCTTACTGTTCTTCTTTCAGCTCTTTCGCATCCATCACTTTTCCGTCTCTCCAGATACGTTCAAGATCATAGAACAGTCTGTTCTCTTCGTCGAAAAGATGAATTACGATGTCACCGTAGTCCAGCAGGATCCAGTTCGCACTGGAATAGCCTTCCGTCTGTTTGAGCTGATAACCGGCTTTTCCCAGTACTTCGTCTACATTATCCGCCATTGCCTGTACCTGGTTACGATTACTTCCGCTTGCGATGATAAAATAATCAGCCAGAGTGGTAATCTGTTCGATATCAATTACTTTAATATCGGAAGCTTTTTTATCTTCCAAAGCTTTACATGCCAGCAATGCCATTTTTTTTGCATCTGTCATTTTATGTTCTCCTTATTTTGTATTAATCAAGTCACTATAGTAATTATAGGCCTGTATCGTTGCCTGATCGATGTCCTGTGGGTCATCGTCCAGGTACTCCAGGGTATCATGCAGAATCTCATACATGCAGAGATCCAGATTCTCAAAAGCAATCTTACGAATCTCAGCAAGTCTTGGAGCTTTATTCCTTGCCGGCTCGATATAGTCCGCAATATATACAATCTTTTCCAGAAGTGTCATGTTTTCTTTTCCGGTAGTATGCCAGGTGATTGCACTTAAGATTTCAGGATCTGTTACACCATATTTTTCCCGGGCTACCCAGGCACCTACTTTGGCATGGAGTAAAAAGGTATGCTCTCTCTCAAAGTCTGTGACCGGAATCTTATTATCTTTACAGATTTTCAGCTTTTTCTTTGCCGGAATACATTTGGCACAGTCATGAAGAAGACCTGCCAGCTGTGCGCGTTCCATAGGATAATCATAGCGGATTGCCAGGGATGCACTCATCTGCATCACACCGAGAGTATGCCAGAGACGGTCTTCGTCCAGATATTTTTTCAGCTTTCCGGCAATCTTCATCAGATTGAAATTCTGTTCTTCCATAACATTCCTCCTGCATTTTTCATCTTTTGTAATTTCCAAGAGAGGAATCCGGGACTATGCCCGGTAGATTCCTTCTTCGCGAATATAAGTATATACCTCATCCACAAGATAATACCGTACGCTTTTTCCCTGACGGATCCAGTCACGGAGTGTCTGTGAGGAAATTTCCAGGTTGGGAGTGTGCAGCTGGATAAAATTCCCCTTGTATTTTTCTTCCAGATATAACATTTGTTCTTTCAGGGATTCTTCCGGAACAGCATTTCTTGTAGCTACCAGCAGACTGGCTGCCTTACAGATCCGATCCGGTCTGCACCATGTGTCAAAATCATACAGAGAATCTGCACCGATGATAAAATAAAACGTTTGATCCGGATATTTCTTATGCAGCCGTTCCAGTGTCTCATAAGTATACGTATATCCGTCCGGATGCATCTCTTCTGTGGAAAGACGGAAATGTGGATTGTCAGCGATGGATTTTCGCACCATCTCCACCCGCTGCTGATCACTTGCACGTCCCTCACGGTTCTGTTTGTGGGGAGGATTTCCGGAAGGCATAAACCAGACCTCATCGAGAGCCAGTTCCTCATAAGCCTTTTCTGCCAGAATCAGATGTCCTATATGAATCGGATCAAAGGTTCCCCCCATAATTCCAATTCGTTTTTTCATGATGTTCTCCTTACGGAAGCTGAATCTTTTTCTTCTCTTTTTTTCCTTCTTTATAAAGAACGATTTTCTTACCGATAACCTGAACAACCTGGGAACCGGTCCGTTCAGCCAGAACACGGGCGATTTCTTTTGGATCGTCCATACAGTTCTGTAATACGCTGATCTTAATCAGTTCTCTTGCTTCCAGGGCTTCCTTTGCGGACTGGGTAAATTCCGGCGTCAGACTGGATTTGCCGATCTGCAGGATTGGTTCTGTTGTCATGGCAATACTTTTCAGATATGCTCTTTGTTTGCTTGTCATAAACTCTCCTTTATTTGTAATAATCAAATTCAAATCCGTACATACGGACAGTGTCTCCCTCTTCAATACCTGCCTGTTCCAGTTCTTCAAGAATACCGCCGTCTTTCAGGAACTTCTGGAAGAAAGCAAATCCTTTTTCAGAATCCAGGTTGGTATATCCAAGCATCTTCTCAATCTTTGGTCCTTCTACCACATAAGTATGACCATCGTCGAGTTTTTCTACGGTATATGGCAGATTTTCCGCAATAAGAACGTCTTCCGGGAAGAATTCCTGCTCGAAAATAATCTGTTTTTTCTCAATGGAATCCAAAAGAGATTTTACATGGTATAAAAGTTCTTTCACACCTTTGCCGGTAACGGCAGAAATAGGAAATACTTTTACGCCCTGTGGCTCAAATTCGTCCTTCAGACGCTGAATCGGATCTTCTCCGTCAGGATAGATCACATCCACTTTATTGGCTGCGATTACCTGTGGTCTGGAAGCAATATCGGCGTTATATGCCTTTAATTCTGCATTGATCTTATAGACATCATCTACCGGATCTCTGCCCTCCGTGGAAGCGGCATCCACAATATGGATCATGACACGGGTTCTCTCGATGTGACGCAGGAACTGATATCCCAGTCCCACACCTTCCGATGCACCTTCGATGAGTCCCGGAATATCCGCGATAACAAAACCGTCAGCACCATCGAGATCTACCACACCAAGATTTGGTGTAAGGGTAGTAAAATGATAGTTGGCGATCTTTGGCTGTGCATTAGTTACACGGGAAAGAAATGTAGATTTTCCTACATTTGGATATCCAACCAGTCCCACATCTGCGATGACTTTCAGTTCCAGACGTACTTCCAGCTCCTGGGCCGGCTGGCCTGGCTGTGCGTACTTCGGAACCTGCATGGTGGCAGTTGCATAGTGCATGTTTCCTTTACCGCCGCGACCGCCTTTTAAGATCACCTGCCGGCGATTTTCACCGGACATATCTGCGATTACTTTACCGCTTTCTGCTTCGTAGACAACGGTTCCTTCCGGAACACGCAGTGTGATATCTTTTCCATCGGCTCCATGGCATCGTTTTTTTCCGCCCTGTTCGCCATTTTGTGCTGCATATTTTCTTTTGTGACGAAATTCATTCAACGTATTCAGACCTTCGTCCACTTCAAAAATCACATCACCTCCGCGACCGCCATCACCGCCATCCGGACCACCGTTTGGCACAAACAACTCTCTACGGAAGCTTACATGCCCGTCCCCGCCTTTACCGGAACGGATCACGATCTTTGCTCTGTCTGCAAACATATTTTTCTCCTATCTGTCAATATTAGATGGAAACAGTGAACTAAAATTATGATGTCGCTGTTCCTGTTATCGAATATATAAAAAGAAGGCTCCAAACCATTCTGATTTGAAGCCCGCTGCATATGCTTATTCAGCTACCGGAACGATAGAAACCTGTTTCTTATCTCTTCCTTTTCTTTCAAAACGAACAACACCGTCTACTAATGCAAACAGAGTATCGTCTTTACCACGTCCAACGTTTACACCCGGATGAATCTTGGTTCCACGCTGTCTGTAAAGGATATTACCAGCTTTTACAAACTGTCCGTCAGCTCTTTTTGCTCCCAATCTTTTGGATTCGGAATCTCTACCGTTCTTAGTAGAACCAACTCCTTTTTTATGAGCAAAAAATTGAAGGTTCATATTTAACATGGTTTTTACACCTCCTCGAAGATTATATCAATAAATTCTGTGTACTGTTCATCTTCCATTCTCTGTAATCCGAGAATCAACGAATTCAGCAGCAGGAGACTTTCTTTGGAAGGCTTGTTCTTTATCATAAAATGAATACGTGCAGATGATTCATCCACATCAATCGTAAACTCATCTTCTGTAAAGGCCTCAATAGAATTCACCGTATTGATCACCAGTGCAGAGATACCGGCGCAGACAATATCTTCACCTTCCTGAGCATATCCTGCATGATCCTCACTGGTAAAGCCTACACACTGATTTTCTGAATTCTGATAAAACGTAACTTTTGTCATCAGACCACCTGATTAAGCGTTGATCTTTTCGATTTTCACTTTTGTGAACTGCTGTCTATGTCCGTTTTTCTTGTGATAACCAGTTTTTCTCTTATACTTGTAAACGATTACTTTTTTAGCTTTTCCGTTTTCAACTACAGATGCAGTAACGCTGGCATTAGCTACGTCAGCTCCTACTTTTAAACCGTCGTTGTTTACAGCAAGTACCTGGTCAAATGTAACAGTCTCTCCAGCTTCTACACCAAGCTTTTCTACTCTAATGATATCGCCTTCGGCTACTTTGTACTGTTTACCACCTGTTGCAATAATTGCGTACATATGGCACACCTCCTATTATCATTACTCGCCAAATATGGTGGCTCTTTCGAGCTCTTCTACCTCTTTGTGCGGCATACTTCGTAATATTACCATGCTTTTTTGGATTCGTCAACTGTTTTTGAAGAATTTTTTTGAAATCTCATCATAATAGAATGCGACAGTTATTCAGTAACATCCAGTGCATGTGATGCCGCAATTGCCAGTACACCCGGACCGGTATGACAGGTGACGCTGAAGGATAATGGATCCATTCGTGTGATGGCAATATCCGGGAACATGTTCTGCACTTCTTCCTTCCATTGCTTTGCAGTTTCTTCATCGGTGGTATAAGCTACATGAAGTTTTAACTGTCCCTTTGTGACATAATCGGAAAAACGGCCTTCCACATCTTTTTTCATGGCTTCCAGCATGTTCTTTTTGGCAGCTTTAACACCACGGACTTTTTTGTAGGCATCGAGTTTGTCTCCCTGAATCTGCAAAATCGGTTTCAGGTTCAAAGCAGAGCCAAGAAGTGCTGCTGCCGGCGTAATACGACCACCTTTTTTCAGATATTTTAAGGTGTCTACCATCAGATAAATGCTGGATTCCAGTGCCTCTTTTTCCAGAATTTCTTTAATCTGTGCAGCCGACTTTCCGGCAGCAACAAGATGTTTCGCATCCATTACAGACTGCTGCATGGTAACGGAGATCCTCTGGTTATCGACTACCTGTACCTTCCCATCATAATCCCGGGCAAGTCCCATAGCGGTAGAGCAGGATGCACTAAGTCCGCTGGACATCGGAATGTGCACGATTTCATCATATTCTTTTAAAAGTTTATCCCACAGATCCATCACATCACCGGGTGACGGCTGAGAAGTAGATAAGTCTGCATCGTTTTCAAGAAAATGATAGAACTGTTCTTTGTTCATATCCACATCTTCAAAATATAATTTTCCATCTACTAAGAAAGGCATCGGGATCACATAGATTCCAAGTTCTTTTCCTTCTGCCTGTGAGATACCACTGTTACTGTCGGTGACGATGGCAACATTGCCCATACTTTTGTTCCTCCTTTTACACTGCTGTAACGGTTTTCAATAATATACGTCATTTTAGCTCAATAATATAATTATAACATGGACTCAAAATAAATTCCACATCCAAAACAAATGATTCCTGCAATGAAGAAAACTGCGGATGGAATTGCAATTTTGAGTACTGTGCGATCCATCTGTTCTTTCGGGAAAAACGGTTGTTTTACATTATCTCGTCTGTGTAACAGATAATTGCCCAGGTACATTCCGAAAGGAACAGCTGCTCCAAGAATCAGATAAACACCGATGGAAACCAGAGGAACCGTCATGGTTCCGTCAGTACCGGTAAGCTGATTTTGCGCCTGCTGTAGCTGAGACGTTTTCAGAAGAAATTCCTGCAGCACCATGGGAAGCAGATTATTTATCATATGAAATGCGGAGGAATATACCATATTTTCTGTCTCCAGCATAATATAGGACATAACTGCTCCCAGGATCGCAGTAGGCAGGAAACGAAGCGGGTTTGCATGAAAGAGACCAAAATAGATACCCATGATCAGAACGACCAGCCATTCTTTTCGGATACGATACATGGTATGAATGATTACACCGCGGTGAACCGCTTCCTCACAGATTGCCGGAAGCAGCGCAACTACGATCACAGATACCCAGAAAGGTACGCTGTAGATCACATCATTCAGTCCCTCGTTGATTGTCTCCATTTCTCCGGGAAATAAGCGATACTGGATCAGTGATACGACCATTGCAAGGATATAGGACGAAATCCACATCAGAATAGTTCCTAACATTGGCAGTCCTTCCGGAGAATGCACCGGAAACAGAGAGCGCAGGGAATACCCCATCACTTTTGCAAATAGCAGTGCCAGAATCAATAAAATAATTTCCGTAGCGGCCACACCATACAGTCCGAAATGAGACTGCAGCGGTACACAGACTACAAAAAACACAATCATAATTAACAGAAAAAATGCGGCTCCGTGCCACGGTTTTAAAGTTTTCTCTCGCATAGTTTATTCTCCCTTCTTCAGCTGGAGCAGCTGTTCTGTAAGGGTTTTGGCGGACTTTTTCCGGGTGATCTCCATGATGCCGAGAGCGGTTACATCCACAACTACAGTCTGCATCGGGTCTGATCTGACCAGTGAACCCATGTATTGGAGCAATTCAGACTGATCATTGGTATTTTTCATATTAATAAAGTCAACCAGAATCATACCAGACAGGTTACGAAGCCGGAGCTGCCTTGCAATTTCCAGGGCCGCTTCCCGGTTGATCTGTTTATAATTTTCTTCTGCATCTTTTTTACTGCTGTGTTTACCGGTGTTGACATCGATGGCAACAAAGGCTTCTGTCTGCTGAATTATCAGAAATCCACCGGATTTTAACCAGATTTTCTCCTGAAGTGCCTGATCGAGCTCCCGTTCAAGATTATAGAGCCTTGCAAGCGGCAACAGGGAATCTTCATAATATTCAATTGCACACATCGATGCAACCGGAATATCCTGACGGGAAACACATAGTTCTTCATACAGCGTCTTCTGGTCCGTGATGATTTTTTCTGTTTCTTTCCAGTGCACATCTTTCAGAATGGATGCAGTGATCGATTCTCCTTTGGAAAGCTTCGTATAGCACGGTGTGTGCAGTGCTTTCTGATACAGCTGTGTAAACTGCGTTTCCAGTGACCGCAGTTCTTCCTTCAACTCTTCCGCGGAAGCCAGCGCACCATTGGTTCGAAGAATGATGCCGTACGAGCAGTCTTCCGGCAACAGCTCTTCGAGAAACTCTTTTAACTTTTCCCGCTTTCCGGATGGAATCTTCGCGGAAATACCGAGTGTGCGGTTTCCGGTTGTGAGCACCAGATATTTTCCGGTAAAATTCAGGTTTGAAGAGACGCAGGGGGCTTTGGTTTTTATCGCTTCTCGGGTAACCTGCACCAGAAGTTCGTCGCCGGCTCGTAATTCTGATGCTTTCTTCGGCATTGTGTAGAGAAAATTAGATTCCTTCGTATAAGGAAAATAACAGCTGGTGCGGTTTTCAATTTCCACAAAAGCTCCTTTGATATCCGGGAGAATTTTCTGGACTTTTCCCACATGGATACTTCCGAGCAGACGTTCTTCCCTGGGGTCTTCCAGACAGATTCGGCTGATTTTTCCGTTTGACTGCCAGGCAGTTACCCGGCAGTCTGTTCCGTGATAACAGAGAGTGGTAATGATAACACGTTCCATTTTATACAATCACATCTCCCAACGCTTCCAGGGATACCAGCTGTGGGATCTCCTCTTCACCGCGGTCGGCATAGACTTCTTCCCGGTGGATCATCAGTGCAAATGGTTCCAGTTCGATTCCGAGAAACTTTGCGAATGCTTCCATCACTAATTCCGGTTTCAGGTTGTGAACACTTCCCTGGGAAAGCTGCATCCAGACTTTGTCACCACGCAGTTCCAGTTTGTAGATCCACGGTTTGATATCGGTGATTTTCTCACTTCGTTTGGTTTTTCTCAGGATTTCAATGCTATCCTGTGCAAAAAATGCTTCCAGCTGTCCGTTTTTCCACTCGACAGAAGGTTCTTTTCCCTCGCGGAATGTTACGGTATAATCAGCCGCAGCAACCAGAGACATACAGGCACTTGCCTTTCCGTCCGGAATTTGACGGACACTGATTACTTTCATTCCCTCTGCCATTGTTGCATTTAACCGGTCCTCCATCTCTTTGGAAGACAGGGAATCGTCTGTCAGTTCCATATCAAAATATTCTCCGCTGCTTGTGACTCCGACACCGAGAGGTGCAGCGAAAGACATGATCATATGAGGAGAAAATCCTCCGGAGAAAGCGATCGGAATATTGGCTCTTCGGATGGATTTCTGAAAATAACGCATGATATCGAGGTGTCCGATGAATTTCATGGCACCTTCTTTGGAAAATTTAACCCTTACTTTCAACACATACACCTCCCTGATATTTTGCTGCGCCACAACCGGAACACTGCATACGGCAGTTCGGCGTTACGGTCTCTTCATGGGCACGTTTCCATTCACGTAACAGGAATTTCTTGCTGACACCGATCTTGATGAAATCCCATGGGAAAATCTCGTCATCGCTTCGCTCTCTGACGGTATAAAAATCAGTATCAATACCGCACTCGGCAAATGCCTCTTTCCAGTATTCCGGATGATAATACTCTGACCAGGCATCAAAGAGTGCACCGTGTTCGTAAGCTTTCAGAATCGCATCCCCAACCTTACGGTCTCCACGCGCCAGGATACCTTCCAGAACGGTAACATCGGCTTCGTGCCAGTTGTAGCGGATACTCTTCTGGTTCAGCTGTGCATGGATCTCTTCACGGACAATTCTTGCACGGTCAAGGAATTCTTCTTCCCGGCACATCGGCGCCCACTGGAACGGGGTAAATGGCTTTGGAACAAAGAAAGAAGTACTTGCTGTGATCTGACATTTTCCGTTTCGCTGATCTTTTGGGATCTCGTAGTAACGTTCCGCGATTTCTTCACAAAGATGAGCGATACCTTTCATATCATCCTCGGTTTCGGTAGGAAGTCCGAGCATAAAATACAGTTTCACTTTATTCCATCCGCCCTCAAAAGCTTTTCCGGCACCTTCCAGAATCACTTCCTCGGTAAGACCTTTGTTGATCACATCACGCAGTCTCTGAGAACCGGCTTCCGGTGCGAAGGTCAGGCTGCTCTTTTTGATATCCTGTACTTTCTTCATAACATCCAGGGAGAACGCATCAATTCGAAGAGATGGAAGGGAAATATTCACGCCTCGTCTGTCACATTCTTCCATCAGGAAATTCACCAGTTCCGGGAGCTGTGAATAGTCACTTGAACTTAAAGAACTCAGAGAAATCTCTTCGTGTCCGGTGGCATCCAGCATCTCAACGGCTTTCTGTTTTAAGAAATCCACATTACGCTCTCTGGTCGGACGGTAGAGCATACCTGCCTGACAGAAACGGCATCCGCGGATACAGCCACGCTGGATCTCCAGAACCACACGATCCTGTGTCGCTTTGATAAATGGTACAACAGGTGCACTCGGATAATAAGAATCGGTAATGTCCATGACAATCTGTTTTTCCACAGATGCAGGAACAGATGCGTCAATCGGAGTGAAAGAAGCAATGGTTCCGTCTTCTTTATAAGTAACTTCATACAGCATCGGTACATAGATTCCAGGGATCTGTGCAGCCTTTTTCAGGAATTCCATACGACTGCTGCCTTTCGCCCGTTCTTCTTTATACAGATCCATTAGCTGGAAATATACCGTTTCACCTTCTCCGATATAGAAAATATCAAAGAACTGTGCCAGCGGTTCCGGATTGTAACTGCATGGTCCGCCACCGATCACGATCGGATCATCCCAGGTTCGCTCTTTAGCCTCTAACGGAATCCCGGACAGATCCAGGATCTGTAAAATATTGGTATAACACATCTCATACTGGATCGTGATACCAAGGAAATCAAAATCCTTCACCGGATCCTGAGATTCCAGTGCGAACAACGGGATTTTTTTGTCGCGCATCACTTTGTCCATATCCGGCCACGGGGAATACACTCTTTCACACCAGATATCGTCACGCTGGTTAAACATATCATATAAGATCTGTATTCCGAGATGGGACATCCCTATTTCGTAGACATCCGGGAAACACATGGCAAACCGGACCGCAACTTCCGATTTGTCTTTCATCACTGCGTTGATCTCGTTACCGATATAGCGTGCAGGACTACTTATTGATAATAAAATTTCATCACTTAAAGCTAATTTCCTCATAATTTCACCTTTTGTTGTAATTTTATAAATATTTCAAGCTACATTTAACAGACTACTTTACCACATTAAATTGCGAAAAAATGCAAGTTTTTGGACCATTTTCAGGATCTTTTTGAAGTGATTTCAGCCACTTTTTTTGCATGTTACGACATTTTATTTTGTGGGATTAAATAGCACTGAGCAAACTATTATAACACACAACAATTCAAAAATATACTATTTTAAAAAAATTGTACTTTTTTATTAACAAATTTTTTTAATAAATAAAAACGGGGATCTGATCCGGCTGGCAGTTTTTCTTGTAATAGCCGTAAACACGATAGTGCATATCGTTTTCCATATGAACCATAACGGAAAAACGACTCTGTAATTTTCCCACGAGATCGCAGCCGTCGAGTGCCGGAATATCACAGTGAGAGATTTTGCCCTCTTTTAAAAGGCTCGGAGTTCCGATCATAATTGCCCTGAGCCGCTTCTGCTTTTGCATCATCTGTTCGATTTCGTTTATCAGGCATGCTTCATCCAGAAAAGAGAAACTTGCCTGTCTTTTCTCAGCGATGTTGCCAAGCGCATTCAGAAGATACAGATATAAAACTCTTGATTCATCCATCATTTCAAACCACACACACAGGGTGAATTCATAGGATTCGTTCAACTGATATGCCAGCGAACTTCTTCCGACTTCACCGAGCTGTAATTTGTGACCGGTCACTTCCCCGTCGGCTGCCATCTCATTGATCAACGTATTGCAGGTTGCCGTAGAGAGACCGGTGTGTCTGGCAAGTTCCTGTTTGGTGAATTCTTTTCCCTCCCGCATGACGGTTCGGATCTTTTTCTTGTTTTCAACACGAAGTTGCGCGGTATCCTTCAAAGTGTCACCGCCACATATTTTCTAATAATTATTAGAACTATTATAATAATTAAGTCAAGAAAAAACGAGATAAAATACGCTTCGCGAATTTTACTCGTTGCATTGCATATCAATAATTGACCCAGTGGATCAATTTTGATTATCGTAGCAGTCGTCAAGGTCTCGTGCAAGCACGGACTTTGACTCGTTGCTCGCGTAAATTAAAAAGCAGAATATCTGATTCCAGACATTCTGCTTCGGGTTTATTCGTGTACTAATATTTTATTCATTCTTTTCCAGTCCGGTTTTTCCTTCTACGTGGTGTTTGCGGCACAGAGCGATATACCGCTCGTTTGCTCCTACTTCCACCTGTTTTCCGGCGTGGATCATCTTTCCGTTGCTGTCGATGCGGGCGTTGCACCGTGCACCGCTTCCGCACCAGCAGACAGTCTTTAATTCTTCGATCTTGTCCGCCCAGGCAAGCAGCCACATGCTGCCCTCGAAAAGATGCATCTGAAAATCCGTCCGAAGCCCGTAACAGATCACCGGAATCTCCAGGTCATCGACCAGATGTGTGAAAAATTCAATATCACTTTTTTTACAGAACTGTGCTTCATCCACGATGATACAGTCATACGCTTCCAGATCTTCCGTTGACATCTCAACCAGATCTTCCACATAGATACACGGCTCTTCCAGTCCGATCCGGCTGTGCATCACACCGATCTCCCGGGTATCCAGCTTCGGTTTTGCAAGCAATGCACGTTTTCCACGTTCTTTGTAATTATAGGCAACCATCAGGGCGTTCGCCGTCTTGGAACTTCCCATGGCTCCATATCGAAAATATAACTTCGCCATTCCCAATACTCTCCTTTTGCATATCTTTGTTTAGTATATCGGATAATTGCACTGCCGTCAAATGAATTGCAAAGCAAGTGTGTTACTAAGTACACAAAAGGATCAGAATTTCAGAAATCCGTGGTACACCGTCTTACGATCTCGCAGGGAACAAGAATCTGCTGTTCCACTTCCTCCTGTTTTTCGAGAAGTGCGATCATATGCTGCACGGTCGTCTGACACAGCAGTTCCAGCTTGTTGTCCACGGAGGTAAGTTCCGGTTCGCAGCTGACTGCCATAATAGAATCGTTGTACCCGGTTACGGAGAATTCGTCCGGGATCGCCAGATAATTCTGAGCATGCATCCAAGGCAAATGCTGCAAGTCACTGCACATCAAATCCGAAATATTTCACTGCGTTATTATAAGAGATTCCTTTAACGATCTCTTTATTCATTGCTTTAGATGCATAGAATAGGTGTTGATGAATATAAACGCAGCACGGATAGAAAACCATTTATAAAAGTAATCCCAGGAAGATTTCCTGGAATTATCAGATTAGAAAGGACGAAAACATGAAAAAGCTTTCATATCAGACATTAAAAGAACTAAATTATGACGGATACCTTCTCGAATCCGCACCGGAACGAGTGCTGCAGTTTGGAGAGGGAAATTTTCTGCGGGCATTTGTGGATTATTTTATTGATAAGATGAATGAGATGGCAGGATTCAATTCCAAAGTCGTTGTCTGCCAGCCACAGGGATCACCTCTTGCCGATATTATCAATGAACAGGAAGGACTGTATACGTTATTCCTGAGAGGTTTTCAGGATGGACAGAAGATCAATAAAAAACGGGTGATCTCCTGTGAACTGATTGACAATAATGGGCAGGAACTGAAAAAATGTGTATTGCAGTATGCCAGACAATGGCAGCTGGGAGAAGAATTTATCAATTGGGTACAGAAGGAAAATATCTTCCGCTCTTCGCTTGTTGACCGGATATCCGAAAAAAGAGGCTTCAGCGATCTGCGAAGAACTGGGATACGAAGATCAGCTGATCGATGCCGGCGAAGTCTTCGCTTTCTGGGCAATCGAGGGTCCGCAGTCCATCAAAGAGGAATTCCCGTTTGAGAAAGCCGATCTTCCGATTCTTGTGACGGATAATCACAAACCGTACAAACAGCGGAAAGTCCGCATCTTAAGCGGCGCGCATGCTTGCCTTTTATATCGCTTTCTTCCACGGTCATACACTGACGGAAGACGGACTGATTGGGGACAGGGAAGGCAATTCTTATACGATCAAAGACGAACGGACGGTTCTGGAATTTTATTATGCCCACAGGGATGACAATGTAAAAGATTTTGTTCATGCCGTATGTACGAACACTGCGTTCTGGGGTGAAGATCTGACAGAGATTACAGGATTCGAAACGGCGGTCTGCAATTATCTGGAGTAGATCTGTGAGAAAGGAACATATGCGGTGATGGAGGCGCTGGTTAAGTAGAAAATAAACTTCTAAAATACATAATTTTAGGCTATGGCTGCGGGTCAGCTAACATGACAACAGAAAAATTAGTCAAAACAAAAAAAGAAAGTTTCTATGGTATAGCAGAAGAAACTTTCTTTTTGTTTAATTATAAATATTTTATATTATTGTTTGCATCCCATACTTATCCAGATCGACCTTCCCGTCAACCACTTCCACCCCATCTTCTTCCAGAAGCCGTGCCTGTACCTGCTCGCCGCCGAAGGCGAAGGCTCCGGCGAGTTCACCTTTGGCGTTGACGACGCGAAAACAGGGAATGTGTTCCGGATCCGGATTCTTGTGCAGCGCATTTCCTACCGCTCTTGCCATCTTCGGCTCACCAGCCATGGCTGCGATCTGACCATAGGTCGCCACATGACCTTTCGGAATCTGTTTTACTGCTTCGTAGATCCGTTTGGTTGGACTGTCTGTGACCAGATCATAACTTTCGGCGATCATCCGGCGGATCTCCTTTTCTGGGATCGTTCCGTCCAGAATGATCGTGTTCCAGTGTTCCTTGTTCAGATGATAGCCGGCAGTTACCGAATCATAGGCAGAGCGCCAGAAATCCCGCCATTCAGGCGCAACCTTCACGTTCAGATTGATAAAGCCGTTGCGCTCATAGATCCAGAGAAATGCTTTTTTACTTCCACGAACCCGGACAAGCTGCCAGTTGGGATCGTGAAACGGTTTTTCTTCGTAAACATTGTCAAACGACAGACCGTAAGCCAGTGCTTCTTCTCTTGTTGTCATAGTATCTGTTCCCCCAGCGTTTTTATAAGATATCAAAAACAAGATGATTGGTCATTTTAGTCTTCTTTGCAGAAAAAATCAACAGCTGCCTGCGTTGCTTCCGGCTGCATGCTTGGACCAAATCCGTGATCGGCTCCTTTTACGATGTGCAGTTTACTGTTTTTATAGACGTCATGGTAGCGTTCCGAAGCAATCTTATTTACAACTGGATCGCTGTCACCATGCAGCAACAGAACTTCTCCGGTGTAGTGGGAAGCAATCTCATAGATTGGCAGACTCTGTGCGATACGGAAGTAAAAACCACCGATGGTGTGTTCGTGTACATGGATTTTATCCGGGATCTGTACAGGATCGTAAGTGGTTCCCTGGCACTCTCCTTTGATGGCATCATCTTTTAAGGTAGCAGCCGGGGCAGACAGGATTACCTTTTTGAAAACTTCCGGATAGTATCCGGCGATCATACTTGCAACCACACCGCCCTGGGAATGACCGAACAGGAAGATGTTACGGACATGCTCCAGAGATCTGACATGATCGAGAATTACTTTTGCATCTGCAATCTCATTTAACACGGTCATATCTTCCAGCTTTCCGTCGCTGTCTCCATGTCCGTTAAAATCAAACCGGACAGAAGCAACCCCTTTTTCTAGCAGAGCATCGGCAAGAGCCGTCAGTAATTCTCCGTTGCGGTTTCCGGTAAATCCGTGCATGAGAATAGCAATGTCATAACTATCTTTTTCCGGCACTACCAGTTCTCCACGTAAGGTTAATCCATCTCTTTTTACTTCTACGTTCATAATATATGTTCTCCTTTGCAAATATAGTTTGATAGTTATCGACACAATCTCCTGGAGTTACCAGAGATCATAAGTCTTCATTGTTTCGGGTGTCCGATATTCGTGTTTCTCATAATAGCCGATCAGTGTTCCGTCCTCATCCCGTAAAGCAATCACATAAACATCTTTTAATTTCTTTTCGTTATGTGAAGTATAAACGATATTGTGCGATGAATCCGCTGCAAACCAGTTGATGATCTGATGAATCTTCGTATTCGAATCCGCGTTGTGACAGTTTAAGAGGCTTTTCCCGATCAGCGCTGCCCCGCCATACTTATGATAATCTTTGATGGCAGCAGGATTCATATAAATAATCGTATGTTCCAGATCACAGATTACAATAGAAAGTCGGTCCTGATCAACGATGCTTTTAAAATAAGGGGATAAGATCTGTTTGGTGTCTGACATGATGTTTTCGTCCTTTCTGTTGCGATAAAATATAATATTTATTATACCACAGATTGAGAAAATGAAACAGAAAAGAATACCCTGAGAATCCGAAACAGAATCCTCAGGGTATAGATCAAGCTAATTTTTCCAATACCGATGTTCCTTCCCACTCTCTCGACTTCGAGATCTTCATAAGATCTGCAATCGTCGGTGCAAGGTCAAGCAGGGTAAGTCCATGCAGCTGCACGCCCTTAGGGAATTCTTTTCCTACAAAGAACATTGGGATCGTCATATCTTCCGGGATGTTTTCGCCGTGTCCTCGGTCGTGACCGCCGTGGTCAGCGGTGATCACGATGGTGTATCGATCATGGACGGCTTCGTAGACCTGCTGGACGCAGGAAAATGCATTGTTTACCTGGTGCATATATTCCGGTGTCATCCAGCCGTGGTCGTGACCGCCTTTGTCGTCTGTTTCCACCAGATACAGATACACAAAATCCGGCTCTTTCCGGGCAATCAGGGAAAGGGCTTCCTGCGTGAGCAGTAAATCCGAATTGTCCTCTTCGTATTCATTGACGAAAAAAGAATATTTCATATTTCCAGATGTCCATACATGGCGCATCGGTTCCCAGCCATAGAAAGCGGCACAGGTTTTGTCAGCACGCTCCAGCTGTTCTGCCAGTCCGCGGATCGGTCGTACCGGCGGCATGTAGTCGTTGGTGATAATCCCGTGGCGGATGGGCGGTACGCTGTAAAAGATCGAGGTATGCGCCGGCAGGGTAACCGGTGGCACAACAGAACTTGCATCCAGGGAATAGCATCCGTTTTCTTTCAGTGTGTTTACAAAAGAATGACCGCAGGTTTCCACGGCATCCGGTCTGAGTCCATCGATGGAGATCAGTATTACTTTTTTATCCATATGTGAGATTCCCCCGTATATACAAAGATTTTGATACCGGCTGCTTCTGTACCAGAAAGCCTGATATTTTCATATACTCAGTATAGAATTTCACTCACCGCATGTAAAGGGATTATTATCTGATTTTCTGTGGATTTTTCAACGGTTCAGAATTTCCGACGGATTGTGCAATGATCTCAAGCGGCAGTATGCGGATTTCTTCGTAAGTCCGTTCCTGGCAGGACGGATTGAGTGGAAAATCAGCGTTCTCTTCTACCGTCTCTACGGTGATCGCCGGTCTGTGCAGCAGTTCGGAATAATAATTCACAGGACTTCCGCCGTTTAAACGGGAGAGATACTCTTCCTCCTGTTTTCCGAGAGAGTAATTCGATAATTTCTGCATATACCGCGCCAGCTTGTGATTGCGCTGGTTATAGGAAAATGGCATCGCCTGCCGATAATAGTAGATGATGCGTCCTCTGGAATGAAAATCGAGATAGCCGATCGTATCACACTGTTCAAAGACACGGATCAGTGCCTTGGTTTCCTGTTCACTGGCGGGATACTCGCCGAACTGCTGCTGAATGTAGGATTTGCATGGAAAATTCCGGTTGATATCGACCGTTCTTGCGTTGTATTTCCAGTAGGGCCAGTCCACGCCGCGCATTTTGCATGTCTGTCGGAGAATGGGATTGCGGATCGCGTTGAAACTCTCGGTGGCGATCACATAACCGTCCGGGTTGACGATGGGAAGAAAACAGATCGAACAGTGGTCGAGCAATTCCCGTACCGGATAATTTCTCATATTCAAGTTATCCTGATAAGCCTGACTGTATTCCTGCGCCATCCTAGTCAGAAGCACCGGATTGATGGATTCTTTTCCATGGATACCTGCCGTCAGAATCAGCGCGTCCAGTCCAAGTCCGACACGAAGCATCGGAATCGATCGTTCGTCATGGCTCTCCCCCACTTCTTTGTATACCGTGAAATCTGGATACTGTGCACCGGATTCCTGCAGATTGCGGAGGAGTTCTTCATAAGTATAGGATTGATTTAACGTAATCATACAAACCTCCCTGTGTCATAAGATTGATGGGAAATATTCCCCCTTTTATGTATATATGAGGCAGATCGTATTTTAGAACCAGAGAAGAAAAATGTGTAAAAAGACTGCCGTTCAAAAACAAATTTGAACGGCAGTCTTCTTCACAATCGGTTACCCATGCCACGCATCGCCTTGATCGGGTAAATATAAGAATATGTATCCTGAATGGTCAGGCGGTCGCAGGCATCCGTGTTATCACTGGTCCAGAATTTTTATCAAAATTTACCATTGAATTTTTATGAAATATGCACAAAAAGAAGTAGAATCTGGAAAAAAACATGGTTTTACTAAATGCGCCATGCATTTTTTTAATTGAAAGATTGAAAAATTTTATGAGTTTTACTTTTTTACTAAACAAAAACGGATATATGAGGATACTGGGAAGAAATGTATGTTTTAGAAAAACGGACATCTGTTTTACCGTTTTTCGTCGCTGTCACAGATGTCCGTTCAGGATATGGTTTACGGACGAACCTGTCCGTTTCCATAGATGATATATTTTGTGGTGGTCAGTGCAAGAAGACCCATCGGACCTCTTGCGTGAAGTTTCTGCGTGCTGATACCGATCTCCGCACCGAAACCAAATTCAAATCCATCGGTGAATCTGGTGGATGCGTTGACATATACGCAGGCTGCGTCGACTTCATCGAGGAACTTCTGCGCGTTGGTATAACTTTCGGTGATGATCGCTTCCGAGTGACCGGTATTGTAGCGGTTGATATGGGCGATTGCCTCCTCCACGGAATCTACGGTCTTCATGGAGATGACATAGTCCAGGTACTCTTTCCCCCAGTCTTCTTCGGTTGCAGCGACTGCGTCAGGAACCAGTTCACAGACCTCCTGATCGCCGCGGATCTCCACGTGTTTTTCCTGTAAGCGTGCAGCAAGAACCGGAAGCAGTTTATCCTTTACCTCTCTGTGGATAAGAAGAGACTCACAGGCGTTACATACACCTACCCTCTGCGTTTTGGCGTTGATAATGATATCCACAGCCATAGACAGATCTGCGGAGGCATCGACAAAGATATGGCAGTTGCCTGTACCGGTTTCAATGACCGGGATCGTGCTGTTTTCCACAACGGCGCGGATCAGACCGGCACCTCCTCGCGGGATCAGAACATCCACATACTGGTTCAGTTTCATGAATGCAGCGGTAGTCTCTCTGGAGGTATCTTCGATGAGAAGCAGAGCATCCGGGTTCACGTTTGCTTCCGACAGTGTGCGGCGGATGCAGGTTACGATCGCCTGGATAGAATGAAAAGCATCACTTCCACCCTTTAAGATCACAACATTGCTGGTCTTAAAACAAAGACCGAATGCATCGGCAGTTACATTTGGACGGGCCTCATAGATAATACCGACAACACCGAGGGGTACACGTTTCTGACCGATACGAAGACCGTTGGGACGCTGTTTCATGCCGAGCACTTCGCCGATGGGATCATCGAGAGCGGCAATCTGATACAGACCTTCTGCGATCTGTGCGATGCGATCTTCCGTTAATAAAAGCCGGTCCAGAAGTCCCTGGGACATGCCATTTGTCCGGCCTTTTTCCATATCCTTTTCATTGGCAGCCAGGATCTCAGTTGCATGGAGCTTCAGATCGTCGGCAGATTTTCTTAGAATCTGATTTTTTTCTTCACTTTTGAGATGTTGCAGATCCGGTTTTGCGGCCTGCGCCCGTTTCCCGATATTATCCAGGTATTCCATATGTATTCTCCCTTCTGTAAGTTCCTGCCTGGCAGTACTTACCGGTAAATTGTTTTCTCTGTGATTACCACATCCGGCAGCAGATCAGTCGGTTCGGTGGGAACTTCCTCCATCATCTGGAATTCGAATGCCAGTGCTGCGGTAAAATGACTGGTGTGTTTGCTCAGATACCGGTCATAAAAGCCTCCGCCGTATCCTACCCGGTGGCGCTGATTGTCGAAGGCGACTCCCGGCATTATCATCAGTCCATCCTCTCCGTCTGCAACCGGAAGACTTGTTTTCGGTTCGCGGATACCAAAATACCCAGGTTCCAGATCCTCTGGCTGTGAGATCTGATAAAAGATCATATCTTCTCCGACAACTTTCGGAGCAGCCACTTTTTTCCCGAGACGGAACGCTTCTTTGATAATTCCGTCTGTCATAACTTCGTTTTTACAGTCTATGTACAGATAGATCCAGTCGCTTTTCTGAAAAGCAGGAAGTGAGAAAAGTTTCTGCCAGATCTTTGCACTGTTTTTACAGATAGATGCCGGATCCGTTTCTTTTCTGCGTCGGAAAATTTCTTTTCTAATGGCTTTCTTTGCTTCCATATTTTTCTCCTAGATTGGTGATGCTTCCGTCTTTTTCCTGGATGTTGATGTTATCCAGCTGAGAACGGAGGTTCATACGTACGCTTGCGATGAATTCTTTTCGAAGTTTATGCTGTTCTTTTTTTTCTTCCGGTGTCAGTTCCTGTGTTTTTGCCTTTCTGGCAAGTTCGTTGATACGGTCAATTCCTTTTTGATCCATGTTTCTGTTCTCCTTTTACAGTATCCGTTCCAGAAAATCCAGAACGTAAAAATCATTTTTCTTATGGGACAGGAATAGGGTTCCATAAGGGCGTCCCTGTATGATCTTATGGATGACATGAAAGTCGGCACCGTTGGCGATAATCATATCAGTTCCGGCGGCACTCGCGATCTCGGCAGCAGTCAGTTTGGTTGCCATTCCACCGGTTCCTACGTTGCTTCCGGTACTTCCCTTTCCCATGGACAGCAGATGCTCATCCAGTTCTTCTACCACATCGATGAAAGTTGCTTCTGGATTTTTATGGGGATCATCGGTAAACAGCCCGTCAATATCTGAGAGAAGAATCAGAAGATCGGCACCTACCATAGCGGAAACCACTGCTGATAACGTGTCATTATCACCGAATTCAATTTCATAGGTAGATATGGTATCATTTTCATTTACGATGGGAATCGCTCCCATACGTAAGAGTTCTTCGAATGTATTTTTTGCATTTAATCGGTTCAGATTATTCAGAATCGTATGTTTGGTCATCAGAATCTGGCTAGCAACCTGGTTATATTCTGCGAATAATTTCTGATAGATCATCATGAGCTTTGCCTGCCCGATGGCTGCACATGCCTGCTTTTGTGCCATGCGCGATGGTTTTCTGTCATACCCCATAGTTTTACTTCCTACCATGATGGCACCGGAAGAAACCAGGATTACGTCTTTTCCCTGATTCCTCAGATCGCTGATTTCCCGAACCAGAACTTCCAGTTTGATCAGATCCAGATAGCCGGTATCCGGGTGAGTCAGGGAAGAAGAACCGATCTTGATGACGATACGTTTTTTATTTTTCAGTTTTTCACGAAATGTTGTGTTCATTCGTTTTTATCTCCTGCCTGTTTTACTGACATATTGGGATTGCTGGTGCAACCGCAATAATCTATATCATTGTACCGCACCAACGGAGAAAGTTCCAGTATTTTTTTAGCTGGAATAATTTTCGAGAAAACTGTAGAGTTCCTGACGTGAGTTCAGCCGATATTCCTCCTGGATTTTTTCACGGACAGACATCGGAAGACTCTCTTCGGAAATCTCCGTGGCTTCGTAGACAGAACCGTCCGGATGCTGGATAACAACCTTTCCGTTCACGATACGAACCAGATAAGAGGGCTGCAGGATCTGTTCTGTTTCCCGCAGCTGAGATGGCTGTATCTCTGAGGTACCGGAGTTTCCAAGCTGGTAGCTGAAATAGTATCCTGCAGTCAAAAGAAAAAGACAGGAACAGACGATTAATACGTAAGAGAATCGGCGCATATAGAACACTCCTTTTTCTTACAGTATCAGCGAATGATTCCTGTCTTATTCATAAATTTCAGCGTTTATTCAGTAAAAATAATCATTTTAATATTCAGTATCCGATGCTGCAGCTTCTTCTGCTGCTGCCTGTGCTTCACTGTCTTGTGTATCTGTAGAGGAAGCAGAGCTGTCATCGGAACCAAGAATCTCCACACGGTCTGCGTAAGTATCCTGAATAATACATACCCAGGTCTTACCGGTATCCATAGTGATCTGATTACCGTTGGTATCATAGTAGAAGGTAGCTCCCCATGGAGTGTGTTTTTTCCAGGTGATATCGATGGCCTTTCCGTTTACAATATATTTTCCTACATTTGGTTCATCAACGTCGATGTTCAGATAACCGTGTTCATCGTATTTTCTCCAGGAAGAATATTGCAGAATGATGTTTTTATAGGCGATCTGTTCTCCGGTCAGCTGATCAATCTGTTTGTCACCGTACTGGAAACGATAGTACAGTTTGTCTTCCGGATTGTATTCAAACCATGGCTCATTCAGGAAATATCCCGGTTTTACGACATTTGCTTCTGTTTCGCCCGGAAGTTCCACTTCATCATCTACGCCGCAGAATGCATAACCAGGCTGGAAGTCCTCAGCGTATTCCTGACTGTAGCCGTTGATCTCGATACCTTTCTGGATACCTTCAAAACTTGTATAAGCGTTGTGGGGAGATTTTCTGTCAGTGGTACGATAAAATACCTGATCACCGTATCCGGCCAGTCCACTGATATTATTTACCTCCGGTAATTCCAGGAAAGGAAGGGCATAAGCAGACTGTCCATAATGCGTATAGATCGCATCAAATCCTGAAGCGTAGAAAATATAATAATCACGGCAGCTTCGTACGGAACCGATCTTTTCCAGATTATCATAATCTTCAAAGACACCCATCAGACGGGTGATTCCACCTTCCACAGGTGCTTCGTATACTACCCCGGCATTGGCAATACCGGCCTGTGGGCAGGCAGGTCTCAGGTTGTTGAGCATAACAGCAACCGGGCGACGTCTTCCGATGGCTTCCGGTACATATTCTCCGGTCAGATAACTTACAACATAGCCATCCGGAATCGGATCTTCTGTGGGTTCCGGTTCTTCAGCAGCCATGGCAGTTGGTTCCGGTGTTACTTCTTCTGCTGCTTCTGTTGGTTCCGGCGTTGCAGTCGGTTCGGCGGAACCAGACTCGTTTTTCTGGCATCCGGTCAGCATGATGCCTCCTGCCAGCCCAAGGGCTATGATCAGTTTTGCATATTTTTTCATATGTGATCTCCTTTTCGTTAATAAAATTAATCTCTTCCAATCTGCAGCTGCTGCAGTGCTTTCTCCTGTTTCTGTTCCATGACAATACGTTCCTCATCAACCATATGGTCATACCCCAGAAGATGCAGCATACTGTGAGCAACTAAAAATGCGTATTCTCTTTTTACACTGTGTCCGTATGCTTCTGCCTGTTCCACCGCCTTCGGTATGGAGATCATGATGTCTCCCAGAAGAAGCTCTCCACTTTCCGGATCAAAGCAGCTGTCATCGTCTTCCAGCACAGAATAATCTGCAGGTGCCGGAAAATCAACCATAGGGAAAGACAGCACATCCGTTGCCCGGTCGATCTGACGATATTCCAGATTGGTTTTATGAATCGTTTCGTTATCTGTGAGAACCAGGCAGACCTGTGATTCATAGGGACATCCTTCCTGATCCAGAACGGTTTCCATGACATCTTCTGCGACCTTCAGAAAATCAAAATCAAAGGTCTGTTCCTGTTCATTGGAAAAATCAATACTCATAACTGTTTCCCCTCCGTCGTTGATTTTTCGGTGATGCCGGTTTTTCCGGGTGTTTCTTTTCGTAGGCTTCATAGGCCTGTACAATCTTTTGTACCAGCGGGTGACGGACAACGTCTTTGCTGGTCAGCTGACAGATGGAGATCCCTTCTACTTTCTTCAGCACCTGAAGAGCCATCTCCAGACCGGATTTCTGACCGGAAGGAAGATCTTTCTGAGAAGAATCTCCGGTAATGATCACTTTGGATCCGAATCCGATACGGGTCAGGAACATCTTCATCTGTGCCGGAGTTGTATTCTGCGCCTCATCCAGAATAATAAATGCATTGTCCAGTGTACGACCGCGCATATAAGCGAGGGGGGCAACCTCAATCAGCCCTTTCTCCATATTTTTTGCAAAGCTTTCCGGTCCCATGATCTGATACAGTGCATCATAGAGTGGGCGCAGGTAGGGATCCACCTTACTTTGCAGGTCGCCGGGAAGAAATCCCAGTTTTTCTCCTGCTTCGATGGCAGGACGGGTCAGGATGATTCTTCCCACTTCGTCATTTCGGAATGCTGTGATCGCCATTGCCATGGCAAGGTAGGTTTTACCGGTACCGGCAGGCCCTACGCCGAAAACGATCATATCTTCACGGATCTTATCCACATATGCTTTCTGTCCCAGCGTTTTTGGCTTGACCGGTCTTCCGTTGATCGTGTGACAGATACAGTCTTTATCCATCTCCACAAGCGGAGCTTCTTTCTCTTCCATGGTCAGTGACAGTGCATAATCCACATTCTGACTCTGAATGGTATTTCCTCTGACAGAAAGCCCCAGCAATTCCCGGATGATCTTTTCCGCTTTCTGCACATTTGGTGCAGGCCCTACGATCTTTAATATGCCGTCACGGGAAATCAGTGTTACCTGTAAGGTGCGTTCGATCTTTTTTATATGTTCGTCAAACTGTCCGAAGATATTTCTTTCATGTTCTGCCGGAATTTCTATCAGCTGTTCGATGATTCTTGCCGCCATTCATCTTGTCCTTTCGTAACTGTTTTTCTTTTAAAATGTCAACACGGACATTCTATTCTTTTATTTTACCACCTTTTTAGTGGAATTGAAGTCCTTTTTATGATTTTTCTGTATTTTCTGTATGTATATTGTTAATGTTCAATGGTAATATCCCGCGAAGCGTGTTACCGGGAACGGAGCAAACAGTAACTGTATATCGCTCCTGTACCGTGAAATATCTCACCGAACACAGCGTGGACAACAGGAAAAATCAGTTTGTTTCGGAAACAGAAGACGTGGAATCCGGAAGTGCTTTCCGGACTATCGGAGTTTTTTCGCTTCCGGGAATCTGTATGATCACATAGCCCTGTGAACGGCATCTGTTTGCAGTGAGTCTGGTACGGATATTCCGGGAAAGAATCAAGGCATCTTCGCGTACGAGATTTTTCAAGAAATTTTGCAGATGTTTTTGTGAAAGTTCCAGAGATTCTTTCGGTGTATAGCAGTAGGATTTTTTTTCATAGGGAACGGTTATGATTTTTCCCACGGTGACTGGCAGGTAAAAACTTGGGGTAAGGGTCAGTCGGCGTTCGATGCGATAAATTTCAGAATTATTTTTTGGGGCATGATACCAGGAGATATCGGTTCCGAAGAATGTAAAAAAAGGATAGCTTTCTTGCTCTCCGGGATAAGATTTTACAGTGACCGTCCGGGAAAATTCATCATAATAAGGAAATTGAGTTTTTATAACGATATCTGCATCCGCACGCACATATTCGTAACGTTGTATCTGACTGTCATTATCCAGGATTGCAACCGAACCAGATACAAGAATATCTCCTTTTTTACAGACATCTCCCGGCTTTACCTGTGGCATTCCCATACGGGTGATGATACTTACTACGGTGCCATTCCACGGAGCGGTAAGATCCCAGCTGGTTAGGGTGTCCGCTAAGGCATCCGTTGGCTGCGGGATTTCGTCATTTTCTTTGATATCAATAATCAGACAGGTTCCCTCAAGCTTTGCAGATACCCAGACAACACCGGGAAAGGCCTGCCGGATTTTCTGCATCAGCTTCTGGCAGTCTACATTTCTCTTTGCCATACCACAGCGGATATCCCATTCGGATAATGTGTCCAGGAGAACAGGTGTGGTATAATAACGGTTTCCTGTGATCTGAATATCCCAGATACGAAGGGAACACACAAATAACAAAATAAAGCCAAGAAATATTCCGAGAAAAAAAGCCTTTCTTTTTCGTGCATGAAGTAAAAAGAAAGGCAGACCGTTTTTAGATAAGATATGGATCCGTGCATCTGTTTTCCGGCGAAACCGGCCAAGACGCAGGAAATCTCTGGCAGAGAGTTCCATTTCATAGAAGGAAGCTTCCTGGGTAAGATTTCGAAGAGGAATCCGATTATGTACACAGAGACTGAAAAACCGATCCGGTGCAGGGCTTTCCAGACGAATGCGAACGTAGCCGCGGATATATTTTTTTATAGAATCCAAGAACGTACCTCCCGATCGTCGCAGTCAGATTTCATACAAAACAGATGTGATCTGTCCTGTTACTTTCATCTCAAGTGCTGTGTAGTAAAGAACGCTGAGGGAAACTCCCTGAATGCGTATTCTTCCATTTGCGGTCAGTACTAAAAGATGATCGGAACGGTATTCCAGGATACTTCGGTAATTTTCCAGAAGAATCTCCCGTTCACCAATCAGTGTGATGATACATCCATGATATGCCAGATCGCCGGGAAGTTCCAGCAGATCAGCCAGACACTCTCTCACTGTTGTTATTTTTATTTTTTTCACAGGATGCTCCCGGTGTTTATTATTCAGTTTATGAGAATTCGCCGATCTTTATGCTTCCCGGAGGAAAATCAGTGAGAACCAGAGAACCATCTGTTCTCCCATATAATAATCCATGTGATTTTCTTCGATATTTTTGGTCAACAGGATCCCATGACTTTCAATACAAGGATGCATCAGATCCGGGTGGTTACAGGATTTTTTTGGATATGTGCATTTCTCACAGATGGAACAGGAATCCGTGGACAGTGTATAGCATCGCCAGGCATCCTGTTTTAAAAATGCTTCGATTTTTGCAGTGATCTCCTCATGCTCCCGTTTGGTAGCAAGCAGAGCATCCATATTGGAATAATCCGGCACTTCTGCCACAGAAGAAAATAAAAGGGCATGTGTGTACTGTTGGCATCGTTCTCTGCATTTGTCCACAGTTCCTACTGCCGGTGGACATGACCAGGATTTTCCATATCTTGGACATTCCCTCTTACAGATGGTGCGTACTTTGTCATTGAATTCAATATCATCAATGGAAAGAAAGGTATACTGATAAATGGGAAATTGTGTAATATAGTTTTCTATTGAATGAAAGTTCATAAATACTCCTTTTTTATTTAAATCATTACATACTATTATACCGTCTGTACCGCCAGAATACAAGTGGTGAATACCGGACCGCTCTCTGGCATATACAGTAAAGACAGAAAAAGAAAAGAGTACCTATGAAATATTTAAATTGTATCAAACAATGGCTGCACACAGGAAAAATAATCCGGGAAACAGACTTCCTTACCTGTTGTGTGGTACTGATTGCCTGTTTTTTTGTCGGCGCGGCGATACACTGTCACACAGAACAGGAGCATCTGGAGACTTCCGGACAGATTCTGCATCCTGAGACAGAGAACTGGGGACTTGGTTTTGGGCAGACCGGAGAAAAACCGACAGGAAATGTATCAGCAGAAGAATTGAAAAAGTATCATGCCGCCTATATGGATCCAACGGATGAAAAAGTCATCTATCTTACTTTTGATGCCGGATATGAAAATGGTAATACACCGGCGATTCTGGAGGCATTGAAAAAGCATGATGTAAGCGCAACTTTTTTTGTGGTGGGAAATTATCTGGAAACCAGTCCGGAACTCGTTAAGCAAATGGTGGCTGAAGGCCACACTGTAGGAAATCATACCTTCCACCATCCGGAAATGTCAAAAATTTCTGATGCAGCTTCCTTTGAAAAAGAACTAAAGGACGTGGAAACACTCTATCAGAAAATTACAGGAGAAGAACTTACCCGCTTCTATCGACCACCGCAGGGGAAATATAACACACAAAATCTGCAGATGGCCGGCGATCTTGGATATAAGACATTTTTCTGGAGCCTTGCCTATGTGGACTGGATTCAGGATCAGCAGCCCACAAAAGAAGCTGCCTTTGATAAATTATTAAAACGGATCCATCCGGGAGCGGTCGTACTGCTTCACAGTACTTCTTCTACGAACGCGCAGATTCTGGATGAACTTCTGACAAAATGGGAAGAAATGGGCTATCATTTTGCACCACTGTCGGAACTGGCAGAGAAGATTTAAAGGAAACTGCAAAGATGTTTCAGAGCCGGAAGAAGCTGACAGGAGGTATATTCCCGAACGAAAAAAAGATCAGCCGGTTGCTGTCTGCAAAACAACCGGCTGAGCTTAGAACTACCCGTTAGATTTCGGTTTACTTGTGATAAGGCTGATTGGTCATGATCCGGTAAGAACGATAGATCTGTTCTAACAGAATTACCCGCATCAGCTGGTGGGGAAAAGTCATTTTTGAAAAACTCAGGGCATAATCGGAACGCTTCACAAGTGCATCACCAAGTCCGATCGAACCACCGATTACAAAACAGATATGGCTCTGTCCCCGGATACCCAGATTTTCCAGCTGACGGGAAAATGCAACAGAATCCAGCATCTTTCCGCCTATTTCAAGGGTGATTACATAATCATCATCCCGGATATATCGCATCAGACGTTCCCCTTCTTTATCCCGGATACTTTTTTCCACTACTTCACTGGCATGGTCCGGTGTTTTTTCATCAGCCACTTCGATAATCTCCAGTTTGCAGTATTTGCTGAGACGTTTCGAGTATTCGGCAATGGCATCGCGGAGAAATTTTTCTTTGATCTTTCCTACAGTCAACAATGTAATTTTCATAGCTGAATTATATTTCCTTTACATACTCGGATACGCATTCTGGCGGCTTGCAAAATATTCACGTTTCAGCTCCAGAAACAGCTCTGCATTTGTCGCCTGAACATATGGGTTGACATAGAAAATTGCCAGCAGTCCACAGGTACACAGAGACAGCAGGGACCATCCGAGAAACGAAAGATCCAGCACAAAGGTATTCCACTTCTGTCCATACATCAGTTCTTTGCTGAGGCGGAATGCATCCTGTCTTGTCATGTTCGGGTCATCTGCCAGAAGGTAGGGAACCATACGGTATTCGTAGGCTTTTACGATACCAGGTACAATCAGAAGCAGAGACCACAGACCAATAAAAAGTTTCCGTAAAAATAAAGTCAATACGGTTTTTCCGTACATGCCCTTCTGAAAGGCAAATCCCAGCCGTCCTACCGTTGGCTGATATTCAGAATTTTCCATAAAGAAACGGCAGCCACCGACTTCCAGAGGATTGAAAAGGAAAATCCCAAGTAAAGCACTGACGATCATGACACCACCTACGACAACTGCGATGATTCCACTTACCAGCATATCGGGAATGGAAGTACCGGAGTTGTAATAAAAGTGTCCGATGTCTCCGTCATCAAAGTATTCTGTATAATAAGAATCATCGGAAGTGCCGGAAGAAGTTATCTGATTCCAACTGTTGGATACAGCACTTCCGCCACCGCTGACAAATAACATCAGAATAAATGCAACAAGTACGCTGCGCCAGTAGTTTCTCTGAAAGGCTGCTTTGCCTCTCTCTTTCAATTCAAATCTTGTCCACATCATGTTGTTCTCCTTTTTCATGTAAAAGTATCTGTGTTTTGGTTTCATTATAACATGGAATCTATTGACTCACAAGCAGACTGGAAAATATTAAGAGAAAAGAAAGAGTTTACATAATAATATTATGGTAACTTAAAATGCGATTTAGGAAACGTATCTGACTGTGAGGATACTGAACAGTTGCAAGCACATTTTCCAGTAAAGTAAAACTGCCGGAAGACTTCTGTATAGAAAATTCTTCCGGCAGTTAAAATCAATCTTGCTTGATTTTATTTTGCTTTGTTTTTGATGAACTCATCGATTCCTTTTGCGGCTGCTTTACCGGCACCCATAGCCAGGATAACAGTAGCTGCACCGGTAACTGCATCACCACCGGCATATACACCTGCTTTGGATGTGGCACCTGTCTCATCATCAGCAATGATACATTTTCTCTTGTTAATGTCCAGACCAATGGTAGTAGAAGAAATCAGCGGGTTCGGAGAAGTTCCCAGGGACATGATAACAGTATCTACGTCCATCTCAAACTCGGAACCTTCGATGACAACCGGACGTCTTCTTCCGGACGCATCCGGCTCACCCAGTTCCATACGAACACATTTGATTGCTTTTACCCAGCCTTTTTCGTCTGCAACGATTTCTGTCGGGTTAGTCAGCAGATCGAAAATAACGCCTTCTTCTTTTGCATGATGTACTTCTTCACGTCTTGCAGGCAGTTCTTCTTCACTTCTTCTGTATACGATATGTACCTCAGCACCAAGACGAAGAGCAGTTCTTGCAGCATCCATAGCTACGTTACCACCGCCGACAACAACAACTTTCTTTCCGGTTACGATCGGTGTGTCGTGGTCATCGCGGAAAGCTTTCATCAGGTTACTTCTTGTCAGGTATTCATTTGCGGAGAAGACACCGTTGGATACTTCACCCGGGATACCCATGAACATCGGCAGACCCGCACCGGATCCGATAAATACTGCTTCGAATCCTTCATTTTCCATCAGTTCATCTACAGTAGTGGATTTACCGATGATAACGTTGGTGTTGATCTTAACACCGAGAGATTTTACATTTTCAACTTCTGCTTTTACAACTTTATCTTTTGGCAGACGGAATTCCGGAATACCATAAACCAGAACACCACCAGCCTGATGCAGTGCTTCAAAAATAGTTACATCGTAACCAAGTTTTGCCAGATCTCCTGCACAGGTCAGACCGGAAGGACCGGAACCGATAACTGCAACTTTATGACCGTTTTTCTCTGCCGGAGCTTCCGGTTTGATACCGTTTTCTTTGGCCCAGTCAGCTACGAAACGCTCCAGTTTACCGATGGATACCGCTTCGCCTTTGATACCACGGATACATTTTCCTTCACACTGTGTTTCCTGTGGACATACACGACCACAGACTGCAGGCAGTGCACTGGACTGTCCGATTACTTTATATGCTTCTGCAAAGTTACCTTCCTTCACTTCTTTAATGAACGCAGGAATATTGATACTTACCGGACATCCCTGAACACATTTGGCATTTTTACAGGTCAGACATCTGGAAGCCTCTTCCATAGCTTCTTCTTTGTTATATCCAAGACATACTTCATCAAAGTTTGTTGCTCTTACTTTCGGTGCCTGCTCTCTTACAGGTACTTTTTTTAATACGTCACCCATTATTTGTCACCTCCGCACTGTCCGCATCCGCCGTGATGAGTATCACCCTCACGCAGTTTTAATAATGCTCTTCCTTCTTCTGTTTTGTACATCTGCTGTCTCTGCATAGCAAGATTCCAGTCAACCAGATGTCCGTCAAATTCAGGACCGTCTACGCATGCGAATTTTACTTCGTCACCAACGATGACACGACAGGCACCGCACATACCGGTACCGTCTACCATGATCGGGTTCATGGAAACGATAGTAGGAATATTATATTTCTGAGTGGTCAGGCAGCAGAATTTCATCATGATCATCGGTCCGATAGCTACACATTTTGTATAAGTTTTTCCTTCGGCGATCAGATCATCGATTACTTTTGTTACCATGCCACTTCTTCCATAAGATCCGTCATCTGTTGTAATATACAGGTTGCCTGCTACAGCTTCCATCTCTTTTTCCAGAATGATCAGGTCTTTGGTCTTTGCACCAACGATAACATCGGCATCAATACCATGTTCATGCAGCCATTTTACCTGTGGGTAAACCGGCGCAGTACCAACTCCACCTGCTACAAACAAGATTTTTTCCTTTTTCAGTTCTTCTGGATCTTCGTTCACGAATTCGGACGGACATCCCAGAGGTCCTACAAAATCTTCAAAAGAATCTCCTGCCTGGAGTTGTGCAAATTTTTCTGTAGATGCTCCGATTGGCTGGAATACAATTGTTACAGTACCAGCTTCTCTGTCGTAATCACAGATTGTCAGAGGAATACGCTCTCCTGCATCGTCCTCTTTTACAATGATAAACTGACCTGGCTGACAGTGTTTTGCTACCATCGGTGCTTCTACAACCATGAGATATACAATCTCATTCAGTTTTTCCGCTTTGATAATTTTGTACATAACATCCTCCTAGTTATTTTTATTTTAACACGGCACAATTTCATAGGGTAACGTGTTATAATCCTCTGTCTATTTTGCCATAAAAATGTAGAAAAATCAATAGCTTCTATTTGGCTTCTGCAAGTTTGTAGATTGCGCTGCCCGGACTGCTGACTTTATTGTGTTCGTCGACAAGAATCGCATAGAAAGTATGTGTTCCTTTTAACATCTTTACAGGCTGATCTTCCTGATACAGTTCGTCGGCAATCGTTGGTTTTTTGTCAAATGCATAATATGCTCTGCATCCTTTTGGAACAATGATATAGATATTGGTATCCATGTCTGTGGTAAAGCTTCCTGATGACGGAGAAATCTGCGGCGGGTCAGGAGCTTCGTAAGCAATCGTGTATGTTTTGCTGACAATATCGCTTGTAATTCCCTTTTTGTTCACTGTAACCGCTTTGATAATGGTCTGACCTTCTTTGAGTGCAATACTGTCAGTATACAGATTACTTGAGGAAGTCGGATCTGTTCCGTCGGTGGTATAATAAATCTGATCTTCGTCCTCTTTGGAATATAAAGAAAGAGTTTTCGGCTCGTCATAGCTGCCCTCTGGAAGACTGAATACCGGATTCTTACTGATATAAGCAGAAAATTTATTCAGTATGTCATCATTATCACAGCTGTCCAGCAGATTTTTCACTTCATCGGGCTGATTATTTTCCATATATATTTTGATGAGCTGATTATAAGCGGATTGGTTATCCGGTTCCAGACGAATAGCATCCTGAAGCGTTTTGATTGCCTGGTCCGTCTTTTCCAGCTTAACCTGTACCTGTGCCAGAAGAAGTTTTGCATCAACGTCCGAATCATCCAGACTGACAGCACGTTCTACAAATTTATAGCTTTCTTCGTATTTGTGATTGGAAAATGCAGTATCTGCCATGCGGATCTGGTAATCAAAATCGTTGTAATTTTTTTTGTCCATACCAAGTTTGAAAAACAGACCGGCAGCAACCAGAACAAGAACACCGGCGACAGATACCAGGATCATCCGTTTCTTCTTCGCTTTTTTTCGACGGCGGTTCTCAGCTGCGATCGCTGCACGCTTTCTGGCAGCGGCGGCTTCTGCCTGTTCTTTTTCTTTTTTCAGTTTTTCCTGAACCATATAATCGCCAAAGGAATCATAATCAGGAACCCATTGTACTTCCTGACCGCAATTCAAACAGAAAAGTCGTCCTTCTTCAATCGGCTCTCCACAATTTGAACATCTCATTTTTATTCTCCTTTAAAAAAATATATGTTATAAACATTCTTCAATATAAGTATCAAATTCTTCCATCGACATCAGAACTTTTCGTGGCTTCGTCCCCTCTTCCGGACCTACGACTCCGGCTTCACATAACTGATCCATTATGCGGGCAGCCCGGTTAAAGCCGATCTTGAACATACGCTGTAACATTCCAATAGAAGCTTTGTCTTTATCAATGATAAATTTTCCTGCATCTACGAAATAAGCATCCAGATCCTGTCCGGAACCTGATCCGGAAGTGCTGCTTTGAGAAGCATTCATCATATCAGTGATCTTACTGTCATATACCTGATCCGTCTGATGATTGTCTGTGAGAAATTCCACAACTTTTCCCACTTCTTTATCTGATACAAAAGCTCCCTGCAATCGCACCGGCTTCTGATATCCCTGTGGATAATAAAGCATATCTCCTTTTCCCAGAAGTTTTTCTGCTCCATTCATATCCAAAATCGTTCTCGAATCCACACCCGAAGATACAGAAAAAGCAATACGGGATGGCATGTTTGCCTTGATCAGTCCTGTGATGACATTGACGGATGGCCGCTGTGTAGCAATAATCAGATGAATACCGGCTGCTCTGGCCAGCTGAGCCAGACGGCAGATCGCATCTTCTACTTCGCCGGGAGCTACCATCATAAGATCTGCCAGCTCGTCTACAATGATCACGATTTTTGGAAGTTTCTGAGGTTTGTTTTCGTCTTCTATATCAGCCAGCTGCTCCACTTTCGCATTATATCCTTTCAGGTCACGAACGTTGTATTCTGCGAATTTGTTATAGCGGTCAGTCATTTCTGCCACAGCCCAGTTCAATGCGCCGGCAGCTTTTTTCGGGTCAGTGACTACCGGAATGAACAGATGTGGAATACCATTATAGACACTTAACTCCACTACTTTCGGGTCAATCATGATCAGCTTTACTTCATCGGGTCTGGCTTTATAGATGATACTCATGATCAGAGTATTGATACACACGGATTTACCGGAGCCGGTAGCACCGGCAATCAACAGATGGGGCATCTTACCTATATCTGCGACAACTGTTTTTCCTCCAATATCTTTACCGACGGCAAATGCAAGTTCAGATGAAAATTCTCGGAATTCCTTTGTCTCTAACAGATCCCGAAGCATAACCGGACTGTTGGTAGCGTTTGGAACTTCTATTCCGACAGCTGCTTTTCCGGGGATCGGTGCTTCGATTCGAATATCGGCAGCTGCAAGATTCAACTTGATATCATCTGCCAGTCCTACAATTCTACTGACTTTGACACCCTGTTCCGGCTGCAATTCATATCGGGTCACAGTTGGCCCGCAGCTTACATTGGTAATGGTTACGTTTACACCAAAATTGTGTAGGGTTGTCTGCAATTTCATGGCAGTTTCACGCAGATGGTCGTCAGAATCTCCGGATGCATTTCGATCGCCTCGTTTCAGAAAATCAACCGACGGAAAAACATATTCTTTTTTTACAGGTTCTCTGGCGATTTCCTGCTGAATATTTTCTATACCATTTGCTATCTCTTCCTGCGAGGAACGCGGCTTTCTGTTACGGGTGGCTTTTTCCGTATGAGATTCTGTAACAGTATCCTGCTCTTTTGATATATCCGGGTTTGCCTGTACTTCGTCGCTTGTAATAGGTTTTAATTCCTGTACATCAAACGGAAGCTCCTGCCGGATGGCATTGACAGGTTCTTCAGGGGCAGGTGCAGGACGTTCGATATGAATCTCCGGCATGGCGGGAGAAGTCGCGTTTGCTTTTGCGGCTTCACGGGCCAGTCTGCGTTCTTCCCGTTGCTTTTGTTTTTCTTTTTTTATATTTTCTTTCGCGTTTTCTTTTTCCGGAACAGTATTGTTTTCTTTTCCTTTTGGTAGCTTCGTCTCTTCCAGTGCAAACACTCCACGTTCTTCTACTCGACGGGCGTGATTTTCAAGTGCTTCCTGATATACCTTTTCACCGGTTTTCTTTAATGGCGCAAGAACCGTATGCTGCGTGATAATGATCACAGAGATGATCAGAAAAATAAACATCAGCACATAAGCACCTGCAGTACCAAAGGAAACACATAAAAACTTTGCTGTTGCACCACCGATGATTCCGCCGCCGGTTTTGTGCTGTGAACAATAAGTATAATATCCGCTTACCGTATCTCCCTTCAGACAGCCGAGAGTAAACAGGTGAATCAGTGTAGTAAGACACCAGAATGCCAGTGCGACACCCCAGAGTTTCCGAGACATCAGGTCATTGTCATAATTTGCGATAGCAAATGCAGTTCCCATAAACAGAACTACCGGAAACAGGTAGGCCATCCAGCCGAACAGTCCGAAAAAAAACTGACTGATAACAGTTCCTACTTTTCCACCGATATCAAAATTGCTGATCACCAGCAGTACGGAAACAGCCAGTGTGATCAAGATCGTGATCTCTGTAACCAGCTCCCGGTTATACGCCTGTTTCTGGCGCTTTTTAGCGGAAGGTGTTTTTTTACGGGTTGTTTTCCTTCCGGCAGTGCTCTTTTTTTTTCGTGTCCCCGTTGACGGCATAGATGTTATCTCCTCCCCTTATCTGATATGCTCTACACAAAATAACAGACGATCGCAAGAATCCCCATGATAAAACAATAGATGGAAAAAATGCGAAGTTTTTTCTTCTTTATAAAAGCCAGCATAAATCGAATGGAAAAATATCCGACGACAGCTGCGGTGAGCATACCTGCTGTATAACTGAATCCAAGAGACCAGGTGACAGATTTTGATTCCAGTTTTCCACATTCAAGAATCATAGCACCCAGGATTGCCGGAATCGATACAAGATAAGAATATCGAATGGCGAAACCGCGGCGAAAACCGCATAAAAATCCGGCGGTTATAGTGATACCGGAACGGGAAATTCCGGGAATCACACTGATTCCCTGACATACGCCGATAGCGAGAGCCTGAGGAACTGTAATATGCTTTGGCAGCTTATTCCCCAATTGCCAGTTGTCAACTACGAGCAGTAAAACTGCAGTGATAAGCAGACCAAGTCCGGTGACCGGAAGGGAAGAACTCCACCGGTCAACAAGATTCTGCAGCAGATATCCAAGGATACCGGTTGGTATTGTAGAAATCAGGATCATCGCAACCATGGTGCGGTAATTGTTACAAAGAATCTTGCGATAGGGTGTTGTCTGTGCACTATGCATCTTATTATCAATATATATTTTAAAATTGGCAGTCAGATCCTGAAAAATATGTATGGTTTCCACCAACATACGGAACAGATCGTTTTTAAAAACCAGACAAATAGCGATCAGTGTACCAAAGTGCAGCAACACATGAAAAAGTACATCGGTATCTGTTCGGATATTTAATAAATTTTCTAAGATGACCAGATGGCCGGAACTGCTCACCGGCAAAAATTCCGTAAGCCCTTGGACAATTCCCAGAATCATGGCGTCAAAAAAACTCATGGTTATCCTCATTTATTGTTTATTTGTATGCTTCTCTTACATCAAAATATTATTATATCATAAAAATACGGGAGATACAATCTCCCGTCGCTCTTTTCGGATGAAAATCTGAACTTTTAGAAATTAAGCAGCCATGATTGGAGAAAAAGAAATTAGAACTCCGCAAAGTATTGCCAGGGTAATGGCAAGTACGGTAATTACAAAAAAGAGGGGACTTTTTTTATCTTTAACAAGAAGTCGTCCGCACTGTGGACAGTGAGTCAGGCTGTTTTCAAATAACAGCGCACACTCTGTACAACGTTTCATAGCCTTGTTCCTCCGAATACATAAACTTATCTGTCTCCTCATTTTAACACGAATCGATCGGCAGAACAACTATATGTTTTTCTTCATCAGTTCTTTTAGCTTATTCAGTGCGTCCCGGATACCACCGATCTCGTTGATCAGGCCTTCTCTGACAGCATCCTCTCCTTCTAACATGGTTCCGACATCTTTGACCAGCATAGAGGTATCAAGCATCAGTTCTTCCAGACGTGGCTGAGTGATATCGGAATGCGCGGCGATAAAACCGGTGATTCTGTCCTGGGTTTTTTCCATGTTACGATAGGTCTGCATAACACCAATGAACATACCATTTGTGCGCACGGGATGAAGAACCATAGTCGCGCTTGGGACGATGAAACTGTAATCAGCAGAGACGGCAAGAGGAACACCGATGGAATGCCCGCCTCCCAGAACCAGTGATACGGTTGGCTTGCTGAGTGATGCGATCATCTCTGCGATAGCAAGTCCGGCTTCCACGTCACCGCCTACCGTGTGCAGGAGAATCAGGATTCCTTCAATTTGTTCATCATCCTCAATCAGAGCAAGCCGCGGAAGAATTTCTTCATATTTGGTGGATTTGGTACGATCTCCCAGAGATTCATGTCCTTCCACTTCTCCGATGATGGTGAGCAAATGAATCCGGCTTTCCAGGGGTACAGCGTTATCTATCGGTTCTGCTTTTGGCTGTAGCTTTTGTTTCGTTTCCTGTTTATCCATATTCGGCATCTCCTTTTACTTTCTGTGAACTGTCAGTGTTCCCAATCAGTATGGACAGTTATGGACAAAAAAATACGCCGGAGACATGGGAAACCATGCCCGGCGTAAAATATTGTTGTTTTATTCGTCCCAGTTATGATATACAGCCTGTACATCATCATCATCTTCCAGAAGATCCAGAGTTCTCTGCAGATTTTTAACAGCAGTTTCATCTGTTAGTTCCACATAATTCTGCGGAATCATGGTAACTTCTGCCTCTGCCATTACCACGCCTTCTTTTTCCAGAGTTTCACGGACAGTGGAGAAATCGTCCGGATCGGTGATGATCTCATAACAGTCATCCTCTTCAGAAAAGTCTTCTGCACCGGCATCCAGAGCCATCATCATCAGGTCATCAGCTTCCATCTCGCAGTCTTCCTTTGCAACAATGATCTGACCCTTTTTATCGAACATGAAAGATACACATCCAGGAGTACCAACGTTTCCGCTTCCCTTTGTGAAGGCACTTCTTACGTTTGCAGCAGTACGGTTTTTGTTGTCGGTCAGGGTATCTACGATGATCGCGATACCGTTCGGACCATAGCCCTCATAGGTGATCATTTCGTAGTTATCGGCGTTGGCATCACCGGCTGCTTTCTTGATACCGCGTTCGATGGTATCATTCGGCATGTTGTTTGCTTTTGCTTTTGCGATGACATCACGCAGCTTGCTGTTGTTTTCCGGATCCGGACCGCCCTCTTTTACGGCAATTACGATCTCACGGCCGATAATTGTAAAGATTTTTCCTTTTTTTGCATCATTCTTTTCTTTCTTGTGTTTGATATTGGCAAACTTAGAATGTCCTGACATAATATAAACTCCTTTTTCTATTGTATTTTTTCTACTCTTATTTTTTGAATAATATTGTCCTCAACAGAAAGAATCTGGAAACAATATCCATTCGCATTTATCTCTTTATCTTCAGCTGTCGGAATGTGCCCCAGCAGTGAAGTAAGATATCCGTTTAAGGTTTCAAAAGCATGATCACCAAGGTCGATACCCAGGACTTCTTCCACATCATCCAGTGGTGTCAGACCATCCATCAGAATACTTTCGTCGAACTGTGGCTGGATAAATTCTTCGGATTCGTCATATTCATCGAAGATGTTTCCTACAATCTCTTCCAGAATATCTTCCATCGTTACCAGCCCGGCGGTCTGCCCGTATTCATCGACAACAATTGCAATATGGATTTTTTTCGTCTGCATTGCCTGAAAGAGAGAATCTATTCCACGGGTTTCCGGGATATAAGCGACGGAACGAACCAGCTTTGGAATCTGCATCAGGCTTTTGGCTTCATATTCTGCCCGATTCTGATGTTCCATGGCATCTTTGATATGGATAAATCCAACAATATTATCGATATCTTCATGGTATACCGGATAACGGGAATTACTGTGTTCCGACATATATACAATGGCATCCTTTAGCAGGGTAGTATCGTCCAGCGCATTGATATTTTTCCGGTGAGTCATAATATCTTTTGCTGATTTATCATGGAATTCCATGATATTCTGGATCATCTCCGCTTCGCTCTCCTGAATGATACCCTGTTCATGGGCTTCATCTACAAGATCAATGATTTCATCTTCTGTTACATCATCTTCTGTGTGATTCGGATCAATACCAAACAGGCGTACGGTGAGATTGGTTAAAAGTTCCATCAATTTTGTAATCGGCCAGGCCAGAATAATACCTGCCTGCACCATATGTACCATCCGATAAGCGGAAGCTGCTGCATGTCGAGAGCAGATTCTTTTTGGTACCAGAATGCCGAAAGTGGCCAGTAAAATCAGATCCACAAAAAGTACCAGTATACACAGTATGATCTTTCCGGGGGTTTCTGTGAAAAAGACACCTGCAGCGGTAGCAGAAAGACTGATAGATACTGTCTTCATAATGCTTTTCAATTGTACATAACCTACCAGAAAGCTTAACAACATATGGTAAAACTGTACGGTTTGGATCAGTGATCCAGGGGCATTCATAATGTGAAGGAGAAGTTTGCTTTTTCTGTCTCCCTGTTCCGCTTTGTCTTCTATCTCATTTTCATTGAGGTTCTGGATCGCGGAACCGAATCCGTAAAAAATACTGTTGATTACTATAAACAGCAGAAATAACATCCACCCGGCGACCGGATTATCACTACTATCCATATACACTCCTTTTTTCTGTGCGTATTATTAAGATCATAAGGCATAAGCACACAGTTATGCCCGAAAAAGTATATCACCTTACTATTTATTCGTCAAGCAACTCCACGTTATGTAGGAAGTTCCAGACTGATTTTCAGTGCTTTGTTTACTTTTGCAAGGGCTTCCGGATCCAGATGACAGATCTTGTCTTTCAGCCTTTTTTTATCAATGGTGCGCAGCTGTTCGAGAAGAATGACGGAATCCCTGACAATGTCGTAAGCAGATGCGTTGATCTCGATGTGCGTAGGCAGTTTGGCTTTATTCATCTTGGAAGTAATGGCAGCACAGATCACTGTCGGGCTGTGTTTGTTCCCGATATCGTTCTGGATGATGAGTACCGGACGGATCCCTCCCTGCTCACTTCCCACCACCGGACGAAGATCCGCATAATAAATATCTCCTCTTCTTATATTCACATTCTCCACACTCCGATTCCTATGTTCTGTCAGAAATTTCTGACATCTATAGTATTTCCTTGTTTATCCGGTGTATGCAGGTATATAAGAAATTTATCGATGGATGTTCGCTATTCGGCAGGTAGTAATCCGTAAGGTATTTCTATAACTGTGAAGGTACTGAATCATTACACATGGATGATTTTACAGATAGATTCTCGGTACACGCTTTGTGATACAGCAGATCAGTTCGTAGGAAAAACGACCGGACAGATCACCCAGTTCTTCTGCGGTGATCGTGCTGCCGTGGTCAGTTCCGAGTAATGTTACTTCTGTTCCGCGAACTGCTTCCGGAATGTCAGACACATCAACCATGAACTGATCCATACAGACTCTGCCGATAATCGGTGCTTTCTTTCCGTTGATCAGTAAGTATCCCTTATTGGAGAGGGATCGTGGATAACCGTCCGCGTAACCGACCGGAATGGTTGCGATCCTTGTAGAATCTCTGGTTGTGACAAAGGTTCCGCCATAACTTACTGCTACTCCTGCTTCCACTTCTTTTACGAAAGAAATATGACTTTTCAGTTCCATTACCGGTTGCAGTGCCACGCCCGGATTAACGACTTCGTCAGACGGTGCGATACCATAAAGTGTAATTCCCGGACGTACGGCATCGAGATCACCCTCACGGTGCCAGAGGATTCCTGCACTGTTGTTACAGTGACGGATCGGAATCCGAATACCGGCTTCTTCCAGCAAAGTCAGAAATTCCTGATAGTTTGCGAATTGCTGATGGGCAGAGGTCAGATCCTGTTCGTCTGCTCTTGCAAAATGAGTAAACGCACCTTCGATCGTAATTCCCGGAAGTTTGCTGATCCGCAGGATCTCAGGAAGGCTTTCTTTGGGATGACGAAAACCGATTCGTGTCATACCGGTATCAAATGCCAGATGGATCGGATGTACTTTACCTGCTTTCTGAGCCTCCTGAGATATCTTTTCAGCTGTTTCATAATCAAACACTGCCGGACGGATATCCAGTTTCACCAGTGTCTGATAATCTTCCGGAAAGACATAACCGAGGATCAGTATAGGTTTTTTTAAACCGGCATCGCGGAGTTCTTCGGCTTCCGGTACATTGGCTACCGCATATCCCCAGATGTAGTCTTTTCCTTCCATAAGATGTGCCACAGGAACTGCTCCATGACCGTAAGCATTGGCTTTGATCACACCAATCATCCTGGTTCCTGGTGTAAGATTTTTTTTCATGTTTTCCAGGTTTTGTTCCAGCGCATCCAGATGGATGGCGGCATAGACCCGACTGTTTTTTTTCATAATTTATTTTCTCCTGTATGTTCAATTCTGACTGTCCATTTTCTGCAGCTGTGCTTCAAGACCGGAAAGAATATCTGTAGCTTTCATGGAACGGGCTCCTTTGGCAGAGGCGGCCTGATCGCCGGCAAGCCCGTGAAGCCATACCGCAAATGGTGCCGCCTTGGAAGGGTTCATTCCCTGTCCAAGCAATCCTGCAACTACCCCACACAAAACATCACCCGAACCCGCGGTGGCCATCCCATCGTTCCCGGTCAGATTCAGGAAAAAGCTTCCGTCTGCGGTTCGAATCCAGGTTCGCGCATCCTTCATGATCAGAGTACAGGGGCAGTTGTTATAAAATACATCCATAAACTTCTGCGGATGTACTTTCAGATCACTGATCGTACACTCTGCCAGCCGGCTCATTTCTCCGAGATGAGGGGTCAGGATGCAGGCAGCATCACACTGTGCCTGCAGATCTTTTCGTTTTGCCAGAAGATTTAAAGCATCTGCATCAATGACTATAGGCTTGCTTTGACGGAATGTCAATACTGTTTGCAACAAGTTCTCCGCTGTTTTGGAAGTAGAAAGCCCCGGACCAACAGCAACCACATCTGCCCAGTCCATAGCTTTTCTGACAACTTCTGACAGTTCATCCGGTGACATGGAAGGTTCATAAACCGAAAGCATGGCTTCCGGAAACTGCTGCTGCAGGATGATACGGTTGCTTTCATCCGTCAGGATACGGACCATCCCGGCACCGCTTAAAAGTGCCGCTTTCGAAGAAAAGTAAGCTGCCCCGCTCATATTACGGCTTCCGGCTATCAGCAGGATTTTTCCGAAAGTTCCTTTGTTACCGGCAGGATCCCGCACAGGAAGCCAGGAAACATCTTTGTTATCCAGTGAAAAAACGCCTTCGGATGCGCCGTAGATGCCAACATCTTTCACCTGAATATGTCCGGCATAGACGGATCCAGGGTACAGACTGATCCCAAGCTTACGGTATGCAAAGGTGACCGTTTCGGTTGCCCGGATGGCAGTGCCCATAACCTGTCCCGTGCCTGCATGGATGCCGGATGGAATATCCACCGCAAGAACCGGAATGCCGGAAGCATTGATTTTCTCTGCCAGAGCCTGGTATTTTCCGGACAATTCTCTGGATAATCCGACACCAAAAAGTGCATCTACAATAGTAGTATATTCAGAAAACCGGCAGTTGTTGACTATCGATACCTGATAATTTTTAGCTGCCTGCCACTGAATGTTCATTTCTTCCGTGAAGGATGTGTGATTTCCGGCGAGATAAAGATCTACCGGATATCCTGCCAGATGCAGAAGTCTTGCAACTGCAACGCCATCAGCTCCGTTATTGCCGGAACCGCATACAACCAATGTTTTTTTCAGTGGAAAATGTTGCTTCAGACAGTCAAATACCGCCAGTGCTGCCCGTTCCATCAAAACCAGAGAAGGAATGCCCATCTGCTTAATCGTAGACTGGTCAAGCTGCTTCATCTGTTTTCCTGTTACTAAAATCTGCATAGCTATGATCTCACTTTCTGTAAAACTATGAGAAACACGCTCTGCGAGTTTCTCATGGTTATCGCGGCCTCTACACTCCGTTTCGGTCGTTGCTCACGTAAATAAAAGGCTGCTGCCCTCTGTTGGCAGCAGCCTTGCTGTTGTTAAATTTTGCCTTGTTCCTGTTTATGATCTTTTTCGAAACGGCTCAGATTGTAGGAAAGTCGCATCAGGCTTTCTGAAAGGTGTACATTTTCCACGATCACATCCTCCGGCATAAAAAGATTCAGATCTGTGTGGGCAAAATTCCAGATGGCTTTTACTCCCACATCCACCAGCAGTTTTGCCATATCAAGGGCTTTGGCTTTCGGCAGGGTCAGAGTAGCAATCTCTACATGATTATCCTTCACGAACTCAGGAAGTTCGTCAATCATACGGATTTCGATGCCGCGCACAGAAACTCCCTGCATGACCGGATTCACATCGAAAATTCCGACAATTTTAAATCCCTGTTTTTCAAACTGTGTATAATTGGCAAGTGCCTGACCGAGATTACCGGCACCTACGATAATCATATTGTGTGTGCGATCCAGCCCAAGGATTTTTGCAATTTCCGAATGGAGATATTTAACGTTATATCCGTATCCCTGCTGTCCGAATCCACCAAAATTATTAAGATCCTGTCGGATCTGAGAAGCTGTCACTTTCATCCGCCCACTTAACTCATTGGACGAGATTCTTTCTACCCCATCTTCCATCAGTTCTCCCAGATATCGATAATATCGGGGAAGACGTTTGATGACTGCTCTTGATATGTCTTTTTCCTCCACGCTGCTTTCCTCCTGCATCATATTAATATTATTATAGTTAAGTGTGAAAAGTTTGTCAAATAAACTTCCTGATTTTATTGTGATTTTCTTGCGAATTTTCTTCATTCATGTATAATATTCGATAGACTTGTGAAATTTAAGGAGGTTTTTCATGATTTTATCATGTCAGAATATTAATAAATCATTTGTAACAGATGATGTTTTAAAGGATGTGTCCTTTCATCTGGAGGAAAGGGAAAAGGCTGCACTGATCGGACCGAATGGTGCCGGAAAGTCCACACTGTTAAAAATCATTATGCAGGAGATGCCGGCAGATTCCGGTGAGGTGATAGTTGCCAAAGGGAAGACACTCGGTTATCTGGCACAGCATCAGGAAGTCAGTGGCGACAATACGATCTACGGGGAGCTGCTTTCTGTCAAACAGTATCTATTAGACATGGAAGAAAAGATCCGCACTATGGAACAGCAGATGAAGACGTTGACCGGGCGGGAACTGGATGAACTACTCGCTTCCTACTCCCGTCTCACTCATCAGTTTGAACTGGAAGGTGGTTATGCCTGCCGCAGTGAAGTTGTAGGTGTATTAAAAGGTCTGGGATTTGAGGAAGAAGATTTTTCAAGAAAGATCGGCACATTATCCGGCGGACAGAAAACCCGTGTGGCGCTCGGACGTCTGCTGTTGTCCAACCCGGATATAATTCTTCTTGATGAGCCGACCAATCACCTGGATATGGAATCTATTGCATGGCTGGAGACATATCTGATCAACTATAAAGGCGCGGTATTTATCGTCTCCCATGACCGTTATTTTCTGGATCGCGTCGTGACAAAAGTAGTCGAAATCGATCGTGGACATGTTCGTACTTTTATGGGGAATTATTCTGCGTATGCAGAGAAAAAGGCAATGATCCGAGATGCGGAATATAAGGCATGGCTGAATCAGCAACAGGAAATCAAGCATCAGGAAGAAGTCATTGCAAAATTAAAATCTTTCAACCGGGAAAAATCCATCAAACGTGCGGAAAGCCGGGAGAAAATGCTGGATAAGATCGATGTGCTGGATAAACCGGTGGAAGAAAATGTCGAAATGCATCTGGAACTGAAGCCGCGTGTAGTCAGCGGAAACGATGTATTAACAGTAAAAAATCTGGCGAAAGCATTTCCTCAGCAGGAGCTGTTCTCCAACGTGGATTTTTCTGTGAAACGGGGAGAACGTGTTGCGATTATCGGCGCCAATGGAACCGGTAAGACAACCATTCTTAAGATTTTAAATGGTCTGGTGGAGCCGGATGCAGGGGAAATCGAACTGGGTAGTAAAGTACAGATCGGTTATTATGATCAGGAACATCACGTACTCCATATGGAGAAAACAATCTTTGAAGAAATCTCCGATGAGTATCCTTATCTGACAAATACAGAAATCCGCAATGTACTGGCTGCGTTCTTATTTACCGGAGATGATGTCTTTAAACTGATCAGTACTCTTAGCGGTGGCGAGCGTGGTCGCGTTTCTCTGGCAAAGCTGATGCTTTCCGAAGCGAACTTCCTGATTCTCGATGAGCCGACCAACCACCTGGATATCGTATCCAAAGAAATTCTGGAACAGGCGCTGAAACACTATACCGGAACTGTACTGTATGTGTCTCACGATCGTTATTTCATTAATCAGACCGCGACCCGGATCCTGGAGCTTACAAATCAGGCAATGGTCAATTATATCGGTAATTATGACTACTATCTGGAGAAAAAAGAAGAACTGACACAGATTTATGCACCGAAGGAGGAAGAAGCTGTTGCAGATGTTTCAGCATCTGCAACCAAACTTGACTGGAAACAGCAGAAAGAAGAACAGGCGAGACTTCGAAAACGGGAGAATGATCTAAAAAAGACAGAAGCAGAAATCGAAAAGCTGGAAACCAGAGACGGTGAGATTGATGAAGAGATGGCACAGCCGGAGGTTGCTGTCAATGTGGCGGAATGTGTGCGGCTTTCAAAAGAAAAGGCAGCAATTGCAGAAAAACTGGAAGAACTGTATGCAAAATGGGAGGAACTGGCGTAAACTATGAGAAACACGCTCTGCGAGTTTCTCATAGTTATCGCGGCCTCTACACTCCGTTTCGGTCGTTGCTAAACAAGCGCCACTGGCGCTTAGCAACGCCAAGGTCTCGTGCAAGCATGGACTTTGGCTCGTTGCTCACGTAAATTAAAGTCCGTGAATGACCTGAAAACTGTTTTCAGGTCATTCACGGACTTTTTATGTCAAGGTGGTTCGATGGTTATAACTGCTTGAATCCCTGCACCTTCTGTTTTTGGTGCCATGTCTGTTTAGAGTGCAAGAAGTTTTTGAATGTCCAGTTTTCCCCATCCCTGGCGGTTTCTTGGATATCCGAGATCCAAACAGGATTCCCGCAGCAGCATTTTTACCTCCACATTTGTAAGAAAAGGATCTTTCTGTAACAACAAAGCAATAGCTCCCGAAACTCTTGGTGTGGACATCGATGTTCCGCTTTTGATGGCATAGCTGTTTCTTTTGTTGGCACAGGAGATCACATCTGCCCCGGGGGCCACCAGATCCGGTTTGCAGACACATTCTGCTGTGGGACCGGCACCGGAGACAGAACTGATCCGGTCCAGCATATCACTTGCTCCCACAGTGATCACTTTCTTACTGCTGCCCGGGGCTGTGACACTTCCATATGCAGGTCCCATATTACCGGCTGCGGTCACCACAACAAAGCCCTGATCCCATGCCTGTTCCACTGCTTTTATCAGTCGTGCGGCAGCTTTTGAATCCATTGCGGCAGCGCCCACAGAAATATTGATGATTCGTATTCCATAGAGGTTCTGATTGAAAGAGATCCACTGGAGTGCCCGTAAAACATCCTGTAAGCGTCCGTTTCCACGCCTGTCGAGTACTTTTGCAGCAACCAGGTGACACCCGGGTGCAACACCCTGATAGCGTCTGTCACTGGCTGTTCCGTCGCCGGCAAGAATTCCTGCCACATGTGTTCCGTGTCCGGAGTCATCATAAGGGTAAGGACGGTGTCCGAGAAAATCCTGAAATCCCCGGATCCGTTCACCAAAATCGATATGGGGATACAGTCCGGTATCTAAAATGGCAACGCCAATACCGGTTCCTGTCCATGTATTTGTGTACATAGAAAATCCGGCCTTTTTTCTATGGTATGATATAAAAGGTGAAAGGGAAAGCGGAAACGGTGCATATAGTAAAAAAAAGACCAACAGGTATGATATGAGTCAGCACCAGGATGCTATCTATGCAAATGACAGAATAGATCTGATCCTTCCATACGGAAAAATTGACGAGGAATTCTATCAGCAGATCATTGCTCCGTATGAACCTACTGTGATCAACGATCAGTTTGTAGTGATCCATATACCGATTCGGCCGAATGAACTTCTTAAAAATATACGGTTTGTGTACAGTCTGGTTCCGAATCTGTATGTTCCTCTGGATACAACCAGTCTGGAAGTCAGTGGAATCCTGCAGACACAAAATCAACCAGGGCTGAATCTTCATGGAAAAAATGTGTTACTGGGATTTGTGGATACGGGAATCAATTATACGCATCCGGCTTTTTTATCAGCAGATGGACAGACGCGGATCGTGGAAATCTGGGATCAGACAGTGCCCTCTTCCACCGGGGACGGACCTTTCGGGTATGGGACCGTTTATACGGCAGAACAGATCCGAGAGGCAGTAAATCTGGAAAATCCTCTTTCCCTTGTGCCGGTGACAGATCCGGAAGGACATGGAACCTTTATAGCGGGGGTAGCTGCTGGAAGTGAAAACCGGCAGCAGGAATTCATCGGAGCAGCCAATGAGGCTCAGATTGCGGCAGTGAAGCTAAAGGAAGCAAAACAGCCGCTTCAAAATTTTTATTTTTATTCCGGAGAGAAACCGGTATATCAGGAAAATGATATTATGACGGGAATTCAGTATCTTGTGGAACTGGCAGAACGCCTCAAGCTGCCGTTGGTGTTGTGTCTGGCACTGGGAAGTAACCAGGGAGATCATATGGGATATACCCCCCTTGATCTCACTTTACAGAGACTGGATACGGTTCCGGGAATTGTCTGCGTTACTGCAGCGGGAAATGAAGCAGGAAAGGCACATCATTATTTGGGTGATGTTACAGGATATACCCAGCCCGCATCTGTGGAAATTCTGGTTCCCGAGGGCTGTCCTGGATTCTTTGCAGAACTGTGGGGCTTTCCACCGGAACTGTTCTCGGTAGGCTTTCGCTCTCCTTCCGGGGAGATAATTCCGCGGATACCGGCAAGGCTTGGACAGATGCAGAATATTCCGTTTTTTCTTGATCGTACCCACATTGAACTATATTATGAAGTAATACAGAGTACTTCCGGCAGTCAGCTTATTTTTCTTCGTTTTGTTATGCCCACACCGGGAATCTGGACGATACAGGTCTATGCATCCGGTAATACCAGAAGTGAATTCCATCTGTGGCTTCCCATAAGTGGATTTGTGTCTTCGAATATCAGCTTTCTTATGCCGGATCCTTATACAACCATCACAGCACCGGGAAATTCCCCATATGTGATTACCGCAGGGGCTTACGATGCTTACAGCAAAAGTATCTATCTCAATTCCGGCCGTGGCTATACAAGAAATCAACAGGTCAAGCCGGACCTTTGTGCCCCGGGGGTGAAGGTGTCCGGACCGGGAATCAGGGACAGTTATGTCCAGCGGGACGGAACGAGTGTTGCTGCTGCCCTGACAGCGGGAAGCTGTGCTCTTTTGATGGAATGGGGACAGAAATTGCCGTTTTCCCGCTATCTGTCAACCTATGAGATGAAGAATCTTCTGATTCGCGGAGCAATCAGGGATCCGGATCTTTTTTATCCCAACCGGGAATGGGGATATGGAACTCTGGACATTTATCAGGTGTTTCGTGCGATTTCCACAACTTAAAAACTTTTTGGTGAATCCGTAACCATCTGTATGTCCATTCCATAAGATGAAGTGTAATCAATCCTAAACGGAGGAATACTTCAATGAGTGATATCACTGCTACAAACTGCGGATGCGAACGGGACTGTGGATGTAACAATGGATGTAACGGCGGATGCAACAATGGATGCAATGGAAACGGACTGTTTAATTTCTGGGGCGGAAACGGAAACTGTAGCTGCATTCTCTGGATCTTGATCCTTCTGGCTTGCTGCGGAAACAATGATGGCTGTGGCTGCGGAAACAATGACAACAACTGCTGCCTGATTCTGCTGATCCTTCTGTGCTGCGGCGGATGCGGAAACGGCTGCTTCTAAACGTGTCTGAAAAAGGCTTTTCTTGAGCTGCGAGTCCCAATTTGTGGGAAATTTTATCCGAACGAGGGTAAAATATACCGCAAAGTGGGGCTTGCAGATTGCGGAAATGATTTTTTAGACACGCTCTAGAGCGTGTTTGAAAAACATTTTAAGTTGTTCATTTTAACCAAATT
>ERZ1673722.111-NODE-111-length-111339-cov-43.203947_pt1 | contig 111339 bp, 99 predicted proteins | sample MGYA00580222_ERZ1673722 | MGnify/ENA primary metagenome ERZ1673722 (study PRJEB41218, sample SAMN15661750) | gut metagenome | host: Homo sapiens | place: Canada: London | collected 2015-08-20/2019-03-30 | study: EMG produced TPA metagenomics assembly of... | reverse complement strand
GCTAACGTATGTTGAACCGTGTGGGGGCGGATATCATCCGCCCGCGGTTTATGCAGTAGCTTGTGGCTATTCACTTTGTAGGGGTCGGCGACTCGACGACCCTTTGACACATTAGCGTCACCGAAAATCTATTTATTCATCAGTGTCTTGCAAAACGCTCTCTGCTTGCGGCTTGCCTCCTGTGCCGTCTACGGCGGCAGCGGTGCGTCGAGTCGCCGCACCCTACAAAGTTACAGCATATTCAAACGAACAAGGAAACTTTTACAAAGTATAAAGGTAAAGTAAGCGACTTGATAAATTCCGAGGAATAAGCCTCCAATAGCCGCGCCGCAGTGGAACAGGCTATCTGAGAACTGCGAGGGAACGGCTTGCAAAGCAAGCCGCACGAGCCCGTACTGTTTGAGCGAAGCGAGTTTACGGGCGAATGTGCCGAGCTGCCTACTGAGTAGCACAAGCTATGTACTGCGGCGCGGCGTTCGCGGGGTCTCGGGGCGAAGCCCTGAGTTTGCTTTTCTTTTGCAGGCGTTTTCTTTTTCAAATAAAAAGAAAATGCCGAAACGCTGTAGAAGATAAAATATTTAGCTAAGGTAGGTAGCGAAGGTAGTGGGTAAAATTTACCGGCACAGGTGCATCGAGTCGCCGACCCCTACAAAGGATATTGAAAAATTAAATAAACAGGGAAAAATCGGCTAATCCGTGCAACACCCCCTCTGCCTCGCCTCCCCCATAATTGCAGCTGCGCCGCAACTCCCGCTTTGCCACCGTCTTTACCGCCCTATATCCCGCCGCTCCGAATGCTGCTCTCCCGCTCATCCCGCCAAGCAAAAAGGCCTCCGTATGCTGTCACACGGAGGCTTCGTTTTCTGTTCTGTTTTACTTTACCTGCTTTATCTTGTTTCCGGAGACGAGGAATGCGTGCTCGGAAATCTCCATCATCGGGGTGTCGTTGACGGAATCGGTATAGAAATTGTCGATTGTCGTGTCGGGATACATCTCCTTGAAGCGGTCAACCTTTTTCGCGCGGAAGCAGAGGTCGACTATGTGCGCGTTGCCGTCGGTGCGCGAGCAGATGTAGTTCTTGATGTTGAGTCTGTGCATGACCTCGTCGAGCAGCATCTCGGGGCTCGCGGAGATTATCACGTCATCATCCTGCCTCTGGCGGAAATAGAAGGGCTTTATCTTGTGGATATTCGTATCCCAGAACTCGGTCACGAGCGCATCGAAATCCTCTATGCCCTTGTAGTACTCGGTGACGACATCGGAATACTGCTCAAGCGCTTCCTCGGCGTTTATCGTGCCCTTTGTGTATTTGTAGAGTCCGCTGAAGACGTCGGGAATGTACTTGACGAGCGAAGGGTCTTTCTTGAAAAGAAATACAAACAGGTCAAAAAAGCTTTCGCCGTCGTAGATCGTGTTGTCAAAATCGTAAACATTCATTTTCATTTTCTCCTTGTTCGGGAAGTTCTGCACACATCCCAAAGTTATTTTCTCCTCTAAATAATACCATATTTTTAACTGTTTGTAAAGACGCCCTGTGCGATTGACTAAACGGGATTTAATTGGTATAATGATATGAGGTATGTACGAAAATAAGAAAGGACTGAAAAACGATGATAAAAATAGCTCCTTCAATGCTCGCAGGCGACTTCTCCCGCATGGGCGAACAGGCCGCAATGATAGAAAAAGCAGGCGCCGATTGGCTCCATTTAGACGTTATGGACGGGCATTTCGTGCCCAATATAACCTTCGGCGCGCCGATTATAAAAAGCATACGCGACAAGAGCTCTCTCGTCTTTGACGTTCACCTGATGATAAGCGACCCGCTCAAATATGTTCCCGACTTTGTAAAGGCGGGCGCGGACGTCATCACGTTCCATATTGAGTCGGATTCCCCCGTCGACGAGACTGTTGACCTCATCCGCTCGTCGGGCTGCAAGGCGGCTCTCTCCGTCAAGCCCGGCACTCCCGTCGAGAGCGTTTTCCCCTATCTCGACAAGCTCGACATGGTGCTCATTATGACCGTTGAGCCCGGCTTCGGCGGTCAGAAGTTCATGGCGGATATGATGCCCAAGATAACCGCCCTGCGCGAGGAGTGCGAGAGGCGCTCGCTCGATATTGAGATTCAGGTCGACGGCGGCATATCCGCAAAGACCATTGAGGAGCCCGCGCGCCGCGGCGCCACTGTCTTTGTCGCGGGAAGCGCCGTGTTCGGAGCGGACGACCCCGCTCAGGCGATAGCTCAGATGAAATCTATTACTGCAGGCTGCAAATAATCAGCCGCCGAAAAGCCTTTTCAACGCATCTCTCTCCGATATGCACCTCCAGTGCTCGCGGGTATGCGATGCCGAGAAGGGCGAGTCTATCGGCGTGCCGAACTCGCTTAATATGTGCTCGGGCACGTCGGTCGGGCTTTCGCCCATAAGCAGGCGGTATCTGCCCTCCGACTCGTAGAGACCGCCGCTTTCGCAGCGTCCGCCGAGCGCGTGCGCCGCGTCCATGACGGCGTCGAGCGAACAAAACTCGTATACGGCGGTATTTTCCCCCTTCTTTATCGACGGGGTGCGGACCGCACGCGAGCCGTCGGCGCAGAGGGTGAACTTCAAAATGCACCCGCCCCTGCCCGCAGGCACGGCCTCGATTATCATCCGCCCGCTCGGGTCGATGTCGCGTTTTAATTCGTGACCCGCTCGGTCGAGCAGAGTCCAGACCACGCGGCGCGTCTCGATATTCGAGTAGTCCATCTGCTCGTATGTAATGTTGAGCGCGTCCATGTCGCGCGCCGAGAGCTCGATGGTTATCCTGTTTTCCGCCGGCGCAAGTATCTTCAAGCGCTTCCCCTCCTTATAAATCAGAAAGTCTCTGCCTTATATAATATTACGCGCCCCCTCGGCGTGCAATGCAAAATTTTTGCCAGCTGAAAAAAAGGCAAAAAGAAAGGTTGATTTTATGGCAAAATTCAAACGCATAAAAACGCCTAAAAGTCCCTACATGAGCTATCTGCTCATGCTCGCCGCTCCCGCGATAGTCGCCTGGTATTACTACGGCGCGTTCGCGTTCAGGGCGATACTTACGGGAGTAGTCAGCGCGGCAGCCGTTGAGGCCGTCGCTCTGCTGATAATGAAAAGGAATCTGAGTCTCCTGTCCGATATGCACGCGGTATTTACGGGACTTGCCGTAGCCATGCTTCTGCCCGCCACGGCTCCCGTCTGGCTGATAGCCTCGGGCGCCGTCTTTGCCGTTCTCGTTGCAAAGATACCGTTCGGCACCGCGCGTAAGGCTCCGTTCGTGCCCGCCGCGGCGGGAATCGCGTTTTTGACGGTCTGCTTCCCGGACGAGGTTTTCAAATATCCCGCCATTGACTCCGCGTCGTTCGACGTCTTTGAGGCGGGTTCCTCCCTCGCCGCTCAGCTGAGCGCGGGCGGAATACAGCACGTAAACTCAGTCGGCATAATGTCGATAATCTCCGGCAACGTAGCAGGCGCCCTGGGCACCTGCTGTTCCGTAGCGCTGCTCGGCTCCTGCGCCCTGCTCGCCGTCGGAAAACCCAAGAGGCTCATAAACGTCCTCGGCTTTCTCACCGTGTGCTCCCTGCTTGCGGTAATTTTCCCGCGCGGCTCGTTTTCGAGACCGGTGTCCCTGCTCACGGAGCTCTGCGCCGGCAGCCTGCTCTTCTCCTGCATTTTCTTCGTCACCGACCCCGGCACAAGCCCGAAGCCCCCGCTGACAAGATTTATCTACGGCGCGTTCGCCGGACTTATATGCATGATCCTGCGTTACTTCGGCACGTTTGAGGACGGCACCTGCTTCGGCATACTGCTCACAAACGCCTTCTGGCCGCTGGTCGAAAGTGCGCTGAGAAAGATAGGCTACAACAGACTCATTGAAAAATCCATGAAAAAAAGCGCGGAAAAGAAAAAGCGGAAAGCAGCGTTAAAGGGAGGTGAGCCGGCATGAAGTCAGGCAAAAAGTATTCATTCTCCGACGCGCTGTTCAGCAGCACGCTCATTCATAACCCCGTGCTCATTCAGGCTGCGGGCCTCTGCGCGATAGTCGCGGTCGCAACGACCCTCAAGACGGCCGTTTTGCTCGCGGCGGCGTTCTTCCCCGTGCTTATAATCACGCAGGTTTTCGCCTGCGTGGCTCTCAAGCGCGTGCCGAGATGGATAAGAGTTGCGATATATTTGCTCCTCGGCACGGCAATAATCTCCGGTATAATCTACGCCATTGATATCTTTGTGCCGGAAATCCGACTGGGCGCGGGAATATATCTCGCCCTGACGGCGGCGAACTCGATAATCGCACTGCACTGCGAGAAGCTCGCGGTCAAGACCGACCTGCGCCACGCATTTTTTGACTCCGTGGCAACCGCGCTCGGCTATGCGGCGGTCATTATTCCCGTCGGCGCTTTGCGCGAGATAATAGGCTCGTCCACAATATGGGGCGTAAACATCAGAATCCCCGTTATATATCCGGCGGTGCTCATGCCGTTTGGCGGATTTATATTTATCGCATTCTTCGCCGCTGCGCTCAAGGCGCTGATAAACAAGCGCTTCCCCGAGCAGTCGGCAGAGACCGAGATGAAGATAAAGAAAACCTCGGTTATAGTCAGCAAGAAGAATCTTCCCGAAAATGCGGCTCCCGCCAAGGCGGAGGAGGCTCCCGACGCAGAGGAGAGCGTTGAAAGCGAAGATAGAACCGAGCCCGAGGAGACGGCAGAGACCGTCGAGGTTATTGAAACCGTTGAGGCCGCGGAGGAAGAACAGGATGACCTGTCCCACTTCGAGCCGCTCGACGGCGACAACAGCTTTGATTTGGCGGATATCTTTGCCGACGACGAAAACGACGGCAAGGACTACGGCTCGGCGTTCAACCGCCTCTTTGACGAGGCAGAAGATTTTAACTCCGACGAAAAGAAGGAGGGAGACAAATGAACATGACCTGGTTTTTTGATCTGCTCTCCACCGCGCTCTACACCGTGTTCATTCAGAACCTCGTCTTTAACGGCGGCTATGCGGCGAGCGAGGCGCTCATGCTCGCAAAGAAGCCGCGCAGGCTCTGGATGTTTTCGGCGATGATAGCATTCTTCTCGACCGTTACGGCTCTCGCCTGCCGCGCACTCGAGCTTGTCCCGCAGCACGCCAATCTGCCTGCGGCTCTGCATTTTGCTATGTACAGCGCCGTTCTAATAGTTGTGTTCCTGATAACGGGTCTCATTCTCAAGCTCGCCCTCGGCGCTACCGAGAAGTTCCTCGGCACGCTCGGCATGGCGGCGCTCAACACCCTTGTGCTCGCAACGCCCCTGCTCAACCGCAGCGCGGCCTACACCATTCCCGAGAGCATCGGCTCCGGCATAGGCGCGGGTCTTGCGTTCATCCTTGCGGCAACGCTCATATGCAAGGGACTTCACATAATCTCGCAGAATCAGGATATTCCCAAGGCCTTCCGCGGCACCCCGGCGGCGTTTATCTATGTCGCCCTGCTCTCGCTCGCGTTCTCCGGCTTCTCGGGAAGCTCCCTGTTCTCATAAATAAATTTTACGCCGCAGGCGGTCTGTCATACCGGCACGCGGCGCAAAGGATGATGAAAAATGGCAAAGCGCAGCAAATATGATAAGTATTTTTCACCCGGCACTCACAGGAGCATAACCGAATTCAGCAAGAATGCTGCCGGCGGCTCGAAGCGCCGCAAAAGCTACTCCGAGCGCAGGCGCAACAGAACAGTGGGCATAGTCCTCGCGTGTATTTTAGGCGCGGCTGCTGTATTCACTGCGGCATTTTTTGTCACCGACACGCTCCTGGGCATCTCCGACTCCGAGGTTGAAACCACCGTCGCCCCCGGCAAGAGTGATAAGGACGATAAAGGCAACAAGGGCGGCTCAAACGACACCACCGCGCCCGCCGCAAACCCGCAGAGCTCCGGCGAGCTGAAGGCTCGCGTCGGCAATGTCTCCCTGCTCGCGGGCGGAAGCGGACTCGACGGCTATATAGCCTCTCTCAAGAGCGCGGGTCAAAATGCCGTTGTTATAGACTTCAAGGACGCGTCCGGCTACCTCTCCTATCCCTCGTCGATAGCGGCGGTCAAGGACAAGACCCCCTCGTCAAAGGCTCAGGCCAATGCCGCTCAGAGCATAAAGAAGCTTCAGCAGTCCGGAATAAAGGTCGTTGCGCGAATATACTGCTTCAAGGATTCGCAGATGCCGCGCGTTGACCGAACCACGGCCGTTCACTACAACAAGACACAGACTATCTGGCTCGACAATGAGGCGTCCAAGGGCGGCAAGCCGTGGCTCAATCCCTATTCCGAGGCGGCTCGTAATTATCTTCTCGAAGTCGTAAAGGAAGTGAAGAACCTGGGCGTCGACGTGATATTGCTCGACGGCGTGCAGTTCCCCGACCTTAACTCAAAAATAGCGACGTTTGACGGCGAGGGCTCGGTATCGAGAAACGCCGTGCTCATAAACTTCGTCAACTCCTGCGTCTCCGCGTGCTCGGGCACGCCCGTTATCTGCGCGATGAAGGGCGAGGCTGCGGCAGGCGGCAGCAGCGAGATATATAACGGCTCTCTCTGGAGCGCGAACGCCTACGCCTTCGCGGTAGATCTCAGCTCCCTCAAGGCGGACTTTAAACGCAGCTTCCCCGCCTCAAAGAAAGTAATCGAAATCAAAGCCTCGGCCTCAAATGCCGATAGCACATATATTTTAACAAAGTAAACAAAGGCCGATAAAAATGCATTTTATTCCCTACAATTCAAGAAAAAAATATCACCTCTCGCCCGGCGCGGCAGTGCGCTCGGGTGAGAAAATGACCTTCAGAATAGTCCTGCCCCGCTCGGAGCAGTGCAGCGCGGTTCGCCTTGTGCTTGAGCCGGACTGCGGCGGCAGAGAGGATATCTCTTTCTCCTGGGAGAGAATGCAGGGCGAGGACGAGGAATGGTGGCGGCTCGAGACCGCCGCGCCCGAAAAAGAGGGCCTTGTCCGATACCATTTTGAATATGACACTCCGTGGGGTGAGAGGGAGATATCTCTTGAAAGCGGCGGCATCGCCGTAATGGGCGAGGGCGAGCGCTGGCGGCTGACGGTTTGCGGCGAAAACAGCGACACTCCCCTGTGGCTGCGCGGCGGAGTTATGTATCAGATTTTCCCGGACAGATTCCGTCGCTCCGGCAAAACTCCCCTTCCCAAGGACAAGCCCGCGGCAGTCTACCACTCCGAGTGGGGCGAGGAGCCCGATTGGGAGCCCGACTCCGACGGCATGATAGACAAATACGACTTTTTCGGCGGCGACCTCAGAGGCATAGAGGAAAAGCTCGACTATCTCGAGAGTCTCGGCGTCACCTGCATATATTTGAACCCGATATTCTCCGCCCGCTCGAACCACCGCTACGACACGGGCGACTACATGAAAATCGACCCGATGCTCGGCACGGAAAAGGATTTCAGAAGTCTTTGCAGAGCGGCCGCTAAGCGCGGAATAAAAATTTTGCTCGACGGCGTGTTCAGTCACACCGGCGCAGACAGCAAATATTTTGACAAATTTTCAACTTACGGCGGCAAGGGCGCATATTGCGACAAAAATTCGCCCTACCGTTCGTGGTATAATTTTCGAAGCTGGCCGGACGATTACGCCTGCTGGTGGGGCGTTGACATTCTGCCGGAGCTCAACGAGACCGATCCCGGCGTGTTGGATTTCCTGACAGGCAGACACGGCGTTGCGCGGCATTGGCTCCGCCTCGGCGCATCTGGCTGGCGGCTCGACGTCGCAGACGAGCTGCCCGACGAATTTCTCGACCGCTTCCACGACGCAGTCAGAAAAGAGAAAAAAGACGCGTTCATCTACGGCGAGGTCTGGGAGGACGCGACCGATAAGATAAGCTACGGCCACCGCCGCAGATACCTTGAGGGCGGCGAGCTGGACAGCGTGATGAACTACCCGTTTGCAAACGCTGTTATAGACTTCGTGCGCACGGCGAATGCCGAAAATCTGCGCGAATGCGTGGAGAATATAGTCGAGCACTATCCCCGCGCTTCGCTCGACACGCTGATGAACCATATCGGCACTCACGACACCGTGCGCGCCCTGACCCGACTCGGACGAGGAGATGTCCCCCGCCCAAAAAACGGGCGCGACAGGGGCATTATGACCGACGAGCAATACAAAAAGGGAGTTGAGCTTTTGATGCTCGCCTCCGTTTTGCAGTTCACCCTCCCCGGCGTTCCCTGCGTCTATTACGGCGACGAAGCGGGACTCTCGGGCGGCGAGGATCCGTTCAACCGCGCCTGCTTCCCGTGGGGGCATGAGAACAAAGAGCTGCTCGAGCACTATAAAACGCTCGGCAGGATAAGAAAGCTCTGCCCCGCATTTGTTGACGGCGAGTTCAACTGCATATCGGCGGTTCTCGGCTGCATAGCCTACGAGCGTATCTCGGACACGGGCTGCGCGCTGATAATCGCAAACGCAAACGACCGCGATATAGAATACCGCGTCCCCGAGTGCTGGCGAAACGCGCCCGCTCTTTTCGGCAAGGCGGCATACGGGCGCTCCGTCTCGGTAGGCGCACATTCGGCAGTAATTTTGCATAGATAACACAAAGACCGAGGTGATCGAATGTCAAAGAAAAAGGGAATGAGATTTCGCACGACGCAGGAGAAAAAGACGAGGCAGTTTCGCCTCTTTTTCCTGGGCTTTATCGCCTTCCTGCTCGTTTTCGCGCTTATCTCCGTAGCCTATATGTTTAAATCGCATCATCTCTCGATAAAGGACCTGCTGCCCGAAAAGACGAGCGACTCGACCGACGAAAGCACGGATGAGGCTCTTGTGCCCTTAGACGGCAGCGCGACCTTCATGCTCGCGTGCGTCTCGGACGACGGGGACGACTTGTACTTAGTCGCCGCGGTGAACGCGGAGTTAAGCTCCGGCGAGGTGCGCGTATGCGCCTTTGACCCGAACACCCGGGTTGACGTCTCCGGAAATAAGAATTCCCTCAAGGGGCACTATTCGGAGGGCGGCACAAAGGCACTCAAAAGCGCGGTAGACGCGCTGTGCGGCTTCACCGCAGAGCGGTATGCCGTCTCGACCGCGAGCCAATTCAAAAATGCCGTAAACGTGCTTGACGGCGCGCAGATAACCGTGCCCGAGCGCGTGAGCTACAAGACAAAGGAGCTCTCTCTTTCGCTCATGCCCGGCAATCAGACAATAAAGGGCGAGACGCTGCTGAAATATTTCCGCTATTTCCTGACCCCGTCGGGCGGCGGAGCCATAAAGCAGAGTGAGCTGCTCTGCGTGATGTTTTCGCAGTATATCAACAAGACCTATCTCGCCTCCGGGCGCAACTACTTCTCGCAGATAGTGAATTCTTTGGACACCGACATATCCATCGTCGATTTCTCGCGCTGCGAGAGCACGCTCTCGGCTATGGCGGCGAGAGATATAGATTATTCCGCCGTGTCATCTGTTGACGAGCTGAATGCCGCTCCCGACAGGCGCGGAAAATAAACCGTTCGGACTTAAAACAAGGGGGTAGGCAAATTGACAAAAAAGCTTCTGCGGCTTGCGTCGCTTTTGCTCGCGCTTATACTTATCTTCTCAGGCTGTTCGCTGCTTGAAGAAGAAGATACCGTTCCCCCGTCCGAAGAATCGGCCGCCTTCGGCAGCTTCAAGCACTACTTCGCAAAGCTAAACGAGGACGAGAAGCGCGCCTACAATGCCGTTTTGCGCGACATTGAATCGTTCCCCGAGGAGATTGAAATACCCGAGCTTGACAACAGCGAGCTTGAAAACGTCTGGCTCGCCCTGATGTACGACAATCCGGAGCTGATGATGCTCGGGCGCGAGTGCGTGCTCGTCGCAAGAGGGCGAAAGTACTTCTTCAGCTGCGAATATTCCATGACGAAAGAGGAATATGATCAGAAAAAGGCCGAGCTTAAATTGAAGGCAGATGAGCTCGGAGCTAAAATAGAAAAAGAGCCTTCTGATTTTGACAAGGAGCTGCTTATCCACGACGCAATAATCGACTCGTGCAGCTACGCAGACTCCGGTCAGCTCATAGCGAGCTCCGCCTACGGCGTGCTCGTCGAGGGCTCTGCCTCCTGCGAGGGCTACGCAAAAGCCGCAAAGCTCCTGCTCGACAGAGCCGGGATAGATAACTACGTCATAACCGGCACCGCAACGCGCGACGACGGCGAGAGCGAGGGTCATATGTGGAACGTCGTCTTTCTCGACGGTCAGCCCTATAACTTAGACCTCACCTGGGATGACCCTATAGGCGAGGGCGCGGAGCAGAACAAACGCTATGCCTATTTCAACATCACCGACGAAGAGCTTCTGAAAACTCACACGTTTTTTGACGAGGCTCCCTGCTGCACGGCAACGGACTTCAACTATTTTATAAAGCTCGGCAGACAGTTTGACAGCTACAACGCGGAGACGAAATCCGCGCTCTCGAAGCTGTTCGGGGGGCTCAAATCAGGCGGCAAGCTCGATATCAGGTTCTCGTCGGATAAGGCTTACAGAGCCGCCCTCAACGGGCTGATAAAGAAAGAGGAAATCTACCGCATTCTGAGCGTCGCCGACGCGGGCAGGCGCGGCTTTTCAACGACGCAGATAAACTATATCACCGACGACACCCACCGTGTCATCGAATTTATTCTCGTATAACCGGGGTGAAACAATGGACAAAAAGAGAATCGAGGCGGCTGTTCGCGAGATACTTGCGGCGGTCGGCGAGGACCCGGACAGGGAGGGTCTTGTCGAGACGCCCGAGCGCGTCGCCCGAATGTACGAAGAGATTTTCTCGGGGCTTGAGGACGACCCCAAGCGCCACGTCAAGCTCTTCAACGAGGAAAAAAACGAGGAACTGGTCATTGTGCGCGACATACCGATGTATTCCATGTGCGAGCACCATCTTCTGCCGTTTATCGGCAGGGCGCATATTGCATATATCCCGCGCGATGGAAGAGTCATAGGGCTCTCGAAGCTCTCGAGAGTCGTTGACAGCTTTGCTCGCCGTCCCCAGCTTCAGGAGCGGCTGACCTCGCAGATAGCGGACTTTCTCGACGAACAGCTCGACCCGCTCGGCGTGGCCGTCGTTATCGAGGCCGAGCACCTGTGCATGACGATGCGCGGGGCGCGTGCTTCGGGGGCGCAGACGAGAACCTCCGCCCTGCGCGGCACAATGCGCTCGGACGCACGGGCGCGCGCCGAGGCAATATCACTTCTCACAAAATAAGGCGATACCATGGAAAATTTTATTTTTGATACCTCATCCCACACGCTTGTGTGCGGAATACTCAACATAACCCCCGACTCCTTTTCGGACGGCGGCAAATGGGACGAGCCGCAGAAGGCTCTTGAACACGCGCTCGAGATGCAGTCGCTCGGCGCCGATATTATAGACGTCGGCGCGCAGTCAACCCGCCCCGGCTCGACAAGACTCTCCGTCGAGGAGGAAAACGCGAGGCTCATTCCGGTGCTCGACCTTTTAAAGGGCAAAATAACCGTCCCGATAAGCGTCGACACCTTCTATCCCGAGTGCGCGCGTACGGCGCTCACGCACGGGGCTAAAATAATCAACGACGTCAGCGGCGAGGCGAGCGACGAAATGGCAAGGGTCGTCGGCGAATACCGTGCGGGCTGGATAATAATGCACAACCCCGCAGGTGCGGATGCCGTACCCGTCTACGAAGGCGGCGTCTCCGACGATGTGCTCGACTTTTTTATAAAAGCCGCAAAGACCGCACGGGCGCACGGGATTCCCGCGGGCAGCCTCTGCTTTGACCCTGGCATCGGCTTTGCAAAGAGCCATGAGGACAATCTGCGCCTGATAAGGGATATCGGCAAGCTGAAGCTCAACGGCAGCGCGCTTATGTCCGCAGCGTCGAGAAAGCGCGTCATAGGCACGGCCTCCGGCGAGACGGATGCCTCAAGGCGCGACCCCGGCACGGTGGCACTGCACACGGCGAGCATATTAAACGGCGCAGATATTATCCGCGCCCACGACGTGTTCTCCGCCGTCCAGTCGGCGCGTGTCGCGGACGCCTTAAAAAAGATATGCGGGGAGGAGAACGGTGGATAAGATAATTATAGATTCGCTGCGCATCTTCGCGTATCACGGAGTAAATCCCGAGGAGCAGGAGGACGGGCAGTTCTTCATTCTCGACATCGAGGCGGATATGCCTCTTTCAAAGGCCGGAGAGAGCGACGATATAGACGACACCGTCAGCTACGCGCAGATGATAAAATGCGCGCGCAGGGTGTTCACCGCACAGAAGGACAGGCTCATTGAGCGTGCGGCGCGGCGGGTTGCCGACGCACTGCTCGAGGAATTCCCGCCCCTTTCGGGCGTAAGAGTGACCTGCAAAAAGCCGGATGCGCCGATGAAGGCGGATTTCGCATTTGCCGCGGTCAGCATTTACAGGGAAAGACAGTAAAAAAATATAGAACGGGCAAGATTTATCAATCGAAAGGACTTGTTATTTTATGGCAAACTGTATGCAGGCAGTTATAGGTATCGGTTCAAACATGGGGGACAGATTGAAGAACATAAACGGCGCTGTACGCTCTCTGTCCCGCCTTCCAAAGACGAAAATAACGGCATGCTCCCACGTCTACGAAACAAAGCCCATGGGCTACGAGGATCAGTCGATGTTTTATAACGCCGCGGTAACTGTGGAAACGGAGCTCTCCGCGCAGATGCTGCTCGGCGCGTGCCTCGGCATCGAGGGCGCTTACGGGCGCATAAGGACGATAAAGGACGGGCCGCGCGTGCTCGACCTCGATCTGCTGCTCTATGAGGGCATGAAGAGCGAGAGCTTTCTGCTCACCCTGCCGCATCCGAGAATATTCGAGCGCGCTTTCGTGATGGTTCCGCTGCTCGACCTGTTCCCGTCCGGCAGAGCCCCCGGGCTCTTCTTCCTGCCCGCTCTTCACGAGACAGGCACGGACGGTGTTGAAAAAATAAACGAAGAGATAACTCTTCCCGAATAAAGAACGAGGTGTACAAATGAAATACGACGTAGTTATCATCGGCGCGGGCCCTGCCGGAATATTCACGGCTATCGAGCTTATCCGCAAGGGCGCGAACAAGAAAATAATGATGGTCGAAAAGGGTCAGCCGATCGAAAAGCGCCGCTGCCCCAAATCGAAAACAAACAAGTGCGTCAACTGCAAGCCCTATTGTCATATCACCACGGGATTCTCCGGCGCGGGCGCGTTCTCGGACGGCAAGCTGTCGCTGAGCCCCGAGGTCGGCGGTCAGCTCCCTGAGCTCATAGGCTATGAAACCGCTCAGGAGACAATAGAATATGCCGACAGCATCTACCTCGAGTTCGGCGCGGACACCCATGTTGAGGGCGTCGGCCGCGAGGAGGAGGTCAAGGAGATAAGAAAGCGCGCCATAAAAGCGGGTCTTCGCCTTGTCGACTGCCCGATACGCCACCTCGGCACGGAGAAGGCGCAGGATATCTACTACGCCATCGAGCAGTATCTCATAGAAAACGGCGTCGATATGCTCTTCGGCTACGAGTGCGACAATATAATCCTCGACGGCGACCGCTGCAAGGGCGTCTATGTCCGCAAGGGCGAGGAGAACATAGAGATATTCGCGGAGCACACCGTAATAGCGACAGGGCGCCGCGGCGCGGACTGGCTCGAAAAGCTCTGCGCTCAGCATGATATCTCCCATCAGCCCGGCACAGTCGATATCGGCGTGCGCGTCGAGATAAGAAACGAGGTCATGGAGAAGGTCAACGACGTTCTCTACGAGTCGAAGCTCATCGGCTATCCCAAGCCGTTCAAGAACAAGGTTCGCACGTTCTGCCAGAATCCCGGCGGCTTCGTCAGCCAGGAGAACTACGACAACGACCTCGCCGTCGTCAACGGACACTCCTACAAGGAGCTCAAGAGCAACAACACGAACCTCGCCATACTCTGCTCCCACAATTTCAATCAGCCGTTCAATCAGCCCATTGAATACGCGCAGAAGGTCGGCGAGCTGACAAATATGCTCGGCGCGGGACACATTCTCGTCCAGCGCTACGGCGATATCCTCGACGGCAAGCGCACGTGGCAGAAGGAGCTCGACCGCTCGAACGTCAGACCGACGCTCCCCGATGCCGTCGCGGGCGACATAACCGCCGCCATGCCCTACCGCGCCATGCTCAACATAATCAACTTCATCCAGGCCGTGGACTACGTCGTGCCCGGCTTCGCCGCCGAGGAGACGTTGCTCTACTCCCCGGAGCTCAAGTTCTACTCCAACCGCATAAAGATGAACGAAAGCTTTGACACCAACGTCAAGGGACTCCACTGCCTCGGCGATTCGAGCGGCTGGACAAGAGGTCTTATGATGGCCTCCGTCATGGGCGTGCTCATGGGCAGAAGCATAGCGGACAGATACGAAAAGTAAAGAAAAACAACCCCAACTCAAGAAAGACTCCGCAAGGAATAAGGCAGCACAAAATTTGTGCTGCCTTATTTTTGTACTATCCCAAAAAGACCCATAAGGGCTTTTGGTGACAAAATCCGATGCTCGCTGTGCCTAGGGACAAAAGCGATATTCCGGGCTTTTCCCGGAGTGATATTTTCCTTTCGGAAGGTGATATGAAAGTCTGCCGGCTTTCGTGATATTATATTCGCCGGTTAAACTGCCGCAGGCAATATAACTATGCGAAGCATAATATCACTGTCCGAAGGACAATATAACTCGCCGTCAGGCGAATATAACTGAGGCACACTTCCTTACGAAGTGCGCCTCTCCGATGAGTATTTTGGGGTTGTTGATTTTTATGGCATAAACGGCATAAAAGCTCTCGGGTAACGGGAGCTTTTACTTTTATGACCTAAGCCGTGCGTTCTGTCGTGTGCCAACACGTTTAAATTTTCCCGAACGTACTGCGAAAATCACCGAAATTTATTGCCTGTTCTTTTTCAGCTCTTCTCCCGACGCTATCGCAACGGAAAGGGTCAGAGAGAACGAGGCGGCAAAAGTCACAATATAGATTATCCAAAGTGTGTCTATCATCATCCAACCGTCAACAATAATGCGGGTGAGATCCAAGAGCAGGCTGACAACACAGATGATCATCCGAGCGAGTGAATATGCCGCAACCGTGACGCCGCAAATATAGCCCTCCTTGCCGAAGCTGCTGCGGAAAAGCATGACAACCACGCCGACCATAACCGCCGCCGACAAAATCGCAACGATCAATTTCGTCGTGTCATAGAATCGCACGGGATCCGCAAAGGTGATTGCGCCTGACGCTTGCGGTATATATACAACGTAGGACAGCACCGTCCACAGCGCACCTAACAGCGGCACGAACAGGAACAGGTAATATTCCGTCAGTCCGCGCGGGTCAAGCTTGCAGCTGCACTGCCTCTTGTTGAGAATCGCGCAAACCGTCAGCGCAGCGGCGCACAAGAACATAGCGACGCACGACAAGGCAACCGTCGGAGAACCGATAATCCTCCCCGGGGCTCTGATAAGCAAAATTATACTTTCGCTTATAAATGTAATCGCCTGCGGCGCTAAAATCGACGCGCCGAGCATGAGCACGCTTTTTGACAGCAGAGCCCGCGCCCCAAACGCAGCCAGAACGACCGCGGCAATGAAACCCGCGGAAAAAACATATCCCCATATGCCGAAACTGCAGTAGGACATCGTTTCGCCGCTTATGTCGATCATTGCAGTCTGAAAAATAAACAGATATCTCCCGAAAAATACGACAACGCTCATCAAAACCATGCCTATAATCGAAAACGCGTCGAAAAGTTTGCCGTCGCTTCTTTTGGTGGTTGACCGCGGCGTTTTAGCGGCGGGCTTCGCTGTTGCCGCCTGTGCGGGCGCTGCTTTTTGCACGGGCTTAGGAGGCGCACATTTCGGAAGAGGCTCCGAGCCTGCGAGGAAGCAGCCGCAATAGGGGCAGAAGCGTATGCCGTCCTTTACCGGTCTGCCGCATTGTTTGCAAAGCATCCGTATGTCCCCCCGTTTTAAAATTCGACCTTGTGACCGCACTTTGTGCAGAATACCGAGTCGTCATCAAGCCTTGCGCCGCAGTTTGTGCAGAAGAGTATCGGCGCCAAGGGCTCATTCTCGTCCTCGTCCTCGTCATCGTCATCCGTGAACGCCATCATGCGCGTCACCGGAATCTCCGCGACGGCGGGCTGTGCGTTTTCCTCTTCCTCTTTTATGCAGTCGGTTATTGCAACGCACAGACTCATCGCAGAAAACATCAGTTCGTCGAAGAACTGTTCCGCCGGAACGGATTCGTCCCGCTCGCGCAGGCTGTCAAAGACCACGCGGCCGAGCTGTTCATACAGAGAAGAAATATTCTCGTTCATTTTTTTCGCTCCTTTAAAAAGCTATGATATCGGATCGTATTTCACATTGTAGAACGACCACAGGCGCTTGCCGTTCACATTTTTCAGGGCAACGATCATCTCGCAGGGTCTGTCTTTTCCGGTTTCGTCGCTAAAGTCTGTGGTAGTTATTGTCAGACTGACCTTATATTTTCCGTCGCTCAGGCGGGTTTTTGAATTTATTTTCGCTTCCTCGCTGTAGATCTTGCCCGTAGCAGTAAACTCCGCATAAACACGCCCGTCATAATAATAGATCGACTCGTAATCGCCGTGCGCTATCGTCGTGTTGAAAACATTCTTTGCGATGTAATCCACTTTTGCCGCCGAAAATGACTCATATCCAAACTGCGAATATTTGTTTAAAGGATCCGGAACATAATTATCATCGTACGGATTCGCACTTGATGTTTCGTCGGGAAAATATTTATTATATACTCCGAACACCCCTGCGATTTTATAAAGAACCTCCCTGCTTGCATCCGCGCTTGTGCAGTCGTGATTCGAAATAAAGGTATCGTTGCTGTTCAGCAGCGCTTCAAGCGCTTTAAAGTCCGCGTCGGTCGCAGTCAGGAATTCCGAAGATGTGCTTGCGGGCTTTTTTGTTTCCGACTTCTTTGTTGTTTCGACCGGAGCTGCCGTTGACGGCTCGTCCGCAGCTTCGCCGCCGTCAGTCAGGGTTTCGCTGTTTTCCTCCGAGGGCTGCGTGTTCGCGGATTCGCGCACGGAAACCGAAACCACGATTGCCGGAACTGCTATCGTCACCGCCGTAACGGAAAACACAACGGAAAGTATTATCGCCGCAAGCTTGCCTATTGTAAGTGTTTTCATTTTATTGTCCTCAAAGCATATCGCCGCTTATCTCGGACAGTTCTTCGCCGTTTTCCACTCTCTCGTAGAACTCGCTGAGAAGCTTGATGAATTCCTCATGCTCCTCGTCCTCATAGCCTCTGAAATAGATCTCGGCTATATCGTCGTGATTGAATACATACTGCACGTCCGTGCCGATGTTTCCCTCGGGATAGGGCACGCCGGCATAGTCATATTCAACGCCGTCATTTTCTTCGTCAAGCTGTTTGATTCCGAAGATCATAAGCTTCTTTTCTCCGCCGTTGAGAACAACGACACTTCCGATCGGCAGTAAATCCTTGACATTCATTTGTTATTCCTCCTGTTTATGCAGCTTTTTTGCCCCAGATTACAGAGGCGCCTTTTTTAACTTCTTTTCCGCAGTTGACAAGCACGTCAGTCATCATCTTGTATTCCTTCTTTTTCGTCTTAACGAAGAAGTCAGTAACGGCGTCGAAGCCGTCCACTATCTTATCGGACGCAAAATCGGTCAGACCGTCATACTTGCCCTTGGACAGAGACGTGGTTGCGGCATCAAGACCCTTCTTTATAACGAAGGTGCACGCGGCAACGGCAAGAACGGGTGCCCCGCCGCATACAGCCGCCAGTCCCGCGGTGACCGCAATCGTCAATCCCTTATCAAGCGCTACATCAAGCGTTGTCTGCACAATGGTCTTTTTGACCGCCTTGTTTGCGGAAATCTTTCCGCTCTTATATTTATCATAGTTGGAAAGTCCGTTGCAGATACCGGAAACAAGTGCTCCTGCCGCCAACGAGCCTGCTTTGAGCTCTTTCCCGGCGACCTTTCTCGCGTTGTTTGCCCATCGCATTGCAAGACTTCTCGATTTCGAAACCGCCCCGAGACCGTTGACGGCAAAATAATCCCTGAGACCCAAAGCGTTTTTCCACCAAAGTGTGGCGTTTTTGCTCGCAGGCATTTTGAACCGTTTATACAGCTCCATTCCCTTGTCCGCTTTTCTGGCGGTTTTAAATGCACTGAACAGAGTTTTTCCCGATGATATGACGTCCTTAACGCCGAGCGCCCATTTACCGGCCTGCATTTTTTTCACGCCGTCTGAGAGTTTTTTTACCGCCCCGTAACCTCCGCCGATAATACCGACCTTTTCGAGGATTCCGAAATCAAGCGAGAGGGCGCCCGATTTTTTCTTCTTTGCCGCTCCGAATTTTTTGTCGCCGACATTCTTGTCCGTCTGCGCATAGAGCCTCGCCGCGTTCTTCAGCGCCCCGGAGAGCTTCCTGGCGTTGCTCGCGGAGGTGTTGATAGTTGCCTTAAAGTTTCGGCCGCTCCTGTCGAAAGCGACGGTGAGCCGTCCGCTGAAGTTGAGACTCTTTATCGTCTTATCGGTCTCGTTGGCGATAGCTGATATTTTTTTTGATATTTTTTCAAAGTCGCTTCCTCTGTCGTTGAGCAAGCTTGTGTTTACGACTAAATCCGCCATTTGAATTCTCCTTCTCGTTTTCTTCTTCCTTATAATACATCAGCGGCCGGGAGAAAATCGGCTCGACTGACGAAATGCGGCTTTGTGGGAATGAAGTGCGCCCGGGGAAAACAATTACTTTTTGCGGTATCTCACATATGTCTTAACATTCGAGATTCCGCTGCCGCTCGGATAGGTTGGGGACTCCAAAGTCTCTTCTTTATAGAAATAGTATGTCCTCGTTATGCTGCGCGAACGGTATCCCTTATCAATAACAACATTGCCCACTCCCGCAGCATCTTTTGTACCAATCTTTGTATCATTCAGATTACCTTTGCTGAAAAACCACGTAGTGCCGTCAAGTGCTGTTGTATACATTTTACAATCATAGTTTGAAAAAACTTTTGCCTTGGATTCACTATATGGGATATCGCTCCACTTAAAATGACTTGTGCCGTCTACATCTCCGCCACATTTATAGCACTTAACATCATGCCTTGGTTGTCTGTTACTGCATTTTTTGCATTCCTTGTAATAATATCTATATACTGTCTTCGATTCAACCTCTCTGTTGTCAGTCTTGCTTATATATTCGAGGCTCCAGTCGCTCCACTTTCCTTTTGTCACCTTCGGGTTGGGGCTTACTGTATTGTCTAAACTCCAACCCGATATGGAGGAGGAAGAACCGGTTCTTGTTGAGCGCTTGGTGTAGATATATTTCGTTTGCTCTTTTCTTGCTCCGGCGGGAACGTTGCTCTCTTCGACCCAATCGGAAAGCTCATTCTCCGTTGCATACGCAGTCAGGGTGACATTGCTTTCGGGCATGGTAAAGGTGTAGCTCGCGCTGCTGCTGCCGGGAACCTCGGGATTATCAGATTCCCACCTAGAGAACGAATAATAATTGTGCGTAGTTGCCGACACAGTTACCTGTTCACCAGCGGCACGCGAAATCGGAGCGTTGGTGGAGCTGATGCCGCCGCCCAAAAGTATCGTAATTGTGTATTTCGGAATCTCCGTGCGGGTGACGGATACGGTGCAGGTCTTCTGATATGTTTTCCCGTTGTACTCGAACTCGGCTCTTATCGTTGTCGTTCCCGCGCTGACGCCGTAGACCGTACCGTTCGAGACGGTTGCCGTGCTCTCGTCGTCCGACGACCAGGATACGCTCTGTCCCGAGGGCATAGTCGTCGCGGTTATTCTCTCGGAGCCCTTGTCGGAAACGGTGATACTGCCCTTGTTGAGCGATATCGAGGGCGCCTTTATCGTCAGAGCAAGACTCGTTGCGCAGCTTCTTCCGTCGGAATAAGAGATCCTTACCGAGCAGCTGCCCGCATATCTCGAATCAAAGCTGTCCGTGTCTATGTCGCAGGAGCTTGTGACATCCTTTGTCGTGCCGTCGCTGTACTGCGCCTCAACCCTGAGTCCGCTGCTGTCGAAGCTGTCGCCGATATAGTAGGTCGTCTTGTTCGGCTTTGATGCCACCCTTATTCCCGTAAGCGTCGGAGCCTCGGGCTCAACATACTCTTCGCCCTTGCTGACAACAATTGTCACCGTGTCATTCTGGCTGCAGGATGTGCCTGCGGCGGGAGTCTGTCTGATAACATATCCGCTGTTGACAGTGGAGCTTGACTCGTAGCAGACGTTCGGCACAAGATCCGCCGAGGTTACCGCCTCGCGCGCCTCGCTCTCCTCCATTCCCGTGACTTTGGGAACGGAAGTAGTGTAGCCGCTGCTCACATATACCGTAACAGTCGTTCCGGCGGGTACTGATGTTCCCGCTGCGGGCTCCTGTCTGATAACACAGCCGGGCGACACGTCGCGGCTCTCCTCATTGAGGACTGTCACGTTGAGGTTCTTGTCGCCGAGCATATTCCTGGCGTCCTGCTCGTTTCGGTACTGAACATCGGGAACGTAGACGCTCTCTATGCCGAGGCTGACTACAACGTTGACCGTCGTGCCCGCCTTGACTTGGCTGCCGGACTGCGGATCCTGCGAGATTATCTGATCCTTTGTATATTTGCTGCTGAAAACGGTATCGACTATCTTGATGTAGAGATCCTGTTCCGAAGCCTCCTTCTGCGCGGCGTTGAAAATCTTGCCGGTAAGGCTCGGGACGGTGACCGTCTTGTTTTGGTCTATTCCCTTTTTGCCCTTGCTGACCGTCAGAACAACCGTTGAGCCCTTTTCAAGCTGAGTTCCGGCGGCGGGATCCTGTCCGATAACGGCGCCGGGGGCGACAAGGTCATCGTACTTCTCTTTTATCTCGACCTTGAAGCCGAGATTCTCAAGCTCGTTCTTTGCGAGCTCTTGGGAATAGTTGAGAACATCTACCACATATTCCTCGCCGTTGCCCGCGCTGATAACGATTTCGATTATTGTTCCCTTTAAAACCGTGTCCGCCGCTCCGGGGTTCTGCGAAAGAATCGTGTTGTTCTTGAACTTTTCGCTCTCTATCTTTCCGCCGATAACGGTGCGGTTATTCTCGTTGCCGAGGTCGGCCTTTTCGAGCTTCTTATCCGCTTTCTCGCGCGTCATACCGAGAATATTGGGAACTCGCGTCTGACCGTCGGGCAGATTGTAGTTGCCGAGAAGTCCGGACTTGGGGCCTATCACGCCTACCGCAAGCAGCACGCAGAGCGTGACTATCGCCGCAAGCGCCGTCGGCACGCCTATCTTCGCCCATATCGGCCAGGTCAGCATATCTATCTTCTTTATCGTTCCCTTGCGGCGCTTGACCGGCTCCTCCGAGAGCAGCTCGCCCGCGAGAGTGACCATGTTTTCCGTTCTGTCCTCTATGCGGACATTCATGGCGTTGTAGATAGCCGCCTCCTGGTTAGGCGTGATATCCTGCGTGAACTTCGTTATCGGCTGAAGAATGTCCTTGTGCTTCTTCTCGTAGCTCGCCCTGCGCTCAAGCGCATCGGGCGGGGTGACTCCGGTTATCATCTTGTAGAGTACCGCGCCGACGGAATAGACATCCGTGTGCGGTCCCTGATCGCCGCGGCTGCGGTACTGCTCCTCCGCCGAGTAGCCGGGCTTGATTATGACGGTAAGGCTGCGGCTGTGGGTCGTTGTTGCGAAGCGCGCCGCGCCGAAGTCGATAAGCTTGGTCTTTCCGTCCTTTGTCAGGAATATATTGTCCGGACTGATATCACGGTGAAGTATTCCAGCCTCATGGACATGGTTGAGAGACTCTATGACGGGCATCATTATCTGAATCGCCTCGTCAGCCGGTATGGTCTTTTCTCTCTTGAGTCTGTCGGCAAGCGTTTCGCCGTCGAGATATTCCATGACTATATATGCGGTTCCGTTTGCCTTGAAGCTGTCAAAAATCTTGACGACTCCGCTCTCGTTCTGGAATTTCGCAAGGCGCTTCGCCTCGTCGATAAACTTCGACATTCCGTCGTTGAACTGACGTTCTTTTTCGCCCGTGAAAATCGTTACGCGAGTCTGTCCCTCGGCACGGGTGGAGAATTCACTCGGGAGATACTCCTTTATCGCCACCTTTATGCGCAAAATGGGATCCCACGCAATATATGTAACTCCGAAGCCGCCGTTTCCCAGCACCCTGCCTACCTCGTAACGTCCGTTGAGGATCGAGCCCGGGGACATATGGAGAGGGCTGTCCGCCGTTGCGTTCGCCGGATATCCGCAGTGCGGGCAGAGCTCCCATTTCTTGTCGTAGAGCTCCATGCACCCCATACAGCGGCGCTTGTCAGAATTCTCCGTGCCGCGTTTGTGCCCGTCTTCTCCCGGGAACATCACAACCGTCTTATCGTTGCTCATAAAAATACCACCTAAAAAACTTTACTTTTATACTACAGCTTTAATCTCGAAAAATCTCATAATCCGACATACGGTCAGAATAATCGGATAAACCGCTTTAGCTGTACAGATAGTACTCGCTCCTGTTTTCATAGATATACGGCATATCGTGCGCATCCTCGCCGGTCAAAGTCTTCAGCGCGTTTTTGTCTATCGGCAGACCGACCTCTTTGCTGTTGTTGAAGAGTATACTCTGTCCCTTGTTTGCAAGCATCAGCTTAAGCAGCATTTTTGCCGCCGCGTTCTCCGCCTCGCTGCCGGAATCCCTTACGCTCCACTCGAGCGCAACAGAGACGGGAATCCTTCCCGGCGCCACAGCGATGCCTGTCACCAAATCGTTGGCAGCGCTTGCGGCCTGTTGAATAGCCGCATACTCCGATGTGTCGGTCAAATAGTAGCAGCTGCCGCCCGACTTCTCCGGCGAAAGGACGCTGATGAGTCGGTCTTTGTCGGCGAACTCCACGTATTGAAGCCCCTCCTCGCCGAACATTTCTATAAAGCGATCCTTTATGTCGGAGTTGACTACTACTTTTTTCTCTCCGTCTATCGAACGAAGATCTTCTATGCTGTTGACGGACTCGACCTGCGTCTCGTTATCGTTTGTCAGAAGTATGGGAACATTGAAGCTGACAGGCATACGGGTCTTTTGGGGGAAGTAGTCGCTGTAATCCTTCAGGAAAAGGCAGTCGTTTTCAATGCTCTTTACAAAATACTTTGTTACCACCGAGAGCTTGCTGCCCTCTCGGAGAATCGAATCCAATTCGCAGACCCGTCCGTTCAGCAGCCCTTCGTCAATTCCCGAGCTTATGAACAGGTTCGGCGCGGTTCCGTCCTCGAGCGCCTTGGGCAGCTTCGAGCGGTATTCGTTCTCGTCCATTCCGACAAGATTAACCGTTACGCCCTCGTTTTCTTCGCAGAACTGCCTCTTGAGCTCCTCATAGACCTTCGCCTTATCCCCGCCCTTGATATACCACACGGTTATTTCCGCCGGCTCGAGTTGGACGGAGCTTTTTCTGACATGAAGATCGTACGAAAATCCCGCCGTTATCAGCGCAATTATCACCGCCGCCACAGATATACCTATCCGGCGCCTTCTCTTCTTGCGCTTTTTGTAGACTCCGGGGGTCACAACCTTTATTTCGCCGACGAGAGCTTTTTCAAACTCGCTCACATTCGGGAAACGCAGGTGCTGATCGACCGCCATGGCTCGCATAACGGCGTTTGAGATGTTTTGCGGGATAGAAGGATCTATCTCTATCGGATCTTTTACAATATCTTTTATCTTTCTGTTTGTGGACTCGTCGGGTTGAGTGCCGGTTATCATATAGTACATGGTCGCGCCGAGCGCATATATATCCGTCCACGGACCCTGCTTGCCGGTCTTATCGTACTGCTCTGCCGGAGAGAAGCCGGGCTTGAGAATGATGGTCAGATTCTCGGTGTTGTCGGCGGTAAATCTCGCCGCGCCGAAGTCGATAAGCTTTATATCTCCGTTGTTGCACAGAAAAATATTATCGGGGCTTATATCGCGGTGGATTATATTGTGCTTATGCGCCTCTTTGAGGGCGTTGATAATGCCGAGAACTATTTTTACGCTTTTGTCAACCGCAAGCTTCTCGCCGTTTTCTCTCATATAATCGCCGAGAGTGCTGCCGTCAAGATATTCCATGACGATATAGGCGGTGTTGTTCTCCTCTATGTACCCGTAGACGTTGACAATATTCGGATGCGAATTAAACTGCGCCATGTTCCGCGCCTCGTCGATAAACCGTTCGAGACCCATTTCAAACTCGCGCCTGCCTCTGTCGGAGAGGAAAATAAGCTTGCTCGAATCGGGGGTTCTGTTGACCGCGCCGACAGGATAGTATTCCTTTATTGCGACTAACGTGTCGAGCTGAGTATCCCACGCCTTATAGGTTATACCGAAGCCGCCGAAGCCGATAACGTTTCCGAGGCGGTATCTGTCGCCTATGACGGTGCCCGGCGCGAGATGGTAGGCCTCCTTCGCCGGCGCGCCCGGATAATAGCCGCAGTAGGGGCAGAGGTCGAACTTATCATCGTACTTTTTAAAACAACCGTTGCAAAGCTTTTCCATAACTGTTCTTCTCCTCGGTTATTTTATGTACTGATCCCAGCTGAAATCCGCACCGCAAAGAGGCTTGAACAGGAACTCGCAGCCGCCGACCGTAAGCTTATCGTCCTGCACAAAGGGCTTAAAGCCCATGAGCAGCTCGTCGTTTAAATAGGTGAGCCCGCTGCTCTCGCCCGACTGGACAAGGAATTCACGCTTGTTGGGCTCGTATACCACCGCCGCGTGGCGGTCGCGCGAAACACGGCCGTCCTTGGCGAGCACAATATCCATGTTTCCGGCGCGGCCGATGTTGTTGCGTCCGGATTTCAGATTGAAGCTCTCGCCGAGATAATCGCCCTTTATGCAGACAAGCCAGCCGACAACCGGCTCGCTGTCGCTCGGCAGATTGTAATACGCAACCGTTTTCGGCATTGAGTCGGCGCTCTGAATAGCGCTTTTAAGCGGGCTCTTTGCCGGGGCGGGGGCTGCGGGCGCCGCCGGAGCCGGAGCCGCGGGGGCCGCGTGCGCTCTTTCCGCCGCACCTGTGTTTGAGAAGATATCGCGCTCCGGGCTCGGTGCCACCTCGGCACGCGGAGCCTCGGGGGCCGCGTTATTATGGGCGGGCTTCTCCTTTTTTCTGGGCTTAAAGGAAAATCCCGACTTTTCCCTGTGCTCCGCCGGAGCCGGAGCCGCGGGGGCCGCCGGAGCTGCGTGCTCCGCCTCCGCGCCGTCCGAACAGTGCGGGCAGGATGAATACTTGTCTTCGTCATAGAAAAACTTACATTTACTGCATCTTACCGGTTTCATTTTTTTCCTCCGTTTTCACTAATATAAAAGAGACATTGTCGCTTCCGCTTATCTCCGCTTTTGTTTCTGCCTGCGCTATCAGCGCATCGGCCGCTTCCTGCACCGTTTCTTCTCTTTCGATTATGCCGTATATTTCGCTGTCGTCGAGCAGTCTGAACAGTCCGTCACTGGTCAGCAAAAGCTTATCGCCCGCGCAAAGAGCAAAGGGATTCCGGTTTAGATCCATCATCTCTATCCCGCCGATTCCGATATAGCTCATAAGCGCTTCGCCGTGCTTTTCCATGGAGGCTATCTCCTCCGAGGTGGCCGTTCCGAGGCTTTGCCGCTCCTCGACATAAAGCGAAAAATTGTGATCCCTTGTTGCGGCGACGATTTCATCTCCCCGGATTATATAGAGTCTCGAATCGCCGACCGAGAGCCAATAGAGCTCTCCCCCGCTTAAATACACCGCAACGACCGTTGTTCCCGGATTCACTCCGTCATTGTGTTCATCCTTTATTTTGCATACGCTTTCGTCCATAACATCAACACAATGAAGGAACCAATCCGGAACGCTGACGCCGTCCGGTCTCATCGGAAAAAGCTCCGCAAGACAGCGCACCGCCGTTTGGCTTGCAAGCGCGCCCTTTGTCATTCCGCCCATTCCGTCGCAGACTATGCCGAGGAGTCCGTCGGAAAGCTCCGTCACTCCCACACAGTCCTGCTGTTCCTCTCGCGTGCCTATAATACTTCTTACCGCAAAATCAAAAATCATTTCGTTGACCATTCCGTATTCCTTCATGCAAAAACCGCTATTGCCGAAAAATTGTCCATGTCGCGGTCGGCGCCCGCGGCCTCTACCTGCTCCGTCATGCTGTTGAGCCACTCCTCCGCGGTTTTACTGTGCCGCAGCGCCCTGGTCATCGCTTTTTCGTCAATCAGCTCCCAAAATCCGTCCGTGCACAGAAGAAAGGCCTGTTTCTTCTTCAGCGGCTGAACATCCGAGATTACAAACTGATCGTCCGCCCATTTTATTCCCATAACGCGCAGGAGCTTGTTTCGGTCTGCGTGAAAGCGTATCTCCTTTTCCTTGATGTCTCCCGCCAACGCAAGCATCTGCGGAACGCTGTGGTCGAGGGTTCGCGTTTTGAGTCTGCCGCCGCCGAACATATAGAGTCTCGAGTCGCCCACATAGCCCCAGCGTGCCGAGTTTTCGGACACCGTAAGGATAACCGCCGTCGTCTTCATCTCGAACACCGCCCTGCGCGCCTCCTGCTCGCAGAGAAGCGTCTGCTGAGCGCTGAAGAGAGCTCTCTCAAGAAAATCCGGCTCACCTCCGAACTTGTCGAAGCATTCCATAAGGTGATCCGCAACGACCTGAGAGGCCTCCTCTCCCCGCCCGTGGCCGCCGAGTCCGTCGCATACGACGAAGCAGAAGCGGCCGTCTTTTTCAGCCGTTCTCACGCAGTCTTCGTTTATCTCTCTGTTTCCCGTGTTTGATACCGTGCTGTATTCAACCATATTAAAAAATCCCGAAACTTTCTTATCTCTGTTTAAACACATCAAAGCCCTGCAAAAGCTCTGCAAGACTTTGACTTTAGTTTTATTTCCTCAGACGATAACATCTCCGCTGAGATTCTGAATGATATCAATATTCTGATTCTCGGTTGAGGTGAACTTGTTCGCCATTGTCTGAAGATCCGTCGAATGCTCCTTGACCATCTTTACAAGCATCTGGATATCGTCGTTGAGCTGGTTGAACTTTGCGGAATAAGCCGAGGATGCATCGCCCTGCCAGAAGCTCGAAAGGCTCGTTACGATATCGATCATCTGCTGAGTCAGAGAAGAGATCGTGTCTCCGTTGCTCGAAAATTCCTGTGAAGTTGAAATGAGTTTCTCCGGTGTTACTTTAAGAATGCCTTCCATTATATTGTCCTCCTGAAAATTATATTGATTTTAGTGTTTTTGAGCTTTGTAATCAGCCCTTGTAGGTTCTGGTTGTGCCGACCTCGACGTTTGCCTTTTCGGCGTTGTCATAGTTCGTCGCTATCTGGTTGAGCGCCGAAACATACTGCGCAATCGCGTTGTAGAAGTTGTGCATCTGCACCTTGTCGTTGTTGAATGCGCCGTGGAACGCCTCCTTGGAATCGCCCTCCCACATCGAGACAAGCGCCGTCTCGGTGCTCTCGAGCTGATCGACCTGCTGCTTGAACTTTGCGTTGATGTTTGAGAGCTCCTCCGCCTTGCTTCTGAGCTGCGCTGATGTTGTAAGAATTTCTGCCATGATAATTTCCTCCGTTTTTTTAATTTTATTTTATGCCTCTCGGCATTTTGTAAAGCTTATTCCGGCCTTCGCGTTACCAGGAGCCTCCGCCGCTGCCTCCGCCGAAGCCGCCTCCGAGCTGCTTGCGCGCCTCGATAATATCGATTGCCGCCCGCTCGGCGTCGTATATGTTCTTTGCGGTCTTTCTTATCGCCCTTGCGGTGTTCTCCATGAGCTTTGCCGTTTCAAGCAGCTCCTTGCTGAGCGCTTCTCCCTTGCTGCGAAAGGCCGTCGCACTGTCGCCCGTCCACTCGTTTGAAAGCATATTCAACGAGCCTTCGAGGTCCTGCTTGGCTATCGCGCGAAGCTGCGCGGCAAGCTCCTCTATCTTTGATGCTTTTGCCCTTGCGTTGTTGTAGTTGATTCTTATTTCGCTGTAAGTTGCCATACGCCTCACCTCACTCGATCACGTTGCCGAGCAAAGTTTCCGCCACTTCGCTGACATTTATTTTTTCGGTCTTCGTGTATTCGGCGCCGATAAGATCCAGTGCCTTTGCGTGCTCGGACATGGCGGAGAGCATCGCGGTCACTTTCTTCTCGCTGCCCTTATATTCCGCGCGATATTTGTCTGCGGCGTCGCTTTCCCAGTAGTTCGCGGTGGCCGATATTCTTGAGTCTATCTCTTCAAATATTCCGCGCACCGCACTGACCTTGCCGTAGAGCTCTGCCGCGCAGGCCTGAACCTCCTCCGGGGTGACGCGCAGGGTGTAGGCGCCTATTGAATTGTTTGCCATAGCTGCTCTCCTCCGTTTCAGATGTTCAGACGCTTTATGCCGTCTGTGATTTCGTTTTCGCAGCGCTCATATTCGCGTGCCGCTTTCTTCATGTTCGACGCAAGCGAGGCTACCGTCTTGCAGATTGCTTTAAACTCCTCATAGTCCGCGCCGAACGAATTTACAAAGCCCTCGTTTGCCGGACCCTCCCACTTGCTGTCGAGCTCGCGCACCAGAGTGTACATCGTTTGGAGCTTTTTCTCCGCGTCCTTAACGAGATCCGATATCGCGCTTGCCTCCGAGGCAAGGGTGGCGCTGTTAACTTTTATTTTCATTTCACATCATCTCCATTGTCTGCCTTGCCGAATCTCTGTTTTATCGTTTCCTTAAACCACATCGGGAAATTTTCTTCGATTACCGTCGGCTGTATACCGGCTGTCTCTATCCATTTTTTGACCGCTTCAAAAAGCTGCCGGTTGTTTTTTCTGTTTTTTTCGAGCTCGGGCGTCTGCTTATCCTCCAGAAGGCTCCTTATCGCTTGCGTAAGCTGTTCTCTTGCGCTTGTCGCAGGAAAGATCTCCGTTTCGGCGTTCGCTATGTTCTGCTCGGTGCAAGCATATCTGTCCGAAACCCGGACAAGCAGGTCGGAAAGGACGTTTGCCTTTCGGGCATCCGTTTCCAGTCTCTCCGAGGTTCGCCGAAGCCTGAGCCTTATCGCGTCCATCCCTCCGCCGGTATCAAGCTCGCCGGAGATTTTTTCAAGCTCCTCGCCTATCTGCGCTATTCTCAGGCTCTGTGCGTGAATGGCAGAAGCTCCTTCTTCAAGTCTTGAGGTATTTACGACCATTGTCTTCCCCCCTTCGCTGACTGAATCATAACATAACCCCCGATTAAAAAAACCGAAATGCGACGAAATGCATTTTTAAGCGGATAAACGGACAAAATTACACCAAAATCAGTCTGCTGCCGTTCTTTATCCCGTTTGCGCTGAGGCTTTCCTCGGAGTTCAAAAGGAGTCTCCTGTCCTCGTCAAAGAGGTTTAAGTTAGCCATATCGTCGTTGCGCGAAAAGGTATATCCCTCTTTTTCCGCAATTATTCCGATGACCTCGTCTATAATCTGAGCCGTGCTTATATTCTCTTCCAAATAGAAATCATATGTTTTCTCGAACATCGGCGTCGATATATCAACCAATATCACAGCTAATCCCGCCTTTCCGACAGCCTGCTATCGCCGCAAGCAGCTCCGCTCCGTTAAAGTATTTCATGCTCTCTTCGCCGTCCGACTCGCACCTCATTGCCGGATAGGGAAAGACATCGGCGATCTCCGCCGTCATAAGGCGGTCGCCGTTCAAGGCGTCCGAAACCTCTATCCTGCCGGACGTGTATTCGCCGGAAAAGATTTTTTCGCCGCCGAAAATGAAGCTGTCGGCGTCTGCCGGGGCTTCGTTTTCTATTCCGAACCTCGCGGACACGAGCTCGACCCACCCGTCACGGTCTTTTTCGCATATCCTGAACTGACCCGGACGGGTCTGCACCGCCTCAATGCAGATGACCTTCTCCTCGCAAAAATAGGCGAAAAGCGGCGGCGTTTCGCCCGAGGGAACGCTCGCACTCGCAAACAGCTCCGCCTGCGTTATTCCGTCTATAAATGATATATAGGGCTCGGTGAGCAGGAAGCGGTCGCCGTCCGCTTTCAATATACCCGCTCCCGTAAGCTCATCGGTCTTGGCCACGAGCATTTTTTCATCCATTTCTTTTTCGCTGTAAACGGCGGGAAAAAGGAGCTTGCTGCCGCTGCGCTTATATATAAGCACAAGCATCTCCAAGCCGCCGCAGCTTATATAATAGTTTCCGTTAATCTTTGAGCGCCCCCCTTCAGAGCGGAATCAAGGCTGTTCTTATATCCGCGGGAGAGCGGAACCAGCATATCATTGTTGAGAAAAATCAGCTTTTGAGAGTAGGAGATCGTTTTAATCTTTTTCCTGTTCACTATAAAGCCCCTGTGGCATCGAACAAACTGCTCCGGCAGGCTGTCCGCGAGAGTATCAAGAGTCGCATAGAAGCCTATCTCGCTGTTCTTCGTGTTGACGAAAATCTTTTTCTCGCGGGCTTCAAAATAATATATGTCTCCGTAGGAAATGAACTGCTTTTCCCCGCGTATCTCTATGCAGAAGCTTTCCCCGCCGTCGCCCGAGTCGGAGTCGTTTTGTCTCTCAAGGGAGCTGAACAGCTCCGAAAAGGCTTTGAAAACGCTCTTGGCACTCAGAGGCTTCAGCAAAAGCGAATTTGCCACTATTCCCGGACGGAGATACTCCGTCGGCGCAATGCTCGCATCCGCTATCAGCATGAGCATGGCCTTCGGGTATTCTCTTCTCAACTGCTCCGCGGCCGCAATCGCGCCGCTCTGCGTGATATCGAGGCAGCTTATCTCAAAAGAGTTTTTTGAGAGGATGTTTTCGACAAATTTCTCGAGAACCAGGTATGAGCGTATGTCCCAGTTCTCGTCGCTGTTCTGTGCGACACAGTGGCGCAGCTCGTTTTCAAGGAGGCTCAGCTCTGCCTTGCTGCGGCTGAAATTCACTGCCCGATTCATACTTAAACTCCTTTTGAGGACGGCAGAACTATCTTCGTCGCTCCGTCCGCGTCAAATGCCATACCTACTCCGGGCTTATATACCTTTGTCTGCTCAACATACGGTATCGACGAGCAGTCAAAAATCTTCTGATTAGAAAGAGCACCGCCGAGATGCACTCCCGTTCTGTATCCGCTGACTGTTCCGTAGAGCTTTCTGCTGAGCATACTTACCGTCTCGTCCGTGTTGATATCAAAGACAAAATAAATATTGTGCAGACGACCCTTTTCAAGGATGTTTTCAAAGAACGGAGCCATTGAGCCTATCTTCTCGCCGCTCTTGTAAACGGTTTCGAGGAAGCTTGCAAAGTCAGAGACGAAAATCCACTTGCGCCGCTCGGAACACATCTTCCGATATATTTCGGCGTCCTCCGCGCCGCTTTCAAGCAGTTCGCGCTTTTTCCTGTTGCGGGTCTTAAATATCTCCGCGAGCTCCTTTGCAAAATCAAACAGCTCCTCCCTTGAGGAAACATATGCGCAGTCAAGCTTTGCCGCGAAGTGCTTGAGCTGACCGTCGGGGGAGTCTATTATGCACACGTCTCCGTTCCCCTGGGCGGCGGCCGCCGCAATGACCTTCAGCGTTTCCGTGCGTCCGCTGCGGCTTTTTCCGCTTATCGCATAGCAGAACGTGTCAGACAAATCTATGCTGTAAAGGGAAGCGGTTTTCTGCTCATAGGCAAACGGAAGCAGGTCGCCCGTTTCGAGCGCCTCGTTGAACTGCGGGTTTTCGCTGAGCGAGAACCATGTGGGCTTCTCGGGTATCTCCGGCACGGGCGCCGCCCCTGCGCCGTCAAAATGCAGATTCATATCCTCGCACGCGCTCTTTATCTTCTCGCTGCGCTCGTAATCGTCGTCCGCCTCCATGCATACCGCAGTCTGAAACTCCAATATCGTTCCGTCGGCGGTCACAAGACCTCTGCCCTTACGGTTTTGCTCCGGAAGAATATCTATGTGCGATGTTCTGAGCAGGTCGATATATCTGAGCTTGTCGCCCATATCGAGGGTTATTACGTTGCGTATATTGTCCGCTATCTTATTCTGTATCTCGCTCGAGCCGAAGCCGCCCGAGGAAATAACAAGGAATATACCGAACGCCGCGCCGTCGCGGGAGAGCTCCCAGATTATGCTCTCGTATTTGTTATCCGTCTTTTCCCTGAACGACGAGTAGTTGTCTATAACCGCGACTATCGCCGGCATGACATAGCCGTGGGCGCGGATATACTGACCGAAGCTTCCGCCTCGGACAGTCTTTTTTCTGTTTTTGAGAATGTCGGAGATCATATAGAAAAACTTCTCCGTTTTCTCGGTGTCGTTTTCATACATTATTCCGCCGATATGCTTGTCCTCTTCAAAGGCCTGGAGCATATGATTGCTGTAGTCTATGGCATAAACATTCAGCTGCGCCGGCGTATACATATTTATAAGCGACCAGATGAGCGTCTGAAGGAAGGTGCTCTTTCCGCTGGTTGCGTTTCCGCATACCGCAAGATGTCCGTCCTTTGCAAAATCGACATAGAGCGGAATCTGCGTCTGATTCACCGGGTCGTCGCACAGACCGACGGGCGCGGACAGCGACCATGAGTCGTGCTCCGGCCACCTGCCCTCGCAATAGGCGTGCTGGCTGAACTCCGGGAGCTCGGAGATGACGAACCTCTCCGGCAGAGGCGGCATCCAAAGGCGCAGGTTGCGCTTATAGCCGAACCTCTCGGCCAGGGCGTGCATATAATCGACCAGCGCGTCAAGCTGGGTCTTTTCTTTCATTTCGGGCAGCGCGGTCTTTGTATATTCCGCCTTTGAGGCAATAGCCTCTATTCTGTCCGTGCCGAGCTCCGCCGAGAGGGCGATAAAGTTTTCGAGCGCTCTCGTGTTGTGCTGGCTCGCGGGATAATCTATGCCCATCTGCGAGAGCATATCATATATGCATTTTTCGAGGGTCTTCATACAGTCATAGTTGTTGACCGCATCCTCAACGGACAGACCGGTGTCCTGCTCCGCCGCAGAGACGCAGCTTGCAAAAGCGCCGAGCCACTCGCGGCGCGCCTCGTCCTTGCGCCTTGCGAGCGCCTTGTTTCCGACAATGGCGGTCTTTCCCGTCATGGAAACAAGTATCGCGGGAGAGGCTTGGACGCCTATCATATCCTCGTTGTAAGCAGCGCCGCTCCAGCCCGACTGAAACAGCTCGAAGATCTCGTCGTTTCCGACCTGAAGATAGCACTTTCCGGCCTGCGAAAGATATGCCGCGTCGGGCTTGCCGAGCATTTCGGTGCTGTCCTGTCTGTCCTGCACGCGCAGGCAGAGCTTGAACTTAGAGTTGCTTCGTATATTGTCGTCAACCGTTCCGCCCGGCTTCTGAGTTGCAAGAATGAGGTGCACTCCGAGGCTTCGGCCGACCTGTGCAACGCTTATGAGCTCGCTCATGAACTCCGGCTCCTCGCGCTTGAGCTCCGCAAACTCGTCGATTATTATAAACAAATGCGGCATGGGCACGGACGCCTCGTTGTTCTTGAGGAGTCTCGTGTAGGCGTTTATATTGTTCACTCCGTATTCGCCGAAAACCCGCTGGCGGCGGAGGTTTTCGCTCTTTATCGAGATCATGGCACGGCGAATCTGGTTGCCGGAGAGGTTGGATATCTGTCCGAGCATATGAGGGAGATTGCTGAACAGGTTTGCCATTCCGCCGCCCTTAAAGTCGATTATAAGAAAGCCGATGTCGTCCGGGCTGTAGCTGACGGCGAGAGAGAGAATATAGGTCTGCAGCGTTTCGCTCTTTCCGGAGCCGGTCGTTCCGGCGACCAGACCGTGCGGGCCGTGGTACTTTTCGTGAACGTCGAGATAGCAGCCGATTCCGCCCGCCTTCTGTCCGATAAGCGCACGCATATTCTCATAAGTCCTGTTTTTCTTCCAGTTTTCGATTATCGGAATATCCTTTACAGACTCGACATGGTACATATCAAGGAAGGAGAGGCTGTTCGGGATATCTCCGCCGGCCGATATTTCCGCAACCTGTATGTCGGAGAGCTTGCGGGCAAAGGCCTCCGCCTGCGCCGGCGAAACTTCGTCGTGCAAAAGATTGTTGCCGAGACCGGAAAGCGTTTGGGGCGTGTATACGCCGGTGAGCTCGCCGTCGTTATAAATTATGCACTCGCAGCTGTTCGGGAGATTTTCGTAGCTGTCCGTGAGCAGCACGGTGGTTATGCCGATATCGTCAGAGTTGTCAAAGATATATTTTGAGATAGGCTCGCCCTCAAGCACCGAGAGATCCTCGAGGAAAAGCACATAGTGCGGAAGCGGCGAGTTGTCCTTTGAAGACCCGCTCCGGAGCGAGTCCTCGCGCATTCTGAACACTTTTGTGAGCTCGAAGAACACGTCGCTCGCTTCGTCCTTGCTGCAGGCGCAAAAACGGGTCTTTTTATTCTCCGACCAGCAGTGCGGCAGCCACTTGGCAAACGACATCTGCTTGTTAAAGCTGTTTTCGGAGAACACATAGCAGAGCTTTACGTCTGTATAGCAGTTGGATGCCGCTATCTGAACGGACAGATTTCTTACAACCTCATATGCGCCGAGCTTGTCCCTTCCGCCGACAATACCTATTATATGATTCTCCATAAGGTCAACGCATATCGGAACGTTTTTCAGGTTGCAATATGTGTCATGTATAAGCTGCGGCTTCTTGGCAAGCGAATCCTTTATCAGGCAGAACTTCTCCTTGGGGATACATATTTCCGCTTGGAACGGAAGCTCGCCGAGGCCTACTCGATGCGAGAGAAAGTCGGTGTGAGAAATGTTGCGGTTCCAGAGCTTCGAGCTCTCCGGCGCTTTTTCGGCGCATTCCGCCGAGCTCGGATATCTCGAAAGCAGCGCGTCGGTGTTATGCTCGTATGCGGATTTTACTTTTTCCGCCATAGTCATAAGATAGTCGCTGTACGATTCAAATCTCTGACTTTCGCTCTCGACATTCTTCTTTCTTTCATAGCGTATGTTCATCAGCGCCCAAAACACGCCGAGCACCGCCGAGGCCACGGCGGTTATGACGCCCGTCAGCATAAAGCCGCCGGAAGCTCCGCCCGCCTTTTTTGAGGCATAGACCATGAGAACACAGCTTAAAACCATCGGGATAGCCATGGTGAAGGCGGGGCCGATGGTCATAAACAGCGGCCTTCTGTTTTCTCTTATCGGAGAGGGCGGCGCCTCTATCTCTATCTTCTCGGTTATAAGATCATCGAAGATTCTCGGCGCGCGGTTGAAAAACGAACGGACTTTTTCCTTTTTGACGGTCGGAACATTGCTTGAGTCCGTATTTATCGGGATAAGCTTGCCGGAGACCGAGATTTCCCCGTAGCCGTTTACGGCGAGCGTGTCGCCGAGGAACACTATCTTTATTCCTATAATATTGATAAACGCGCCGTAGCTGAGACTCTCCTTGTAATTGACCCTGACAGAATCGATAAAGACACCGTTTTTGCTCATGTTTTCAACGTACCAGCCGTCGGGCAGAAGAAACAGTCTTGCATGGTGTCTTGAAAGAAATTTAGATCCCGTACAGACGATATCGTTATCCTCTGCGGAACCTATCGTTATTTGAGTTACACCCGAGGGGATGGCAAACTTTCGGGTGTAGATATAATTTTCCTCGGTATAGGCGACGGAAATATGTATGTTTGTCCCGTCTAAGCAGCATATGTTCAGCTCCGTGCCGTCCGTCAGGGCGACTCCGAAATCCGATGCGCCGTCAAGCGTATACCCGTCCCCGGGGAGAATACGCCAATTTTGTTCGATTATATCGAAATTAACCTTTGTGTCCTCAGATGTCCCGAATATACGGCTCTCAAAAACTATCTTGTAGTTCGTGTTGTCAATATTCGGAAGTACATACTCTTTGAATGCATTTTTCGTGTATGCGGAAAGTATTACGCTCATTTGTTTTCCCCTCAATCAGCCGCATCAACAGATGCCTTTTCCCTCGTTATAAAGTGTGAAGGTCATCTCCGTATCGCCGAAGAATATCCTGTCCCCCGTAAACAAATTTATCTCCATGCCGTGAACCAGATTCACCCTGCGCACAATGTCGCGCCCGTGCTTCTTCTTATAAAAAAATACGGTTTCGCCGCTTTGCCCCGCGCCGATAATTACCGGGGTGTTCCTCTTCACCTCAACGCGCACCTGCCGCTTGTCCGCCTTGGCGTCGTAGACGCACAGCCGATTGAGGCTGAACTCGCGCCCGATAGTCAGAGGAGCGTCAAGGGTGAAGAAATGCTCGCGCGAATCAATGGGGCTCACCTCGTTTATGCGCACCAACCAGTGATTGCCCGTTTCGCTGCCGCTGTAATTGTTCAGCGCCCGTGCGATAGCCTCGTCACGGATAACCTTGCGCAGATTCTCCTTGAAATAATCTTCCGTTTTTTTCTTCCTTGCTCGCAGCGTGACGAGAAGAATAAAAACCGCAATTACAGCTGTCACAGCGGATATGATTATCCACACATAATTCTCTTCCATCTTTACAGTCCCCCGGCTTTTTTTCGCTTTTGTGCTTCAAGTTTTATAAAAAAATCAAACAATCCTCTATTATTTGTATATAGCTGCATAATAACAGAAAAAATTCCTTTGTCAATAGACTTGGTATGAAACGCCTTTTACGCGGTATGAACACGGTTTTTCGGCACAAAAATTCAAAATATTTTAAATTTTCGCAATTTTGTCCTTTTCTTTTTCTGTTTTTTCAGCCGTTTCCGATGGGTTGTTTCGTCCCAGAAAATATAAACTTTTATTATTTTTATTCACAATTTGCATTGTGATGTGTTTGCGGGGGCGCAGTCGTTTCTTTTCCCCGCCCGCCGACTCCCCGCAACCGATAAAAGATTCGCTGAGCTTGCCGCTATAACGGAACTGCGAAAAGCTATTCATTTCGTCCGTGTCGTGTAATACGCTCTCTGCCTGAGGCTTAACCTCTGTACCGCCTGCGGCGACAGCGGTGCGTCAAGTCGCCGCGCCCTGCAAAAGCATTGAAACACAAAACAGTCTATGCAAAAAGGCGAATCCGTACAGTAACCTCTCAGTCTCGGCTTCACTGCAGTGAGCCGTAATTGCAGCTCCCCCGCAAATCCCAATTTATCAAACCGATAAAGGGCTCACTTTTATGCACCGTGCAATAATATAAAAAACCGACCTATGAGCCACAGGTCGGTTTTATGTCTTGCAAACACCCTCTAAAACGTGGCGCTCTTTTTAGTTTAAATGTTGTCAAATGAAGTTCGCTCCTTTACACGCCGCAGGCGTATTTCTCGTTTGCGGAGCAAAATTTCACGGCGAAGCTGCTCCTCCCGTTTGACAGTAACGAGCTGCATTGAAAAAGGCACTTGCAACCGCAAGTGCCTTTTTCTGGTGGAAGAGGGTGGATTCGAACCACCGAAGTCGACGACAACAGATTTACAGTCTGCCCCCTTTGGCCACTCGGGAACTCTTCCGTATTCACTTCGTTGAGATTGGAAAAAACTGGAGCTGGTGGACGGATTCGAACCCCCGACCTGCTGATTACAAATCAGCTGCTCTACCAGCTGAGCTACACCAGCGTCTCAACGCTCGACTAATATATCACAAATCGGACGTTGAGTCAAGAGTAAAATCAAAAAAAGTCAAAAAAGTCTGTCAATTCCCGCTTCTGAGCAACTCCGTTAGAACCGCAGCCGAATTCTTTGCGGCAAGGGCGATAAAATTTGAATAATCCATAAAAGAGGAGCCGTCCGCCGCGTCGGATATGGCGCGGATAACGCAGAACGGAACTCTGTTCACATAGCAGACCTGACCTATCGCAGCGCCCTCCATTTCGCAGGCCAAGGCGCCGAAGGTCTCCGAAATATATTCCTTCTTTTCCGCGGTGTTGACAAAACAGTCGCCCGAGGCTATCTTGCCCTTGACGCAGATGATATTGCCTACTTTCCTCGCCGCGGCGCAGATTTTATCGGCAAGCTCGCCGTCGGCGGGGATATCAACTATATTTATGCCCGATATCATGCCGACCGGATCGCCCAGCGGGCTCGTGTCCATGTCGTGCTCAACGACATAATCGCTGACTACGATATCGCCTATATTGAGGCTCGTGCTCAGGCTTCCGGCGACGCCTGTGTTTATTATCCTGTCGGGAGAATAGAGCAAGATCATCGTCTGAGCGCACATCGCCGCGAACACCTTGCCTATTCCGCAAACAGCGGTAACTACCTCGCGTCCATAGAGCGTGCCGCTTGTGAACTCGATTCCGCTGACTGTTTTTGTCTGTTTGTTCTCCATCTGCGCGTTGAGCGCCTCTATCTCGATTTCCTTCGCTCCGATTATTCCTGTCATAGCTGTCTCCCCTTATTCTGTCGGATATTTGAAATTCTGCTCGCGGCTCTCGAGCTCTTTGAGATAACGAGCCGCTTCTTTGTGCGCCGCCTCGATGCTCAGCTCTTTATAGTTGCCGCACTCCTTGCGCGATGCGCCGAACATCTCCGGCGCGTCTGTTGTTTTTCTCAGCGCCTCTTTGACTTTTTCGAGCGCGCGCTCATGGTTCTGCGTGCGCATGAGCAGATAGAAGCCCGTGCGGCAGCCCATGGGGCCGAAGTATATGACATCCTCCGCCGCGTCCGAATTGCGCAGGAACGTTGCGAGCATATGCTCCATAGAATGCATGGTGACATTGTCCATATAGTCGCCGCAGTTCGGCTTGCGGGTGCGAAGATCGTATGTCGTTATGTCGCCGTCGATACGCGAGACGTACATCCCCGGAACTATATAGTCGTGGTCGACGGAAAAGCTGGTTATTCGCTGCATAAAAAAAGGCCTCCTTTTCTCAGGCAGATGAAATTATACCACACGTTGCCCGTATATTCAATGTATATAATCGCCCGAAGCGGTAAAAATAAGTCTAAAGGGGGGCTTTAAACGGGAATCTTCTTTTTTGAGGACATCGCGGCCGAGCTTATCGCAAAAAGACTCGAAATTTTTACCAAACGATATTTTTCTGTTGACTCTTGACACACATTCGTGTAGAATGATGGAGCAGTATATTTTACACAGATTTTACAATAGAACTCTGAAAAGAGTTGTTTAATTCCGCGAAAGCTTGAGAAGCCCTGCCCTTTTCTCGGGACAAAAAGGGCTCGGCTTTCCCTGTTCGGGTGAACCATGAAAAGAAACGATAAAATAACAGTTATAACCTGCGCGGCGGCATTCGCTCTGAATGTCGCTCTGTTTTCCGTTAAGCTCTATGTCGGTCTGAGCGCAAACAGCATCAGCATATATTCGGACGCCGTGAACAATATGTTCGACAGCCTGTCGGGTCTCGCGGCGTTTATTTGCTTTGCCGCCCTGCTGAGCTCGACGAGCGAGGCTGCGCGCGCGATAATCAAAAAGTCCGAGCAGTTTTTCTCGTTCGTGATGTCGGTGATAATACTTCTTACCGGCCTTTATTTCGCATATAATTCGCTCGAGAGACTGTTCTATCCCACGCCTATATCATATCTCACGCACTATCTCGTGCTGCTGATGATAACAGTCGTCGTGAAGCTCATTATGTTCTTCGCCTACCGCGGCGTTTACCGCATCACGGGCTCGCCGATAATAAAAGTCATGGCGGCGGACAGCATCCTCGACTTCTTCATTACCCTCGCCACCGTAATGAGCCTCACCGTGTCGCAGTATGCCGAGTTCGCTGTAGACGCGGTGTTCGGCATAGTTATAAGCATAGCGCTCATTATCTCCGCGCTGAAGCTCGCCAAAAAGTCCGGTGCCGTGATGCTCGACTTTGTAGGGAGCGAAAAGCGCGAGGAAACAGAGGAAATATTTTCGTCGCTCGGCGTTGAGGTCGAATATATCACCTACCGCCGCACAGGGACGGAGACCGAGGCATTTGTAAAGCCCGTATTCCCCGAAAACTCGGACGAGGACAAAATAACGCAAACGCTCGTCACTGCCTGCAAGGAAAAAGGCGTGACCCTGCACATATTAAAGATCTGAGGAGTCATGAAAGGAGAAAAAAATGAAAGAGAAGAAGCAAAAAGACCCCGGGAAGAAAAAAACAGCCCGCATCGTCGTAGGCTCGATATTCGGCGTTTTCGCGCTGTTCGTGCTGACCGTCGTCATGATAACGGTTATCGGCAACAAGGCGCTTATCAAGCGCGCAAAGAGCTATGACCCCGCGGTAATCGAGAATCAGCTCGTGCCAGAAAAGGACGAAAACGGCTACTGGACCTTCACCACCGACAGAGACCTCAAGGTCATGCAGCTGACCGACATACATATCGGCGGCGGCTGGCTCTCTCTCAAGCAGGACTCGCAGGCGCTCAACGCGGTAGCCACGATGATCCAGGCGGAGAAGCCCGACCTCGTAGTCGTTACGGGCGACATGGCGTTCCCTGTTTTCTTCAAGGCAGGCACATTCAATAATCTCTTGTCCGCCAAGGAGTTCGCCGCGCTCATGGAGAGACTCGGCGTATATTGGACGGTCGCCTTCGGCAACCACGATTCCGAGATCTACAGCTACTACTCCCGCGAGAAGGTCGCAGACTTTTACGGCAGCCCGGAATTCAAATACTGCCTGTTCCAGAAGGGACCCGACGACGTTGACGGCTACGGCAACCAGATAATAAACGTCAAGAACTCCAAGGGACTGCTCACTCAGTCGATTTACATATTCGACAGCCACTCCTACACCGACGGCGACTACTTCGGAATAATGTGGAAGTACGACAACATCCACGACAATCAGATAGAGTGGTACAGAGACAACGTAAATCTTATGAACAAGCAGAACAACGCGCGTCTCAAGGAGCTGGGTATGCCCGAGGATTCGGATGTCAAGTCCATAGCCTTCCTCCACATTCCGCTCCCGGAGCTGCGCACCGCGTGGTACGAATACATGGCCAACGGCTTTAAGGATACCGAGGATGTCAAGTATGTCTACGGCAAGGCCGGTGAGGGCAAGAAGATAATCTACTGCGGTCAGCGCCAGGACAATCTTTTCAAGACTATGCAGGAGCTCGGCTCAACAGATGGCATCTTCTACGGACACGACCATGACAACAACTTCTCCATTTACTACAAGGGCATTCGAATGACCTACAGCTACAGCGTCGACTACCTCGCCTACTCGGGAATCAACAAGCGCGGCTCACAGCGCGGCTGCACGATAATAACCCTTTCCCCCGACGGCACCTTCGACTGCAAGGCCGAGAACTACTATCAGGATAAGTATCAGGGTCAGTTCGGAAAAGAAGAGGTCACCATGCAGGAGGTCACCGAGGCTTCGACCCACCTTTAATATAACGCCCGCAGGCTTATAAGCATAATAAAACAGCGATCCTACCCGAGGAAAATCCCTCGGGTAGGATTTTTGTGTATACGGCACGGCGAAGCGGAGATTTAGGGTTGTTGTCCGGGGTTGCCGATTTTTCCTTGCTTTTTTAGATGTCCTTTTGTAGGGGTCGGCGACTCGACGACCCTTTGACGCGCCAGCGGCACGATGTTAGACTATAAAATTTTTACCCTCTGCCTTCGCTACCTACCTTAACTAAATATTTTATCTCTTACAGCGTTTCGGCATTTTCTTTTTGTTTGAAAAAGAAAACGCCTGCAAAAGAAAAGCAAACTCAGGGCTTCGCCCCGAGACCCCGCGAACGCCGCGCCGCAGTACATAGCTTGTGCTACTCAGTAGGCAGCTCGGCACATTCGCCCGTAAACTCGCTTCGCTCAAACAGTACGGTCTCGTGCGGCGTACAAAGTACGCCGTTCCCTCGCAGTTCTCAGATAGCCTGTTACACTGCGGCACGGCTATTGGTGGCTTGTTCCTCATAATTTATCAAGTCGCTTGCGTTACCTTTTGCGAATCTCCTCATTAGTATTTTTCGTGTTCTACGGATTTAGAATCGCCAAAAAATCCCGCATAAACCGCGGGCGGATAATATTTTCCCTACACGGTTAAATATACATCAGCCTCTTATTTTCTGTGGCCGAACAAAGTTCACCCCCTGCGGTATACCTCTTGCTGCTGCGCTGTATCTTGCGATTTGCCCCCCTCTTTCCCGCACCGCACATAAAAAATCCTGCCCGACAACGCCGCAGACAGGATTCTGTTCTTCCGAAACCCGGGGCGGGTTCTCTTTCAGTAGCCTCGGGCGAAATCTATTTCATTGATTATCTCCTCGCTCGAGAGGTAGCGGCGCAGGTTTTCGAGACAGATGTCCCATATCTTTCTCTCGGTCGCCGGGTCGTGACCGAAGCCGCGCCCTGATATGTGCGGCGTTATCAGCACATTCGGCATACTCCACAGCGGGGAGTCCGCCGCGAGCGGCTCTTTTTCGAGCACGTCCAATACCGCGCCCGCTATCCGCTTTTCCTCGAGTGCGCGCGTGAGCGCGGGAGTGTCGATGAGGCTTCCTCTGCCGACGTTTATAAGCAGCGCGTCACTTTTCATCAGGGCGAATTTTTTGCCGTCCAAAATATGTCCCGTCTCTTTCGTGTTCGGCAGGCAGCCTATTATCAAATCCGCTTGCGGCAGCAGGCTGTCGAGGTTCGAGAGGGTGTGTATCTCTTCAAAATATTGCGCGGGAGCGCCTGTTCTGCGAACTCCGATATTTTTTGTCCCGAACGCGGATAAGCGCTTTGCGACGTTCGAGCCTATATCGCCCGTGCCGAGAATGAGCGCGGTCTTGCCCTCGAGAGTGCGCTCCGCTCCCGCATCGCGCCAGAGCGCCGAGCGCTGATTTTCGATATATTCGGGAAACCGCCTGTACAGGCAAAGCACAGCGCCGACAACATATTCGGAAATGACTCCGCCGAACGCACCGGACGCAGTCGCGAGCCTTATCCCCTGCGGAAAAGCGCCGTTGCAGGTGTATATATCCGCGCCCGCCCAGGTCATCTGAATAAATTTCAGGCTTTTCGCCTTTCGTATTTTTTCCGTGCGCGGCTCGCCTATAACCGCTTCGGCGTCGCCTATATCGCTTTTTCTATCTCCAAAAGAAAATACGCAGCTGTTTTCAAACGCCCTTAGCCGCCGTTTAACTTCGTCGCTGCACGGTGCGGTTATCAGAACCTCTGTCATGCGATCACCTCACTGAATTTTATGCATGCCGATAAAATTTATCCCCCCGCGGTGCGGAGGGATTTTTTATCAGTCGCCCAGGCTCTTGAGCGCGTCCGCCAGGCGGGACAGATCCTCTTTGTCGAAGAAATCTATCTCGAGCACTCCGCTCTCCTTGCCGGGCTTCGTGCCAACCTTGACCTTTCTGCCGAGGAAGTCGGTCAGGGCGAGCTCTACTTCATCGTAGTAGCTCGCACGGCGGGCGGCGGGCTTCTCCGCCTTGGGCTCTTTATTTCTTTTCTTGACTAATTTTTCAACATCGCGGACGGTCAGTCCCTTTTCGATGACTATATCCGCCGTCTCGATTATGTCCTGCTCATCCCTGAAGCCGAGCAGAGCGCGGGCGTGACCGGGCGAGAGCTTGCCGTCCGAGACGAGCGCAATGACGCTGTCCGGAAGCTTTAACAGTCTCAGCGCGTTCGCTATCGCGGGGCGGGACTTGCCTACGCGCTCCGCCGCCTCATCCTGAGTTAAGGAGAGCGTGTCCATGAGCGCTTTTATGCCCTGCGCCTCTTCAATCGCGTTGAGGTCCTCGCGCTGGAGATTTTCAATCAGGGCGAGAGCCATAGCCTCGTCGTCGCTGAGCTCTTTTATAACGACGGGAACCTCCGTCAGCCCCGCCATGCGCGAGGCGCGCCAGCGGCGTTCGCCGGCGACGAGCTGATAGCTGCCGTCGGGCATCGGGCGCACAAGAAGCGGCTGAATTACTCCGTGCTTCGCTATGCTGTCCGCAAGCTCGGCGAGCGCATCCTCGTCGAAAACTTTTCTCGGCTGGTCGCGGTTGGGCTCGATATCCATAGTCTTGAGCTTGACCGCTCCGGTCGAAGATATCTCTTCAATTGAGTTGTCGGCAAACAGGGCGTCAAGCCCGCGGCCGAGTCCGCCTTTTTTTGCTGCCATTTGTGTCCTCCCCTTTCGCTCAGTCGGTGTTCTTTCCGTTGAGTCTCAGGAACTCGTCGGCAAAGTCGTTATATGCGCTCGTGCCCTTGGAGCTCCTGTCATAGTACATTATCGGCTGCCCGAAGCTCGGAGCCTCGGAGAGTCTGACGTTTCTCGGAATGACAGAGGAATAGACCTTCTTGGGGAAGAAGCGCTTGACCTCGTCCACGACCTGCTGAGTGAGATTGAGTCTGCCGTCGTACATCGTGAGCAGAACGCCCTCTATCTCTATCATCGGGTTATATAATCTCTTTACCTGCCTGACTGTCGACATAAGCTGTGACAGACCCTCGAGCGCGTAGTATTCGCACTGGATGGGCACCATGACGGTGTCCGACGCGCACAGGGCATTGAGGGTAATAAGCCCGAGCGAGGGCGGGCAGTCGAAGAATATAAAGTCGAAATCCGCCTTAACGGGAGCTATTGCCGTTTTGAGTCTGCTCTCGCGGCGATCCATGTCAACGAGCTCGAGCTCCGCGCCGGCGAGCGCCATGTTTGACGGCAGCACCCAGACGTTATCGTATTCGCTCTCTATGATAACATCTTTGGCAGGGACGGAGTTTATCATCACATCGTAAGCCGACTGATCGAGCGCGCGCTTGTTTATGCCCAGTCCGCTTGTCGCGTTGCCCTGCGGGTCAATGTCCGCAAGGAGGACCTTATACCCCTTATCGCCGACGGCGGCCGCGAGGTTGACCGCCGAGGTCGTCTTGCCGACGCCGCCCTTCTGATTGACTATTGCAATAACCTTTCCCAAAACGAAGACTCCTTTGCCTTTTTCGGCCAAAAATACTGCAAAAATTATACCACAACGCCCTGAAAAGGTCAATCGGAATATTGTACAGCGATGTTTCACGTGAAACATTGAAACAGCAAAGCGGCAGGTTTTATATAAAAACCTGCCGCCCTGCCGTGATGTGGGGTGTGAAAGAGAAAGATATGGTAATGGGAGATTGTCGGTTTTATGCTCAGCCCGCGCTTTGGCAGGCAAATTCCTTGGGGATTCGCACCGTGAACTCTATGCTGTCCTGCGTCTCCGTGCGCAGAGCCTCGGCCTTTATCCCCGCCTCGCGCATGGTGTCCACTGCGTGGTTTATTGTGTTGACGAAGATGCGGACATCTTTAAAAAGCTTTATGACCCGCGGCTTCTGCGCGGTCTCGTCCTCCAGAATCGCGTTGACGAGCCTCTCGGTCTGCGCGACGTTGAGCGAGCGCTTTATCACCGTGTCTGCGGCGGCGTGTAGCTTGTCCTCGTTTTCGATTCTCAGCAGGGCGCGGGCGTGGCGTTCCGTCAGCTCGGCCGCGATTATCTTCTCGCGCACCTCCTCGGGCAGACGCAGAAGGCGCAGCTTGTTTGACACGGTGGACGGAGCTTTTCCGAGCTTCTCGGATATCTGCGCCCTGTCGAGCCCGAATTTTTCGCCGAGCGACTCAATGGCAAGCGCCTCCTCGAAGAAGTTCAGATCGCGCCGCTGCAGATTCTCTATCACCGAGTAGACGGCCGCCTGCGCCGAGTCCGCATTGATAACAATGCACGGCACGCGGTCAAAGCCCGATTCCGCGGCGGCTCGGAGTCTCCGCTCACCCGCTATCAGCTCATAGCTGCCGTCCGCGTCCTGTGCGCGCACGGAGAGCGGCTGCAAAATCCCGTTGCGGCGTATGCTCTCGCCGAGAGACGCGAGCTCGGCGGAGTCGAAGTGTTTTCGCGGCTGATTCGGATTTGTTCTTATTCTGTCTACGGGTATCAGCAGAACCGCCCCGGCTTTTTTAACGTCCATGGCACTTGTCCTTTCCGAGAATAGAAGAACCGCCGTTCCTCTGTGATAAAAGCATATCACCGGGAATGGCGGTTGTCCACTGTTTTCGGTCGGGCAAAAACGAGCTGTTCGGAAGCATTTCTTCTTTATATGAGCGGCTTTTTCGAAATCTGTGCCGAAGGGCGCGGATATTTTGTCGCAGTATGCGATATTTTTTTTATGTTTATCAGAACTCTCTCTCCGCCGTCGGGCAGGATAAAAGACTCTGTCTTTTCTGTCTCTCCGCCGAGCACGGCAATTGCTTTTTCGGCGCAGCCGAGCTCCTCTCTGCCCTTTGCGCCCTTCATCGCGCAGAATGTTCCGCCGACCTTCACGAACGGCAGGCTGTATTCGCACAGCACGTTCATCGCCGCGACCGCGCGCGAGACCGCAAAATCGAAGCTCTCACGCAGCTCGCCCCGACCCGCCTCCTCGGCGCGCGCATGGACTACATTGGCGGAAAGTCCGAGCTCTTCAACGCTCTGCGAGACAAACGCGAGCTTTTTGCCGGTCGAGTCGAGCATGGTGAGCTCTATCTCGGGACGGGCTATCAGCAGCGGAATTCCCGGAAAGCCGCCGCCCGTGCCAACGTCTATGACCCTGTCCCCCGCGTTGAGCTCGATCATGCGAAGCGCAGTGAGGCTGTCCGCAAAGTGCTTTACGGCTATCCCCTCGGGGTCGGTTATGGCGGTGAGATTGAGCACCTTGTTTTTTTCGACGAGCAGCGACGCAAAAAGCTCGAATCTTTCGAGCGCCTGCGCGTCTAAGTCAACGCCGATATCGGCGCAGATATTTTTAAGCCTGTCCTTATTTATCATGTTTTCTGTTCTCCCTCTCCAGATGAATCAGCAGCACCGAAATATCCGCAGGGCTGACTCCCGATATTCTCGACGCCTGGCCGACGTTCTCGGGGCGTATCTTTGAAAGCTTCTCGACTGCCTCAAGCCTCAGCCCGCCGAGCGCGGCATAGTCTATATCCCGCGGGATTTTTTTTACCTCCAAACGGCGCATCTCGTCAACCTGCGCCTGCTGGCGCTTTATGTAGCCCTCATATTTGATATCTATTTCAACCTGCTCGAACACCTCTTTGGGATAATTCGGGCGTGTCGGGTCAAACGGTGCGAGCAGCTTATAGTCGGCCTGCGGGCGGCGCAGCAGCTCCGAGAGCCTTATTCCGCCGTCTATGGGCGATGTTTCACGTGAAACAAGCAGATCGTTTAATTCCTTGCAGGCGTGGATAGTCGTGCTTTCCGCGCGGCGCTTCTCCTCGTCTATGAGCTCAAGCTTGCGGCAGAACGCGTCGTAGCGCTCCTGCGAGATAAGCCCCAACTTGTAGCCCGTGGGAGTTAAGCGGCGGTCGGCGTTGTCCTGGCGGAGCAAAAGTCTGTATTCCGAGCGCGAGGTCATCATTCTGTACGGGTCGGAGCAGCCCTTTGTGACAAGGTCGTCTATGAGCGTTCCGATATACGATCCGGCGCGGTCGAGTTCGAGCGCGGGCTTGCCCTGAACTTTAAGCGCCGCGTTGATTCCCGCAACAAGACCCTGCGCGGCGGCCTCCTCATAGCCGCTGGAGCCGTTGAACTGACCCGCGCCGAAAAGTCCGTCGAAGTCGATGAACTCAAGGCTGCGCTTGAGCGCAAGCGGGTCTATGCAGTCATACTCTATCGCATAGGCGGTGCGCATGACCTCGCAGTGCTCGAGTCCGGGGATCGTATGCAGGAACTTCAGCTGCACATCCTCGGGCAGCGAGGACGAAAGTCCCTGAAGATACATCTCCAGAGTCTCTGCGCCGCAGGGCTCTATGAAAATCTGATGCCGCTCCTTCTCTGAAAAGCGGACTATTTTATCTTCTATGCTCGGGCAGTAGCGCGGCCCTACTCCGTCTATCTTGCCCGAAAAAAGCGGCGAGCGGTGGAGATTCGAGAGAACGACTTTCTTAGTCTCCTCCCCCGTATAAGTCACATAGCACTCGCTCTTGTTCTTCACCTCGTACTTGCCCGTGAACGAGAACGGCACTATATCCTCATCGCCGAACTGCGGCTCGAGCTTTTCGGTGTCAACGCTTCTGCGGTTGACTCGCGCGGGCGTACCCGTCTTAAAGCGGCGCAGCGGGAGACCGAGAGCCTTGAGTGATTTCGAAAGCTCCGTTGCCGGGAACATCCCGTCCGGACCGCTTTCATATGAGACGTCGCCGATATAGACTCTGCCGCCGAGAAATGTGCCCGTTGCGAGCACCACGCACTTCGCGCGGTAGACGGCCTCGAGTCTGGTGGTTAGCACCCACTCGCCGGAGTCATAATAAATATCGACTATTTCAGCCTGTCTGAGAGTCAGATTCTCCTGCTCCTCAAGCGTTCTTTTCATATATGCGCTGTATGCGCGTCTGTCAATCTGCGCGCGCGGGCTGTGAACCGCGGGACCCTTGCCGAGATTGAGCATACGCATTTGAAGCGTATTCGCGTCTGCCGCAAGACCCATCTCGCCGCCGAGCGCGTCTATCTCGCGCACGAGATGTCCTTTTGAAGTTCCGCCTATCGACGGGTTGCACGGCATATTGCCGACCCAATCGAGGTTGACGGTAAACACCTCCGTCCTGCAGCCGAGACGCGCCGAAGCAAGCCCCGCCTCGATTCCCGCGTGACCCGCGCCTATGACGGCAACATCTATTCTACCCGCATCGTATTTCATTCGGTCAGTACCCCTATTCTCAACAGTATATCGCGCCGAACGCAAAGAGCGCGGCGCGGAAAATTTATAATCAGTCGGTGTCGTTGCGTCGAGCAGACGCACCCTACAAAGGGACTTTGAAAAATTAAACGGTCGGAGCAAAGCGGGCAACTGCGTGCAATAACCCCTCAGTCTCGGCTTCGCCGAGCCGGCTCCCCTGCAGTGGAGCCGACGAAACTTTTCTTTGTAATATCAAAAACCGCTTTCAAAGTTAGTCGAAACAAACATCCTGTGCCGCTCACGCGGCAGCGGTGCGTCGAGTCGCCGCACCCTACGGTCTGTGTTTAACATTGTAAATCATGCAAGCTCCAAAAAGGTAAAGCAAGCGACTTGATAAAAACCGATGAGCAAGTTTCCAATAGCCGTGCCGCAGAGGTAGAAACTAATTAAGAACCGCGAGGGAACGGCGTACTATGTACGCCGCACGAGCCCGTACTGTTTGAGCGAAGCGAGTTTACGGGCGAATGTGCCGAGCTGCCTACTGAGTAGCACAAGCTATGTACTGCGGCGCGGCGTTCGCGGGGTCTCGGGGCGAAGCCCTGAGTTTGCTTTTCTTTTGCAGGCGTTTTCTTTTTCAAATAAAAAGAAAATGCCGAAACGCTGTATAAGATAAAATATTTAGTTAATGTAGGTAGCGAAGGTAGTGGGTAAAAAATTTATAGTATCACATCGTGCCGCTGTCGCGGCAAAGGGTCGTCGAGTCGCCGACCCCTACAAAGTCACTGAAAATCTATTTATTATCGCCCGTGTCTTGTAATACACTCTCTGCTTGAGGTTTGACCTCTGTGCCGCTCACGCGGCAGCGGTGCGTCGAGTCGCCGCACCCTACAAAAAGCCCGTTTATTTTACACAACTCGCAACACCTGTCGCAAATCACTTTCCGACGCAGAACTGCGAAAACACTTCGTTGACCACAGCCTCGCTTGCGCGTTCGCCGGTCAGCTCGAGCAGGGCGTCAACGGCGCAGTCGGCGCAGACGTTGACCGCATCGAGCGTGACTCCGTTTTCGAGCGCCGAGAGCGCGTCCTTTATGCTGTCTAAGGCGCGGACGCAGCAGCTTCTCTGGCGTTCGCTCGTCAGCGCGGCGGCAGAGGGATCGAAGTCCGAAGTGCCGAGCAGGTCGGACAGCGCCTTTTCAAGCTCGCCGCCCCCCTCCGCCGTCTTTGCGGAAATTTCGACGTAGGCGCCGAAGCGGTTCTTTATATATTCCGTGTCGCAGACAAAGCCGAGGTCGCTCTTGTTGACGACCGCGAGACTGCGCCTGCCGGAGCAGAAATCCACTATCTCCCTGTCCTCATCGGTGAGCTCCTGTGCGCCGTCAAAGACGGCAATGACCAGCTCGGCGCGGGAGAGGCGCTTTTTCGCAAGCTCAACGCCGATGCTCTCAACCTCGTTATCCGTGTCGCGTATTCCGGCGGTGTCCGCAAGGCGCAGCAGATTCTCGCCGACCCTGACGGTCTGCTCCACCACGTCGCGCGTCGTGCCGGGAACGTCGGTAACTATCGACCGCTCGCAGCCGCTCAGGAGGTTCATAAGCGTGGATTTTCCGACATTCGGTCTGCCGACTATAACCGTATCCACGCCCTGAGTTATCGCCCTTCCGTTTTCAAATCCGCGTATGAGCGCTTCAAGCTCAAGCTTTGCCGATGTAAATGTTTTTTTGAGCTCGTCCGTTGAGAGCTCTTCTATATCCTCGTCGGGATAATCGACCCACGCGCTCAGATGGGCGCAGACGTTTATAATGCTGTGGGCGACCTCTTCTATTTTTCCGCTGAGTCTGCCCTCGAGGGTATTGAACGCCGCGCTCGCCGCCTGTTCGCCCTGCGCGGAGATGAGCGACATGACGCTCTCCGCCTTGGCAAGGTCTATGCGGCCGTTTAAAAATGCGCGTTTCGTGAACTCGCCGGGTCCCGCGGGCTGAGCGCCCGCACCGAGCACCGCACGCAGAACGCGGCGGACTATATACACTCCGCCGTGGCACGACAGCTCGACCGTGTCCTCGCCCGTGTAGCTTTTGGGTGCGCGGAAAACCAATGCTATCGCCTCGTCTATAGGCTTTCCGTCAAGGTTTACCGTGCCGAAGTGCGCGGTATATCCCGCCGCCTCGCTCAGCGGATTTCCGGAAACCGCCGAAAAGACCTTATCCGCAACGGCTATTGCGTCGCCGCCCGAAATGCGGACTATGCCTATACCGCCCGCCGCGTTAGGCGTGGCGATCGCGGCAACAGTGCCCGTCTGTTCCACGGTGTTCACCTCTTTCATCTGTAATAGTTTATTATAACGCAGGAATGCCTGCGGAGTTATCGAAATTAAAAATATGGAGATTTTGTGTTGTTTGTTTGAGTAAAGCAACGCCGCATCTTCAAAAAATTACGGCAGGCTTACACGGGCAGAAAACATATCCCGCCCTTGCGGTCTGTGGTTGACATTGGAAATTATAAATTGTTGCAAGCCCGGAAAAAGTAAAGCAAACGACTTTATAAACCCCGAGGAACAAGCCTCCAATAGCCTCGCCGCAGTGGTAGAAGCTGTCTGAGAACCGCGAGGGAACGGCTTGCGCAGCAAGCCGCACGAGCCCGTACTGTTTGAGCGAAGCGAGTTTACGGGCGAATGTGCCGAGCTGCCTACTGAGTAGCACAAGCTATGTACTGCGGCGCGGCGTTCGCGGGGTCTCGGGGCGAAGCCCTGAGTTTGCTTTTCTTTTGCAGGCGTTTTCTTTTTCAAATAAAAAGAAAATGCCGAAACGCTGTATAAGATAAAATATTTTGTTAAGGTAGGTAGCGAAGGTAGTGGGTAAAAATTATAGAGGCAGCGGGTCGTCGAGTCGCCGACCCCTACAAAGACATTGAGAAACAAAACAGTTGAGGCAAAGCGGGCATCTCCGCGGGTTGCTGTGTTTTTTCGCAGACGAGCCAAGCTCGACCCCGCGTTCGGTTAAGAAAAAGCGGCAGCGGTCTGAATGTCAATCCGCTGCCGCCGAAACGTTTTTATTTGATGTTGACCTTGTGGTTCATCAGCCAGCCCGTACCGAAGAACAGACCTACCGAGACCAGAAGCTGGAAGATGACCCCCGTCACGCCGAAGGAAAGATCCTTTGCGGACATCGAGGACCCGAACGAGAATATCAGCCCGTTCTCGCCGGGCGAAACGATTATGGGCACGTAATTAGTCAGCAGGAAGTTGCAAATCTGAGCAACTATGAATATCGCAAAGAAAACGATTATCGGTCCTGCCGCACCGAGCTTCTGCATAACGCGGGTGTTCGCAAAGGTTATGGAGAAGAACAGCTCAGAGATGAGGAACGCAAGCTGAATAAACACGGCAAACACAAGCAGGACGAGATAGCCCTTTATAGCCTTAGCGCCGGGCATAGAGCGGAACATACTGATTATCATCTTGATCATCGTGATATTGTTATCTCCGATGAGCGAGGTGACGTAGTCGTATATCCAGATCATTATGCCGATGCTCACCGCGTAGCTGACTATCATCCACAGGAAAGCGACTATAGCCTTTGCCGCGAGGAGCTGCCCGCTCGTCACGGGGAGCGTGAAACTCAAATAGCCCTGCTGCCCGTAGAGCGTCTTATAGAAGTTTGCGATAACACCGACAAAGGTTATGATGAGCGCTATCATCGCTATGAGGAACAGCGCAATCGTTGCCATGGCGCTGAGCCAGCTTATGTCTATCGCATACGCCAGAAGCATTATGACTATAGTAACCGCGGCGGCAACGTAGATGTTCATCATCATATGCGCGCTCATTTTAATTTCATTCTTAATTAATTTGCCAAGCATATTTGAACACCTCCTTGAAAACATCCTCAAGCGTCTTGCCGCTGCTGCATATATCGTCAACGGACGAGTTGAGCAGGATCTTGCCCTGACCTATCATCAAGGCGTGGTCGAATATGCTCTCGACGTCGTGAATGAGGTGGGTCGAGATGAGCATAGTCGAATCCTTCGGGTGGTTTTTCATGATTATCTCGAGTATGCCGTCGCGCGCGGCGGGATCGACGCCGCTCAGAGGCTCGTCGAAAATATAGAGCTGCGCGTTGCGGCACATGACCAGGATGAGCTGAAGCTTCTCCTGCATACCCTTTGACATCGACTTTATCTTCTGCTTGGGCTGGAGACCGAAGGTGTCGAGCATTTGCATCGCCTTTTCGCGGTCAAAGTCCGGATAGAAGTCCGCGATATATTTTATCGCGTCGATGGCGCGCATCCAGTCCGCGAGATACGACTTCTCGGGCAGATACGCAATCTTTGCCTTTGCGGACGGACCCGGCGCCTCGCCGTCGATGAGCACCTCGCCGGAGTAGTCGTGGATAAGACCCGTGAGAATCTTTATGAGAGACGATTTGCCCGAGCCGTTCGGACCGAGCAGGGCTATGATCTGACCGGGCTCAAAGCTGAACGAAATGTCGTTTAAAACCTGGTGACTGCCATAGGACTTGCTTAAATGGTTTACTGTAATTATGTCCTGCATTTTTTCCTCCCGTGAAATTTGACGTAGGAATCTACTTTGTCTTACTCCCTATAGGGGTAATACTCGGAATGATTATATCACAAAAAATCCCTATAGTAAAAGTTTTTTATATTTTTTTAATGAACGGTAACAGTTTATTTAAAATTTTTTGCCGCCATCCGCTTCTTTACGGCTCCCGCGGCGGCAAAAACGGCGAGGCACACGGCGTTCGCCGCAACCACGCTCGCGCCCGCCGGGGTGTTGAACGCATAGGAAAGCACGAGCCCTGTGAAGAAGCAGACGCACGACACCGCCGCCGAAACGGCGGTCACGGCACGAAAGCTCCTGCAAACGCGCATCGAGGTAAGCGCCGGGAAGATTATCAGGCTCGAAATGAGCAGAGCGCCCATTATCCTCATGCCGACGACTACCGTCACTGCCGTGAGCAGCGCGGTCAGGGTGTTGTAAAGTCCCGTTCTGGTGCCGGTCGCCGCGGCGAAGGTCTCGTCAAAGGTTACGGCAAAAATACGGTTATAGAATACGACATAGAGCACGAGCACCGCCGCCGATAGCACGGCGCAGGCGATTATATCGTTTTTGCCCATTAAAAGAATCGAGCCGAACATATAACCCGACACATCGGTATTGAGTCCCGTTGTAAGCGAGGCCGCAATAACGCCCGTCGCTATCGCGGTGCTTGAAATGAGCGCTATGGCGGCGTCGCCCTTTATTTTTGCGTTGTCGTTTATCCGCATGAGCAGAAACGCCGCAATAATAACTACGGGCACGGAGATTTTCAGCGGCGCCACATTCAGCGCCATAGCCACGCACGCCGCGCCGAAGCCGACGTGGGAGAGCCCGTCGCCTATCATCGAATAGCGCTTTAATACGAGAGTCACTCCGAGCAGGGCGGAGCAGAGAGCCACCAAGAGTCCCGCTATCAGCGCCCGGCGCATGAACGAATAGGAGAGCATCTCAACTATCATTTCAATCATCGTTTCTCCCCCTCCCTGCAAAGCGCCTGCCGGCGTCGCTCTTTAAATAGTCCTCGGTCGTGCCGAAAAACTCGACTCCGCGCTCGCCGAGATGCAAAATTTTATTCGCGTTTTCGACAGCGCACTCTATATCGTGCGAGACCATTATGACCGCTATACCGGAATCGCGGTTCAGCTTTTTTATCAGGCGGTAGAATTCGGCGGTCACAACGGGGTCAAGCCCCGTCACAGGCTCGTCGAGCAGGAGCAGCTCCTTTGCGGCGCAGAGCGCACGCGCAAGCAAAACCCTCTGCTGCTGACCGCCCGACAGCTCGCGGTAGGATCTGCGCGCTATATCGGTTACGGAGAGCTTCTCCATGTTTTTGTTCGCCAGATTTCGGTCGGCGCGGGAATAGAACGGACCCCTTGAGCCGTTGAGGCAGCCCGAGAGCACGACCTCGCGCACCGTCGCCGGAAAATCGCGCTGAGCCTGCGTCTGCTGCGGCAGATAGCCTATGTCCGTGCGCTTCAGTCCGTCCGAAAACCCGACGCTGCCGCCGCGCAGGGGAATAAGCCCCAGGATGCCCTTGAGCAGAGTGCTCTTGCCCGAACCGTTTTCGCCGACTATGCAGAGGTAGTCGCCGCGCTCGAGCTCAAAGCTCACCGAGTTCACGACCGCCGCGCCGTCATAGCCCATGACAACATTTCGGCATTCGAGCAATATATTTTCGTTCATGAGAGCGCCTCCCTGAGATTTTCAAGATTTCCGTTCATCAGCGAAAGATAGCCGACTCCCGCTTCAAATTCGTCGCGGCTGACATTGTGGCAGGAGTGGAACAGGCGCATGGCACAGCCCGTCTCGCCGCAGATTATCTCCGCCGTCCTCGGCTCGGTCAGCTCCTCATAGAAGATGACCGGGATTTTTTCGTCTCTTACTGTATCGACTATCTTCGCCACGGTTCTCGCGCCGGGCTCGGAGTTGTCCGCGCAGGCGTCGAGCGCGCTGACAAATTTTAAAGAATATCGCTCGGTAAAATTGCGGAAGGCGAAGCGGCCTGAAAATACTACGGTATCGCGCTTTCCGTTTTTGACAGCGTCACGAAAACCGCTGTCGAGCGCTTTCAGCTTTTTGATATATTTCTCGCTGTTTGATTTATAGAATTCGGCGTTGCTGTCGTCGAGTCGGCAGAGCGCGTCGGCGATAACCTTTATCATGCCCTGCGCGTAGACCGGGTCTGTCCAGATATGCGCGTCGACCAAGCCCTGCTCGGCCTCGCGCTCATGCTCATGTTCATGCTCGTGGCCGTGCTCATGCTCATGCTCGTGTGCGGCAAGGCGCAGCCCCATCTCCGACGCAATGTCGAGATAAGCTTTCGCTCCGGTTGATTTGTCAAAGAGCTTCGCCGACCACGTCTCCATATTTTCGCCGACGCGAATGAGCAGATCGGCGTTGCCGACCGCCTTCATGTCTGCTGGAGTCGGGTCATAGGAGTGGCTCTCCATCCCGGGCGGGAGCAGGAGCGTCAAATCGACTTTATCTCCGGCTATCTCGCGCACAAAATCATAGGGCACGAACAGCGTGCAGACCACTCGCAGCTTTCCGCCTGCGGTGTCCGTCTTTCCCGAAGAACAGGCGGCAAGGGAGAAAATCATCGCCGCGCAGAGAAAAAGCGCCGCCGCGCGGATAAGTTTAGTTTTCATTCTTCTTCCTTTCGGCGCACTCGGCGCAGACTCCGTAGAGCACGGTGTTTTCCTCGCTTAAAGTAAAGCCGTGATGCTCAAAAATATGCTCCGCGACCTTATCGAGAAAATCGCATTCGACATGGAGCAGCTTCCCGCACTCGGAACACTTCAGGTGGTAGTGGTTGCAGCAGTCCGCGTTCCCGCCGACATACTGATAGCACGCGCTCTCCCCGTCGTGGAGCACGAACTTGCGCACGCTCCCGTCGCGCAGCATCTTTTCAAGGTGGCGGTAGACCGTCGCCTTCCCGACAGGGCAGCCGCGCTCGCCCAAGGTGTGCGAAATATCCTCGGCGGTCAGATGCTTGCCGCCGCTGTTTTCGAGCAGGGAGAAAATCAGCTCGCCCTGCTTTGTGTTATAGCCCATAAAAGCACCTCTTTGAGCTTGGACGGAAAAGAAAAATTTTATTCCGCCGCAAACTGAAATTGAGAATCGTTTTCAATTTTAATCCCAATTTCCCGATTTGTCAAGCGCGGATTTTACTATCTACTTTGCAGGGGTCGGCGACTCGACGACCCTTTGACGCGTCAGCGTCACTGGAAATCCATTTATTTTTATTTCGCCCGTGTCGTGTAATGCGCTTTCTGCTTGAGGCTTGTCTCCTGTGCCGCCTGCGGCGGCAGCGGTGCGTCGAGTCGTCGCACCCTACAAGGGACATTGAAAAATTAAGCGGTCGGTGCAAAGCGGAAAAAGCCGTGCAATAACCACTCAGTCTCGGCTTCACCGAGCCGGCTCCTTTTACACAAGAGAACCGATGTTAAAGTTCGCCCGCAGAAAGTATAGCGGCTTTCTTATATTGCAGCCGTGTAGGGGCGGATATCATCCGCCCGCGGTTTTTGCAGCAGCTTGTGGCTGTTTACTTTGTAGGGGTCGGCGACTCGACGACCCTTTGACGCGTCAGCGTCACCGAAAATCCATTTATTTTTTTCGCCCGTGTTGTGTAATGCCCTTTCTGCTTGAGGCTTGTTCCCTGTGCCGCCCACGGCGCAGCGGTGCGTCGAGTCGCCGCACCCTACAAGGGACATTGAAAATTTAAACAGCCGTGAAAAACGGCAAATCCGTGCAATAACCACTCAGTCTCGGCTTCACCGAGCCGACCCCTACAGGGGAACTAATCGAAATATCTCCGCAGCTCCCTCTTTACAACCATATTTATAATTTTTCGTCAGCGGTCTATCAAAAACCCGTCGGCTCGGGTGCAAATCCAAAAAATATAACCCGCTCTGCTCCGAAATTATATGGGAAAATGAAAAAGGAACCGCCCTTGCAGTTCCTTTTTGCTTCTTTTTGCTTTTCAGATTTTTACTACGTATCCGTCCTTGCGCGGAGAACGGGGTGCGGGGTCGGCGGCGGGATAACCGAGTGCTATCGAGCCGACGCCGCGCAGAGCTTCGGGCAGTCCCCATTCGCGCAGGAGCGCTTTGCCGTCCTCGCTGTCGAAAATCTCGCGCTCCCTGTGTATCCAGACGGAGCCCAAGCCGCAGGCGTGAGAAGCGAGCATCATATTTTCGAGCACGCAGCTCCCGTCCTCGACAAACGTGCTTGCCTTCGGGTCGGCGAGCACGAGAACTACCGTCGGCGCGCCGTAGTAGGGGTCGCTGTCAACGCCCATGACGGCGGCGTTTAATTTTGAGAGCTTCTCGCGGTATTTTTTATCCGAGACCGCGATTATGACGGGCGATTGGCGGTTCATTCCCGTGGGCGCATAGGTGCCCGCCTCTAAAACGGCGTCGAGTAAATTTTCCGGCACGGGGTCTGGCTTGAAGCTGCGCGTGCTGCGGCGGGTCTTTATAAGTTCAAGAAAATCTCTGTTCATTTTTTCCTCCCGAAAAAGCTATCAGAGCGGCCTGCCAATTATTTTGACACAACCGCTCCGAAAGCACCTCAACTATATCTCCTATACTATATTTCATTTTGACAGCAAAATGTGGCATAAGTATGTTAAAATTATGAACAATTTTGCGTTTTTGAATATTTTTACGGAGATTTTTACTTTTTCTTGGCTTTAGGCAGTATTACGCAAATAAGAATTACGCAAACAGCCGCGACTGCCGCAATGATTATCCACTTCGTGTTTGATGTGTTCTGACCCGTTGCGGGAACAGCCTCCGCCGCAAATGCGGTTATTGCCGCCGCCGCGACGCTGATAGCCATGAGCGCCGCCAAAACTATTGCGACAACTCTTGTCCAAATCCCTCTTTTTTGCATTTTTACCATCCTTTCGCTCTGTTTATTTTATTCCGAGAATCTTTTCGATAGCTTCGCCGAGCTGCTCGCCGAGAGCGGACGCATGATTTTCATCTTTTCCGCAGGCGGTCACATATGCCTTGAGCTTCGGCTCCGTGCCGGACGGGCGAACGATTACGCTGTTGCCGTCGGGGAGCTTGTATGCGAGAACGTTGGACTTGGGCAGCTTTATCTCCGAAACTTTTCCGCTCAAAATATCTACGCGCTCGGACTTTTTATAGTCGGCGGTCTCAATGACCTTCATGCCCGCTATCTCCTCGGGCGCGTGCTCTCTCAAAGAGGTCATGATATCGCCCATCTTCTCCATTCCGCTCTCGCCCTCAAAGGTGAAGTTCAGGAGAATGTTCTTGTAGTAGCCGTACTTCTCGTATATCTCGGCCATCTTCTGAACGAGGGTCTTGCCCTGAATTTTATAGAACGACGCCATCTCGCATATGAGCATAGACGACACAACGGCGTCCTTGTCTCTCGCGTGCAGGCCGGAGAGATAGCCGTAGCTCTCCTCCATGCCGAGAATGAAGCGCTCGCCCTCGTTTTTCTTTTCAAGCTCGGTTGCAATCTCGCCGATATATTTGAAGCCGGTCAGAACGTCGCGGACTTCGCAGCCGTAGCTTTCCGCCACGCGGTCAACAAGCGAGGTAGTGACGAACGACTTGACTATAACGGGATTTTTCGGCAGAGTGCCCGCCGCTTTCATCGACGAGAGGACATATTCGGTCAGCAGAACGCCGACTTCGTTGCCGCTCATGAGCTTATAGCCGTCACCGGTGTTGACGGCGATACCGACTCTGTCGCAGTCGGGGTCGGTTGCAAGGAGCAGGTCCGCTTTTTTATTCTCCGCAAGCTTCAGCGCCTCTTCAAACGCCTGGCGGATTTCGGGGTTCGGATAGGGGCAGGTCGGGAAGTGACCGTCCGGGTGCTCCTGCGACGGAACTACCGTAACATCGTCAAAGCCCGCGCGCTTGAGAACCTCGCGGACGGGCTTGTTGCCCGTGCCGTTCAACGGAGTGTATATGAGCTTTAATTTGCCTTTCGCCACGGCGTCGGGATTGACTCTGCGCGACAGGACGCACTCATAGAACGCCTCGTTTACGCTGCTCGGGATAAGCTCTATCTTTCCGCTCTTTATGCCCTCGTCAAAATCAAGGGTCTTAACGTCGTTGAAAATATCGACTTTTCTTATGCACTCATATGTTGCATTCGCCTCGGCATCGGTCATCTGATAGCCCTCGTGCGAATAGCATTTGTAGCCGTTATACTTCGCGGGATTGTGGCTCGCTGTGATTATTATGCCGGAGCTGCAATGAAGCCTTCTGACTGCGAAGGAGAGCATCGGCGTCGGCACTAATTCGGGGTAAATATATACTTTTATTCCGTTTGCCGCGAGCACGCCCGCAGCTCCTCTTGCGAAAACGTCGGAGTTGATTCTCGAATCGTGGGCTATTGCCACAGAGGGAGAGTCGTACTTCGCGTTGAGATAATCCGCCAGACCCTGCGTCGCCTGGTTGACGGTGAAAACGTTCATCCTGTTTGTGCCCGCGCCCAGAACTCCGCGCAGACCGCCCGTGCCGAACTCGAGCGCACGGTAAAATCTATCCGATATCTCATCCTCTTTTCCTTCTATGGCGGCGAGCTCGTCGTGCAGCTCGGCGCAGCCTTCTGTTTTTTTCAGCCAGAGGTCGTAGAGGTCTTTGATTTCCTTTTTCATGGTTCTGCTCCTTCCGAAAACCGATATTATCGGCCTACTTAATAATATTATAATACCTTTGCGGTTTTTCATCAACTACTATTTGAACAAATTTACTATTTGTTTATTTTATCCGGCACTTAAATTTATAGTTCTGCGGGCTGTTTTTTATGCGGTATTTGTGGTATAATGTTCGTCGGCGTTTATTATAATGAACTCAAAAATTCCGTTCATTTAATCGGAGATACTTTTATGGAGAAAGAACTCAACAGCTTTTCGCGCGGGCTGCGCGACGGAATACCAATTTGCTTAGGCTATCTGTCCGTTGCCTTTGCGTTCGGAATATTCACGGTCGGTCACGGGCTTACAATATGGGAAGCGGTGATGATATCCATGACCAACGTCACCTCCGCCGGTCAGCTTGCGGCTGTGCCGATAATCGCGGGCGGCGGATCTCTGTTTGAGCTGGCGTTGACGCAGTTTGTTATAAATATGCGCTATTCTCTCATGTCCGTCTCGCTCTCGCAGAGGCTCTCAAAGAGCGTGCGGCTTTTGGACCGCTTTTTAATATCGTTTGTGAATACAGACGAAGTTTTTGCCGTGGCGATATCAAAAAATGCACCGCTGGGCAGAAAATATCTATACGGACTGACTCTCACTCCCTATCTCGGCTGGAGCGCGGGCACTCTGCTCGGCTCGGCCGCAGGAAACATTCTGCCCGCGACAGTAGTCTCCGCCCTCGGAATCGCGATATACGGAATGTTCATAGCGATAATAGTCCCGCCCGCAAAAAAGAGCCTGCCCACACTGCTCTGCGTTTTATCGGCAATAGCTCTGAGCTGCGCCTTTAAATTTATTCCCGTGCTCTCGAAAGTTCCGAGCGGCTTTGCAATAATCATCTGCGCCGTTGCGGCTAGCGTGCTGTTTGCGCTCGTTGCGCCCGTAAAATCGGAGGAGGTGAGCGCCGATGAATAACTATGTCGCCTTCTTTTCCGGGCTTGCAGTCATGGCGGGAGTCACTTATCTCGTCAGAATGCTACCGCTCGTTCTCGTCAAAAAGAAAATAGAGAATAAATTTATAAATTCGTTTCTCTACTATGTCCCCTATGCGGTGCTCGCCGTCATGACGGTACCCGCGATATTTTCATCCACAGCAAGTCTGCCGAGCGCTATAGCGGGCTTTGCGGTCGCCCTCGTTCTCGCATTTTTCGAGCGCGGTCTGCTGACCGTCGCCGCCGCGTCCTGCGCCGCGGTTTTCATAGCGGAGCTTATATTAAAATTTATCGGTTGAGGTATAAAAATGGTTTTACGCGATGTTTCGACTATTGATGTCAATTATGTAAAGAAGCTCTACAGAGAGGCTTTTCCTTTAAGAGAGAGAATTCCGTTTTCAAAGCTTTTAAAGCTCCAAAAGAACGGAATAATCAGAATTCTCGCCGCATACGAAAACGGCGAGCCCTGCGGCTTGGCCGTCGCCTGCACGGGGAGCAAGTCCGTGCTTTTGATGTACCTTGCCGTAGACGGAAACAAGCGCGGCCAAGGTCTGGGCTCGAAGATAATGCCCGCTCTGTGCGACACTTTCCCGCGCCGCAATTTACTGCTCGAAATAGAGAAGCCCGACGAGAGCAAGCCCATGACCGTGCGCCGAAAGGAGTTTTATCTTCGCTGCGGTCTGCACGATGCGGGTGTCGATATATTATTGGCCGGAGTTCCCATGGAAATTCTTATGACCGGCGACGGAGAGTTCGACAAATACGAATATATAGGCATCTATCATAAGCACGTCGGAAAGACACTGACTAAGTTATTCCTTAAAATCAAATAAAAAGAGCCGGAAGATTTTATTTTTCTTCCGGCATTTTTATATATTTATTTGGTATCCGATACTTGTGCTTCGCTTTTTACTTTACTCTTTTCAAACGCGCTGTCGAGCCTTTTGCACAGTGCGTCTGTTTTTATGAGCCTGAAAAGCTGTATTCTCAGAATATCTATTACTATACATATTATAAACACCGCGAGCGCCATGGCAACCGAGCCGAAAATTACCGCCGCCGTGCCGTGGTTTACAAGCGGCAGAGCAATATTTTTTATCAGCTTATTGAACACAAGAGGATGGGTATGTATCAGATAGACGCCCAGAGCGGCGGGAGTTATATAATTTATGATTTTCTCGGTTCGCTTTCCGATTTTCAGCTTCGAGAAGAAGATAAACAGAAAAATTGCGGATAAAACCACGAACGGAGAAGTGTAAGAGAGATATTTTACAAGTCCCTCCGTGAATATCCCCTTCATTGGTTTTTCTAAAAACAAATTAATTAAATAATTGCAGACTACTGCCGCTAAATAGAGCAGCAGCGCCGTAATTTTTTTCATTTTCGCGCCTATATTGAATTTTTTCATATACGCGCCGACAAGGTACATAATCATGAGCCATATTGGACTGTAACCGTCGAAAAATTTGAACCCGTATGCTCCGATAAAAAATGCGCAGGTCGTCATAACAAAAATTGCCGCAAGAAAAGCCGTAAAGCATTTTTTGCTCGCCGATTCCGCAAATTTATTCATCATCGGAATAAACAGATACATCAGAAAATACGAGGTCATATACCAATACTGATTTGAAATTATCGGAGTCAGGGCATAGACTGTATTCTGCGCGCAGAAAAGGTCGCGGTAAACGCTCATCATAATTGCGGAGATAACAACGCTGTAAAAAAACACTTCAAGCCAGAGTCCCGCTATTCTTGACAGTCTTATCTTTTTGCCGAACATGAGATATCCGCTGGCAAGAGCGTAACAGTTGACCGCGCAGAACGCCGCATTCTGCATAAAAAAAGCATGATAATATGCAGCAGTTCCCTCAGTGGCGCCTATTATGCCGCCCATTCCGAGAATATGCAGCTGTGCTATCATGAACATTGAGAAGAGCTTAAAAAGATTTATGCCGCTGTTAATTTTTTTCATTTTTATCCCTCATTTATATATTTGAAAGACTCTCCACATATTCCGTGCGCTTTAAAAGAGTCGAAGAAGATATCTGCGATATATAGACGTGCGTCTTTCCGTCTCTGCCTATGCAGACTATGAACGATTTCGGAAGATCGGTGCAGACATTTGTAACGCAGCCGTCCTTCTCCGCCTTTGCGAGATAGTCGCGCGTGGATTTCGAGACGGTCGAGGTGTCCAAGTCAAAAATCCCGATTATCTCATCCATATTGACTACCTTATCCTGACCGAGATGAAGATACATTTATATACCTCCTATATTTCGTTGATACTGCCCTCAATCATTTCGAACGCCTTTCCCTTTTGCAGCCGCAGCAACTGAGACGGGTCGCAGCAGGTTATAAATACCTGCCTTTTCCCGAGGCGCTCCAAAAGCAGCTCCTGCCGCCCGTCGTCAAGCTCGCTCATAACGTCGTCGAGCAATATTATCGGGCTCTCCTCCGTGATTTTTTCGAGTATATCCGCCTCCGCGAGCTTTAATGACAGCGCGCACGACCTCTGCTGACCCTGTGAGCCGTAGATGCGGGCGTTTCTTTTATTTATGAAAAACGAGAGATCGTCCTTATGCGGACCCGTGCCGGTAAATTGACGGCGAATGTCGTTCTCTCTGTTTTTTTCGAGCTCGTCGAGCATCAGCTTTGCCGCTTCCCGCTCGTCAAAATTTGAAGTCTTGCAGAATGTATCGTATCTTACGGTTAATTTTTCGCGCCCGGCGGTTATCCCGGAATAATTTTCCGCCGCCTGTTTTTTTATCATGTCGATATATTCGAATCTGTAGCGCAGCAGCTTTGCGCCGAGAGAAGAGAGCTGCGCGTCCCACGGGAAAAACATATCGGAACTGACATTCCCTCCCGCGGCCGCCTGACGCAAAAGCGCGTTTCGTTCGGAGAGAGTTTTTATATATCTCGAGAGTATACCCGCATAATTCGGCTTAACAAGACTTATTGCTATGTCTATAAACTTTCTGCGCTCGCCCGGCCCGTCCTGAACTATGGAGAGTGTCGCGGGAGAAAACAGCACAGCGGGAAACTCGCCTATGAGCCTGCGCGGGGTATCTTTGTGCACGCCGTTTATCCAGACGTTCTTTTTGTCCGTCAGCTCAAGGCGCGCCGACTGCTCCCTGTCAAATGCAAAAAAGCTTATATCGAGCAGACTGCTTTCGCAGCCCTCGCGTATAAGCTGGGAATTTTTCCTCGTCCTGAAGCTGTGACAGCCGGTAAAGAGCCAGATGCTCTCAATGAGATTCGTCTTGCCCTGACCGTTTTCGCCGAAGATGATATTTATCGATCTGTCCGGCGAAAAGCTCGCATTTTCAAGATTGCGGAAATCTTTTGCATTGTGCTGTGTTACATACATATCAGATAACTTTATATATCTTGTGTTCAAACTCGGCCGTATCTCCGGCACGGAGCTTTTTGCCGCGCGAGGTGCAGACCTCGCCGTTTACCTTCACTTCTCCGTCCTGGATAACGAACTTCGCGTGTCCGCCGGTCACAACTGCGTCGCAGAGCTTCAAAAAGGCGTCGAGACGGATAAAATCCGTGTCTATCTTTTTTTCAACGACCGGCTTTTCTTTTATTCTGACTTTGAGTTTTTTAACCATTTTTATCCTTCTTATTCAGTCTTTATTCTGACGGGCAGCACGAGGAACAGGAAGCTGTCTCCGTCGGGCGGAAGGATTATTATGGGCGATACGGGGCCGTTTAATTTAAATCTTACTTCGTCCGTATCCGCAACGCGCAGAGCGTCGGTCAGATACTTGTTGTTGAAGCCTATCTCAACCTCGTCGCCGTCTATCTCAGCCGTCACGCTGTCGCTCGCGGTACCCAGCGAAGTGACGCTCGAAAGCCTTATCATATTGTCGGCGAAAACACACTTTATGGGGCTCTTGTATTTTTCGCTGATTATCAAAGAGGCTCTGTCTATTGAATTTATCATATCGCGGGTATTGACCTTTACCCTTGTAGTGCATTTGGGCGGAATAGCCGACTCGTAGTTCAGAAATTCTCCCTCAAGCAGTCTTGAAACAACGCTGTAAGAGCCTATTTCAAAAACTATGTGCCTCTTGCCGACTCCCAAAGAAATTGTGCTGTCATCGTCGTTCATCAGCTTCATTATCTCGGAGAGCGTCTTGGCGGGGACTATAAAAGAAATATCGTCGCCGGAATAGTCTATGTTTTCTTTTCTGACGGCGAGTCTGAAGCCGTCTATAGCTATAAGCTTCAGCTCGTTGCCGCTGATATCGAACTTGACGCCGGTGTGAACTACCTTGCTGTCGTTGACTGCGACCGCAAATATAGTCTGCCTGACCATGTCCTTTAAAACTCCCTGATTGATAACAATGGGATAGCCGCCTGATACGGACGGGAGCTCCGGATATTCGTCCGCGCTCATGCCTATGAGCGAATACTTCGCGTTGCCGCTGACGATATTTGCAAGGCTTCTTGCGTCCGCCTCAAAGCGCACGCTGTCGCCGGGGAGCTTGCGAAGAATATCGCAGAGTATGCGGGCGTTGATAATTATCGAGCCCTCCTCCTCGACCGTAGCCTTTATTGCGGTATTTATGCCCAGCTCGAGGTCGTAGCCCGTAAGAATCAGCTGGCCGCTGACCGCTTTTATGAGAATACCTTCTACCGCGGGTATCGACGTCTTTGTCGACACTGCTCTCTGCACGTTAAGGCAAGCCTCCGAGAGCTCCGCCGTGCCGCAAACAAATTTCATGAAAGATCCTCCTGTCTGTAAATAGATATATATTATATTTAGTAGTAGTAGTAGGGGGTGTTGAAAATGAGGAAAAGTGCCTCTGTCCCTTTGCTGTCAACGAAACCGCGTTTTTGGGTTTTCCTCATCCAATGAGGAAAAATCTTACTTTTCCACATACCAGAAAACGGCGATGTGGAAAATGTGGAAAACCGGTATGTGGAAAACTAAAAGAATGTGGAAAACTTTTCTTTTTATCAGAGCTCTTTTCTGCCCTCGATAGCCTTTGTGAGAGTGAAGTTATCCGCATATTCGAGGTCCGCGCCGACGGGGATTCCGTAGGCTAATCGCGAGACCTTTACTCCGAGCGGCTTTACGAGCCTTGAGATAAAGAGCGCGGTTACATCGCCCTCGGCGGTCGGGTTGGTGGCCATGATAAGCTCTTTTACTTCGCCGTCGCCCAAGCGGTTGACGAGCTCCTTTATGCACAGATCGTCCGGTCCTACGCCGTTCATCGGGGAGATAAGCCCGTGGAGAACGTGATAAACTCCGCCGAATTCGTGCGTGCGCTCTATCGCCATGACTGCTTTCGGATCCTCGACAACGCAGATAATGCTCCTGTCCCTTGACGGGCTCTTGCAAATGGGGCAAATATCCGCGTCCGTCAGGTCGCAGCAGACGGGGCAGCGGTGAATTTTAGTCTTAGCCTCAACTATCGTATCCGCAAACTCCTTTGCCTGGGCGTCCGTCATGGAGAGAATATGATAGGCGAGCCTCTGTGCGTTTTTCCTGCCGATTCCGGGCAGACGCTCGAACTGCTCTATGAGCCTTGCCAGCGGAGCGGCGCTGTTCTGAGCCATATCAGAAAAGTCCGGGAATGGAGAGTCCGCCCTTGGCGCGCTCCATGCCCTGCTCCATAGCGTCGTTAGCCTTGCGCACGCTCTCGTTGAAAGCGGCGATTATAAGATCCTCGAGCATCTCGGGCTCTTCGGGGTCGATTATTTCGGGAGCCATTTTTATCGAGACAGCCTCGTGACGGCCGTTGACGGTCACCTCGACAGCTCCGCCGCCTGCGCTCGCGGAGAATTCGGTCTCCTCGACCTCCTGCTGGACGCGGGCCATCTCCTCCTGCATCTCCTGAATTTTTTTCATCATATTGGCACTGCCGCCCTGCTGGGCGCCGGGAATTCTTGCTTTCATGTTCTTCTCCTCCGTCAGCTGTTTTTAAATGCTTTTATTTTTTTTATAAGCCCGTCGAGAGGGTCTTTGCCGCTCGGCTGTTCGGGGGCTTTATAAAGACCTATCTTGTAGCGCTTTCCGGTTACGGCGAAAATCGCTTTCATCAGAAGCACCGCGTGTGTGTCCTGCTTGATAAAGGACGAGAGCGCGGGATTGTCGCTCTTTATTAAAATAAAGTTGTCGCGTTCGTAGCCGCTCGCGCCGTTTAGTAATATGCCGTGCAGCGGAGCGTCCGTTTTTTGGAGCTCGTCCATGACCTCTGCCCAGCGGGAGAACGGAACAGTCTCGCCGTTCGTGCCCTCGGGAGCGGGTGCGTGAGCTTCTGCGGGCTTCTCGGTTTTCTCGGGTTTAGGCTCGGCTGTTTTTTCCGGCTCGAAAGCTTTTTTATGCTCGGCGGGCTTTGCGGGAACGGGTGCAGTCTGCGGCTTCTGCTCTTTAGTCTCATGCTTTATCTCATGAGCGGGAGCCGGGGCGGCGGTGAAGCTGCCGGACGCCAATTTTGCCTCGAGCGCCGAAATTCTTCTGAGCAGAGCGTCGTTTTCCGTGTCGAGAGCCTCGGAGCAGAGCTTCACGAACGCCATTTCAAACGGGATTCTCTTATTGGAAGCGCGTTTTATCTGCGAGAATGTATCTTCAATAACATTGAGATTATAAAGCAGCTCTTCGAGCGGCATTTTTTCGGCTAAGGCTCTCAGAGCCTTAAGCTCGTCGTCCGTCGCGATTAAAATCGAATCAGCGCTCTTGACGGTTTTTACTATCATCAGGTCGCGCAGGTGGAACATAAATTCCGAGCAGAGCCGCTCCATGTCGCAGGAGTTCATATGCAGCTCGTTGATTATTCCGAGAGCAGAGGCGCAGTCCTTTTTTACTATGCATTCGGACAGGCGCATGAGATAATCGCGCCCCGCGAGTCCGGCGCTCTTGGTTACGACCTCATCGGTTACATGCTCGTCTACCGCACAGCAGCGGTCAAGCAGGGAGAGCGCATCGCGCAGAGCACCGTCGGCAACCTTGGCTATGAGCGCGGCGGCATCCTCGTCTAAAACGATGTTCTCGTGCTCGGCGACATATTGAAGTCTTGCGCAGATATCCTCAGGAGAAATTCTCTTGAAATCAAAGCGCTGGCAGCGAGAGAGAATGGTTGCGGGGAGCTTATGCACTTCGGTAGTCGCAAGGATGAAAATGACGTGCTCGGGCGGCTCCTCGAGAATTTTCAAAAGGGCGTTGAATGCGCCCGTGGATAGCATATGTACCTCGTCTATGATATAAACTCTGTATTTAGCCTTAACGGGGGTGAAATTCGCCTCGTCGCGCAGGTCGCGTATATTGTCAACGCCGTTGTTCGAGGCGGCGTCTATCTCGATAACGTCGAGCACGGAGCCGTTGTCGATTCCACGGCAAATTTCGCATTCGTTGCAGGGGTCGCCGTCGTGCGGGGAGAGGCAGTTGACGGCCTTTGAAAGAATCTTCGCGCAGGTTGTCTTGCCCGTTCCGCGCGAGCCCGTGAACAGATAGGCGTGGGCAACCCTGCCGCTGACGAGCTCGTTTTTGAGTGTAGCGGTTATATGGGGCTGACCGTAGACCTCCTCAAAGGTCTGCGGACGCCATTTTCTGTACAGCACGCGGTACATAACAGACCGTCCTTTTAAAAAATCTTTGATAAAACAAAAACGAGCCTTTATCTTGGTCATGCGGCGGGCAGGCGGACTGTGGCGCACAGTGCAGACCGCTTAATGCTGCTCGGTTCCCCGCCTGACATGGTTCACGGCGCTCCGCCGCACAGGACCCGCCACGCCACATGACCAAAACAAAGCCTCGCTTGAGATGCTTCTCGGTTTACTAAGTTATTATAATATAAATCGCCGTTAAATACAAGAGCTATATACTATATAAATATGCAAAATTTTTTTATTCTTCGCCGTTTATTCGGGGTACCTTGAAAATTAAACAATAAAAATTACCCGAAAAATTACGCGGATTTTTTTACGGGCAAGGTTTTCTGCTTTTCACGGGGAAATAAGTATGCTATAATAAAACCATCTGTAAGAAAGGAAGTCTTATTATGACAAAGCTCAAGAAATTCGGCGGAAAGTATAAAGACGAGACCGTTGACAGAATTGCGCGTTATTTCGGCTTCAGCGCGGGGCTTCATTTCGGCTCCGACGTGCCAGACGAGGACAGAATCAAGGCAGCAAAAAAGACGCTCAAGGAGTGGACGCACGGGCATGACGAGCTGTTTGTCATACTCGAGGACAAGGAGACCGCAGGCTTCGTCCATATAAACTACCGCACGGGCAACACCGCATGGATAGAGGATATCTACGTCGACGAGCTCAAGCGCGGCAAAGGCATAGCCACGCGGGTCATCGCCCTTTCGGAGGATAAGATAAAGGCGCACAGGGGCTACACGTCGATTTGCCTTGACGCATCTCCCGATAACAAAGCAGCCCTCGCGTTCTATCATAAATTGGGCTATGTAACTCTCGGCATGATAACCGTTCGCAAGGAGCTCAAAAAGAGCGACAGAAAAAATGAGATCGAGCTTCTCGGTCTTACTTATAAATATTGAGGTGCGATATGGACTACAAATTCAATCATTTTAATTTCAACGTCAAAAATCTCGACGAGAGCATAAAATTTTATAACGAGGCTCTCGGACTTCGCGAGATCCGCCGCAAGGAGGCGTCGGACGGATCGTTTACAATAGCCTTTTTGGGCGACGGCAGCGGCACTTTTTCGCTGGAGCTCACCTGTTTAAAAGAGCATCCGCAGGCATACGATCTGGGCGAATGCGAATTTCATCTCGCCCTGACCGCCGACGACTACGAGGCCTCTCTCAAAAAGCACAGGGAGATGGACTGCGTCTGCTACATAAACGAGGGCATGGGTATATATTTTATCTCCGATCCCGACGGCTACTGGATAGAGATAATCCCGAAGAGGTAATTTATGACGAAGAAGCAGAAGGCCGCCCTTGCCGTGGCGGCGCTCGAAAAAGCATATCCCGACGCGATATGCTCGCTCAAAGAGAGCGAGCCCTATCGCCTGTTAATCGCCGTGCGGCTCTCGGCTCAGTGTACGGACGCGCGCGTAAATCTCGTAACGCCCGTGCTCTTTGAGCGCTTTCCGACGCTCGAAAGCCTTGCCTTTGCCGACGTTTCCGAGGTCGAGGAGATAGTCCATCCCTGCGGCTTTTTCCGCGCAAAGGCTAACGACATAGTAGCTATGAGCCGAATGCTCATTGAAAAATATAACTCCAAGGTGCCGGACACGATAGAGGAGCTTGTAAAGCTACCCGGAGTCGGCAGAAAAACGGCGAACCTCATAGTCGGCGACGTCTACGGTAAGCCCGCCGTTGTGGCCGACACGCACCTTATCAGAATAACGAATCTCTTGGGACTCGTTGATACAAAGGACCCCGCGAAGGTCGAAAAGGAGCTGAAGGCTCTGCTCGATCTCGAGAAGAGCAACGATTTCTGCCACCGCTGCGTGCTCCACGGCAGGGCTGTGTGCATAGCGCGCCGACCGAACTGCCCCGCCTGCGTGATGAACGGCTTTTGCGGCTATTACTTAAAGCAAAAATAAAACAGCCGCCGTCACGGCTGCCCCCGCGAGCGCGGAGCAGACGAATTTCAGCGCCGAGAGAAGCTTTCTCTTTTTGAGCTTGCTCGCCGGAGGTATGCCCGCGCTGTCGGCTATCAGACTCGCCCGCTCGCGCAGAGTGCCCTCGCTCGTGGCGGCGTATTCGGGCTTGACGAAAAACAGAACTTTTTCAAAATATTCGCATTTGGTCTGCGTTATCTCTATGACCTGACGGTTCACGCCTTTTATCATTTTTTCTTTATCCTCCGAATGTCATGTGTTGATTATTTTTAACTTTTACGGCGTGAAATATACCGACGGGCGGCGAAAAGACGATTATACGTATTGTAATCGCACTTTCGCGCGTGATATGTGGAAAACTATGTGGAAAATGTTGATAACTTCCTCAAAAACGCTTGAAAAACCTTGACAAGCCGATGTGGATAGAAAAAAACGGGTCAAAAAAATATACAGTTTGTTATATTTTCTTTACGCCGAAAGCCGAATTTATCAAGTTTATTTTGTATATACAATAAAGGAGCGTTGTTGCTTTGGACTGTGACAAAATTTTGCAAAAGGACGGCGGAACTCTTCTCACGGGACTTCGCTGCTTCTCCCTGCCGCTGATACTCGACTGCGGACAGGCTTTTCGCTGGAGCGAGAATGCGGACGGCAGCTGGAGCGGCGTTGCGATGGGGCGCGAGCTCAGCTTGAAGCAGGACGGCGACACCCTTTTCTTTAAAGATACCTCACCTAAAGAAGTTCAAGACATATGGATAAAATATTTTGACCTCGACAGAGATTATACCGCTATATGCGAGAGCTTTTCGGCGGACGAGAGCCTCAAAACCGCGTGCTCCGAATATCCGGGGATAAGAATACTCAAGCAGGACGAGTGGGAGACGCTCTGCTCGTTTATAATCTCGCAGAACAACAATATTCCGAGGATAAAGGGAATTATAGAGCGGCTCTGCGAGAGCTTCGGCGATAGACTCCCCGGCGGCGGATACTCGTTCCCCTCCGCCGAAAAACTGGCTCCCCTCGAGCCGGAAGACTTGGCGCCGCTCAGGGCGGGCTTCAGAAACAAATATATAATCGACGCCGCGAGAAAGGTGGCGGGCGGCGAGGTAGATCTGTCCGCGTTAAAAAGCGCGGAGGACGACGAGGTGCGCGAGAGCCTCTTGAAAATAAAGGGCGTTGGCGCAAAGGTAGCGGAGTGTACTCTGCTGTTCGGCTTCGGGCGCGTCGATGCGTTCCCGATAGATGTGTGGGTGCGCCGCGTCGTCGGCGAGCTCTACCCCGACGGGCTGCCCGCGTGCACAGACGGAGTGCGCGGAATAGCGCAACAGTATCTGTTCCACTGGCGCAGACACCTTGAGGAGGACGAAAACAAAAATGCAGGCTGATATACTCTGCGCCGCGGAGATAGAAAAATATCTCACGAAAGCGCGAAAGGGCAATATAACCGTTTTTGATACGGTGGATTCGACTAACACCGTGCTTAAAAATTTATGCGCCGAGGGCAAAGCCCGACCGGGCGACTGCGTGACCGCCGACTGCCAGACAAAAGGGCGCGGCAGGCGCGGCAGGCGCTTCGAATCCGAAAAGGGAGTCGGAATTTACCTCTCGTTTCTGCTCGGAACGGGCAGCGCGACCCCCGAGGAGATAAGCGAGATAACCGCGTGGGGCGCTGTCGCCGTGCGCCGCGCGACAGAGAAAGTCTGTCATGCGGATAGCCGCATAAAATGGGTCAACGACATAGTCTGCGGGCGGATGAAAATCTGCGGAATACTAACCGAGATGACAGCGGCGGGCCCCGTCATGGGTATCGGTATCAATGTAAATCAGACTAAAGACGGCTTTCCGCCCGAGCTTCGAAATATCGCTTCGTCGCTGCGCATTGTCTGCAAAAGAGAATTTTGCAGGGCGCAGATAATCGCCGCCGTTATAGAAGAGCTCGATTTGATAACCGAGAGCTTCCCCGAAAAGAGAGAGGAATATTTGAAAGAATACCGCGAAAACTGCGCGGTCACAGGCGAGGACATAAGCATCGAGCGCGGCGGAGAAATAAAAAAAGGACGCGCCGTGGGAATAGCGCCGAATTTCGGGTTGGAAGTTATTTTTGAAAACGGAGAGCGCGAAATTATAACGGGCGGCGAAGTCAGCGTAAAAGGCTTTTACCCGACAAACCGAGTCGGGATGGAATAAACTGACGGAGGGATAAAATGAACAAACACAGAAAAGGACTCTATATTATCGCGGGACTGTTCTATCTTTTCTTCTCGGGCGCGCTCGCGCTCTATCCGACGAAAATGACCGTAGGAGCTACCGTGTCGATGATAGCGGGCGCTGTTTTGACGCTCATAGCGGCAATAGCCTCGTTTGTCCTTGCGGCGCAGTGCAAAAACAACGCAAAAGCTTCGGCTGTCCGAAACAGGCTCATGCCGATATGCTTTATCGGCTTTGCGGCGATACTCGCGGCAGATTTAATCAACACCGCCGTGCATTTTGAATCGCTGTTCGACGCCGTTCGCATAACGGCGGAGCTGATAGGCGCGGCGGGACACATAGCCGTTGCGGTCGTCATGCTTAAAAATAACATGGCATTAGTCAGAAGAAAAAAGGTTCTCTATGCCGTGATTGCCGCGATGACGGGAAATCCCGCGTCCATTTTCGTCTCCGGCGCGTTCGCGCGGGAGCGGGCGGACGGCGAATGTAAAAAGCTTCGCAAGGCGGGTCTTGCTGAACTTATCGTCGGCGCGGTAATTATCGTTGCGGCATACATAATAACCAATCTCACTCTGCCGAGCGACACATTCCGCGCTGTGACCGACTGGCTGTTCCTCTGCCTGACTCTTGTTACCGACATGGGTCTTGCACTTATCGCCGTCTCGACCCCGAAAGATAAAAAGAAAAAGGCGAAGAAAAAATAAAATTATGTGGAATAAAATTTCAAGCAAGGAAGACATATCGGCTCTCATGAATAAAATGTACAGTTTCCATGACAGCTGCATCAAAGAGATGCATTATATAAGCGGAGCATATACTACTGCGGAAAAAAGCATGTATCCTATCAACGACCGACGCACACTGCGCGTTCTGATACAAAGTCAAATCGATTCTTCGGCTGCAATCGAGCTTGAGTTTTCCGGGCTTATATCTTTATCGCTCCGCCCGACTGACGAAAAATACACCTGCGAAATCTTAGAAGCGTCGCTCAAAGAGAAAGACGGATATTTTATATGGAAAGACGATATAGATTTATCCGAAGAGTCGGATCAGTGCGGCACGGTGATATGCTCCGAAAGACTCAGTTGGCGCGAAATAAAAAGCGTATACGGCAGTGACAAATTCTATTTGCCGGCAGAATAAATAAAACATATAAAATCTCTAAAACCCGACCGAATGAAAGAAGCGAAATAATGAACAGACGAAACATACTTCTCTATACCCTTGCGGGAATATTTGCGATATTAGGAGCGCTGGCTAACGGTATTTCGCCGTTTATCGTCGGAATCCCGGCGGCGGAAAAAGCGGTCTCGCTCGGCGAAGCGCTTATCCTGGCGGCAATCGGTGTGTTGGCCGCAGCTGCCGCATCGCAGACGAAAAGAGAAAAAATAAGCACAAAATTGACGGAAAAAGCGATTCCCGCGCTGCTCTGCGCTATGTCGGTATTTATACTCGCGGACGCGGCAGTGTGCATACCGCATTTCAGCGGGCTGACAAGCTCCGTTCGCATAGCGGGCGATATAATAAACGCGGCGGGCTTTGCGGCCTGCGGCACCGTTATGCTCAAAAACCGCAGAGAAAAAAGCGCGGCACTCTATATAATTCTCTCCGCACTCTCCGGCAGCGTCGCGCCGATAATGCTGACCGCGGCGTGGCTGGCGCTCCCTTACAGCGAAGAGCGCGAGCGCTCACGCAGAAAGGCGAGAAACGGGCTGATAGCGGCGTTCTTCGTGATTTTGGCGACCTATGCGGCGGTATACATCGCCCTCGGGCAGGAGACAGTGAGAAATATCGGACTGTCAGACCTTTACATGAGGCTCATGGCGGCGCTGTTCATAGCGGTCATCGCCGTGTTCGCGTTTCTCCCCTCGTCTAAGTACAAGCGGACGGACGGGGAAAAATAAAAAAGTCAAATAGTTTTAATATTGTAAATGACATAACCGTGTAGGGGCGGATATCATCCGCCCGCGATTTATGTAATAGCTTGTTACTATTCACTTTGCAGGGGTCGGCGACTCGCCGCACCCTTTGACGCTCTTCGCCGAATATAGCGCTTATTTTACGGCATAAATACGAAAACCGCCCTGAAAGCCTCGGGCGGTTCGGTTTATTTTTCGGTTTTGTTAAAGATTTCTCTCGCTTTTTGCGCGTCCTGCGCTATCTGGTCGCCGAGCGCGTCGAGCGAATCAAAGACTCTTTCGGGGCGGATGTACTGAAGAAGTCTTACCTCAACATCCTTTCCGTAGAGGTCGCCGGAGAAGTCGGTTATGCAGGTCTCGCTGCGCAGATCGTCGCAGGTAAATGACGGTCTGCGTCCGATATTGGTGACCGCCGCGTGAAGCTTGCCGTCTATCGGCACGCATGAGGCGTATACGCCGAACTTCGGAACGATAAAGCCCTCGGGGAAATGCTGGTTTATCGTCGGCGCGCCTATGAGCCTGCCGCGCCTGTCGCCGCTGACGACGGTAAATTTATAGGAAAATTCGCGCCCGAGCATGGCGTTCGCGTCCTCGACATAGCCGTTTGAAAGGGCGTTTCTTATTCTCGTTGAGCTTATCGGCGCGCCGTTATACTCGGTGCGCTGTGCAACGGCGCATAAAACTCCGTGAGCCTTGCACAGCTCCTCGAGGTCGTGGGAATCCGCGGCGGCGTTTTTCGCAAAGCGGTAGTTGTAGCCGCAGCAGACCGCGCCCGCGTTCAGCTCGTCTATTAAAATCTCGTTGACGAACTGCCGCGCCGACATATCGGCTATACGCGCGAAGGATATCTTTTGAACGGTTATTCCGAGGCTCTCGAGCATTTCATCGCGCGCCTGACGGGTCATCAGCTCCGGGGGCGACCCCGCGCCGACGACTTTAAGCGGGTGCTCGTCAAAGACGAGGGCGCACGGCTCGAAGCCGCGCTCTTTAAACGATAGGGCGAGGTTAAGCACAGCCCTGTGACCCCTGTGGAGTCCGTCAAAGCTGCCCAATGCAACCGCTCGGCGCTGTGTCATTTCTCTCTCCCCTTTCAAATTATTTTCCCTTGAACTGCTGCTTGAGTCTCTTCTCCTTGGAGAGGATACGCTTTCTGAGTCTGAGCGACTTGGGCGTTACCTCAAGCAGTTCGTCGTCCTTTATAAATTCCATGCACTGCTCAAGGCTCATCACCGTATGGGGCACGAGGCGCAGCGCGTCATCGGAGCCGGAGGCACGGGTGTTTGTCAGATGCTTATTCTTGCAGATATTGCAGACTATGTCCTCATTCTTGGCGCATTCGCCGACTATCATTCCCTCGTAGACCTCAACGCCCGCGGGGATAAACAGCCTGCCTCTGTCCTGAGTGTTGAACAGACCGTAGGCGGTACTGATGCCCGTCTCATGCGCGACTATCGAGCCGCGCTCGCGGGTAACTATCTCGCCCTTATAGGGCTCGTAGCCGTCGAAAAGCTGGTTCATGATGCCGTTGCCGTTTGTGTCGGTGAGGAACTCCGCGCGGTAGCCGATGAGTCCTCTCGACGGGATGCGGAACTCAAGGTGAGTCGCGCCGCCGTCGCGCGTGCCCATGTTTATAAGCTCGCCCTTGCGGGAGCCGAGCTTCTCTATGACCGCGCCGACATACTGCTCGGGGACTTCGACTATCAGCAGCTCCATAGGCTCACAGGTCTTGCCGTCTATTTCCTTGAGGATGACCTTCGGGCGCGAAACCTGAAACTCATAGCCCTGGCGGCGCATAGTCTCTATAAGAATCGAAAGATGCAGCTCGCCGCGGCCGGAGACTTTAAACGTGTCTGTAGAATCCGTCTCCTCAACGCGCATACTGACGTTCGTCTCGACCTCCTTGAACAGGCGGTCTCTTATATTTCTCGAGGTTACGAACTTGCCCTCGCGGCCCGCAAACGGGCTGTCGTTGACCATGAAGTTCATGGATATCGTGGGCTCATCTATTTTTATAAACGGCATCGGCTCGATGCAGTCGGGTGAGCAGGCGGTCTCGCCGATATTTATGTCGCCTATGCCGGAGATGCAGACGATATCGCCCGCAGCGGCGGAATCAACCTCGACACGCGAGAGCCCTTCAAACTGATAGAGGCGCGACACCCTGACATTCTCCTGAGTGCCGTCCGTCTTGCAGAGCACTACGGGCTCGTTCTTCGTCACTCTGCCGCGCTCGACTCTGCCGACACCGATTCTGCCGATATAGTCGTCATAGTCAAGGCTCGTGAAGAGGATCTGAAGCGGGGCGTCGACGTCGCCGTCGGGAGCTTCGATATGCTCGAGAATTGAGTCGAGCAGCGGGCGCATATCGCCCGAGCGGACATTGGGATCGAGCGAGGAATAGCCGTCTCTTGCCGAAGCGTAGACAACGGGGAAGTCGAGCTGATCCTCCTCGGCGCCGAGGTCGATAAACAGGTCTATGACCTCATCGACAACCTCTGCGGGGCGCGCGTTGGGTCTGTCGACCTTGTTGATAACGACAAGAACCTTCTTCTTGAGCGCAAGAGCCTTTTTGAGGACGAAGCGCGTCTGGGGCATACAGCCCTCGAATGCGTCGACGAGCAGAAGCACGCCGTCAACCATCATGAGTATGCGCTCGACCTCGCCGCCGAAATCGGCATGGCCGGGAGTGTCAACGATGTTGATTTTCACGCCGTTATAGTGGACGGCGGTGTTCTTCGAAAGTATGGTTATTCCGCGCTCGCGCTCAATGTCGTTTGAGTCCATGACCCTTTCCTGAACCTGCTCGTTGGCTCTGAATATGCCGCTCTGCTTGAGCATCTCGTCAACGAGGGTGGTCTTGCCGTGGTCAACGTGCGCTATTATGGCTATATTTCTTACGTCTTCTCTCTTTGCCAAAAGGATTCACCCGTTCCTGAAAAAATTTGTGATGATAAAAGCTGAAAACGGTCTTCGGATGGCTGTTTTTCCGTCAGCGCGCACAAAAACAGACCGAAATCTTTGTGCGTCCTGACGAAAAAACCCCCGACAGACGACCGCGCCGCCGCCAAATGCGACGGAAAACCTGCGCTTGCAAAAGCTTCTAAAAAGCACTTTTTCGGCGGAACGCGAGGTCCCGCCGAAAATCCGTGTATGTTTTGATTATTCGCCCTTCATCTCAAGGAGCTTAACCTTACCCTCATAGGAAGCAACGCTGACCTTGATGGAATCGGTGATAGCGGCCTTGATGTCGTCCTCGGTAACACCGAGATCCTTGAAAGCATAATCGGTGGGCATGAAGAGATCGAGATCCATGATCTCCGGAAGACCCATGGGATTGATACCGCTGTCGATGCCCTTCTCGGCATACTCCTTGACAACGCCCTTGAGTCCCATTCTCATCATCCACGGGGGGATACCGATAATCTTTCTGTTGTCGCCCATGCCTCTTGCGGCGTAGACAATCTTGAGGAACGGAGCCCACTTCATGTTGTAGCAGCTGATAGGCCATGCCTTGGCGCCGGTGCTGCGCTCTGCCGCGCCGACAATGGACTCACCGACCTGACGGACGGTAAGCATAGCTGTACCTCCTCTGGGATACATGGTGAAGGGAAGCTTGTCCATTCTCTTTATCTGCTCGATAAGGATAACCCAAACGGGCTTTCTGCCGGGCTGAGTGCCGAAGATGTAGGGCAGCTCGAGAACGGCAACATCGAAGTTGTCATCGGCATAGGAGAAAGCGACGTTCTCCTGGTCGATACGGCTTCTGATATAGGGGTGCTTCTCGCAGAGCTTCATATCCGGACGCTCTTTGGCAAGGTAGGAGAAGTAAGAGCCGAGGATAACGGCCTTCTTGTAACCGAGCTCCTTGCAGATGGGAAGAAGTCTCTTGAGCGGAGCGATGTTGTACTTGTAGTAAGCATCGTAAACGGGTGCGGGGAACTCGACTCTCTCGTCAACGCCTGCGGCGAAAACGAAGCAGTCGCAGCCGGCCATGAGCTCTTTTATCTCGTCGTCGGTCTTCTCGTAGATGTTGCACATTACGATCTCCATCTCCTCGGGGATGGGAGCTCCTTCGGGAAGGGGCGGGAGAGCAACGGACTTGACGCTGTGGCCTCTGTCAATGAAAATACGTGCTGCGGCGCTGCCGAGAAGGCCGGTGCCGCCAATCATAAATACCTTCATTTTGTTTACCTCCAATATATTTGCAATAGCTTATTTATTATACTTTTTATATCGGTAATAGTCAAGCGATAAAGCATAAAAAAGTGTACTAAAGTACAGCGAAAAAAGAGTCTTTATTTGTGTAAAAAATCCCCATGCCCGAAAAACCGCGGGGAAAATCAGATCGGAGGTGCTTTGCGGGATGTTCGTGAGGTATAAAACCGCCCTTTATCGGTTCGGTTTGCGGGGAGTTGTCGTCGGCACACCGTAGGGGAAAGCTTTGTTCGCCCGCAGAAAATACAGCGACTGACATATATTAAACCGTGTAGGGGCGGATATCATCCGCCTGCGGGGTTTGCGGGGTTTTGTGGCGATTCATTTTGTAGGGTGCGGCGACTCGACGCACCGCTGCCGCCGCAGGCGGCACAGTGGGCAAGCCTCAAGCGGAGAGCGTATTACACGACACGGATGAATAAATAGACTTTTCGGTGACGCTGTCGCGGCAAAGGGTCGTCGAGTCGCCGACCCCTACAAAAGGACATTGAAATTAAATAAACAGGGAAAAATCGGCGAATCTGTACCGCAACCCCTCAGTCTCGGCTTAGCCGTGACTGTTCCCCTGCTGGGGAGCCATAATCGCAACCGCTCCGCAGCGCCCTGTTTGTCAATCTCTTAAATTATCTCATAAGGCTTCACGCTATATACAAGAAAAATCCCGACAGGTATTACACTGTCGGGACTGAATTTATTTTACGGATACTTGATATTTTATCGGTCTTCTTTTTTGCGCTTTGCGGTGCATCCGATAACGAATGCCGCGCCCGCGAAGGTTATAAGCATAACGGGAGCCGCCGCGCCGGTGTCGGGAACCTTGCTGTCGCTGCCGGGCTTATTGGTCTCGGGCTTCGTCGAGGGGACTATCGGGCTCGCGGGATCGGAGGGATCGAGCGGCTCGCTCGGATTCGACGGGTCTGAGGGCTCTTCCGGCTTCTCGGGCTTTCCGGGCCAATGGGGCAGACCGGGGATTTCGGGAAGCTCGGGCAGGTCGGGAAGGTCGGGAAGGTCGGGAAGACCGGGCTTCTCGGGCTTTTCGGGATTCTCGGGAACGTCCTTCTCTGACTTCGAGAGCGCGAAGGAGTCGATTCTCTTTGCGCCGCCGTCCGCTTTGTCGTCGAGCATATATGCGTCGAAGTAGAGCTTGCTGCCGTCAACGGTTATTGCGGAGAACACCGCGTTGTCCGCATCGTAGATAGCCTCGGCTCTCGGGAAGAGCTTGTCGGTATCCTTGACGTCCTTTGTCTGGTAGCTCTTGACGCCCGCGCACGCGCTGATAACATAGACTGTGCCTTCGGGGTTGAGCTTGACGGTGTAATCTCTGCCGCCGAAGCTTATCTTCTGCTCCTCGGCCTTGACGATCTTGTTGTTGTCCATAATGTCGGTACGCAGATAGACGTGGTCGTGACCCTGGAGAACGACGTCGATTCCGAGGTCGGGCAGGAGTCCGCACAGCTGCTTGCGCATCGCCTTGACATCCTTGTCGTCATAGTGCGAGCCGTTGGAATAGAGTGCCTTATGGAGGACGACTATCTTCCACTGGGCATTGCTCGCCGCGGCGTCCGCCTTGAGCCATGCGAGCTGATCGTCGCTGAGTGCCTTGGAGTCGCTGAGATTGTTGGTGTTGAGGACGATGAAGTGGGCGTTGTTGTAATCATAGGAATAGAACACGCCGCTCTCTCTGTCCTGATCGACTGTCTTGGGCAGGACAAAGTTCTGGTCGAGCATATATCCGCTCTTCTCGTGGTTGCCCGCTGCGGGCATGATAGCGGTGCTCTTGATGTTTTCGGAGGCATTGAAGAACCACTGCCACTGCTTGAAGTGCTTGGTATAATCTACCTGGTCGCCCGCGCTGGCAAAGAACTTGCCCTCGGGGAAGAGTTTGAGCGCGGTATCGACTACCTTGCCCCATGTGCCGTACTGAATGGCGTTCTGCGACTGCTCGTCGCTGACATGGAAGAAGGTGAAGGAGTCGGAATTGTCCGCCGTCTCGATTATACCCGTGCCGCTCCACCAGCCGCGCTTTGCGTCGCCGACTCTGTAGCAGTATTTGGTGCCGGGCTTGAGACCGGTTATTGTCGCCGTGTGGCGGTTTACGTTGAAGCCGAAGGAGATGAAGCCGATAATGCCGAGGTCAACGCCGGGATACTCTCTCTTGACGAGCTCGGAGGTCGTATTGACCTTGACGCCCTCGGGGAGCTTATCCGTGAAGGTCGGGGTCTCCGAATATTCGGCTATCTGAATGTCGGAATTTTTAAGGCTGTATTTCGTGTACCAGTTGATGCTTCTCTCGGTCGATGCGTCGCCGGTGAAAGTCGTGCCTATATTCGAGGGCAGGCGCATATTGTCAACCGTGACCTCGGGTTTGACGGGGCCGTCATAGACGAGCTTTACGTTGAGGTCGGACTTCACGTCGGGGTTGGTATCCTCAACGAGGCTGCGAAGCATTCTGCCTATAGTGTAGCCGAGGCTGTCATACTGGCTCTGGGTCATATACTCATCCATAACGACGGTGTTGAGTATATTGCGTATGCTGCTGTACTTCTCGGGCAGGAGGTTGAGGACGCTGTAAATAACGTTCTCGTAGCTCGGGTTGCCGCGGAAGATTATATTCATGAAGATGTCGGTCATAACGCCCATGGGGCTTGTGACCGTGCCGGCGGGGAAGAGCTTGCCGGGGTTGAACTTGAGGGTGGAGAGGATCTCTCCCTCGATAACGTCGTCAAGCAGGGTGTCGATAAGGAAGTTCAAAAACTCCTTGGCGCCGTCTCTGTTCTCAAAATAGTCGAGAACATCGTTCATAAACTTGTCGTCGCTGATATCCTCGTCTGCGCTATAGAGGGTGCTGATGACCGTATAGGCCGCATCCTCAAAGGTGCCTTTTTCGTTCTTGCTCTCAAGTCCCATGCGCTCATAGAACTTGGTGCACTTGTAATCGGACACCTGATAGTCGAACACCTTGTTGATAACGCCGTTGATGACCTCAAAGACACGGTCGGGGTCGTTGATATAGGCCTCGTCTACCTGAGCGCAGAGATCCTTGATGAAGCTCATAATGTTGCTGCTGACCGTAAATATCTCGACGCTGCCTACCTCAAAGCCGTTTGTGCCGAGCGCGTCGATAATTATCTTCTCAAGGTCGATTCCCGACGCCTCAAGGAAAGCATAGAGTCCGCCGGCCTTTTGGATATTACTGAAAATTCCGGAGAGCGCGTCCTCGACCATGGTTGAGGCGAAGTTGCGTATATCGCCGGGGCCGTAGGTCTTGAAGAAGGAGTAGCTGTCCTTAAAGGGCTGAGCATAGGTCTTTGAAGTGCCGTTGGGGAAGTTTACGACAATGGGTCCGTCCTCGTCAATGTCGTGGGACTTGACGTCGCAGACGGTCTTGCCGTCTGTGGTATTGTCAAAGGTCACGGTTCTGAACTTGTTCGGGAAAGCCGTGAGAGAGGTCGTCTCGATATCATAGAGGGTCTCGCCGTTATCATTGGTGTGGGCGGAGATATCGGGGGTATGAAGATGTCCGCTGAAGGTGAAGTGCATTCCCGCGTCGGCAAGAGCCTCGGTGCGCTCCATCCAATCGTCGAGCACGAAGGCATAGAACAGCTCATCCTCTATCGTCATGTGCGGGACAAAGTTGTGGTGAGCCATGCCTATGACGGTCTCGCCGTTCTTCTTTGCCTTTTCGCACTGCTTGAGAGCCCACTCCATAAGCTCGGGAGTGAGGCAGCCGGAGGTCTCCTGAACATCGTTGCCCTTTGCGGTGGCATCTGCCGAATATTTGCAGGAATCAAGCACGAGAAGTCTGTAGCCGCCCTTGAGCCTGACTGCGAACGAGAGACTGCCCGCCTTGCCGCTCGAGGGAGTGAAAACATCCTCTTTTTCGTCCGTTACAAGGTCGCGGCCGAGATTCTTGTATATCTCGCGGAAAGCCTCGGGAGTGGTTATCTCCGCGGACTCCTTGACGCCGTTTTTGAATGTAACGCCGTTATAGTTGTTGATGTCGTGGTTGCCGTTTACAACGATGACCTGTATTCCGCTCTCCTTTTCAAAGGCTTCGAGCTTTGCGGCAAGAGCCTTGTGACCCGCCAGCTCACCGTTGAAGGTCAGGTCGCCGGGGATGAATACATAGTCGCTCTTCTCGGCAACAGCCTTTTTGAGCGCCGCGTCGATAAGGGCGTTGACTTCGTTGTGCTCGCGGTAGCCCCTGTCGTTCCATGCGTTGTAGGCTTCGCTGAATCCGTTTTCCGTATCCCCTGTTCCTTTTTCGGAATCAGCAAAATAGTGAATGTCGGAGATCGAGGTGACTCTGAGCGTGCCCTTTTCCTGGGCAAAAGCACCGAGAACTCCGGTAGGGACGGCGGCAAGTATGAGCGTCATGCAGACTATAACCGCGATGATGCGGCTTGCCAGTCTTCCTCTGTTTTTCATTTCGTTTCCTCCTTTTTCTGATTTTATTTAAAATAAAAACGAAACTTCTTAATTTTCCGGACTGTCATTATCTTCGGCTATGCCGAGATATGCGTCCGCTTCGGCGGAGTCCATGCTCTCTATTCCCTTGAGCTTGCCCGTCATAATGCGGTTTCTGTCCTGCGCGGCGACAAGCGTGCGCCCCGCCTCGTCTATCTTTTTCTTCGCCTTGTCGAGCACCTCGCCGAACTTCTCATATTGCGCCTTGGCAACGGAGAGCAGGCGGCGAACCTCGTTCGCCTTCTCGTTTATCGCCACGGCCTTGAAGCCCATGGAGAGGGAGTTGAGAAGCGCGGTTATCGTGGTCGGCCCCGCTATCATGATGTTGTATTCGCGCTGGATGCGCTCGGCGATGCCCTTGGGAGAGGACGCGATTTCCGCATAGAGCCCCTCCGTGGCCAGATACATTATGGCAAAAGGCGTGGTGGTCGGAACGTTTATATATTTTGTGATGAGCTTTGCCTCGCCCAGCACTCTGTCCTCAAGAGCCTTGCGCGCCGCGGCAACCTCGTCGGCGTCCGCGCCGTCGGCTGCGGTGCACAGGCGCACATAGTCCTCCAGGGGGAACTTCGAGTCAACGGGGAGATATGCGTCCGCTCCGCCGTCTCCGGCGGGAATGCGTATGGCAAACTCGACGCGCTCGCTGCTGCCCGGGCGGGAGGAGAAGTTTTTCACATACATATTGGGAATAGTCTGGTCGAGAATGCCCTCGAGCTGAACCTCCGCCCAAGTGCCGCGAGCCTTGACGTTTGTCAGCACTCGGTTGAGATTCGTGACGTTCGTGGTGACGCCGGTCGAGAGCTCCTTCATCTCGCCGAGCGACTTATAGACGTTTTCAAGCTGCTCGGAGACGGTCTTAAACGAGCTGTCGAGGCGGGTCGTGAGAGTCGCGGAGAGCTTTTCATCGACGGTCGCTCGCATTTCGTCGAGCTTTTTCTCGTTGCTCTGCTGCATTTTCTCTATCGACTCTGCAATAATTCTCGACTGCCTGTCGTTTTGTTCTATGTTGTTGCGGCGGATAGTGTCGAGCGATTTCGAGAACATATCCGTCAGCTGCTGCTGATGCTTGAAATTGGCCTCGGTCATCAGCGCAAGGCGCTCGTTCATCTTGTCGAGCGATTCGGTGAGCTCCGAGCGCATATCCTTCTGGTTACCCGCGCTCTCTCTGCGGCTGCGCTCAAACTCGTCGCGCAGCTGACCCTCGAGGGAGCTTATCTTGCTCTCGAGCTCCTTTATCTGCCCGTCTCCGGCGGAGAGGCGGCCGAGCTTCGTTATGACAATAACGAGCAAAACGGCGCACAGTGCCGCGAGAGCGGCGGCGATATATATAACAGCATCCATAATTTAATTCTCCGAAATCTGTAAGATATGATTAAGAATTGTAACAGATTTTTTAAAAAATTGCAACAATTAGACAGATATATTTAACAATAAAAATTTTTTGAGTAAAATTGAGCCCGTAAGAGATAATCTTTGCAAGAAACGGTTGATAACAGGTGTGATTTTATGCTACTATATAATGTATCGGGCGCGTATGCCCGTCCCGAAAAAATTATGCCTCATACCGCCCGCAAAGTTTGTCCGAATATGCCGACGGAGCTTATATACGGAGGAAAACCATGAAAATTTTCAAGAGAGCCGTTTTGATATTTCTTGCGTTAGCGCTGCTTTTTGCCCTGACCGCCTGCGGTAATGACGGGTCGAGCGCGGCGCTGAGCTATCCGATAGAGTCCCAGCCCGAGTGCCTTGACCCGCAGATAGCGCAGGGCGCGGAGGCCAAGACCGTTGTGCTCAACTGCTTCGAGGGGCTTGTCCGCAAGGACTCCGAGGGGAAGTTCTCCCCCGCCGCGGCGAAGAGCTGGAGCTATGACAGCGCCTCTCTCACTTATACTTTTAAGCTTCGCGAGGACGCCCGCTGGGTCATAATGAAAAAGGCGTATAAGTCGATTCTCGGCGACGATATAGACAATACTTTCGATTCCCGCGTCACGGCGGCGGATTTCGTCTTTGCGCTGAAGCGCGCCGTGAACCCCGCGACGGGTGCGCCCGAGGCGATGAGCCTCGGCGTGATAAAGAACGCGAAGAGCATAATAAACGGCAAGCTCTCCCCCGATAAGCTCGGCGTCAGTGCCGTCGGCGACTTCGAGCTGCGCATAACGCTCGAGCACGCGACCGACGAGGCGGCGTTTCTCGACCTGCTGACAAAGGCCGTGTGTATGCCCTGCAACGAGACGTTCTTCAACGCGACCAAGGGCCGCTACGGGCTTGACTACTCGACCCTTATGTGCAACGGACCGTTCTATCTCTCCTACTGGCTGCACGACTCCGCCCTGACCATAAAAAATAACGACGACTACACGGGGCCTTTCCCGGCAAAGCCCGCGAGCGTGTCGCTTGTAATCGACAGCGACGGCAATCAGAAATTAAAATACCTGCTCGACGGCACCTACTGCGCCGCTCAGCTCGGCACCGTCGCGCCCGATTCGTCCTCTCTCACGGTTACAAAGAACTACGACACCGTCTGGGCGCTGTGCTTCAACTGCTCCGACGCGTCCCTCTCAAACGCGGCGCTTCGCCGCGCACTCTGCACGGCGGTGGACATTTCGTCTCTGTCTCTCGGCAGCGAGGATATGCAAAAGACATATTCCGTCATTCCGCCCTCCTGCTCTGTGGGCGAGGGTGCGGATTTAAGCAGCGAGCCCGTGAGCATACTCGGCCACGACATGAACAGATCCGCCGCATATTGGGAGAACGCCAAGAAAAATATAACGGGCAAAATAAACCTCGAGATAATCTGCCTGCCGGAGCACGAAAACGCCATGCGCCGCATGATCCAGGGCTGGCAGAAAATATTCGGCCTGAGCGTCAATTTCACCGTCGCCGCGCTCGACTCGGCGGAGCTCTCCTCAAGAGTGCAGGACGGAGACTATCAGATAGCGCTCGCCTCCATGTCGGCGGGCATAACCGACGCCGCGGGCTTTCTCTCGACGTTTTCCTCGCAGGGGACGAACAATATTGTCCGTCTCAGGGACTCGCAGTTTGACTCGGCGGTAAAGGAACTCAAGGCTTTGAGCGGCTCGGAGCTCGTCAAGGCGTGCCGCGGCGCGGAGGGCAGACTTCTCTCGACGGGCGCGGTGCTCCCGCTGTTCATAACCCCGAGCTATTTTGCGACCGCCAAGGGCATTGAGGGCCTGAGCGTCGACCCCGAGAGCTCGGCGGTGGATTTTGTTTTCGTAACGGCAAAGGACTGACATAAAAATGGAAAAATCAAGCAAGCTCAAATATATTTTACCGAAGAATCGGACGGTGCGCACTGTGCTCGCCGTCTTTTTCTGGTTTTCTGCGGCGATGTGCGCCGCCTGCATATTCTGGCTTTCGAGCAATGACGGCAACCGTTCGCAGGTCATGAGCGACAACGTGCTCGGCTTTCTCGGAAAGCTGCTCGGCCCGATTCTCAACAGCTTTATCGTGCGCAAATTCGCGCATTTCTTTGAATATGCCGCGCTCGGATTTGTTTTAGGCTGCGCGCTGTTTTTGACCCGCAGGCGGTTTTCGCCCGTTCCCGCGGTGATTTGCTGCGCCGTCTATTCGGTGAGCGACGAAATCCACCAGTATTTTGTTCCGGGACGCGCCTGCCGCCTTTTCGATGTCGGAGTCGATGTGTTCGGAGCGCTGACGGGAACGCTCGTGCTCGCACTCATAATTCTTGTTGTGAACTCCGTCGCTCTGCTCGGAAAGGAAAAATATCCCGCGTAAAAATTTAGCGTTTCTATTGTCGTTTTACTGCAGTATATGATATAATAAAGTCTATATAGAGACTTTTGGCGAAGAGGTATATTTAATGGAACATAAAGAGGGGCTCATAGTCGGGCGCAACGCAGTGCTTCAGGCGCTCGAGAGCGGCAGAACGATAGACAGCGTGACCGTGGCGCAGGGTCAGCGCGGCGGCCAGGCGGGCAAGATAATAGACATCTGCCGCGAGCGCAAAATCCCCGTCAAGTTTGCCGACGCGCGCAAGCTCGACCGCCTCTGCGACGGTGCGGCGCATCAGGGCGTTGCGGCGTTTGCCGCGGCTCACGAATATGCCGAACTGGACGATATCTTCGCCCTCGCGCAGAGCCGAAACGAGAGCCCGTTTATTGTCGTGTGCGACTCCCTCGAGGATCCGCACAATCTCGGCGCTATACTCAGAAGCGCGGAGGCCGCCGGAGTGCACGGGGTCATTATCCCGAAAAGAAACTCCGTGACCCTCAACTACACCGTTGCCAAGACCTCGGCGGGCGCGATAGAATATGTCCCCGTAGTCAAGGTCGCCAATCTTCCCGCCGTTATCGACGAGCTCAAGGCTCGCGGCGTCTGGATTTTCGGCGCGGATATGGACGGCACGGATTACACCTCCCTCGACTACAGCGGCAGCATAGCCCTCGTCATAGGCTCGGAGGGCAAGGGAATAGGCCGACTCGTGCGCGAAAAATGTGATTTCATAGCCTCTATGCCGATGCGCGGCAAAATAAATTCTCTCAACGCCTCCGTCGCGGCGGGAATCCTGATGTTCGAAGCGGCGAAACACAGAAACTGACTTTTATCCGATTTTTTATATATTGGGGTGAGATGAGTGGAAAACAAATCTTCCGACAGACAGGGCAAGATTTCCCTTGATAAAATTGTCCGCGAGATAGCGGAGCTTGAGTCGAGCCGCGGCGAGCCGGATAAAATCTGGTCGCTCAGCGACATAGACGAGCTGATTGCAAGCACAAACGCCGTCTCCCCGGTGCCTGCCGACGAGGACGACGCCGAGCTTTTGACGAGCATTCAATATTACGAGGACGCATACTCCGACGACAAAGCGTTGGGGTACGAGCCCGTGCGCGAGCCCGAGCCCGAGCCGGAGTATGAACACGAAGAAACCGCCGAGCCAGAACAGGCGGCAGACGAGCCCGATGTTGATATCTCCGACAAGACGGAGGACGAAGCGCCCGCAGAGCCGGAGGAAGCAAACGAAGCTCCCGCAGAAGCCGAACCGGCGGACGAAATGCCCGCAGAAGCAGAGGTGTCCGAGGAAGCGGTCGAAGCTCCCGCAGAAGAAGAGGACGAAGCTCCTGTTGAAGATGCAGTGTCCGAAAAAACGGACAGCGCCCCCGTTGAAGTCGAGTCTTCCGAAGAAGAACCCGACGGCGCTCCCGCGAAGGCCGCGGACGAAGCCCTCGCCGAGGACGGCGAAGAGATATACTCAGATTCAAAATTCGAGCTGTCGGTCGCAGAGAGCGACAGCGATACGGATACAGACGAAAACCGCGAAGCCGCGAGTGAGAATGTTGTTCCTCTCAACGGCGAAGATGAGACCCCGCAGGACGGCGCGGAAGAGAAAAAGCCGACTGTCGAGGAGCTTTTCGGCGCGCCGGCGGCAAGATATTTCGGCGAGCCCGCCGAGGAGACGGAGAACGACTCCGAAAACGAGGAGCGCGCCGTGCCCGGACTTTTTGACGATACCGTTGTGTTCGGTCCGATGAAAACGCTCTCGGAGCCGACACGGAAGGACGGCGACGAATACAAGACAAAGCTTATTTCCGCCATAGGCTCGGCGAACGCGCCGCAGAGCTCCGAGACGATAGAGAAGCCCGGGGTTATCTTAAAGCGCGGCCCGCTCTCCGAGACGTCGGGGCTTGAGCCTCTGCCGAAGGTCATTCCCGCGGAGGACTTTGTCGGCTCGGAGAATGACACCGCTTCCTCCATAGAGGATAGGCCCTTCACTAACCCCGCCGCAGAAAACCGCCCTGAGGAGGAGCAGATGATGCTCAGCGGCTTCGGCGAAGAACCGGAGACCGAAAAAATAGACGAGGACGAGCTGCGCGACGAGCTGAGCAAAAAAAGAGCGGAGAAGAAGAAAAAATTCGTTCTGCTGAGCAATCTCGACGAAAACGAGCCGCAGCAGGAGGAGTCTCGCCCCGAAGAAAAAGCGGAGGAGCCCGAGGAGCTGCCCAAAAAGAAGGAAAAGCGCTCCGAGAAAGCGCCGCTCGAATACGAAAAGCCCGAACAGCGCGGGCGCATATATAACAGCCTTAAAAACGCGGCAACGCAGCTCAAGACCTCGGTCATAGGGCTCTGTGTTATAGAGGGCGTCGCGCTGCTGCTGCTCCTGGTTCCTAAGATTCTCGAGTGGGCGGCGATAGACGCTCCCGCGTTTGACCGCGGCGGCGCGGGACTCGCAGCGGCGAATCTCGTTCTTCTGCTCGCGTCGTTCTATCTCGCTTTTCCGTGCATTCTCTCCGGCATGAAGGCGCTCGCCAAGGGTCGCGTGACCGGCGGCGCGGCAGGCGGAATTACGTTTATACTCGCGCTCGTTCAGACGGTGCTCTCTTTCTTCAACAAATCGCCCGAGGGCGCTTCCGGTGTATTCTACTGCTCGGCGGCTGTATTCGCCCTGCTCATGACCGCCGAAAACGGCAGCCGCGGCTCGGCGCGCGTTATGCAGAATTTCCTTTTCTGTACCGCAAAGCGCAAGTCGGGGCTCTACGGCATAAGAGCCATAGAGAGCGAAAAGGATGCCTTTGAGGTCGGACGCTCTCTTAAAATGGGCAACCCCGACATTCTGTATTCCGGCAAGGTAAAGTTCCCCGCCGAGTTCATTAAAAATTCCGAGGCGAATTCGCCTGCGGACAGCTGCGTAAAGCGCAGTCTGATAATCTCTTCGGCAGTCTCCGTGCTGCTCGCCGTGATATCGGGCATAATAACAAGGGATTTCTTCCAGGCATTCGGCGTGCTCACCGGCGCGTTCTGCCTGACCTCACCCTGCGCCATAGAGCTCGCGCTGATGATTCCCCTCTATCTTGAAAACAGAAAGCTCAACTCGGAGGGCGGAATGATAGCGGGCTACGACGCCGCCGTAGAATGCTCCGAGGCGGTCGCCGCCGCAGTCGACAGCGCAGACCTCTTCGACCGCGCCGCGTGCGAAATGCACGGAATGAAGGATTTCCACACCGTGCGCATAGACGACGTTCTGCTCTACGCGGTTGCAATAGTCCTGAAGTCCGGCGGCCCGCTGACCGATGTTTTTAACCGCATTATCGGCGGCTCGACAGAGCTTCTGCCGCCCGTGCGCGATATGATATATGAGGACAGGCTCGGCCTCTCCGCAACTATATACAATCAGCGCGTGCTGCTCGGCAACCGGAACCTGCTCACGCATCACAATATCGAGGTTCCGCTCAAGTCCGACGAGGACAAGGTCAAGCGCAACGGACGCAAGATTCTCTACATAGCCATAGACTCCCAGGTGGCGGCGATGTTCGTCTTTAACTACGCCGAGGACGCCTCTCTCAAGGAGTCGCTCAACGAGATGGCGGACAACGGCTTCAGCCTTGTCGTTCGCACGGATGACCCGAATGTCACCGACGAGCTTATCGCCGCGCGCTTCGGCATAGCGCAGAAGGATATCAAAATGACGTTCTCCCACGGCGCGCGCATATTCAGCGCATACAGAGACAGCGTCGTTGACTCCGCGCCCGCAAAGGTCATGCACGACGGCTCCGCCCGCTCTTACTTCAAGAGCATAGCGGCCTGCGGCAGGCTTGCAAACTTCGCCTCGCGCTGGACGGTGTTCGCCCTTATAATGCAGGCGGTCGTGGCGGCGGGAGCGATACTCTGCGTCGCGCTCAAGGCGTTCGCGTTCGTGTCGCCGCTGACGGCGGTAACAGTCCAGTGCGCAACAGTGCTTTTCAGCGTGATACTCGAAAAATTCAAGAAATAACTCACGGGGGCTGCGCCGCAAGGTGTCAGCCCCTTTCCGAAAGGGACGGGGGATATGCAGGAAAAGCTCGGCAAAACAAAAACAGACCTGAACGGCAAAACCGTGCTCGTGACGGGCGCGGCGGGATTCATCGGCTCTTTTCTCTCAAAGCGCCTGCTCACGGAGTTTGAAGATATCCGCGTCATAGGCTTCGACAGCGTCAACGACTACTACGATGTCCGCCTGAAGGAATCGCGGCTCGAAGAGCTCCGCCGGTATGAGAACTTCACTTTTATCAAGGCGAATCTCGCGGACAAGAGCAAGGTCGGGGAGGTCTTTTGCGAATATGCCCCGCAGATCGTCGTTAATTTGGCGGCTCAGGCGGGGGTGCGCTATTCAATCGAAAATCCCGACGCCTATATCGAGTCGAATCTCATCGGCTTTTATAATATCCTCGAGGCGTGCCGCCACTCCTATGACAGCGGCAGAACCCCGGTCGAACACCTGGTATATGCCTCAAGCTCGTCGGTCTACGGCGGCAACAAAAAAGTGCCCTACAGCACCGACGACAAGGCGGACAGTCCCGTCAGCCTCTATGCCGCAACGAAGAAGTCGAACGAGCTCATGGCTCACGCCTACTCGAAGCTCTATAATATCCCCTCGACGGGACTCAGATTTTTTACGGTCTACGGCCCTGCGGGTCGCCCCGACATGGCATATTTCGGCTTCACGGACAAGCTCCTGCGCGGCGAGACGATAAGCATTTTTAACTTCGGAAACTGCAAGCGCGACTTTACTTATATAGACGACATAGTAGAGGGCGTGGTTCGCATTATGCAGGGCGCGCCGGAGCGCAAAAACGGCGAGGACGGTCTGCCCGTGCCGCCGTATGCGGTCTACAATATCGGCAACCGCAGCCCCGAAAATCTGCTCGACTTCGTCGGGATTCTGAGCAGCGAGCTTATCGCGGCGGGCGTTTTGCCGCAAGACTACGACTTCGAGGCGCACAAAAAGCTCGTCCCCATGCAGCCGGGCGACGTGCCCGTGACCTATGCGGACACAGAGCCGCTCGAGCGCGACTACGGCTACAAGCCCTCGACTGACCTTCGAACCGGGCTTCGCAATTTTGCCCGCTGGTACAAGGAGTTCTACAAGGTCTGATTTATATGTTTATTTATAATGTATCCCCCCAGATGCGGGGCGAAAAAAATCCTACCTGCGCTTTTTTTCGCGGGTAGGATTTTGTAATATAAGCTTTATCTCCAGATATTTGTCCAGAACACGCTCTCGATGCCTGCAAAGGTGAGAAGCTGAGCCATGTTCACATAGATGCAGGCGACTGTCGAGACGGTGAATATCAAATCGACGAGCTTTTTCGTGCTCTTCGACTTTATGCTCTTATAGAGCGTGAACGCAATGACCAGAGCGCCGATGACCATCGGCCACGAGATATCCGCGTTGTAGCGCACGGCATAGCCGCTCTCCCACGAGGAGAAGATTATCACGAGCGGCATGAGTATGCAGGTCACGCCGATGAGAAGTGCGGGCAATACGCGCTTTTTCTTTTCGACGCGCTTCAGAGCCTTGCCCGCGAACAGGTATGCGAACATGGGCAGCGCGCGGTATATCAGACCGACGGAGATGAGGTTCCTGCCCGCGTTGTCGATAAACATATAGCCGTTCAAGCCGAAGGCCTCCACCGAGGACGCGAGATGAGTAAAGGACTTGGGCGTGAAGTGCGGCATATTCAGCAGATAGGCATACATATTGATAAGCACATATCTCCAGTGGAACTCCGAGTGGGTGAAGTCGTTTATCGTCAGAGAATACTGTATGCCGAAGTCGAGCGGGTTGTCAAAGCGCAGATAGTTATATATCATCTGCCCCATGGCGATAATGCCCAGCGGGACGAGGGCGGCCGCCGCATACTTGAAGAACGTGCGGGTTTTCTGCTTCTTTTCGAGCCCGTCGAGAGCTTTTTTCAGTCCGCCCGCGAAGAAGAACAGCGCGGCGATGCAATAGACCGCAAGGGTCGGGCGGCAGAGCACGGCATAGCCCAGGAAGAACGAGGCAAAGCCGAGACGGACATAGGAAAGCTTCCCGTCCCAGAGTATATTTGAGCTTATGAGCAGATACGCGCCTATCGCCACGTTCATAAAGCCGGCGGCGATAGCCAGCTCATAGAAGAGCGGGCGTGCCGTGGAGAACATTATTCCCGAGGACATCTGCAGGGTTATCAGCCCTGCGAGCACCGTATTTGTCGGCAGCTCACGGAATTTTTTCTCTATAACCGCGAGATAAATCTTCGTCAGGAAGATTATCCCGACTAACGCGAACATGAGCGTCGCCCAGCCGCAGGGGAAATAGTATCCCGTTATCAGGTGATACGGCAGGAACAGCGCGAGCACCGGGCCTATGCCGTAATATGAGTAGTATTTTCCGTTATACAGGCAGTGATCCCACAGGAAATTCTCCTGAGTGACTTCCGTGTTGCGCTTCGGGCTGTCGTAGGGATTTTCGAGCGCGAGCAGCTCGTCGCACGGTTCCTCGAGCAGATGCACCTGATGATGCTCGAACGCGTCAACAAGCTCCTTTGATATCTGATTGCCCTCATGCGAGGTGAAGCTGAAGTAGGTGGTTGACCAGCCCTTCGCCACGCTCGTGAACGTGAAGAACACCGCGAGCGCCATGGTGACAGCGGTTATTGCCACTGCCCAACGGGTGCAGCTCAGTTTATTGTCCGAAAACTTTTTGCGTGCTCCGGCGGGATTCGCAATTAAGTAAATAATAAAGCCCGCGACTGTCGCTATGAGCAAATAGGTCAAAACCGTTCCGACTATGTGACGGGCGCTTGCGGTTTGGTTGAGAGTGATGTTCTTGATTGCCACGTAGCCGTCGCCGTCGACGGATATGTTGAACCTGAGGCGCGACACGTCGCCCGAGAAGCTGCAGGTCATAATATTGTCGGAATCTCCGTCCATCTCGAGCTTAGCAAGGCCTTGACGGTAATACGAGGTGGTTGAATCCGAGAAATCGACGCGGACGGTGCTCTTGTCCACGTTGTCGTCAAGCTCGATATCGAAGCCGATGGAGCCGACCCGCGCGTCTATGTCCGTGAACTCGAGCTCGGAATATCCCATGCCGACGGTTACGGTGCCGTCCAAGTCGCTGTAGACAAAATTGCTGCCCTGCGCACGGGAGAGGTCGAGCTTTTGCTCCTTATAGCCGCCGATAAGTCTGTTGAGCGGAGTAAAATTCATCACAAACAGGCTGACCGCCGTCACTATAACAAACAGCACAGCCATGCATATAGAAAGCTTTTTCAGAAATCTTCTGTTTTCTCTGTCCATAAGCACCTCACGAAGCTTGATTTTTTGGCCGTTTAATTATACCCCATTTGCGGCAAAAGTTCAAGTTTAATTGCCAATTAAAAAATATGAACCGCAATCCACATTTTCTGCGAATTGCGGCTCTTTTTTTATTTTCGGTTCAATTAATACTTGACGTTGGTTATCTCAAGATAGTTGTCGAGAACCGCGTTGCCGGAGAACTTGCTGCCGAGCACTTTGCCGGAGCCTGTGATAAGGACGTGCATATACTGATAGAGATCTACCATATGATTGGTCTTGGGATTGTAGGTGAGCACTGCGGTGCAGTCATAGTACTTGAGCGAATACTCAACATCCTTGACGACCTTCGTGACGTTGGGGTCGTTCTGGAGGGTGTTGTCGATATCGGCCTTTGCAAGGGGGCTGAACATCGTTCCGGTGAAGCCCTTGGAGATAACGCCCGTCTTGGGATCGCAGGGCTCGGGGTTGATGTCCGCCTTGAGGACTATCGTTATCTTGTAGTTGCCGTTCGGGAGAATGTCGCACCTTGCGCTCTTTATCTTGCTGACGTCGGTCAGGGTGCAGCCCTTTGTGGGATGCTGGTAGATCGGGAACCACTTCATGTCGGTGCCCTTCGGGTTGTTCTCGTGCTTCTTGCCCTTGGCATCCTTTTCGCTGGTCATGAACAGACCCGCAACGGGGAGGAGCATATTGATGACGGTACCGTCGAAGTTTCTCTTCTCCTTGGGCAGAACCTGCCACTCGGACTTCTCATAGCCGACCTTGCTGCTCTTCGCGAGGTTGAGAACATCTCTGTAGGCCGCGAGAATTTCCGCATGGCTCTCGGGCTTGCCGTTCGAGGGCTTCGCGGAGTTGTCGGCAACAGCCTCTGTCTCTGCGGCGGTGCTGTCCTCTTTGCCGGAAGAAGCCTCTGTCTCGTCGACAACTGCATTTGAGGGATCCTCGGGAAGCATATCGTCTCCGACGACCTCGCCTAAAGCGGCGGGCTCGTTTGCGCCGGTGGTGTCATCGTTATTCTTATCTTTCTTGCAGGCCGCGAAGCTTGCGGTCATGACAATTGCGAGCATAAGCGCCACAATTCTCTTGAGATTCTTTGTCATTATTAATTTTCTCCTTGCTTACGAGTAATCGATTAATCGGTATGTAATCAGTATTTGAAATCGGAATAGGTGACTGTCGTTGTTCCTGTTGCGGTGGGCTTTCCGGCCATACCGAGGTCAACGTTGACATAAATATCGAACTTGATGTTGATATTCACAAGGCGGCCGGTCGCGGCGTCGACGGTTGCGGTAAGCACGGCTCCCGAATACTTCTCGGTGACCTTGGCGTTGCCGAAGACCTCGTCTATGGCGTCATAGATAACGCTCGCTCTCTTGTGGTCGTAGTAGTGCTTATCCTTGTCGCCCACGCAAATGCCGCTCTTGTCGAGGGGTGCGTTGCAGGTGGCGGTGCCCTTAGCGGCATAGGAGTTGCCGTTTTTGATGTTGATTGTTATGACGTAGTTCGCGCCGTTCTGCTTGCAGGAGGCGTCAGAAACGTCGCGCGTGCCGAGGGTCGAGGCTCTGAGATAATACTTGTTCGGCTCGGTTGACCACTGACCCTTTGTGACCGTCTCATTGTAGGCATTCTTTTTGCCGATGCCAATGAAGCCGTAGATAACGCTCTTGAACTGCTCGACGATCACGTTGGACTCTATCTTTTCGTTTCCGGTCTCTCTGTGCTTTTTGAAGCCGACTCTGCCGTCGAAGGCTGCCTTCGTGGCGGCATTGTAGTAGATGAGGATTGCCGCCGTGCCGGAGGGCATTTTGCTGCCGGCCGGGGGCGCTGCGGGAGTCTTGCCGCTGTCGGCGGGCTTAGTCTCGACTACCTTGCCGGAGTCGTCGGTAACAGTCTCGGCCTCGGTGGATTCCGCAGAAGGATCCTCAGTGGAGGCGTCTGCGGGGAGAGTTTCGTCGCCGGTGCTGCCGCCGACATCCGAGCTCTCGGAGGGAGCGGTTGAGTCACCGTTGTCTTTGTCCTTCTTGCAGGCTGCAAATGAGAATATCATAGCTAAAACAAGAAGAAGCGATGCGATTTTGATAAGATTCTTTTTCATGCTTCAAGTCCTTTCTTAACTTTTTTTTCGGAACAACTCTTGCATAATAAATTTACACTAAACGGCAAATAAAGTCAAGTAATTTTTGATAAAAACAAAAATAATAACACCGTGTTTTTATGCAAGATGACTTTACATACCGCCGCGCCGTAATAGATTGTTTACATTCGCCTTTATAAAGTTATGGAAATTCGGCGAAAGATATGATATAATATCAAGGTATATGTGCTCGGTGCATTTGATTTGTCCCGGCGAAGGAGGTCCCGATATGGCGGAGAAAAGGCTTGTCTCGTGGAATGTCAACGGAATAAGGGCGTGCCTCGGCAAGGGCTTCGCAGAGGCGTTTGCCGCGCTCGACGCAGACATACTCTGCCTGCAGGAGACCAAGGTTCAGGCGGGTCAGGTCGATTTTGCGCCCGAGGGCTACCGCTGCTATTGGAACTACGCCGAGAGAAAAGGCTATTCCGGCACGGCGGTATTCTCGCGCGAGGAGCCTGTAAGCGTGGCATACGGCATGGACATCCCCGAGCATGACCGCGAGGGGCGCGTGATAACGCTCGAGTTTGCGGACTTTTTCTTCGTCTGCGTCTATACTCCCAACTCGCAGGACGGGCTCGCCCGACTCGACTACAGAATGACCTGGGAGGACGCGTTCAGGGACTATCTTCTCTCGCTCGACAAGACAAAGCCCGTCATCGTCTGCGGCGACATGAACGTGGCGCACAGCGAGATAGATCTGAAGAATCCCAAGACGAACCGCAAGAACCCCGGCTTTACTGACGAGGAGAGGAACAAGATGACCGAGCTGCTCTCCTCCGGCTTTACGGACACGTTCAGATACTTCTATCCCGACGCCGAGGGGCAGTACAGCTGGTGGAGCTACCGCTTCAAATCCCGCGAGCGGAACACGGGCTGGCGCATAGACTACTTTTTGTGCTCCGAGCGGCTCAACGGCAGGCTCAGGGGCGCCAAGATCCATCAGGAGATATTCGGCTCCGACCACTGCCCTGTGGAGCTGACTGTCGATATATAAAAAAGCGCCGCCGAAAGGCGACGCAAAAAGCTTTCTTTATATTGAGTTTTCGGAGAAGTCGATAACGAGCTTGTCCCGTTTTATCTCGAGCTTCTTGTATTTCACTCCCGCGGCGTCGAACATCCTCTTCGATGCGCGCACGCTGTCGGTGTCGCGGTATTTGTCGCTGATATAGACGACCTCTTTTATCCCGCTCTGGATTATCGCTTTGGCGCATTCGTTGCAGGGGAAGAGAGCGACGTAGACCCGGCAGCCGCGCAGGTCGCCGCTGGCGTTGAGTATGGCGTTCAGCTCCGCGTGGCAGACATAGGCGTATTTCGTGTTAAACGCGCTGCCCTCGCGCTCCCACGGGAACTCGTCGTCGTCGCAGCCGGACGGGAAGCCGTTGTAGCCGACGGACATTATCCTGTTTCTGTCGTTTACGATGCAGGCGCCCACCTGGGTGCTGGGGTCCTTGCTCCTGTATGCAGAGAGCATGGCGATTCCCATAAAATACTCGTCCCACGAGATATAATCGCTTCTTTTAGGCATTTTCACCGCTCCGTTTCCTTTATAATCAGAACAATCAGATATCATCCTGATATTAACATATCCAAGCCGCTAAGGCAAGAAGAAAATTTTTTGAGGTGACAATCTATGGGTTTTTTAAAGAAAATTTTCGGAGACTACTCTTCGAGAGAAATCAAGCGCATCACGCCGATAAAAGACAAGGTGCTCGCGCTTGAAGAAGAATATTCCAAGCTCACCGACGAGGAGCTAAAGGCAAAAACCCCGTATTTCAAAGAGAGACTCGCAAACGGCGAGACCCTTGACGATATCCTGCCCGAGGCGTTCGCCGCCTGCCGTGAGGCATCGTGGCGCGTGCTCGGAATGAAGCACTTCCCCGTGCAGGTTCTCGGCGGTATCGTGCTGCATCAGGGACGCATAGCGGAGATGAAGACGGGCGAAGGCAAAACGCTCGTCGCGACGCTCCCCGCCTATCTCAACGCGCTCTCCGGCAAAGGGGTCCACATCGTCACGGTCAACGACTACCTCGCCCGCCGAGACAGCGAGTGGATGGGCAAGGTATACCGCTTCATGGGGCTCAAGGTCGGTCTGATTATCCACGAAAAGTCAAACGACGAGCGCCGCGAGGCCTACGCCGCCGACATAACCTACGGCACCAACAACGAGATGGGCTTCGACTATCTGCGTGACAACATGGTGCCCTATAAAGAGCTCAAGGTTCAGCGCGGACACTCCTTTGCAATAGTCGATGAGGTTGACTCGATACTTATCGATGAAGCGAGAACGCCTCTTATCATATCCGGCCGCGGCGACCGCTCGACCGACCTCTACAAGCAGGCGAACTCCTTCGCCCGCACGCTCAATTTCGAGCGCATAAAGGAGCTGCGCTCCTCCTCGAGACTTGAGAATACCGCCGACCAGGTCAGCGAAAACTGCGACGTCATAGTTGACGAAAAGGCGAGAACCGCCGTCCTGACTCAAAAGGGTATCGCAAAGGCAGAGAAGTATTTCAATCTCGACAATCTCATGGATCCCGCGAACATGACCATACAGCACCACATCAACCAGGCGATAAAGGCGATAGGCGTCATGCGCCGCGATGTCGACTACGTCGTAAAGGACGGTCAGGTGCTCATAGTCGACGAGTTCACCGGACGTATCATGCTCGGCAGACGCTACAATGAGGGACTGCACCAGGCTATCGAAGCAAAAGAGGGCGTAAACGTCGAGCACGAGAGCAAGACTCTCGCGACCATTACATTCCAGAACTACTTCAGACTCTACGACAAGCTCTCCGGTATGACCGGTACGGCTATGACGGAGAGCGAGGAATTCCAGGAGATATATTCGCTCGACGTTGTCGAGATTCCGACCAACAAGCCCATGATAAGAAAGGATATGGACGACCTCGTCTACAAGACCGAGCCCGCGAAGTTCAACGCGGTCATCGACGATATTGTGGAGCGCCACGCAAATGGTCAGCCCGTGCTTGTGGGTACTATCTCCATTGAGAAGTCGGAGCTTCTCAGCAAGCTCCTTAAAAAGCGCGGCATAAAGCATGAGGTGCTCAACGCGAAGTACCACGACAAGGAAGCGGAGATAGTCGCCCAGGCAGGTAAGCTCGGCGCGGTCACGATAGCCACCAACATGGCGGGACGCGGAACCGATATTATGCTCGGCGGTAACGCGGAGTTCCTTGCCAAGTCCGAGATGCGCCGCAAGGGCTACAGCGAGGAGCTGATAGCCGAGTCGACCGGCTTCGGCGACACTGACAATGAAGATATAATCAGCGCGAGAGAGGAATTCCAGGCTCTCGAAAAGAAATATAAAAACGAGATCTCCGGCGAGGCGGAGCAGGTAAGACAGGCGGGCGGCCTCTGCATCATAGGCACAGAGCGCCACGAGTCCCGCCGTATCGACAACCAGCTGCGCGGACGTTCCGGCCGTCAGGGCGACCCCGGCGTGAGCCGCTTCTACCTGTCGCTTGAGGACGACCTTATGCGCCTGTTCGGCGGCGAGCGCGTGACTACCATAATGAACACGCTCAGAACCCCCGAGGATATGCCGATAGAGTCGAAGATGATCTCCAACGTTATCGAGAGCTCGCAGAAGCGCGTCGAGTCGCGCAACTTCTCCGTGCGTAAGAGCGTCCTGAGCTTCGACGATGTCATGAACCGCCAGCGTGAGCTTATCTACAAGCAGCGCGACCAGGTGCTCGACGGCGAGAACCTCAAGCCCGTTATTCTCAAGATGCTCGACGAGTGCATAACGGAATCCATCGATTTCTACTGCCCGAAGGCGCTCTCCCACGCCGATTGGAACGTGGTCGGCCTGCGTGAGAAGTTCCTCGGATGGCTGACCTCGCCCGAGGACTTCGCGGACGGCTTTGACCGCGAGGACGCAAAGGAAGAGCTCATTGAGCGCGGACATAAGCTTTACGACGAGCGCGAGGAACTCATGGGCGTCGACGAGAACGGCGTGCCGATAATGAGAGCGCTCGAGCGCATGGTTCTGCTCAAGATGGTTGACAGTAAGTGGATGGATCACATCGACGCCATGGAGGAGCTCAAGCGCGGCATAGGACTTCGCTCCTACGGCCAGCAGGATCCCGTCGTTGCGTTCAGGCAGGAGAGCTACGATATCTTCGACGAGATGACCATGTCCATCCGCGAGGATACCGTCCGCCTGATGATGACGATAATGCCCAAGAACGAGGAGGACACCAAGCGCAAGCAGGTGGCGGAGATAACCTCGACCAGCGGCGCATCCGACGGCAGCGAAAAGGGACGCACCGTCCGCAAGGGCGTAAAGATCGGCCCGAACGACCCCTGCCCGTGCGGAAGCGGAAAGAAATACAAGAAGTGCTGCGGCGCAGTGAACAAATAATATTATATAGTATATGCGGTAAAGCTCCCTCCCCGGATTTTTCGGAGAGGGAGCTTTTGTTTTCAGAGTACGGACAGACAGCGCAGTGGCGGAGAGGTGAAAAACAGCCGTGCGGAGCAGACCCGCGCACCGCCTGCGGCGGCAGCGGTGCGTCAAGTCGCCGCATCCTGCAAAGGCATTGATAAACAAAACAGTCAAGACAAAGCGGGCGAATCTGTGCAATAACTCCTCGGTCCCGGCAAAGCTCAGTTTATTGAGCAACATCCCTCTTGCCGCGAATACAAAAAAGGAGCGCATATGCGCTCCTTTGGTTGTTCATTGTGCAATTTATTTGTGTTACTCGGTTATTTGATTCTATCAGTCGAGGGTCTTGACGAGCTCCTTGAGGTAAGCCTTGAAGCTGTCGCCTATCTCGGGATGCCTGAGGGCAACCTCACAGTTTGCCTTCATGATGCCGAGCTTGTTGCCCATGTCGTAGCGGACGCCGTCGAAATCATAAGCTACGAGGTCGCCTCTTGCGCCGAGCTCGCTCATAACGTCGGTCAGGAACAGCTCCTCGCCGGGCTTGATATCGGTCAGACCCTTTTCGAGCATACCGAAAACCTCGGGAGGAAGAACGACTCTGCCGAGGATGGCGTAGTTCGACATGACCTGCTCGGGGGTGGGCTTCTCAATGATTTTGTGGCAGCTCATCGCGCGGCCCTCAAGAGGGGTGACGTCGAGCGAGCAGTACATCGAGATGAGGTTATCGGGAACTTCCTTGACGCCGACAACGCCCTTGCCGTACTTCTCATAGGCTCTGCAGAGCTGAGCGGTTACCGGGTCATCGCTGACGGTGACGTCGTCGCCGTAGAGAACCGCGAACGGCTCATCGCCGACAAAGCTCTTGCCGCAGAGGATTGCATGGCCGAGACCCTTGGTCTCCTTCTGGCGGATGAAATATATATTTGCAAGGTTTGCGACAGCCTTGATCTCTTCGTAGATTTTTTCCTTATTCTTCTTGCCGGCAAGATTTGCCTCAAGCTCGAAGGAATGGTCGAAGTGGTCTTCGATAACTCCCTTGCCGCGGTTGGTTATGATAAGGATGTCCTCGATTCCCGCCGCAACGGCCTCTTCTACAAGATACTGGATAGCCGGCTTATCGACTATGTTGAGCATCTCCTTCGGGACCGCCTTGGACGCAGGGAGAACTCTTGTGCCGAGACCTGCCGCAGGGATAATGGCCTTTTTGACTTTCATTTTAAACCAAACCTTTCTTTATTATTTTATAAGCAGCTCTGCCGCATAAAGCAGCAGATTGTATATAATATAATAACCGATATAGCTCGCAAAAGCAAGCAAAATCGATGTTCCGCCCTTTCTCATTGTCGCCGCCTCAAAGGCTCGGTCATCGGGGAACGCGGCGCGGAGCTTCTGCACTTTTGCCGTAACGCTGCGCTTATAGAGCGGGTTTGCGATAAACCCGGCGACAATGTGCAGAACAATCTGTATGCCGAGCATCGGGAGAATAGGTATCATCGCCGACATCACTTTTTCGAGTGCCGCCGCAACATCCGCCTGAGACGAGGTGTATATCGCCTCCGAATAAGCCTGATAGGCGGTTGTGAACGCCTCGACCTTTGAAGTAAACGGCAGGGCTACGGCGAGCATCAGACCCATAAATATGAGTCCCGCCTGCCAGAGCTTGCGGTAAAACAGCCAATAGGGGCTGAAGAAAAACGCCGCCCAGTTGAAGGATATTTTCTTTTTCTTCTCGGCCATGGCCTTGAATTTCGGGATATATCTCGCGCTCGCCGACTGCACCGTGCAGGCGATGTCCTTGACCTTTGCGCCGTCTATCTCGCTCTCGGGGTCGAGTGTCACGCCGTAGAGGAACGGGTTGCCCGCTTCGCCCGCCTTGAAGAACGGGTTGAACGGCTGCGCGCCGCCCGCAGTCAGGGGAGCGCCGCAGTTTGTGCAGCTGAGCGAATTGGGCTCGTTCTCCGAGCCGCAAACGGGGCATATCTGCGTGTTCTGTCTGTCCTGCGTCTGCTCCTCAGTATGAGGCTCAGCGCTGTATTCGGGCGTCTCGGGCTGCCAGACGTAGCCTTCGGCATGGCGGGCTGCGTTGACGCACTCGCCCCTCTCATCCCAGCATGAGCGGTGCTGCGGAGTGCCGCAGACCGGGCAGACGACTATATCGTCATCTTGATCGAAGCTCCTGCCGCAGGCAGGGCATTTCTGACCGTTGAAATCCATATTCTTTCCATTCACCTTTCCGACGGATGCTGTTATCCATCTTCCTTTTCCGATTATACCATAAATGTCAATGATTATTGTATACGAAATTGAGATAAATTTTAATTATTATGTGAACAAACAGCGATTTTAAGCCATATTTTTAATTTTAACAAGAAAAAGCCCCCAAGAGGCGCACTCCGTAAGAAAGTCCGTCTCAGTTATATTCGCCTGACGGCGAGTTATATTGTCCTTCGGACAGTGATATTATGCTTCGCATAGTTATGTTGCCTGCGGCAGTTTAACCGGCGAATATAATGTCACTTTTATCCATAGACACAGCGAGCTTCAATTTTTTGGAATAGTACGAAAAGAAGGCATCACAAATTTTGTGCTGCCTTCTTCCTTACGGAGCCTCTCTTGAGAGGGAGCTTTTGCCGTAAAATCCATACTGCAATCTACAGTCTCACTTCACGTTTCTCCACAGCGTGCGGTCGAGAGAGCGGTACTGCACGGCCTGGGATATGTGGTCGGAGTTCACTGTTTCGCTGCCGTCGAGGTCGGCAACGGTGCGCGCTATGCGCAGGATTTTATCGTATGCGCGGGCGGAGAGCTCTAATTTTTCGAACACCCTTTCGAGCAGTATCATGCCCTCGGGAGTCGGGCGGCAGAATTTTTTCGTCTGCGCCGCATCCATCTTCGCATTGCAGGCTATGCCGCTGCCCCTGAGGCGCTCGGTCTGAATGGCGCGCGCCGCATTGACGCGCTTTCTGATATCCGCGGAGCACTCCTCCTGCGAGGTTCCGGACAGGCTTGCAAATTCAACGGGCGGCACCTCGATATGTATATCCAATCTGTCGAGCAGAGGGCCGGAGAGGCGCGAAAGATAGCGCTGCACCGACTGCTGCGTGCAGGTACATTGGCGGGTCGGGTGTCCGTAATATCCGCAGGGGCACGGGTTCATGGCGCAGACTATCATCGCCGAGCACGGATAAGAGAGCGACGCGGAGACGCGGGAAATCGTTATCTTAGAGTCCTCCATCGGCTGGCGCAGCACCTCCATTGCCTGGCGCGAGAACTCCGGCAGCTCATCGAGGAACAGCACTCCGTTATGCGCCAGGGATATCTCGCCCGGGCGCGGAATTGTGCCGCCGCCCGAGAGACCCGCGGGCGAGACGGTGTGGTGCGGCGAGCGGAACGGGCGCTGGGTTATCAGCGACACGCCGTCCGGCAGCGCTCCCGCGACGGAGTAGAGCTTCGTAGTCTCGAGGCTCTCTTCAAACGTCATGTCCGGCAAAATGGACGGCAGGCGCTTTGCGAGCATACTCTTTCCCGAGCCGGGCGGGCCGACCATGATTATATTGTGTCCGCCTGCGGCGGCTATTTCGAGCGCACGTTTTACCTCCGCCTGTCCTCTGACGTCGCGGAAGTCCGGCGCAAATTCGTCGGGCGCGTAGCTGTCTCTGAAATCGTCGAACCGCGCGGGAGCTATCGTCTCCTCGCCGCGCAGGTGCTTTATCAGCTTCTCGACGCTTCTGACGGGGATTACGTCTATGCCCTTGACAACCGAGCTTTCCGCCGCGTTTTCCGTCGGAACAAACACGGTCTTTATCCCGCTCTTTGCGGCGGTTATGACCATGGGCAGTGCGCCGTCGACACGGCGGACGAGCCCGTCGAGCGCGACTTCGCCGATGAACGCCGTGTTGTCGGAGTCAAAGTCTATCTGTCTGCCGGCCTTGAGCAGCGCCATGAGAATGGGCAGGTCGTATACCGAGCCCTCCTTGCGCGTGTCCGCGGGCGCGAGATTCACCGTAATTCGGCTGACGGGAAACGCGAAGCCCGTGTTTTTTATCGCGGAACGGACTCTGTTTTTCGCCTCGCTTATCGCGGCGTCGGGCAGTCCGACTATGTCAAATCTCGGCAGACCCTGCGAGAGATCCGCCTCAACCTGAACGGTGTAGCTGTCCATGCCGAAAAGCCCCATGCTGTTTATCCGTGCAAACAAAATAATTCCCCCGATACGCAATCAAAAAAGTCCCCCGAGCTGTCTCGGAGGACTCACTTTGGTTTTTTGTCAGTCTGCCTCGGCAGTGGTTGTGGTTGAAGGATCGGTCCAGTTCATCTCGTACTTCTCGCCGTAGGTGTACTCGAACGAGCAGGGAAGCGTGCCTATCCCGGCAAGAGTGCCGTCGCCTGTAATAGTGGTCGTTATCTTCTCGGTTCTTATGTACTCGACGGAAGCGACGGTGTTATCCTCTGTGTTTATAACGCAGATTATCCTGCACTCGGTGTAGGTCAGAGACTCGATATCAGTGAAGCTGATATAGCCCTTGAGCTTGTCTCTGAACTCCTTGACGGCCGCGTCTCTGTCGGCCTCGGAGCCGAGATTGAACGCCTTCTTGACAACATCGACGCTCGGCTCCTTAATGACAAGGGTAAGCGTGCGGCTGCTGTTGTCTTCGCTCGCCTCTATCTCGGCCGATTCAACGTCGGCGGCGGTGAGTGTGCTCGACCAGCTCTCGCCGGATACGGGGAAGAGCGCGGTCAGATCCTCGCCGTACTTAGTCTCGGCGTTTCTGCTCTCCTCAAAGGCTTTCTTTGTGCCGGCGAAAACGAACTTCTTGAGCGTGGGAACGGCCTTTTCGAGCAGGGTATTGCGCTCGCCGTCCTCGGTTCCGCATATGATATTCGAAACGTTTTCGGTGCTCTGAAATTTCTTAACAGCCGGTTTCTTGACCTTGACGGCGTTGATAACGCTGTTGTAGTAATTGACCATTGCCTCCTTGCCAACGGGCATCTCGGACATCGCGGCAACTGTCGTCTGCTCAGTGTCGGTGGTGCCGGCGTCGCACGCCGCAAACGAGAAGAACATCGCGGCAATAAGCACGAGCGCACATACGGCATAGATCTTTTTTTTCATGAAGGTTAAGTCCCCTTTCGTTTTTAAGCGGAAGCGCACAATTTTATTATGCTGCGCCGCAGTTCCGCTGCTCTTTAGACTGAATTATTATAACATATTTATTTGAATTATTACAGTAAAATTAACAAAACCGCCCATTTTTGTTATAATTATCGAAAAACAGGCGGTTTATTTGGTTATAATATACAAACGATTAGTCGGAAAGACCCTTTTCGTCGAAGAGGAATGCGGTTTCGAGCGCCACGCCGAGAACAGCCTCAACCGTCTTTATGTCGAGATTGTCCGCAGTGTCGAGTCTCGTGTGGTAATATTTCGCCGGAGCGGGATCCATTGCGGACACGGAAACGGCCTTCATGCCCGCCTGAGTGACGGCGGCGGCGTCGGTAGCGCCGAAGAAAACGCTCTTATAGGGCAGGTCGAGACCGGTTTGCTTTGCGGCCTCTTTAACGAGCGCGCACGCGCCCGCGTCGTTCTTAACGGTGCCCGTGAGGTCGCGCGAATAGACGGCGGCGAAGTCGTAGTCGCGTATTGTGTCAAGCCCGACAAAAACCGTCTCGACGTCGCTCAGCTCATTTTTATGAGCCTTGCAAAACGCCTTTGCGCCGCGCAGACCCGCCTCCTCCGAGCCGGTGAGAACCACCCAAACCTCGGTATTTTCAAAGCGTATGTCGTGCTGCTGCATATATTTTACTACTGCCATTGAGATAAAGCAGCCCGTGAGGTCGTCATTAGCGCCCATGACGGGACGCTTCTTGTTTTCAAAGAAAAGAGCCGTAAAGAGAATGGGTATCCACGCGAGGAAAACATATCTCATGACGTTGAGAGCGCCGCTGTCCGCTGCGGAAAAGGCGTGACCCGCCGCAACCGCCCAGATGCCGAGCACAAGTCCGAGCAGGATGCCGACAAAGCTCAGGCCGATTATCGGCACGAGCAGCTTCGAGCCGCCGTAATAGGTGAATCTCCACTCGTTGGCGCTGTCCGCGTGGCCGGAGAAAATTATGCGGCGCTTGACCTCGCCCTTGGGCTTTCTGACGGCGACGACGTTATGCGACGTCTTTTTGGGGAAGAAGGGGTCGAGCAGCTTCTTGTAGAGCAGGAACTCGACAATTGCAAAAATAAGCGAGAGCGCGCAGAGAGCCAACGCTATGGCGCTCATGCCGAAGAAGAAAAGGACTATGGCGGCGATCATCATTATGCCGTCCGTCAGTATCCAGCCGAGGAACGCGCCGGGGTGCACGTCAAAGGGCTCGATTTCGACCTTGTCGCACGCGCCGTCGAGCTCGGCGGCCATGAGCTTCTGAGCCTCGTGCTCCTGCTCGCTGCCCGCGGGTCTGGGTCCTACGTCCTTGCAGATTTTTTTAATCCCGCGAACCGAGAAGTTCGTCATCTCTCTGAGCGCGGACGGATAGTTTTTGACACTGTCCTGAGCTTTCATGATAAAACCCCTTTCGTTTTAAAGATTCCGCCTTGTGTTTGACACGGCAGATATATTGTGATATATTTGTGTCGCAGCCGAAAGCTGTCGAAACCTCAATGGGAGATATGGAAAATGAATAAGAATGTACGCTCGATACTCGCGATTATTCTCGCGGTAATTCTCGTTGCCCTCGTCGGCACATACGCCATTCTCAAGGTACGCTCGAGGAACGACAAAGTCCCGGACGGAACCTCGGGCGAGTCTCAGTCCGAGAGCCGCTCCGCAGAAGTCACCGCGTCGGAATCCGAAATTCAAAGCACCGCTGCCCAAACCGAAAAGCCGACCGCCCAAAAGACCACGAACGCCCCCTCTGGCAGTTCCGAATATGAATACGCATACGCGGGCTTTTCGCCGAAGGTGACTAAAATAGACGAAGAAAAGTGGTATCTGACACTCGTCAACCGCGACTACATTTTGCCCGCGGATTACACGGTCAAGACCGCGCAGACCGTTGTAGACATCTACGGCGGATACAGCTACGGACTGCTCGACTACCGCGTCGCTCCGCACTATATAGAGATGTATAACGCGGCGCTCGAGGACGGGATCAAGCTCTCGCCCCTGTCCGGCTACCGCTCGATAGCGCATCAGAAGAGAAACTTCGAGGCGAGGATAAGCCTCTACATGAAGCAGGGCTACAGCAAGAAGCAGGCGACGATAATGGCGTCAGAGATAATCCTGCCTCCGCAGACGAGCGAGCACAACGCGGGACTGTGCATGGATATACTCTCGATATACGAGAGCTTCGAGAACACGAAGGAATACCGCTGGCTTCAGGCTCACGCCGCGGACTACGGCTTTGTGTTAAGATACCCCAAGGACAAGCAGAATATAACGAAGATAACCTTTGAGCCCTGGCACTGGCGCTATGTCGGCGTTGAGGCCGCAAAGGAGATGAAGGCGAAAAATCTGTGCCTTGAGGAATATCTCGGCGTGGCATAACAGCCGCAAAATTTATATATAAGCTGCCCGGAGTCTCGCTCCGCGGCGGCTTTTTGTTTTAAAGAAATGCCGTCTAGGAGCACTTTTGTTTATCTGCGGCACTTTATATCGTCTTTCACGTTTGAAAGTGGACAGGCAAGCGTGGCTATTGGGAGCTTGTTCGCCCGGGTTTATCGGGTCGTTGACATTACCTTTTCGACGTTACCTTTACAAAAAATAAAATACGCTGCGCCTACAAATAAAGCCGCAATATGCGGCTCATTTTTTGTCCTTATGATTCATTCCGCCCTCGACAACGTCCTTGCCCGTGAGCACGACTTTTATGGTGCGGAAGAATATTTTTGTATCGAATGCGAGCGATCGGCGCTCGATATATTCGCGGTCATAGCTCGCCTTTTCCTCGTCGGAGAGGCAGTCTCTGCCGTTTACCTGAGCCCAGCCGGTGACCCCCGGGCGCACGGAATATACCCCGTATTCGCGGCGCAGGTCGCGTATATGGCTCTCCTCGGGGATGAGCGGGCGCGGACCGATAAAGCTCATGTCTCCTGCGAGGACGTTGAACAGCTGCGGCAGCTCGTCAAGGCTCGTCCTGCGAAGGAATTTGCCCGAGCGGGTGATGTATTCGTCCGACTCCTCGAAATCGGCGGTCGAAAGATTGGGCGCGCCGTTTTTCATCGTGCGGAATTTTTTGATTTTGAACAGCTTGTCGCCCCTGCCGACTCTGTCCTGCCTGAATATGACAGGCATACCGTCGTCGCAGATTATTATCAGGCAGATAACAAGCATGAGCGGCGACAGGAATATGATAGCCAGCAGGCTGAGCAAAACGTCAAGAAAACGCTTCATTGAGCAGAACACGCCTTTCGTTTATGGCATATACGGCGCAGCGTCAACGGCCGCCCCAAAAAATATAGTCGTCAATAAGCACTGCGCGCACGGGCGCACCCTCAAGCCCGCCGAGCTTCACGGGCGCGGCGAAGAGGTAGTAGCTGCCGGGGGAGACCTCGCTCAGGTCGAGCCCCTCGAGCACGCATATCCCCGCCCCCAAAAATGCCTTGTGCGGGGCTGTCTGATCGCCTTTTGTGCCGACGGAAAGGGAGTCCGTGCCTATGAGCTTCAGCCCGATATCGGCAAGCTCCTCCGCGGCGCTGCTGTGAAAATATGCTTTGCCGCCGCCCTTTATGAGCAGGCGTTCGCATTTCTGCGGGAAATAGCTGTTGACATCCTCGCCCGTTATCGCGCCCTCGGGCGCCTCGATAACCGTACACGGGCCGATAAACGGCTCGAGCGGCACCTCGTCGATGCTCGCGCCGCCGTCGATGAAATGCAGCGGTGCGTCGGCGTGAGTGCCCGTGTGCACGCAGGAGAAGAGGGTCGACAGATTGCAGTCCGAGTCCTCCCCTATGCGGCTGACGAACTCGGCGTGCGGCAGGGGATCTCCCGGATATATCTCGGTTTTCAGAGCGTCGCGCGAAATGTCGATAATGTTCATATTATCAGTCCTGATTCTTCAGCGACTCCATTTTGAGATAAGCGTTGATGAAGCCGTCTATATCGCCGTCCATAACGGCATTGATGTTGCCGTTTTCAAAGCCTGTGCGGTGATCCTTGGCGAGGGTGTAGGGCATAAAGACATAGGAGCGAATCTGGCTGCCCCAGCCGATTTCCTTCTGATCGCCCTTGATATCCTCTATCTTGTCGAGATGCTCGCGCTCTTTTATTTCAAGGAGCTTCGACTTGAGCATTCTCATGGCGACCTCTCGGTTCTGATGCTGACTGCGCTCTATCTGGCAGGAGACCACTATGCCGGTCGGGATATGCGTTATACGAACGGCGGACGAGGTCTTGTTGACCTTCTGACCGCCCGCGCCGCTCGCGCGGTAGGTGTCAACTTTAAGGTCGTCGGGATTTATTTCAACTTCTATATTGTCATCGATTTCGGGCATGACCTCAAGCGATGCAAAGGAGGTGTGCCTGCGCCCGGAGGAATCGAACGGGGAGACGCGGACAAGGCGGTGAACGCCCATCTCGCCCTTGAGATAGCCGTAGGCATTTTCCCCCTCGACGAGCAAAACGGCGGATTTGAGTCCCGCCTCGTCACCGTCAAGGAAGTCGAGCATACTGACCTTGAAGTCGTGCTTCTCGCCCCAGTGCTGATACATACGGACGAGCATCTGCGTCCAGTCCTGAGCCTCGGTTCCGCCCGCGCCCGCGTGGAAAGTGAGAAGTGCGTTCTTCGCGTCGTATTCGCCGTTTAAGAGCGTGCTGAGGGTCTGCTTCTCGAGCTCGTCCTCAAATTTTGTAACGCCCTCGCGGCACTCGTCGAACATGGAGAGATCCTCCTCCTCATCGGCGAGCTCTATGAGAGTCATTGTGTCGTCGAAAGCAGTTTCGAGAGAAGTGTAGTTCGCCACCTTGTTCTTGAGCTGGCTTATTCTCTGGAGCACCTTCTGCGAATTTTCTATGTCGCCCCAGAACTCCTCTGCGGCGGTCTGCTCCTCAAGCTTCGCTATTTCCTCCTTGAGCGCGTCGAGACCGAGAGCCTCGCGCAGCTCGGAGAGCTTCTGTTTATTATCGTTGAGCTCAAGTCTCAACTCTTCAAATTGCAGCATACAAAAACCTCGTTATCAAAAAAGTCAAATTTATACACACAACATTATACAAAAAACAAAGTGTAAAGTAAAGCAGAAATTAACACGGCGCGAAAAACATATTTTTTTACCGCATATGTTTTCGTCGGCAAAAAGTATTGACGCGCCGCAAAATTATATTCTATAATATATTTGCAATAATTTCGCTGAAAAGCAGATAACAGCAGATTGTCGGAGCTTATTTCCGATTCGGACAAACGGCTTGAATTTAAACAAAAATTGCCCTCAACCGGCGGTAAACAGCCCCGAAAACGGCGACTTGACTGACGCTCCCGTGACAAATCAGGCGGGCGGTGCTATGATACGCAGCGGAGGTGATCGAAATGGTCAACAAATCAACATTCGGTCAGTTTTTGCGTCAAAAGCGAAACGAAAAGGGGATGACCCAAAAGGAGCTCGCCGAAAAACTTTTTCTCAGCGAATCTGCAATATCAAAATGGGAGAAGGGTGTTTCCCAAACAAAAAGATATTAAGAAACAGCCCATGTTTACCTGCTTGCAA